>Ga0209382_10000515_pt1 | contig 63890 bp, 72 predicted proteins | sample SoiMetdeltSBSDD5_FD_187599 | JGI IMG/M metagenome (GOLD analysis project Ga0209382, IMG submission 187599) | Bulk soil microbial communities from a Populus tree surrounding site in Tennessee, USA - Soil MetaG P. deltoides SBSDD5 (SPAdes) (version 2) | ecosystem: Environmental > Terrestrial >...
TCGTCACTACTGCTCGTCACTACTGCTCGTCACTACTGCTCGTCACTACACTGCCCCGCATGTCAACCGTGACGCTGCGACCGGCCCGCCCGAGCGACGCGCCGACGGTGGCGACGATCTGGTACGACGGGTGGCGCGACGGCCATCTCGGCCATGTACCCGAGCAGCTGGTCGCGATCCGGACCGAGGAGTCGTTCGGGATCCGGGCAGCGGACCGGGTCGGCGACACCACGGTCGCGGCCGTGGACGACGCCGTCGCCGGGTTCGTGATGGTGGTCGGCGACGAGGTCGAGCAGGTCTACGTCTCGAAGGACCACCGCGGGACCGGCGTTGCGGTCCAGCTGCTCGCGGAGGCGGCGCGGCAGGTCGCGGCGAACGGGCACCAGCGGGCCTGGCTCGCGGTTGCCACCGGCAACGCGCGGGCGCGCAGGTTCTACGCCCGGCAGGGCTGGGCCGACGAGGGCCCGTTCGACTACCCGGCCACCGGCGTCGACGCGCCGATCCGGGTGCCCTGCCACCGCTACACCAAACGGGTCAGCGCAGCCAGGCGAACTGGTCCACCGAGCTGAGCACCGGGCCGAGGAACCGGGAGCCGATGTCGGCGAACTCGGCCGGGACGCCGGTGGTGACGAACCGGTGCCGCGGCAGCGGCAGCGCGTCGTCGCGCAGCAGGGCGTTGCGGGTCAGCACGCCGTAGATGTCCTTGGCGGACTCCTCCGCGCTGCTCACCAGGGTGACGCCGTCGCCCATCACGTACGAGATCACGCCGGTCAGCAGCGGGTAGTGCGTGCAGCCCAGGATCAGCGTGTCCACCTCGGCCCGGACCAGCGGGTCCAGGTACTCGTGGGCGACCGCGAGCAGCTCCGGCCCGGACGTCACGCCCGCCTCGACGAACTCGACGAAGCGCGGGCAGGGCTGGGTGGTCAGCTCCACCTGCGGCGCGGCCGCGAACGCGTCGTCGTACGCCATCGAGGTCGCGGTCGCGTGCGTACAGATCACCCCGACCCGACGGTTCCGGGTGGCGGCGACCGCGCGCCGCGCCGCGGGCAGGATCACCTCGACCACGGGCACGTCGTACCGCTCCCGGGCGTCCCGCAGCATCGCGGCACTGGCCGAGTTGCAGGCGATCACCAGCGCCTTGACGCCGGACGCAACCAGGTGGTCCAGGCACTCCAGGGCGTACTCGCGGACCTCGGCGATCGGCTTCGGCCCGTACGGCTGCCGGGCGGTGTCGCCGAGGTAGAGGATCGGTTCGTGCGGCAGCTGGTCCAGCACCGCGCGGGCAACGGTCAGCCCGCCGAATCCTGAGTCGAAGATCCCGATCGGTGCGTCCGCCACGGGGTGGAATCCTAGCCGCGGCATCCACAGGTCGATCGGCGAGGGTTGGCGAACAGCGCGTATGACCGTCACTCTTAACGGATGTCCGACACGAATGTGCAGGGAGCGCGGTGATCGCCGCCACCCTGGTCGCGCTGACTGCCGCCCTGGCAGTCGGACCGACACCTCGTCCTACCGCCAGCCCGTCGACCCCGCCACCGAGCCCGACGACACCCGGTGACATCGTCGCGAACGCCGACGCCGGGCTGGTCCTGTTCGTCATCGTCGCGCTCGGCGCGATCGGGTACTACGCCTCGCTCAAGCTGCACCCGTACTCGAAATGCCCGCGCTGCAAGGGCAAGGGCGTCCACCGCGGCGCGGTGTACTCGTACGGCACCCGGGCCTGTACCAAGTGCAAGGGCCGCGGGATCCAGCCCCGGCTCGGCCGACGGCTGTTCATGTCCGACAAGACGTAGACCCCCTGGACACGCACCGTGGTGCGGGCGCCGGGCCGGGCGCGCGATGGTGAGCGCATGGCGATCCGGGTCGGTACGTCAGGATGGGTGTACGCCGAGTGGCGCGGCGACTTCTACCCGGCCGACCTGGCGCAGCGGCGCTGGCTGGAGTACTACGCCCGCGAGTTCGACACGGTCGAGGTGAACAACGCGTTCTACCGGCTGCCGAAGCGGGAGACGTTCGAGCACTGGCGGGACATGCTGCCCGACGGGTTCGTCGTCGCGGTCAAGGCCAGCCGCTACCTGACCCACATCAAGCGGCTCGCCGAGCCCGCCGAGCCGGTCGCACGACTGCTCGGCGTCGCCACCGGTCTGGGCGGCATGCTCGGCCCGATCCTGCTCCAGCTGCCGCCCACGCTGCGCCGCGACCCGGGGCGGCTGGACGGCTGCCTGGCCGAGTTCCCACGGGACATCCGGGTCGCGGTCGAGCCGCGGCACGCCTCCTGGTGGACCGACGACGTACGGCGCATCCTCGAGAAACGCGGCGCCGCCCTGGCCTGGGCCGACCGCGGCTCCCGGCCGGTGTCGCCGCTGTGGCGCACCACCGACTGGGGCTACCTGCGGCTGCACGAGGGCGCGGCCACGCCCTGGCCCTCGTACGGCAGGACCGCGCTGCGCGGCTGGGCCGACCGGCTGGCGTCGTACGACGAGGCGTACGTGTACTTCAACAACGACCAGCACGGTGCCGCGCCGCGCAACGCGGTCACGTTCCGCCGCTACGTCAGCCGGTGAAGAACGGCCGCACCTCGACCATGCCGGTCCGCGCGACCGGGTGCCGGGCCGCGATGTCGAGCGCCTGCTCCAGGCTGTCGCAGTCGATGATGTCGTAGCCGGCGATCTGTTCCTGGGTCTCCGCGAAGGGTCCCGCGGTCACCAGACGCTCACCGCCGCGCATCCGGACGGTGTTCGCGTCCTTGACCGACGCCAGCTGGTTACCGTCCAGCCGGACTGCCTCGACGTCCCGCAGCCAGGCGTCGATCTCGCCCGGCTCCTCGGGCGGCTCGGTCGAGACGGCGTCTGGGTTCCCGCAGATCAGCAGCATGAACTTCACGATTCCTCCTTCATCAGGGCCTTCCTACCGCGATGACGTGCCACTGGCGCCGGTTTCGACAGGAACCGCTGATCAGCTGCCGGTCAGCTGCCGGTCAGCTGCCGGTCAGCTTCGGCGGCAGGGAGCGTTCAGGCCCAGAGCTGGCCGTCGAGACGGTGCTCGGCGTCGTCGATGGTGCCTTCGTACGCGCCGGTGGACAGATACTTCCAGCCGCCGTCGGCGACCACGAACGCGACGTCGGCCGCGACGCCCTCGCGGACGCACCTGGCCGCCTGAGCGAGGGCCGCGTGCAGGATCGCGCCGGTGGAGATCCCGGCGAACAGGCCCTCGTTCTCGAGCAGCTCGCGCACCCGTCGCACGGCGTCCCGGGGCCCGACCGAGAACCGCGCGTCGATCAGGGCGTCGTCGTACAGCTCGGGCACGAACCCCTCGTCCAGGTTGCGCAGCCCGTAGACCAGCTCGCCGTACCGCGGCTCGGCTGCGACGATCCGCACCTCAGGCTTGTGCTCGCGGAAGAACCGGCCGACACCCATCAGCGTGCCGGTGGTGCCGAGCCCGGCGACGAAGTGCGTGATCGACGGCAGGTCGGCGAGGATCTCCCGGGCGGTGCCGTCGTAGTGGGCGAGCGCGTTCGACGGGTTGCCGTACTGGTACAGCATCACCCAGTCCGGGTGCTCCTCGGCGAGCTGCTTGGCGACCCGGACCGCCTCGTTCGACCCGCCCGCCGCGGGCGACGACACGATCTCGACCCCCCACATCCGGAGCAGCTGGCGGCGCTCCTCGGAGGTGTTCTCCGGCATCACGCAGACCAGCCGGTAGCCGCGCAGCTTCGCGGCCATCGCCAGTGAGATGCCGGTGTTGCCCGAGGTCGGCTCGAGGATCGTGCAGCCGGGCCGCAGCCGGCCGTCCTTCTCCGCGTCCTCCAGCATCCGCAACGCGGCCCGGTCCTTGATCGACCCGGTCGGGTTGCGGTCCTCGAGCTTGGCCCAGAGCCGCACCTCGGGCGACGGCGACAGCCGCGGCAGCCCGACCAGCGGCGTACCGCCGACTGAGTCCAACAGGCTGTCGAACCGCATACGGATCAGCCTCCGGCGACCGCCGGCAGGACCACGACCACGTCGCCGTCCCTCACACCGGTCTTGAGCCCTCCGGTGAACCGGACGTCCTCGTCGTTCACGTACACGTTCACGAACCGGCGCAGATCGCCGCCGTCCACGATCCGCTCCTTGATGCCCGGGTGGCTGCCATCGACGTCATCGATCAGCTCGGCCAGCGTCGTGCCGTCCCCGCTCACCGCCTTCGCGCCGCCGGTGTACGTGCGCAGGATCGTCGGCACGCGCAGCTCGATCGCCATATCTCAGTCTCTCCTTGCTCCGTCATGTGAGGGCACGACCCGGACCTCTTCCTCGGTGACGTCGCCGTCGACGATCCGGTACGACCGGAACTCCAGCGGTCCGTCGTGCGCCGGGTCGTGCGCGCCGTCTCGCGTCGAGACCAGCACGTAGTGCGCGCCGGGCTCCTGCGCCAGCGCGATGTCGGTGCGGGACGGGTACGCGTCGGTCGCGGTGTGCGAGTGGTAGATCACCACCGGTTCCTCGTCCCGCTCGTCCATCTCCTTGTACAGCTTGAGCAGGTCGGTCGAGTCGAACTCGTAGAACGTCGGCGACATCGCCGCGTTCAGCATCGGCACGAACCGCTCGGGCCGGTCCGACCCGGCCGGCCCCGCGACCACCCCACACGCCTCGTCCGGGTGGTCCCGCCGGGCGTGCGCGACGATCGCGTCGTAGGTCGCGGAGTCGATGGTCAGCACACTGCCAACGGTACGGTCCTGTCGCAGGGCACCCGACCAGACCAGGGGGTGGTCCGCATTCTGGACGACTCACACCCTCCCGGCGGTCATAGCTCCGCGGAGCGGAGATCAGTGGATGTTGTGGAGCAGGGCGGACTGGAGGTAGCCGAGCCAGTCGTACAGGTCGTAGGTGATCCGGCGCGGGTCGTCCTCGGACAGCTTCTCCCACACCTCGTAGTCGTCCTGCTCGACGCCGAGCCTGGTACCGAGTGCCAGCCGCAGGTCGTTGATCGCGCGCAGCCAGGCGAGCTGGTCGTCCGGCGAGATCTCGATGCCCTCGGCAACCGCCTCGCGGTCCTCGATCGCGTCCAGCACCAGCTTGGCGTCGCCGGCCTTGCCGTCCCGCAGCCCGCGTTCGGTGAACCGGCGGAACTCGGCCGCGGCGCTGTCGTCACCTGAGTACGCGTCCGGCAGCAGCCGCTGCAGCACCGCGTCCTCCGGTGGCGCTGTCGGCCCGTCGAAGCCTTCCAGGTCCTGCAGCCCCGCCAGCGGGTCGTCGCCCGGCGGCTGCGGGCGCGGCGGCATCCCGTCGTACAGCAGCTCGACCAGGTTGCGCAGCATCCCGGCCAGGATCTCGGCCTCGTGCGGCTGGAAGCTGACGATCACGGCCTGCTTGCGGCGACGGAATCTCGTCACGACTTCTCGCAGGTCGCCCACAGGCCGTACGAGTGCATCGCCTCGACGTCCCGCTCCATCGCCTCACGGCTGCCGTTCGACACCGCGGACTTGCCGTCCTTGTGGACCTGCCACATCAGTTTCTCCGCCTTCGCCTTCGAGTAGCCGAAGTAGGTCTGGAAGACGTAGGTGACGTAGTCCATCAGGTTCACCGGGTCGTTCCACACAATTGTGACCCAGGGCAGCTCTGCCTCGACGGCCTCATCGGCCTCCGGGCTCTCCAGCTCACTCGGTGCGGTGGTCACCGCCCCATTCTCTCCACCACCCACGCCGACCTTGCAAGGCGGTGTCGCGTCGGCGGCGCAATAGGCTTCGCTCGTGGCACAAAACGGGAGATCGACCGCGCTGCTGACCGACCACTACGAGCTGACCATGCTGCAGGCGAGCCTGGCCGACGGTACGGCGCGGCGGCGGTCCGTGTTCGAGCTGTTCGCGCGGCGGCTGCCGTCCGGCCGCCGGTACGGCGTGGTGGCGGGCGCGAACCGGGTACTGGAGGCGCTGGCCGCGTACCGGTTCGACGACGACGTGATCGGGTTCCTCGCGGACAACGGCGTGGTGGACAAGGCGACCTGCGACTGGCTCGCGGACTACCGGTTCAGCGGGGACGTCTGGGGATACGCCGACGGCGAGATCTACTTCCCGGGCTCGCCGGTGCTGGTGGTCGAGTCCAGCTTCGCCGAGGCCGTCGTACTGGAGACCGTGCTGCTGTCGATCCTGAACCACGACTCCGCGGTCGCCTCGGCCGCGTCCCGGATGACCTGGTGGGCCGGCGGCCGGCCGTGCATCGAGATGGGCTCGCGGCGCACGCACGAGGAGGCCGGGGTTGCGTCTGCGCTGGCCGCCTGTATCGCGGGGTTCGCGGCGACCTCCAACCTGGAGGCCGGCCGGCGCTACGGCGTACCTACCACCGGCACCGCCTCGCACGCCTTCACGCTGCTGCACGACACCGAGCGGGACGCGTTCAGCTCGCAGGTCGCCGCGCTCGGCAAGGGCACGACGCTGCTGATCGACACGTTCGACATCGACGAGGCCGTGAAGATCGCGATCGACCTCACCGGACCCGAGCTCGGCGCGGTCCGGCTCGACTCGGGCGACCTGCCGTCGCTGGCCGGCCAGGTCCGCGAGCAGCTGGACGCGCTCGGCGCCACCAGGACCCGGATCATCGTGACCAGCGACCTGGACGAGTACCAGATCGCGGCGCTGGCGCCGGCACCGGTCGACGGGTACGGCGTGGGTACCTCGCTGGTCACCGGCTCCGGGCACCCGACCTGCGGTTTCGTCTACAAGCTGGTCTCGCACGAGACCGGGTCCGGCGAGATGATCTCGGTCGCGAAGAAGAGCGCGGACAAGATCTCGATCGGCGGCCGGAAGTTCGCGCTGCGCCGCCGGGCCGCGAATGGCGTCGCCGAGGCCGAGCTGATCGGCGTCGGCGAGCCGCCGGCCGACGACGGGGACGACCGCGTACTGCTGCAGCAGCTGGTCTCCGCCGGCGAGATCGTCGGCGCGACGACGTGGCAGCGGGCCCGCGACCATCACCTCCGGGTGCGCGACGAGCTGCCGCGCAGCGCCAGCCAGCTCAGCCGGGGCGAGCCGGCCATCCCTACCGAGTACATCGGTGACCTGGTCGCCCACAACCCGTTCGCCCGCAGGGAGTCGCGATGAGCGCCGACAAGGCCCCGGAACGCAAGTGGTCGCCGGACGCGCCGGCCAGCGCCGTCGACATCCTGATCGCGCTCAAGTTCGCCGAGCGCGCCTCCCGCAAGGCGATCGGCGCCGAGCTGACCGGCAGCGGCGTGCACATCGGCCAGGAGGTGGTGCTGCAGAAGCTGCTGTACCACGGCTCGCTGCCGGTCGCCCAGCTCGCGAAGGTGCTCGACGTCGAGGTGCCGACCGCGACCCGGACCACGCAGCGGATGGAGGCGGCCGGCCTGGTCCGCCGGATCCGCGGCGGCGCCGGCACCGACGCCCGGCTGGTCAGCATCGAGCTCACCGACAAAGGCATCGCGGTCGCCAGGCAGGTCCAGGTGTTACACACCAAGGCCGGCCGCCGGGCGCTGCGTGGCATCGACGCCGAGCAGCGCAAGCTGCTTCGTAACCTGCTCTGGACCATCACCACCAACCTCGACGACCTGGACTGATCGACCGTCCTGCCACCCACCGCGTCTGAAGGCGCAGGGGCTGTTGCGCTGATCTAGTTAGTCGGCTAGGTTCTTTGATTAGCCGACTAACCAAGGGGTGCACGAGATGGATATGGGACTGAAGGACGCACGCGTGCTGGTGACCGGCGGGACCGGGAGCATCGGCAGGACGACGGCGCTCACGTTCGCCGCCGAGGGAGCCCGGGTGGCGATCACGTACCGCGGCCGCGAGGACGTGGCGAAGGCTGTCGCGGACGAGATCGCTGACGCGGGCGGCGAGGCGTACGTCGTACCGATGGACCTGAACGAGCCCTGGTCGGTCGAGGGCGCGGTGGCGGACACCGTCGAGCGGTGGGGCGGTCTCGACGTCCTGGTCGCGAACGCCGTGAACTGGGGCATGGCGGCCGAGGACTTCGAGGATCGGCCGGACCGGATCGAGGACACCGAGGGCTGGCTTCCGGTGATCGAGGGGAACCTGCACGGCAACGTCCGGCTGGTCCGGGCGGCCGCGCCGGCGCTCCGGCGGTCCGGGAACGGTCGCGTGGTGCTGCTCTCGAGCGATATCGCCGACCGCGGGATGCTCGGTGGCTGGGCGTACGGCTCGGCCAAGGCCGGGCTGCACGGCCTCGCGGTCAACCTGGCGCCCGACCTCGGCCGGGACGGTGTGCTGGTCAACGTGGTGATGCCGGGCATCACCACCAACGACGGCCACCACCAGGTGATCCCGGACGAGGTGCTGCCGCTGATCGCCGACAAGTACCCGGCCAAGCGGCTGGCCACGGTGCAGGACGTCGCCGCGACGATCGCGTTCCTGTGCTCGCCGCGCAACGGCGCGGTCACGGGTGAGATCGTCCGGGTCACCGGCGGGTCGCCGAGCGCGGGCTGACCACCCGGAGGCGCCCGGCGCAGTACCGTGACTCCTGGACGGAGCACTCCGCGAAGGAGGTCACGGGATGAGCCGGGCGCTGATCGTCGTCGACGTGCAGAACGACTTCTGCGAGGGCGGCAGCCTCGCGGTCGCCGGCGGCGCGGACGTCGCCTTCCGGATCGGCGAGCTGCTGCACCGGTGGCAGGAGGCCGAGCCCGACGAGCGCACCTACGCGCATGTCGTCGCGACCCGGGACCACCACATCGACCCGGGCGACCACTTCTCCGACGCCCCGGACTTCGACTACTCCTGGCCGCGGCACTGTGTCGTCGGCACCGACGGGGTCAGCCTGCACCCGAACCTCGACCCGCAGCCGTTCGACGCGATCTTCGACAAGGGCGAGTACGGCGCGGCGTACTCGGGCTTCGAGGGCAAGACGCACGACGGGACCGGGCTCGCGGACTGGCTGCGCGCGCACGACGTGAACAGCGTGGACGTGTGCGGGATCGCCACCGACTACTGCGTCCGGGCTACCGCGCTGGACGCCGTCCGGGCCGGGTTCAGCACGAGGCTGCTGTCCGACCTGACCGTCGGGGTCGCACCCGAGACCACCGAACGCACGCTCGCCGAGCTGGCCGGCGCCGGGATCCGGGTCGGCTGAGGTTTCTCGGTTTTCTTCGTCTTTCTTCGTCACAGCATGGCGATGTACCGCCGCAGTGAGCCATTGAGCGGCCAGGATGGCGGGCATGCGCTTGCAGCCCGTCCGCCTGGGGAGCCTGATCGTGTCGGCCGTACTCGCGGCCGGCGTACTGGGGCAGGTGTCATCCCCCAGCCCGGCGCGGCAGCCGGCAGCACAGCGGCCGGCCGACCAGCCGACCGCGGGCCGGGTCGCGCCGCGACCGAAGCCCAAGGCAACGACCTCACCCAGCCGCAAAACCCGCATGTCGACCCAGCAGACCCGGCACGGGTCGAAGAAGGTGCTCTACCTGACCTTCGACGACGGGCCGCAGCACATCTGGACCCAAAAGGTGCTCGCGGTGCTGGCCAAGCACCATGCCAGGGCCACGTTCTTCGCCCTCGGTAAGCAGGTCGCCGATTTCCCCGACCTGCTGCCGAAAGTGCGGGCCGCGGGACACGCGGTCGGCAACCACACGTTCGACCACAAGAAGCTGACCGAGCTGCCGCTGGCGGAGGTGCGCTGGCAGCTGCGGCACGGGCCGCCGTCACGGTGCTTCCGGCCGCCGTTCCGGGAGACCAACGCGCAGATCGCTGCGATCGCCGCGTCGTACGGGATGCGGCAGGTCCTGTGGACCGCGGACACGCTGGACTGGAAGGAGCCCGGCGCGGAGAAGATCGAGTCGGCGATCATGAAAGGCGCGGCGCCGGGTGCGGTGATCCTGCTGCACGATGGCGGCGGCGACAGGTCACAGACAGTCCGGGCGCTCGACCGCGCCCTGACCCGGCTGCGCGCGAAGGGCTACGAGTTCCGCTCGCTGGACTGCTAACCGATCGAGTACCGGCCCGGGTCGTCGGTGCTGTCCGGGCCGCGGCCCGCCCAGGTCCACGCGTACACGCCGTCGTCGACCGCCTGGCCGCCCTCGCCGAGCTCCAGCGGACGGAAGGTGTCGACCATCACCGCGAGCTCCTCGAAGCGTTCCGCGCCGAGCGACGCCTCGATCGCGGACGGCTGCGGACCGTGCGCGTACCCGCCCGGGTGCAGCGAGACCGAGCCGAGCCCGATCCCGGAACCCTTGCGCGCCTCGTAGTCGCCGCCGCAGTAGAACATCACCTCGTCGGAGTCGACGTTGGAGTGGTAGTACGGCACCGGCACCGACAGCGGGTGGTAGTCCACCTTGCGAGGGACGAAGTTGCAGACCACGAAGTTGTAGCCCTCGAACACCTGGTGCACCGGCGGCGGCTGGTGGATCCGCCCGGTGATCGGCTCGAAGTCCGCCACGTTGAACGTGTACGCGTACAGGCAGCCGTCCCAGCCGACCACGTCGAACGGGTGCGTGGCGTAGGTCATCCGGCTGCCCACGATGCCGCCCGGCCCGTTGCCGCGGTGCTTCACCAGCACCTCCACGTCGTTGCCCTCCACAACGAACGGCTCGGCCGGTGCGTGCAGGTCGCGCTCGCAGTACGGCGCGTGCTCGAGGAACTGGCCGTACCGGCTGAGGTACCGCTTCGGTGGCGCGATGTGGCTGTTCGCCTCGATGCAGTACGCGCCCACGCCGTCCGGTCCGGGCAGCCAGCGGTGCGTGGTCGCGCGGGGCAGGATCACGTAGTCGCCCTGCCGGGCCTGGAGCACGCCGAACACGGTCTCGACGGTGGCCGACCCCTTCTCGATGTACACGCACTCGTCGCCGGTCGCGTTCCGGTAGTACGGCGAGACCTCGTCCGCGACGACGTAGGAGATCCGGACGTCAGCGTTGCCGAGCACCAGCCGGCGGTTCTGCACGACGTCGTTGCCGGCGCCGGGGCCCTCGCCCTTGAACAGGTCGTGCAGCTTGAGGTGCCGGGGCGTGATCGGGTGGTTCGCCATCGTCGTCAGGTCGGGCAGCTCCCAGACCCGGGATCCGACGATCGCGGACGGCACGCCGCGGTGGTAGAGCAGCGAGGAGTCGGACGAGAAGCCCTCCTCCCCCATCAGCTCCTCGTAGAACAGGCTGCCGTCGGGCTGCCGGAACTGGGTGTGCCGCTTCGGCGGCACCTGGCCGATCTGACGGTAGAAGCTCATGCTGATCCTTGTACGTTTATCGGACATCAGTGTCCGCTCACCGAAAGCATCCGCTAGGCTCACGGGCATGTCAACAGCCACCGGCCTGCTGTTCAGCAGGCTTGTCGACGACGCGTCGATGTTCCCGCCCGGCGACCTCCCGCTCAGTGACGCGGTACCTGCGCACCGCGACCACCGGCAGGCGCCGTACGCCGACCTGGTCGGCGCCTTCGTCTGCACCGACCGCCAGCTCGCCGACGTCGCCCGGAGGGCGCGCGAGACCGGCACCGGGCCGGTCGGGGTGTCGGTCGTGGTGACCGGTGGAGCCGGTGGGATCGAGCCGGTGGTCAAGTACGGCGACCGCTCCGACGACGTCGAGGTGGCCGGTGTCGAGATCCGGTTGCGGGACGAGGACGACCTGTCCCGCAACGCGCTCCGGGTGGTCCGGATGTGCGACTCCTGCATGGACTCCGAGAGCGCGTTCGTCGAGATCGGCATGGAGGGCGGCTGGGAACGCGCGCTGGACGTCATCGCGGACGCCGGGTACGCCGCGAAGCTGCGCACCGGCGGGCTGGAAGCCGACCTGTTCCCCGGCGCCGCGCAAGTCGCCGAGTTCATCGAGGCCTGCCTGGACCGCGAGGTGCAGTTCAAGTGCACCGCTGGGCTGCACAACGCGGTCCGGCACACCGCGCCGGACACCGGTTTCGAGCACCACGGCTTCCTGAACGTGCTGCTCGCCACCCGCGCCTCGCTCGACGGAGCCCCGGCTGACGAGGTCGCCGCCGTGCTGGAGAACCGCGACGGCGCTGACCTCGCCCGGCAGGCCGCGGCGCTGGACGAACCGCAGGCCAAGGGAGTCCGGCGCTGGTTCACCTCGTTCGGCTCGTGCAGCATCAGCGAGCCGGTGGAGGACCTGACCGGCCTGGGGCTGGTGGAGCTGTGAGCTGGATCGACGTACCCGAGGGTGCCGCCTTCGGGACCGACACGCTGCCGCTGGGGGTGTTCCGGTACGGCGACCAGCAGCCGCGGGTCGGCGCCGCAGTCGGCGACCGGGTGATCGACCTGGCGCCGGTCGCCTCGACACTGCGGCCAGAGCTCGCGCCGCACTTCGACCAGCCCGCACTGAACTCATTCCTGGCACTCGGCCGGCCGGCCTGGCAGTCGACCCGCACGTGGCTGCTCGGCCTGGTCGGCGACCCCGCCGCGCGGGAGACCGTGGAGCCGCACCTGCTGCCGCTGTCCGCGGTGAGCATGCTGCTGCCGTTCGAGGTCGCGGACTACGTCGACTTCTACGCCTCCCAGCACCACGCGACCAACCTCGGCCGGCTGTTCCGGCCGGACTCCGAGCCGCTGCTGCCGAACTGGAAGCATCTTCCGGTCGGGTATCACGGCCGGGCCGGCACCGTCGTGGTGAGCGGCACCGAGATCGTCCGCCCGTCCGGCCAGCGGAAGCCGCCGAGCGAGCCCGCACCGGTGTTCGGCCCGTCGCAGCGACTGGACATCGAGGTCGAGCTGGGCTTCGTGGTCGGCGCGCCGTCAGCCCTCGGCCGGCGGGTCCCGGTCGGGGACTTCGCCGAGCATGTGTACGGCGTGGTGCTGGTGAACGACTGGTCCGCGCGGGACCTGCAAGCGTGGGAGTACGTGCCACTCGGACCGTTCCTGGGCAAGTCGTTCGCCACCTCGATCTCGCCCTGGGTGGTGCCGCTGGACGCGTTGCAGGCGAGCGTCGTACCGCTGGGTGCACAGGATCCGCCGGTGCTGCCGTACCTGTCCGGCGAGGACCTGACCGGATACGACCTCACCTTCGAGGTGCGCTGGAACGGTGAGCTGGTCAGCCGGCCGCCGTATGCGCCGATGTACTGGTCGCCGGCGCAGATGCTGGCGCACCTGACCGTGAACGGCGCGTCGGCACGCACCGGCGACCTGTTCGCGTCCGGCACCGTCAGCGGCCCGGACCCGGACCAGCGCGGCTCATTCATCGAGCTCACCTGGGGCGGCAAGGAGCCGGTCACCGTCGGCGGCGCGCAGCGCACCTTCCTCGAGGACGGCGACGAGGTCACCATCACGGGCTGGGCGAACCGGCCGGACGGCACCCGGATCGGCCTCGGCGAGGTCACTGGACGGATCGCTCCGGGGTCGCGCGGTTGACCAGCAGCCGGAGGTCGGCGAGGGCGGGACGGTGCCGTTCGTTGGCCGGCACCGCGTCAGCGACGTGGGATCCGATCTCGTACAGCATCTGGTTGTGGAACCGCTCGGGCAGCTCGATCAGCACGCACATCGCGTAGCCGATGCCCTCGCCGATATCGCCGTCGAGCACCATGCAGCGGGCCCGGTGCAGCTGGACCTTGGCCTGCTCGCGGGCCAGCTCGGGCGGGTACAGGTCGAAGCAGCGGTCCTGGGCGACGTACGCCGCAGCGGTGTCGCCGAGCCTGCTGTGCGTGTAGCTCTCGGTGTGCCGCAACCGGTACTCCGGCCAGCCGAACAGCGACTGGTCGTCGGCCAGCACCGCGGCCGGCATCCGCTCGGTCAGCGCGGCCAGCTCGCGCAGCGCGATCCCGGCCGCGTCGGCGTCGCCCACGAGTGACATCGCCTGCGCCCGCCCCGCGAGCGCTTGGGCCACCCCCGCGCACGGCCGCTTCGTGATCGACAGCGCCTCCTCGATCAGGCCGAGCACCTGTGGCATCGGACGGTGCTCGTACAGCCCGTTGACGGCGGCCCAGCCACGCACCCAGGCGCGGGCCTCCGGGTCGCCGGACAGGTCGGCGGCGCTGCGTGCGGTCTGCCACCAGCGGCCGGCCGCGCGGCGCTGCCCGAGCCCGGCCAGCGTCATCGCCTGGATCACGCCCAGCTGTCCCGCGGACCGGGCCAGTGCGGTGTTGCGGCCCTTGCGGGCGCCGAGCTGACGCTGCAGCACCAGCAGGTCGGCGGACAGCTCCGGCAGCAGATCGGCCGGCGCGACGGTGAAGTACTCCCGGGCGTGGGTGGCGACGATCGCCTCCCACTCGTCCGCATCCGGTACGTCGCCGAGCGCCGCGGCGAGCCCCTGCCGGGTCGCCTCCAGCGACGCCAGCGGCGTACCCACCCCGCCCGCGAGCACGGTCATCGCCTGAAGCACGGCACGGCGCGGTGGGGTCTCCGGCACGTCGCGGGAACGGCTGAACAGCCGGGTGAGCTTGGTGCCGGTGCCGAGCGCCTCGTCGCACTGCTGTGCGAGCTTGGCCGACCCGGGCCGCGAGCCGCGCTCGACCTGCGCGAGGTAGCTGTAGTCGAACGCGACCCGCTCCGCCAGGCTGCGCAGCGAGAGGCCGGCCGCCTGCCGGAGTCGTCGTAGTTCTTCGCCGAAATGGTCCATAGCAGGGACGACTTTCCCGCACCGGGCCGACATCTGTCCGGCGATCTCGTGGGCCTGGTGTGTGCAGATCCAGTTGCCCACGGATCACGCCTGACGATCGCGCTCCGTGTCGCTGAGGCTACGAGCATGACCACCACCGCTGCACTCACCGAGGGGCCGACCGTCGACGCGGACCTGCTCGCGTTCTACACCGACCACTGCGACGAGGCCGCCCGCCTCACCGCCACGATCCGCGGACGCCTCGAGGCGCTGCGGATCCGGGACATCCTCCGCCGCTACCTGCCGCCGCCGCCGGCCCGGATCGCCGACGTCGGCGGCGGGCCCGGGGTGCACGCCCGCTGGCTGCAGGCCGCCGGTCACATCGTCGACCTGGTCGACCCGATCCCGCGGCACGTCGAGGCGGCCCGCGCGTCCGGCGTCCGCTCCGCCGTGCTGGGCGACGCCCGGTCGCTGCCGTTCGCGGACGCCACGTACGACCTGGTGCTGCTGGCCGGCCCGGTGTACCACCTGCCGCCGGAGGGCCGGGCGCTCGCGCTGCGCGAGGCGGTCCGGGTGGCCGCGCCGGATGGGGCGGTGGCCGCGGTCGGGGTGAACCGGTACGCGAACCTGTTCGGCGCCGCTATCGCCAACCAGCTCGACGAGCGCCGGCGCATCCTGGACGACATCCTCAGCGACGGGTACAGCGCCCGGAACGACCGGGTCCCGCAGATGTACTACCACTCCCCGGACCAGCTGGCGGCCGAGCTGACCGAGGCGGGGCTGGCCGATGTGGATGTGGTCGGACTCACCGGTCCCGGCGGCTGGCTCACCGTCGCGCTGGACCGGCATTTCCTCGAGACCGGCACGCCGCTACCCGCCACCCTGACCGCACCGGACCCGCTCCAGACCGCACTGGCCGTGGCCCGGGACGCCGACTCCTACCCGGCGCTGACCGCGTCCAGCGCGCAGCTGATGGCGATCGGACATCGGTCCTGAACCCGCGGAAGATGCGCCAGCGAGCGGTCGAGTACGCCGCGCACGGCTGGCCGGTGGCACCACTCGCCGTACCCCGGCACGGTCGCTGCCGGTGCGAGCCCGGCAGCTGCGTCACACCGCACCTGGCCGGTCCCGCGGTCACCGATCCGGAGGTCGCCGACGAGGTCTGGGCTGACGCGGGTTGGTGCATCGCGCTGGTGACCTCGCGGTTCGACGTGATCGACATCCCGGCGCGGTTCGGCGCACTGCTGCACCAGCAGCTGCTGATGAGCTGCCCGACCGCGATGGCGCCGCACGGGCGGCGCTGGCACTTCGTGATGGAGACCGGTTCGATCACGCAGGGCGTGATCTCGGCCGCCGGCGGCACGCTGCACCACGGCGCGGACGGCTGGATCCCCGCCTCGCCGACCTGGACCGAGGACACCGGACGGATCGGCTGGGTGGTCGCGCCGCAGATGGCCAGGTGGCAGCCGTGGCAGCGCCGCGACGTCATCGATCTGGTCTTCGGCACCTTGGAGGCACCACCGTCCATCCTGGACAAACTGTCCATCAATCGTCGGTAGGCACCTCGGGCAGCTCGAGCCGCGCCGCGGCGCCACCGTGCGGGCCGGTCCCGAACTCCAGCTCGGCACCGAGAACCTTCGCGTGGCCGGCCGCGATGGTCAGGCCGAGTCCGTGCCCGACACCACGCTCGGCCATCCCGGACCGGAACCGCCGCGGGCCCTCGGTGATCAGCTCCGGCGGGTACCCCGGACCGTGGTCGACCACCTCGACGGTCCGCCCCGTCACCGTGACCTCGACCGGGCGCCCACCGTGCCGCAGTCCGTTCAGCACCAGGTTCGCGATGATCCGCTCGACCCGGCGCGGGTCCGTCTCGACCTGGACACCCTCGGACGCGTCCAGCCTCAGGTCGTCGGCACTGATCGACTGCTGGGTGCGCAGCCGGCCCATCGCCGACGAGACCAGCGCACCGAGCTCGACCTGCTCGAGGTCCGCCCGTTCCACGCCGGAGTCGAAGCGGGCCACCTGGAGCAGGTCCTCGACCAGCGTCCGGAGCACCTCCGCGCGATCCCGGACCAGCTCGCTCGGCCGTCCCGGTGGCAGCAGCTCGGCCGCGGTGAGCAGCCCGGTGACCGGCGTGCGCAGGTCGTGCGCCACGTCCGCGGTGAACCGGCGCTCGGCATCCAGCTGCCCCCGCAGCGACGCCGCCATCGTGTCCAGCGCCTTCGCCAGCGAGGCGACCTCGTCCTTGCCCTCCCCCACGGCCGCGACCGCGGACGCGTCCAGCTCGCCCCGGGCGATCTGGCGGGCGGTACCCGACACGGCCACGATCCGCTTGGACAGGCTCCCGGCCGCGACGACGCTGACCAGCCCGACGCCGAGGATGGTGCCGATCCCGCCGAACAGCAGCGCGCGTTCCAGCGCGTCCATCGACTCGTCACTGTTCTCGTAGTCGTAGACCACCGAGATCGTGTGCCCGTCCACCAGCTGCGCCGCCCACAGCTGCGACCCGGTCTTCAACGTGACCCGTTCACCATCCGCGATCGCGGAGCGCAGCTCCGGCGGCAGCGCCGGGTCGTCGATCTGGGCGCCGAGCTGCGGCGGACCGCCGATCTCGGCATACAAGGCGGCCGCCGCCCGGACCCGCTCGTCCGCGGTGCTGCGGGCCCGGTCCAGCCGAGCCGACTGCGCCTGCGTGTACACCGCGGCACCGAGCCCGACGATCGCGAGCGTCGACACCGCGAGGAAGATCAGCCCCAGCTTGCCCCGGAGACCCATCAGGCCTTGAGCTTGTAGCCGAAACCGCGCACCGTCTCGATCCGGTCGGCGCCGATCTTGGTGCGGAGCCGTTGCAGGTGGACGTCCACCAACCGGCCGTCGCCGCCCCACTCGTAGTCCCAGACCCGCTGCAGCAGCGTCGACCGGCTCAGCACCACGCCCGGGTTGTTGGCGAACTCCAGCAGCAGCTTCAGCTCGGTCGGCGTCAGCCGGACCAGCTCGCCACCGCGTCGTACCTCCAACGCCTCCCGGTCCAGCTCGAGATCGCCGAACGACTCGGTCGGCTTGTGCGGCATGGCGTACCCGCCGTCCGCACCGCGCGCGGTGGCCCGTCGCAGTACGGCGCGCAGCCGCGCGACCAGGACCTGCGTGTCGAACGGCTTGGTGACGTAGTCGTCCGCCCCGGCCTCCAGCCCGAGTACGACGTCGACTGCGTCGCCGCGCGCCGACACCATCACCACCGGCACTGTGCTGGTCTCGCGGATCCGGCGGCACACCGAGATCCCGTCCAGGCCGGGCAGCATGATGTCCAGCAGTACGGCGTCCGGGTGATGCTTGTCGAAGGCCTCGACCGCCTCCAGTCCGTCGTCCGCGGTGACCACGTCGTACCCGTGCCGGCGCAAGGACAGCTGGGTCGCCTCGCGGATCACCGCGTCGTCCTCGACCATGAGGATCCGGGCGGTGCTCTGCTCGTCGGGCACTTTCAGGACCCCTTCGTGAAGACTTCGCTGGTCCGGACCAGGTAGTGGCCGTTCCAGCGGTAGATCTCGACCTTCGAGCCGGACGGGCAACAGGTCTTGTCGGTCGGACCGTACACCTTGGACTCCACCACCAGCGTGCGTCCCTTGCCGGCCGTGATCCGCATGTCCTGGCCGCGGATCGTGGACAGCACCAGCGGGCTGCCCTCGACGTCGCCGACCAGGTAGGCCACGAACCCGCTGTCGGTGCTCAGCACCCTGACCGTCACGACCCGCTGCGCGGCGCCGTTGCCGACCACGTCGAAGGCCGGCCCCGGGGTGAGGCAGCGCTGCGGGCAGGTCTTGAGCACCGACTTGGCGTCCGGGTCCACGTTCGGGCTTGCGAGCAGCACCTGGCGCAGCTGTGCCGGAGTGAGCTTTACGCTCCGTTGACCGGTCTGCTCGGGTGCGATCCGGGTGTCGACGGTCGGCTTCGTCATCACCGGCTTCGGCGACTCGTACGACGACACGGACTTCGGGGTGGGCGGTGCGGCGGTGCCCTCGACCCGCAGGCCATCGCGGTTCGCGCAGCCGGCGGCGAGCAGTGCGACGAGCAGGACCAGGCCGAGCCATCGACGTTTCGTCATGTCTGGCCTCCTCACCTGCTCGCCCTCCCCTTGGTCGGCACACCGGCCGTGACCACCCCGAGCGCGGTCACGGCCGGCCTCCTGGCCCCGTAGGTCCCCGTGACGCCTCCGCCGGCCGCCCACCAGCGGAGGCCAGACCATAGTCGGATTTCCGGGTCACGACCGCAGTCCGCGCAGGCGGCTGTGGCCCCGCGATTGCGTTGCAGTTTCGTCTCGGCACCGGCGTACCTGGCAGTGGTCAGCCCGCGACGACCTTGCCCGGGTTGAGGATGCCCTGCGGGTCCAACGCCCGCTTGATCGCGCGGTGCAGCTCGATCGCGACCGGGCCGAGCTCGGTCTCGAGCCAGGCCATCTTCAGGACCCCGACACCGTGCTCGCCGGTGATGGTCCCGCCGAGCTCCAACCCGACCTCCATGATCAGGTCGAACGCTCGCTGCGCGCGCTTCGACTGCGCCTCGTCGGTCTCGTCGAACACCACGTTGGGATGCATGTTGCCGTCCCCGGCGTGCCCGACCACGGCCACCGTCACCTGCGTCTCGTCCGCGATCTCCTCCACCCGCCCGAGGAACTCCGCCAACCGGGACCGCGGCACGCAGACGTCGTCGATCATCGTGGTGCCGAGCCGTTCCAGCGCCGGCAGCGCCGCCCGCCGGGCCTCGAGCAGCAGCTCGCCCTCGGCCGGGTCGTCCGCCTCCAGGCACTCGATCGCGCCGTTCTCGCGGAACATCTTCGCCACCGCGGCGATCTCGGCCAGCGCCGCCTCGCCGCCGCTGTCGGACTGGGCCAGCACCATCGCGGCCGCTTCCTCCGGCAGGTCCATCCGCTTGAACTTGTTGACCGCCGCGATCGTGGTCCGGTCCATGATCTCCAGCAGCGACAGCGGTACGCCGCCGCGGACGATCTCGGTGATCGCCTTCCCGGCCGTGACGACGTCGTCGAACAATGCGGCCACCGTCCGCGGGCGCTGGGCCTGGGGACGGAGCGCCAGCGTCGCCTCGGTGATGATGGCGAGCGTGCCCTCACTGCCCACGATCAGCTTGGTCAGGTCGTATCCGGCGACACCCTTGACCGTCTTCCGCCCGGTCCGCAGCACCTCGCCCGAGGCCAGCACCACCTCCAGCCCGAGTACGTAGTCGGTGGTGACGCCGTACTTCACGCAGCACAGCCCGCCCGAGTTCGTCGACAGGTTGCCGCCGATCGAGCAGAACTCCCAGCTGGACGGGTCCGGCGGGTAGAACAGCCCCTGCTCGGCAACAGCCCTGGACAGTACGGCGTTGTACACGCCCGGCTGGGTCACGACGTACCGGTTCACCGGGTCGATCTGCAGCACCTGGTCCATCTTCTCCATCGACAACACGATGCAGCCGTCGATCGCGTTCGCGGCGCCGGACAGTCCCGACCGGGCGCCCTGCGGCACCAGCGGTGTACCGCTCGCGGCGGCGATCCGCACCGTGGCCTGTACATGCGCGGTCTCCCGGGCCAGAACGACGGCCAGCGGCTCGCCGGCGGGGCAGAACATCGCCCGGTCGTACCGGTAGCTCTGCAGCCGGTCCGGATCGGTGACCAGCGCCTCGGGCGGGAGCGCCTGGCGCAACTGCTCGACTACATCACTCATACCCCGAGCCTAGGCGCGTACGGCGGCGAGCGCGCGCCGTACCAGCGGTCAGCGCATCCGGCGGGTCTGGCCCCAGGAGATGCGGGTCCAGCCGCCGCCACCGTTCTGGAACTCGTGCCCGGAAGCGACGAAGGTGATGTTGCTGGGCCGGCCGCCGAGCTTGGGCGTCCGGCAGGTGGTCTGGCCCCGGACCACCCGGCCGTTGCCACCAGAGGCGTCGCAGGAGATCGGCTTACCCTTGCGGCCGCTCGTGTACTTGATGATGTACGCGATCGCGAACGTGTTCGCCTTCATCGGCTCGTACATCGTGATCACGCCCCAGTACCGGTAGCACGAGTCCCGCCGGAGCTGGATCGCACCGACCACCGGTGAGCCGCCGAACAGCCGGACGTAGTTCGCCGAAACCAGTGCCGAGCCGGAGCACGCAGCCGCGGCCGCAGGCGCAGCGGCCGCCGGCGCGCTGGGCGCGTGCACCGTCAGACCGGCCGCCGCCAGGCCGGCCGTACCCAGCGCGACGCCCAGTGTCTTCATCGCGAGAACCTTCCCGGGCCGGCGCCCCGAACGCCTCGACCCGCCCGGCACACTACTCGAACCCCTGCCCGACCTCCGACTCCATCCGTTTATCGGACACCCGATCGTTCGTCAGTCGAGGAGGTTGCCGGCCGGGCGGTGGGTCACAGGTTGCCGCGGCGTTCTTGCTCGCGTTCGATCGCCTCGAACAGGGCCTTGAAGTTGCCCTTGCCGAAGCCGAGGGACCCGTGCCGCTCGATCAGCTCGTAGAACACCGTCGGCCGGTCCCCGACCGGCTTGGTGAAGATCTGCAGCAGGTACCCGTCCTCGTCCCGGTCGACCAGGATCTTGCGCGACCTCAGCTCCTCGATCGGCACCCGCACCTCACCGATCCGGGCCCGCAGCTCAGGGTCGTCGTAGTAGCTGTCCGGGGTGTCCAGGAAGTCGACGCCGTTCGCTCGCATGATGTCGACGGTGCGCAGGATGTCGTTGGTGGCCAGCGCGATGTGCTGGGCCCCGGCGCCGTCGTAGAACTCCAGGAACTCGTCGATCTGCGACTTCTTCTTCGCGATCGCCGGCTCGTTCAGCGGGAACTTCACCCGATGGTTGCCGTTGGCAACTACCTTGCTCATCAGCGCGGAGTAGTCGGTCGCGATGTCGTCGCCGACGAACTCCGCCATGTTCACGAAGCCCATCACCTTGTTGTAGAACGCGACCCACTCGTCCATCTTGCCGAGCTCGACATTGCCGACGACGTGGTCGACGGCCTGGAACAGCCGCTTCGGGTGTCCTTCGGGGCGGACCACTGCGGTCTCGGCGGGCACGAACCCGGGCAGGTAGACGCCGTCGTACATCGACCGGTCGATCAGCGTGTGCCGGGTGTCGCCGTACGCCGCGATCGCCGCCACGCGGACGGTGCCGTGCTCGTCGGACTCGTCGTGCGGCTCGACCAGCACGGTGGCACCCTGCGCCCGTGCGTGCTCGATGCACTTGTCCACATCGGCGACCTCGAGCGCGATGTCGGTGACACCGTCGCCGTGCTTGCGGTGGTGATCCAGCAGCGCGCTGTCCGTGGTCACCCCTCCGGAGATCACGAACCGCGCGGAGCCGGCTTTCAGCACGTACGCCTTGCGGTCGCGGACGCCGGTCTCGGGGCCGCTGTACGCGACGAGGTCCATGCCGAACGCGAGCTGGTAGTACTTCGCCGTCTGAGTCGCGTTGCCGACCACGAACACCACCGCGTCCATCGCGTGTACCGGGAACGGGTCGCGGGTCTCGTCGTACGGGACCAGCCCGACGAGCTGCTTGAGCTGCTCGAGATCCAGGTCGGCGTCGAGCTCTGCGGGGGTGAGTTCGGTGCTGGTCATCGAGTCCCTCCGGTCGTCGTACGGCGTGCGGGCAGCATCCAATTCGCTCGACAGGTTGTGCAACCGCGGGACGACACACTGTGCAATCTGTCCATTAGGATCGGCGCTGGAATTGCGAATGTGGTCAGGCTGCGCAGTGGAGGGTGCTATGACCGGTGTGGATGGGCTGGACGGCCGGATCGTGGAGCTGTTCGCGGCCGAACCGAGGGTCGGCGTACTCGAGGCGTCGCGCCGGCTGGAGGTCGCGCGGGGCACCGTGCAGGCGCGGCTCGACCGGTTGCAGCGCGACGGCGTGGTGCGCGGCTGGGGGCCGGACATCAGTACCGAGGCGGTCGGCTACCCGGTGACCGCGTTCGCCACCCTGCAGATCGAGCAGGGCGCCGGGCACACCGCGCCGGCCCGGGCACTGGCGGGTATCCCGGAGGTGCTCGAGGTGTACACGATCACCGGCGCAGGCGACCTGTGGTGCCGGATCGTGGCTCGGTCCAACGCGGACCTGCAGCGGGTGATCGACGCAGTGGTCGCGGTACCGGGGATCCAGCGCGCGTCCACGGTGATCGCGCTCGCCGAGCAGGTGCCGTTCCGGGTGCTGCCGCTGGTGCGGGAGGCCACCCGCGCCTAGGGGTTGGTCACAGCGGTTGGTCACAGCGGTTGGTCACAAGGGCCCGACGAACGACGACACGCCTGGTCACAAAGGCCCGATGAACGGTTTCTAGGACGGTCTGACGATCTGCTGGACGGCCCAGCCGTTGCCGTCCGGGTCGCTGAAGAAGACGAAGCGGCCCCAGGGGAAGTCCTGGACCTCCGTTACGTCGACGCCTCGGCCGGCGAGCTCGGCGCGGGCCTCCTCGATGTCGGTGACGACCACCTGCAGGCCTTTCACCGAACCGGGCTCCATGCCGCCGTTGAGGCCCTTGCCGATCGAGATCGAGCAGGCCGAACCGGGCGGTGTGAGCTGGACGAAGCGCAGGTCCTCGCTGACGGTGTGGTCGTGGTCGGCGTTGAAGCCGGCCTTCTCGGTGTAGAACGCCTTGGCGCGGTCGACGTCCGAGACGGGCACGGTGACCAGCTCGAGCTTGAAGTCCACGGGTGTCCTTTCAGGCGAGTCGTTTTGCGACCTCGACGGCGGCGCGGGCGACCCGCGGGCCGACGAAGTCACGGTCCAGCTTCCCGAGCACGACGACCCCGATCGACGCCTCGACACCCGGTACGCCGAGTACCGGCGACGCGACGCCCTGCGCTCCGGCCTGCAGCTCACCGGCCGTCACCACGAACGGCCGTCCGGCCGGGTCCGGTTTGCGCCGCCCGGCCAGGATCGCCTTGCCGGCCGCACCGGCGTCGAGGGCGTGCCGCGTGCCCATCCGGTAGGAGACGTGGAAGTCGGTCCAGCTCGGCTCGAGCACCGCGATCGCCAGCGCCTCGTCACCGTCCGCGACAGTCAGGTGCGCGGTCGCGCCGGTGTCCTCGGCCAGCGACCGCAGCACCGGCAGTGCCGCGTCGCGAAGCGTCGGCTGCACCCGCCGGCTGTAGTGCAGTACGGCCAGGCCGAGCCGCGCCTTGCCCTCGCTGTCGCGGCGGACCAGCCGGTGCTGCTCGAGCGTGTTCACCAGCCGGTACACGACGGTCCGGCTCACCTCGAGTGCGGCCGCCAGCTCGGTGATCGAGAGTCCGTCCGGGGCGTCGGCCAGCAGTTCGAGGACCGTCAGTCCCCTGTCGAGTGTCTGGGAGGTCTCGGCCGGCACAGCCGAAGCGTATCCTCTTTCCCGCCCTCGAACCGGCCGACGACCCACTCACCCCGGCACGGACCGATCGCCCCGTATCTTGCTGCCATGCGGAACTACTGGGCGTTGCTGCCGGCCATCGCAGTGTGCGTCGTGCTGGCCCTGGTATACGCAGTGCCGACCCTGGTCAACCCGCAGCTCGTCAGCAACGTGGCAGGTCTGTTCCGCCGTGATGACGAGGCCGCGCCGGCCCCGCTGACACCCAAGGAGCGCCGGTACCGGCGCCTGGGTGCGGTGACCGTGCTGCTGGCCGCGCTCGTCCTGGTCGGCTTCAACGTATCGCTGAACCGGGAGGCGAACGGCTGCTACGAGGCGGCCAAGGCCTGGGGCGCCGACGACAGCCGGGAGTACGACGACCCGTGTATCAACCAGATCATGGGCGCGTACTTCTCGAGCCCGGACGGCAAGGTCCTGGAGGACAACCCGCAACCGGTGGCGGCGTACCAGTTGGTCCGGGGCAGCAAGCCGAAGTACATCCGCTGGGTGCAGAACCGCCCGTCATATGACGAGGCGGACCTGATCGTCGGAGCTCCGTTCCTCTGCGAGGGTGAGGTGAAGTTCACCGAGAACGACGAGAAGGTCATGATCGTGGCGGACGTCACCGAGCCGTGCCCGAGCCGGCCGCAGATCGGGCTGGTCACGATCGACCTGGAGAAGCCGCTCGGCGACCGCTTGGTGGTCACCGTGGGCGACGAGCCGATGAGGCAGGTCGACTACGACATGCCGTCCTGGGGCGCGGTGCTGAAGAAGCTCGCCACCGGGGGCTGACAGGGCTGATCACAGGACGGACCGTTTCTCAGCGGATCGCCCGGACCTCCCGGTCGTAGCGTCGGAAGGGTACGTTGCGCCACAGCAGCACGAGGACCGCCACGATGCACGCCGTGGCGCCGGCCAGCAGCGCCACCGTCGGGGTGGTGAGCGAGGCGGTCGAGCCGATGACGAAGTCGCCGAGCCGCGGCCCGCCCGCGACCACGACGATGAACACGCCCTGCAGCCGCCCGCGCATCGCGTCCGGCGCGGCGGCCTGCAGGATCGTGCCCCGGTACGCCGCGCTGATCATGTCGGCGGCGCCCGACAGCGCCAGCAGCGCGACCCCGAGCCAGATCGTCCGGGAGAGTCCGAACAACCCGACCGCGGCGGCGTACACGCAGACACTGACCACGATCGCGACTCCCTGCCGGCGGACCCGCCCGACCCATCCGGAGAAGAGGACCGCGACCAACGCGCCGATCGCCGGCGCGGCCTGGAGCAGGCCGACGGTCCGCACACCGCCGCCGAAGAACGAGCCGGCGACGGCCGGGAACAGCGCCCGCGGCTGTGCCAGCACCATCGCGGCGATGTCGGCCAGGAACGTCGCCAGCAGTACCGGCGCGGAGCGCAGGAACGCGAACCCCTCGACCACCGACCGCAGCCCGGGCCGGCGTACGGCGCCGTCCTCGGAGGGCTCGGGCGGCACCGGCGGCAGCCGGAACAACGCGTACAGCGCCGCGGTGAAGGTCATCACGTCGACCAGGTACGCGGCGGCGAACCCCTGCCATGCGATCAGCGCCGCGCCGACCAGTGGCCCGATCGTGAAGCCGGCGTTGAACGCGGCGTGGCTGAGCGTGTTCGCCGCCGGCAGCAGCTCCGGCCGCAGCAGCCGCGGGATGATCGCGGACCGGGCCGGGTTGTTCACCGCGAAGCAGGCGGACTGGGCCGCCACTACGGCGTACAGGATCCAGGTCCGGTCCCAGTGCAGCAGCGCCTGCACCGCGAGCAGCATCGACAACAGCCACAGGCCGCTGGACGACACCAGCGCCAGTGTCCGCCGGTCGACCGCGTCCGCGACCGCGCCGCCGTACAGGCCGAAGGCGACCAGCGGCACCAGCGCGAAGATCCCGACCAGGCCGACCGAGAACGTCGAGCCGGTCAGTGCGTACACCTGGATGGAGACCGTGACGGCGGTCATCTGCTGGCCGAGCTGCGACACGGTCTGACCGAGCCACAGCCGCCGGAAGTCGTTCGACTCGCGCAGCGGCCGGACGTCGGTCAGTACTGATCGCACATGTCGAACGTTACGTGCCGCCGGGAAGTGCTACCGGCTCCGACCGCCGCCGTCGCGGCCACGCGCGGCACGGATGGCGCGCGTATCTCGTTGCCCGAGCGGGCTGGACCCGTCGAGGCTGCGGGTCAGGTCCGCACGGACGGCTCGCAGCTGGGCCTGGGCCGGGTCCAGTCTCGAGTCGATGGCGTCCCGGCGATCCGCCCAGGCCTCGATCGCCTTGTAGAGCAGGTAGGCCCCCGCCGGGACCTTGAGCGCCAGCTCGGCCCACTGGGGCACGTGCGTCAGCTCGACGCCGAGGCTGTAGAGGAAGTACGTCGCCTGGTAGTTCAGCTGTTGCGCGATGTACTCGCGGCGACCGCCGACCGGCTCGGCCTTCTTCGCGGCGAGTCCACGCCGGTTGTCCATCAGCCGCTGGCCCTGCCGCACGAGCTCGTCGGCGGCCCCGCGAGCCTCCTCGCTCACCGTCGCCTTCGCGCCCATGCCGACGACCTCACGAAGGACCGATGCCCGGGCCAGCCTGGTCAGCGACTCCGACAGCCAGCCGTCGTCGCGCGGCAGGGTCAACGCGCCGCCGTACGACTCCTCGAAGTCCCGCCGCAGGTCCGCGACCCCCTGTGTCACGGGACGGCCGTCGAAGAGATTCGCTCGCATGCTCGCCTGGCTGGTGGCTTCCTCGATCGTCACGCCCCACTTGTTGTCGGGGTCCATGGCCAGGTCCGCCGCCGTCGCCAGGATCCGCTGCGCGTCCGTCGCGTCGCTGCCTAAGGCCACGTCGTCCATACCGAGCCGTCGCCACCAGTACGCCAGCCGGTCGGCCGTCTGCCGCGGCTGCGCCGGATCGCCAGGCGGGAACGACCGCTCGAACCTGTCCAGCGCGAGCAACGCCTCGCTGGCGAACAGGTCCATCACCTGTTCGGCGGCTGCGTACTCGTCTCGCGCCGCCGGCGGAACCGCAGGCCAGCCGGGTTCGATCGCCACCTCGCTACGCCGACCCGCCGGCCACGGCGTCGATGCGGTCAGTCCGGACCCGCAGGCGGTCGAGCTGCGCCGACATGTCGGGCCCGGCGAGCACGTAGTCCGCGTCGTCGTCGGCCGCGTCATCGGAGCCGCTCGGCACGTACCACCACTGACCGGCATACAACGTCGGGCTGACGTCGAACCCAGTCAGCAGCGGCTTCGCCTCACCCGCCTCGACCAGATCCCGCATCGCGGCCGCCGACATGCTGCCCAACGTCATCGCGTCCTCCTCATGTGCGCTTCCTCGCACGACGATAGGCAGTCACGAGCTCACCAGGCAGCCTGCCGGCCTCGTTGTGCAACTCGCCGGTCGGGCCGTTGTCGGGCGACGTGGCCAGGCGTACGGCGACCGCCGACTCAGGCGCGGCGTCGAGCGGCCCAGTCGCGGACGCGTTCGATCCGGTCGCGGAGCTGGTCCGCGGACGCGTGCGCGGCGGCAGGCCCGCCGAGCTCACGGCGCAGGTCGGTATGGATCACGCCGTGCGGCTGGCCGGTGCGGTGGTGCCACGCGGCCACCAGGCCGTTCAGCTCCCGGCGCAGCAACGCCAGCTGCTCGTGGGTGGCGAGCTCGGCCGGAGTCGGGTCGTGCCGCTTCGCCGACTTGCCGCCGTCCCTCATCGTCTTCTCCTGGCGGCTGCGCAGCAGCTCGCGGACCTGGTCCGGCTCCAGCAGCCCCGGCAGGCCGAGGAAGTCCAGCTCCTCGTCGGACCCGCCCAGCCCGTAGTCGCCGCCGTCGTACACCACCCGGTCGAAGCTGGCCTCCGAGCCGAGCGCCTCGAACTGCTGCTCCAGCTCGTCGCCGGCCGCCTCGTTCGCGTTCGCCTGCGCGACCAGCGCGTCCTCGGCAGCGAAGATGTCGCCATCGCTGTTGACCGGCCGGCCGAGCACGTGGTCCCGCTCGACCTCCATCTCGGCCGCGAACCCGAGCAGCCGCTGGACCGACGGCACGAACACCGACGCGGTCTCGCCGCGCTTGCGGGCCCGGACGAACCGGCCGACCGCCTGGGCGAAGAACAGCGGCGTCGAGGTCGAGGTGGCGTACACCCCGACCGCCAGCCGCGGTACGTCGACGCCTTCGCTGACCATCCGGACCGCGACCATCCAGCGCTGCTCACCTTCGGAGAACGCAGCGATCTTGCGGCTCGCAGCCTTCTCGTCGGACAGCACCACAGTCGCGGCCTCGCCGGTGACCGTCTTGAGCACCTTCGCGTAGGCCCGGGCGGCGGTCTGGTCGCTGGCGATGACCAGCCCGCCCGCGTCCGGCATGTGCCGCCGTACCTCGGTGAGCCGCTTGTCCGCCGCAGTCAGAACCGCCGGGATCCACTCGCCCTGCGGGTCCAGCGCGGTCCGGAGCGCCTGCGCGGTGAGGTCCCTGGTCAGCGGTTCGCCCAGCCGGGCCGCGATCTCGTCACCGGCGCGGGTCCGCCAGCGCAGCTCGCCGGAGTACGCCATGAACAGCACCGGCCGTACGACATGGTCGGCGAGCGCGTGACCGTACCCGTAGGTGTAGTCGGCCTCGCTCTGCAGTCCCCCCGGGCCGTCGGTATAGGTGACGAACGGGATCGGGTTGTCGTCGCTGCGGAACGGCGTACCGGTCAGCGACAGCCGCCGCGTCGCCGGGTCGAACGCCTCCCGGATGCCGTCGCCCCAGCTCAGCGCGTCGCCGCCGTGGTGGATCTCGTCCAGGATCACCAGGGTGCGGAACTTCTCCGTGCGGACCCGCATCGCGAGCGGGTTGGTCGCCACTCCGGCATACGTGACGGCCACGCCCTGGTAGTCCTTGTTGGTCCGGCCCTTGCGACCGGAGAAGCTCGGGTCCAGCGCGATCCCGGCCCGGTCCGCCGCCTCGGCCCACTGGACCTTGAGGTGCTCGGTCGGCGTCACGACGGTGATCCGCTCGATCGTCCGGCGCTGCAGCAGCTCGGCCGCGACCGTCAGCGCGAACGTGGTCTTACCGGCGCCCGGCGTGGCGACCGCGAGGAAGTCCTTCGGGTTGCGGTCGAGGTACTGCTGCAGTGCCTCGGCCTGCCAGGCGCGCAGCTTGCTCGCCGTTCCCCAGGCAGCCCGATCCGGATACGCCGGTGGCAGCGGCGGGACGTGCGAGTTCACCGGCTGCTGAGCTCCCCCGGAGTAGTCGGTCGGACGGCGCGGGAAGGAACGTTACCCGACCCGGCCTACAGAATCAGATCAGCCGGCGTGATGGCGACCTCGAACGGCCGGGTAGCGCGGAACACCTCGTCACCGGACACGTTCGCCACCTCGACGTACACCCTGTCGCGCAGTTCCCATGCCACCAGCGACGGCCGGTCCGGGTCGACCACCCAGTACGACGCGCAGCCGGCCGCCTCAAGCCGGGAGCGCTTCAGCACCAGGTCGAACCGACGGGTGCTCGGCGACAGGATCTCGACGGCGAGCAGCGGTGCCACCGGCACGTCCCGTGTCGTGAAGTCGACCCGCCGTGCGACCAGCAGGTCCGGTTGCATCACCGTGTCCTCGGCCAGTGCGACATCGAACGGCGCATGCAAGAGCTTGAGGTCAGGCGGACACGCACTGCTGAGCAGGACGACAAGGTGCACCGAGACCGTCTGATGGACGTTCGACGGCGCCGGCGTCACAACGAGGACCCCGTCGATGAGCTCGTAACGGTGCCCGTCATCGGGCATCGTGTCGAGGTCGGCGCGGGTCAAAGGCCGGCTGCGCGGCAAGGGCGTCACGGCTCCCATGGTGCCTCCTGTCGGATATGACGACCAATCATGATGGCGCCGCGCCGGTAGCGTCGGGCGTCGTCCACAGGCAAGCGTTCGCGCTGCCACAGCAGGCGTAGCGTCGCGGTGAGGCCGAGAGGAGCACGGTTGTCGGGACTGGACGATGAGGTGCAGGGTCGCGACGCGGTGCTCGAGGTTCTGCGCGCGACCTGGGACGACGCCTCGCCGGACTACGTCGGCCGGTTCCGGATGGTGGCCACCGTGGCGAACACGCAACCCGCCGTAGGCGTGTACGTCCGCGGTCGGCACGACGCGTCGTACCAGGCGTTCGCGATCTCGGTGCTGCGGGTCGAGGTCGGCCGGATCGCGGAGATCACCGCCTTCCACGACCCCGGTCTGTTCGCGGCGTTCGGCCTGCCGCGGACCCACCGATGAGTTCTCGGACCGCGCATCGTCTCAGCAGGGGTCAGCCGAACACAGACGAAGGAATGCCATGGCGAAGACGTTGTACTCGGCCACCATGTCGCTGGACGGTTTCATCGCCGGTCCGGGCGGTGACATGTCCTGGTTGACCGAGCATCTCGGGCCCAACCCGGACGTCGACGAGCTGATCCACGACATCGGCGCACTGCTGGTCGGGAACCGGACGTTCCGCGGCGACGATCCGTACAAGGAAACGCCGCAGGAGGGCGAGGCGTTCGGCGGCGGCTGGAGCGGACCGCAGTTCGTGGTCACCCACCATCCGCCAGCCGAAGCAGTCCCGGACGTCACGTTCGTCGGCGACCTCGGCAGCGCACTGACCGCCGCCAAGGCCGCCGCGGGCGACAAGTACGTCAACATCCTCGGCGCGAGCATCGCCCACCAATGCCTCGACGCCGGCGAGCTGGACGAGATCTTCCTCTGCATCGCGCCGGTCATGCTGGGCGACGGTGTGCGCCTGTTCGACGAGCCCGGTGGGACCAACGTCCGGCTCGAGCGCCTCAGCGTGAGCCACGTTCCACACGCGACGAACCTCAGGTTCGCGGTCCGCTAACGCTTCGCCCGGTAGGTCAGCCGGACCACGCCGGTCTTCAGCGGCCGGGTGTCGGTCAGCTCGAACTGCGACAACGTCGTGTCCCGGTACAGCAGGTCGCCCGGTCCGCCACTGCCGACGATCAGCGGGTAGACCCACAGCCGCAGCTCGTCGAGCAGACCGTGCTCGAGCAGCGTGAACGACAGCTGCCCGAACCCGTACTGGACCAGGTCGCCGCCGTCCTGCTCCTTCAGCCGCGCGATCTGACCGGCCACGTCGTCGGCGATGACGGTGGTGTTCGCCCACTCCGGGTCCTTGAGCGTGCTGGACACGACGTACTTCGGCATCGTGTTGATCTTGTCGCTGTACGGGTCGCCGGACCGGGTCGGCCAGACCGCGGCGAACACGTCGTAGGTGTGCCGCCCCATCAGTACGGCGTCGCTGCCGAGCAGCAGCTCGGTCTCCAGCTCCTCGCCCGCCGGGTCCTCGACGTCGCTGGACGACGGCCAGTTCTGCGGGTTCTGGATCACTCCGTCGATCGTGATGAACGTCGAGTTGATGATTCTGCGCATTTCAGATCTCCTTCCTCGGGTTGGCTACGTTGTCGAGACATCACAGGTATGGCAGACGCGGCAGCGGCCCGCATCGGTCATGGTCCCTAGGTGGGACCTCAGATCCGGGCGTCGCGGCGGGCCGGGGCCAGCGCGGCGAACAGCACCAGCGCGGTCAGCCCGAACGCGGTCGCGTAGCCGGTGCTCCCGACCACCGCGCCGAAGGCGACCGCACCGACGCCCCAGCCGGCGTCGTACGCGATGCTCCACAGCGCGCTGACCCGGCCGTACTGCGACTCCGGCACCCGCTCGAACATGACCGACAGCGTGACGTTCTGGGCGGCGCCGAAGCCGACCCCGAACAGCACCATCCCGCCGACGACAGCGACCGGGTTGTCCAGCCAGACCAGCGACGCGGCGCCGACCGCGGTGACCAGCACCGACGGGACCAGCAGCCGGCGGTGGCCGTGCCGGTCGCCGTACCGGCCGGCCCACCAGCGCGCCAGCGGAGCGCCCGCGGCCTGCACCAGCAGCGCCACCGTCACCAGCGACCCGTTGCCGTCGGTCGCCGCCAGCGGCAGGAACGTCGCGACGATGCCGCCGGCCAGCGCGACCATCCCGAACACCAGGGTCGGCCGCCGCAGTGCCGTGGTCCGCAGCGCGCGTACGACGTCAGCCGGGCGCTCGGCGTGCTCAGTACCGCGGGACCGGTCCGCGCGGGACCGGTTCGGGCCGGGCAGCCCGGGCAGTCCGGGCAGTGCGGCGAGTCCGGCCAGCGCCGCGACCGCGGCCAGTACGAAGACCGCCTCGAACCCGGCCCAGCGGGTCAGCTCGATGCCGAGCGGCAGCCCGATCACGGCAGGTACGCCGGCCACCACGCCGGTCAGGCCGAGCGCCTCGCCGCGCCGGTGCGCCGGGACCACCTGCGCGACCAATGCGGTGTCGGCGACGAACATGATCGCCAGTCCGGCGCCGCGGGTCAGGCAGACCGCCAGTACGACGGGCAGCGCGGCGGATAGCGCCAGCACCAGCGACGGCACGCCCAGCAGCACCAGCCCGGCACCCAGCAGCGCCCGGTACCCGAACCGCGCGACCAGTACCGGTACCGCCAGCTCGGTCAGCACCGTGGCCAGCATCATCGCGCCGGTGGCCAGGCCCGCGCCGGCGCCGCCCCAGCCGGCCTGCGCCAGGTACAGCGGGACGACCGCGATCAGCAGGTAGAAGTTCAGGCAGGAGCCGAAGACCGCGACCAGCACCCGCACGAGCTGCGGGGTGAGCAGCCGCTCACGGGTGGCGGTGACCGGTGCGGTGAGCTGCAGGGTGGCGGACATCGGTCTCTCCTTGGTGAGGTCTGGTGAGAAAACCGTAGGAATCAGACCGGTACGCGGATAAGATCCAATTCCGTGACGATCGAGTGGACCGGTTTGGGTCCCGAGCTGTTGCTCCGGCTGGACCGGACCAGCGGCGAGCCGCTCCGGGTGCAGCTCGAGCGCGAGCTGCGCGACGCGATCCGGGCCGGCCGGCTGGCGGCCGGCGAGCGGCTGCCGTCGTCCAGGGTGATGGCCGGCGAGCTCGGTATCTCCCGTGGCCTGGTGACCGAGTGCTATGCCCAGCTGCAGGCCGAGGGGTTCCTGATCACCCGGGGCGGCTCGGCCACCCGGGTCTCGGACAGCGCGCAGCCACCCTCGCCGGCGATGGAACGGCGGCCGGGCCGGCGCCGGCTGGACGTGGACTTCCGGATCGGCGTACCGGACATCGGCAGCTTCCCCCGGCACGACTGGAGCTGGGCACTGCGCAAGGCGGTCCGGGAGATCCCGGCCGAGTCGCTGCGGTACACGTTCCCGGACACCCCGGACGACGTGATCGACGCGACCGGCAGCCCGGACCTGCAGCGGGTGCTCGCGGCGTACCTGCGCCGGGTCCGCCGCGCCGCCGCGGAACCGGAGCGGCTGATCGCCACCACCGGGTTCGCGCAGGGCCTCACGGTCACCATCCAGGCGCTGGTGCGGTGCGGCATCGACACCGTCGCGGTCGAGGACCCGGGCGACCGCGACCACCGCTACATCACCGCCTACGCGGGCGCCACCGTCGTACCGGTCCCGGTCGACGGCGACGGCATCGTCACCGAGGCGCTCGCCGCTACCGACGCCCGCGCGGTCCTGCTCACCCCGGCGCACCAGGCCGCGAACGGCGGCGTGCTCGGACCGCGCCGGCGCCAGCAGCTGGTCGCCTGGGCGAACGCACGGGACGCGGTCATCCTCGAGGACGACTACGACGCCGAGTTCCGCTACGACCGGGAGCCGATCGGCGCGCTGCAGGGCTTGGCGCCGGACCGGGTGGTGCTGCTCGGCTCGGTGAGCAAGTCGCTCGCCCCCGCACTGCGGATCGGCTGGCTGGTCTGCCCGAGCTGGCTGTACGACGCCGTTGCCGAGGGCAAGCTTCGTGCTGACCGCGGGTCACCGCTGATCGAGCAGGTCGCGTTCGCCGAGCTGATCGAGTCCGGCCGGTACGACCGGCACCTGCGCTTCATGCGGACCCGGTACGCCGGCCGCCGGGCGGCCCTGGTCGCCGCGCTGGAGCGGCACGCACCCGGCGTACCGCTGACCGGCCTCGCGGCCGGGTTCCACGGTGTCGTCCGGCTGCCGGACGGCGCCGACGAGAAGGCAGTGGTCGCCGAGGGGATGCGACGCTCGATCGGCCTGTACGGGATGGCCACCTACCGCGCGGTCAGCAGCGGCCCGCCCGAGCTGGTGCTCGGGTTCGGCAACCTGTCCGAGTCACGGATCGAGCACGGCATCGCCGCGGTCGCGGACCTGCTCCGGGCTCCATAGAAGCGTGCGTACACTCGGATGACATGAGCACGCAGCTGAGCCCCGGTGCAAAGACCGTCACCGACGAGCGCACCAAGCCGTCCCTGGACGACGGGGACCACGAGCGGTTCTCGCACTACGTGCCGAAGGACAAGCTCACCGAGGCGATGGTGATGGGTACCCCGGTGGTCGCGCTCTGCGGCAAGGTGTGGGTGCCGAGCCGCGACCCGCAGCGGTTCCCGGTGTGCCCGGAGTGCAAGGAGATCTGGGAGTCCCTGCGCCCCGGCGACGGCGACGGTGACGGTGACAAGGGCGGGGACAAGGGCGGCGAGTAACGCTCAGTTCCGGCTCGGGTCGTCCGGGTAGGTCGACACGAACGCCATCTCGTCGCGTTGCCGGCGCAGCACCTTGCGCCACAGCCCGGCCGGGTCGAGGTTGAACACGTCGTCCGGGTCGGACTCGACGACGTACCAGGCGCCGTCGCCGATCTCGCCCTCGAGCTGACCGCTACCCCAGCCGGCGTACCCGGCGAAGATCCGCATCCGCGAGATCGCGCCCTCCAGCAGCGCCGGCGGCGCGTCCAGGTCGACCAGGCCGATCCGGCCGAAGCAGGCGCGCCAGCCGGGCAGGTCGTCCGCACCCGCGGTCCCGGCGTTCAGCTCAGCGACGGCGAGCGCGCTGTCGGTGCCGACCGGGCCGCCGACGAACAGTACGCCGGGCGCGCTCACGGTCTCCGACCAGGCAGCCAGCACCCGCTCGACGGCCAGGTCGGCTGCCTGGTTCACCACCACCCCGAGCGCGCCGTCCTCGTCGTGGTCGAGCAGCAGCACGACCGAGCGCCGGAACGGCGGCTGGTCGAGCATCGGTGTCGCCACCAGCAGCGACCCGGTCAGCGTCCTCGCCGTCATGTCCCCATCATGTCGTGCGAGAGCGCCAACCGCCCGCGAGAACTACCCCGAGCAGTACTCCGGTCAGGTCGGCGAGCGCGTCGGACACGTCTCCGCTGCGGTTGGTCAGCCAGGCGTGCTGCACCAGTTCGCTGACCGCCGCGTTCAGCACCAGCGCACCGGCGAGCCAGACCAGCGGCAGCCGGAGCCTGCTCCCGGTGTAGGCCACGGCGGCGAACAGCAGCAGGTGGGTGAGCTTGTCGGCGTACGGCAGATCGCCGCCGGCGCTGCGCGGCGTGTACAGCGCGGCCAGGTTGACCAGACAGGCCAACGCGAACGCGATCCGCCAGAACCTCACCCGTGATCGCTCAGCGCATGCTCGTCCAAGCCGGGAGCCCGACCGCCGGCCGCGTCCCGGACCGCGTGCGCGACCATCGTGTGCACCTCCGGGTGGAACACGCTCGGCACGATGTAGTTGGCGTTGAGCTCGTCGTCGGTGACCACCCCGGCGAGGGCCTTCGCGGCCGCCAGCTCCATCTCCATCGAGACCGTGTCCGAGTGCGCGTCCAGCAGGCCGCGGAACACGCCCGGGAACACCAGCACGTTGTTGATCTGGTTCGGGAAGTCGCTGCGCCCGGTGGCCACCACGGCGGCGTGCTCCTTGGCCGCGATCGGGTCCACCTCCGGGTCCGGGTTGGCCAGCGCGAACACGATCGCGTCGTCGGCCATCGTCGCGACGTCGTCACCGGTGAGGATGTCCGGCGCGGACACCCCGACGAACACGTCCGCGCCGGCCAGCGCACCCTTCAAGTCGCCGCTGTACTGCGCGGCGTTGGTGTTCTCCGCGATCCAGCGCAGCTCCGGCGACAGCCCGTCGCGGCCGAGGTGGATCACACCCGCGATGTCCGCGACGATCACGTCCTTCACGCCGGCCGCGATCAGCAGCTTGAGGATCGCCGTACCGGCCGCGCCGGCCCCGGACAGCACCAGCCGGACCGAGCCGATGTCCTTGCCGACCACCCGGAGCGCGTTCAGCAGCGCCGCCATCACGACGACGGCGGTGCCGTGCTGGTCGTCGTGGAACACCGGGATGTCGAGCTCGTCGCGCAGCCGGGCCTCGATCTCGAAGCAGCGCGGCGCCGAGATGTCCTCCAGGTTGATGCCCGCGAACCCGGGCGCGATCGCCTTCACGATCGTGACGATGCTGTCGACGTCCTGGGTGTCCAGGCACAGCGGCCAGGCGTCGATCCCGGCGAACCGCTTGAACAGGGCGGCCTTGCCCTCCATCACCGGCAGCGCCGCCTTCGGCCCGATGTTGCCGAGCCCGAGCACCGCCGAACCATCGGTGACCACCGCGACGCTGTTCCGCTTGATCGTGAGCCGTCGCGCGTCCTCGGGGTTCTCCGCGATCGCCAGGCAGACCCGCGCCACCCCGGGCGTGTAGATCATCGACAGGTCGTCGCGGTTGCGGATCGGGTGCTTGGTCTCCATCGAGATCTTCCCGCCCAGGTGCATCAGGAAGGTCCGGTCCGAGACCTTGCCGATCTCGACACCCTCGACGGCGCGCATCGCCGTGACCAGCTGGTCGGCGTGCGTGGTGTCGCGAGCCGCGCAGGTGACGTCGATCCGGAGCCGCTCGTGGCCGGACGCGGTGACGTCGAGCGCGGTGACCACGCCACCGGCCTGCTCCACCGCCGTGGTCAGCCGGCTGACCGCCGACCCCCCGGCCGGGACCTCCAGACGGACCGTGATCGAGTACGAAACACTGGGCATCGAAGTCACGCCGAAATCCTCTCACGCCTCCCGCCGCCACCCACCCGCCCTTCACCCGCACGAGAACCTGGGCAATCGATTTCGCCTAACGAGACCCGCAAACCGTCAAGACCCCACCCATTCCGTTCATCGGGCCTTTGTGACTCGGCGTGTCGTCGTTCGTCGGTCCGTTGTGACCAAGGCGCCGGCCGGGTCGGCCACGTCGCGCCAGGTTCCCGCCACGGAAGCCGGCGCGGTCACAAGGGCCCGACGAACGACGACACGCCGGGTCACAAGAGCCCGATGAACGGAATTCAGTCGAGGGAGTCGAGCCAGGCGCGGACGGAGTCGTCGTGCTCGCCGAGGCCGGGTGGGGGGAGGTTCACCTGGCGGGCGCCGGCGTGGGAGTTGTCGTCGAAGCGGATTGCTGGACCGGGCAGCTGGATCCGGCCGAGCGTCGGGTGGTCGACTTCGATCAGCAGGCCCTGCGAACGGGTCTGGTCCCAGTCGTACACCTGGTCCAGCGTGCGCACCTTGCCGGCCGGGATCCCCTTGTCCGCAAGGCGTTCCAGCCACTCGTCCGCCGACGCGGCGGCGAACGCGGTCTCGATCAGCCGGGTGAGCAGGTCGCGATGCGCGACCCGGTCGGCGTTCCGCGCGAACCGCTGGTCGGCCGGGTCCAGCCCGACCAGCGGCGCGAACACGAGCCACTGCACCTCGCTGCCGACCGCGACCTGGATCGTGTCGTCGGCGGTCCGGTACGACCCGTACGGCGCGATCTGCGCATGGTGGTTCCCGGTCCGCCCGGGCACCTCGCGCGCCACCGTCCACTTGGTCCCGTGGAACGCGTGCACACCGACCACCGAGGCCAGCAGGCTGGTCCGCACCACCCGGCCACGGCCGGTCCGGGCGCGTTCGTGCAGCGCCGCGAGCACGCCGTACGCCGCGTTCATCCCGGCCAGCAGGTCCGCGATCGGCACGCCCACCTTGGCCGGCTCGTCGGTACCGGTCACGCTCATCAGGCCGCCCTCGCCCTGCGCGATCTGGTCGTACCCGGAGCGGCCGCCCTCAGGTCCATCGTGTCCGAACCCGCTGATCGAGCTGATCACCAGGCCCGGGTTCAGCTCGTGCAGCCGCTCCACCGAGAAGCCGAGCCGGTCCAGCACACCCGGGCGGAAGTTCTCCAGCAGGACATCGGCATGCCGCACCAGCCTGGCGAGGAACTCCTTGCCCTCGGGCGACTTGAGGTCCGCGGTGACCGACTCCTTGTTCCGGTTGGCGGACAGGAAGTACGTCGACTCGTGGGCGTCCGGCGGTCCGGCGAACGGCGGCCCCCAGCCGCGGCTGTCGTCGCCATGACCGGGCAGCTCGACCTTGATCACGCGGGCCCCGAGGTCGCCCAGCATCATCGCGGCATGCGGCCCGGACAGCGCCCGGGTCAGGTCGACGACCACCAGGTCGGACAGCAGCTCGTTCGTCGGCACGCCGCCAGGCTAGAGGCCCTGCCATCAGTCGGTGGAATACGGTTCGATGGAAATCGATTGCCCGCAATCAGGTCGCGTGGCGGGCAAGGGCTGCGATCCGCAGCGTCACGTCCCGGGGCCGCTCCTGCATCAGCATGTGCCCGGCGCCGGGGTACATCCACAGCCGCGCGCCGGGGATGAGCTGCGCCAGCCGGTTGGCATGCCGCGGTGACAGCAGCCGGTCCTGGGTCCCGTGCATCACCTCGACCGGCAGGTCCGCGAGCACCTCGAGCGCGTCGCCACGGTCGTGGTCGGTGAGCGCGGCGAAGAACCCGGTCAGCGAGGCCCCCGGCGTCCGGGCCACGTCCGCCGCCAGCACATCCACCTCGACCGGGTCGGGTCGCCGGCCGAACGCCGCCCGGCGCAGCGCCGGTCGCTGCACCCGCGGCACGGTCGGCTCCCTCGCACCCAGTACCGCGGCCCGCCGGGCGCGGCGGTCGGCCCGCCGGCCGGCCACGGTCACCACGAGCGGAGCGATCATCGCCGCCGTCTTGTCGAACCGGCCCGGCAGCCCGAACGGCCGGGACGCGATCTGCCCGGCCGAGGTACTGACCAGCGTCAGGCCCGCGAACCGGTCTCGGACCAGCTCCGGCCGCAGGTCGGCCAGCGCCATCGCGGTCATCCCGCCCATCGAGTGCCCGGCGTAGACGATCGGCCCGTCCGGCACCAAAGCGTGGATCACCTCGGCCAGGTCGCGGGCCAGGTGGTCCATGGTCGTCGTACCGGCGGGCGCGGGGTCCGACAGGCCGTGCCCGCGGTGGTCGTACGCGATCACACGGACCAGGTCACCGAGCTGCGCCGGCAGGCCGGTGAGCTGGTGGTGCCAGCTGCGGGTCGAGCATGTCCAGCCGTGCGAGAGCAGCACCGTCACCGGTGCGTCCAGCGGCCCGACGGTCTCGGCGTGCAGCCGCACCCCGTCCCCGGTCAGCACCTCGGCAGTCTGCACACCCACCGTCTCCAATGTCATCAGACACGCCCAGCCGGTCCGCCACCGACGGTAGATGCTGGGCGATCGAGGTGCCGATCCCGGTCTGGCGTGTCGCAGCATTGTTGCGCGGCGGCAGCCACCCGCCGGCCGCCGGTACGCTCCTCGCGGCGCAGGATCTGCTGCACGTGCACGTCGAGACCGACGTACATCAGCGCGACGAACGCGGTCACGATCGCGATCTGGTCGAACGACGCCGTACCGGTCGAGGCGCCGGTCGACAGGCCGGTCGATGCCGCATGCGGGACGAGCATCGGACTCCTCAGTAAGTTGGTCTCACGCGGCAGGCACCGCTCAGGCCTGCCCCCAGAATGCGTCATCGTTAATGTTACATCGTCTATGTAACGTGTAGAGTGTGGGGCTGTCATGAGGTGGAGGGGCTGATGGCGCGGAAGGACCCGGACCATACGTCGCCGGAGCAGGCCCAGGAGCTGACCGTCGACCAGCTCGCCGCGAAGGTCGGCATGACCGTGCGGAACGTCCGCGCGTACGCCGGCCGCGGGCTGATCCCGCCGCCCCGGCTGGTCGGGCGGACCGGCTACTACGGCACAGAGCACATCGCCCGGCTCACGCTCGTGCACGAGCTGCTGAACAAGGGCTACACGCTGACCGCGGTCGAACGCATGCTGGTCGACCTGCCGGACGGACCGCTCGCGCTCGACCTGTTCGAGAGCCTGGTCAGCCCGTGGTCGCCGACCGAGCCGGAGGTCATCGCGGAGCTGCAGCTGGCCGAGCGGGCCGGGATCCCGCATGACCCCGCCATCATCGACAGGCTGGTCGAGCTCGGCATCGCGGAACGGCTCGAGGGCAGCACACTGCGGATCCCGAACCCGGACCTGCTCAAGGCCGGCCTGGACGTGATCAAGCTCGGCGTACCGCTGGACGCGATCCTCGCGATGCTGCCGAAGCTGTTCCGCGAGGCGGACGCGATCGCCAAGCTGTACGTCGACCTGTTCCGCAGCACCGTGTGGCGCGAGTTCGCCGACGCCGGGATGCCGTCCGACCGCTGGCCCGAGATCCAGCGCACGATCGACCACATCATCCCGCTGGCAGGCCAGGCGCTCGTCGCGTCCTTCCGGGAGGCGATGGGCCGCGAGATCGAGGTCGCGGTCGCCGAGGCGCTCGGCATCAGGCCGGACGCACTGCCGTCCGCGGGCTGACCGTGGACCTCACGGTCACCGAGTCCGAGGCGCTGCGGCACAACCCGCTCAACGAGGTCACCGGCTCGATCGACCGGGTCCGCACCGCCGACGGCCGCATCCTGGTCCGCAAGCAGCTCCGCGCGCCCGGTACGACGGGCGAGGGCGGTGTCTCGCACTGGCGGGCGAGCGACGACCCCGCGGCGTACCAGTGGTGGCGGCGCGAAGCCGAGGTGTACGCCGACGACGCGCTGCGCGACTCACTGGAGCATGCCGGGCTCTCCTTGCCCCAGGCAACCGTCCAGGAGAGCCCGGACGGTGCGACACTCTGGCTCGACTGGGTAGACGGCCGTACCCAGAGCGATCTGACCATGGCCGACTACCGGGACCTGGCTGTCGGTCTCGGTCGCTGGCAGGCAAACGCCGGCACACCGTCCTGGGCGAGCAAGGGCTTCCTGCGCGCGTACGAGGGCGCCAACCTGCGCGCGGCCGACGACCGTGGTGCGCTCGCCCTGCTGACCGACGACGAGGCGTGGCGCCGTCCGCTCGTCGCCGACAACTGGCCGCCCGGCCTGCGCGGACGATGGGCCGCGCTGGTCGCCGGGCGCGGCCGGATGCACGCGATCCTGGCCGCGCTCCCCCGCGCTCTGTGTCACCTCGACGTCTGGGCGTCGAACGTGATCGTCACGGATCGCCCTGTGCTGGTGGACTGGGCCTTCGCCGGCGACGGCGCGGTCGGCGAGGACGTCGGCAACGCAATCCCGGATGCCTGCTTCGACCTGTTCTTCCCAGCGGACCGGGTGCGCGAGCTGGACGCGACGATGACCGCGGCCTACCTCGACGGGCTGTCCAGCGCCGGCTGGCGCGGCGACCGCCGGACGGTCCGGCTCGGCATCACGGCGTCATGCGTCAAGTACACCTGGCTGGTCCTGCTGTTGCTGGAACGCGCGACCGAGCAGACCCATCAGGCGTACCACCGCGAGGTCGACGCGACGTCCCGGTACCGGGCCTGCGGTCAGGTGTTCGACCTGCTCACCGACTGGTACGACGAGGCGCTCGCCCTGTCCGACGAGCTCGGCATCGGCTGATCCGCGTCGCAGACTGCCGCAGCGGCCGAGTAGGCCGCGAGCCACAGCCGCACCGGCAGTCGCCTCGGCCCCCGATGCCGTGCATCGGCACCAGCACACCGGCCTCCCGATCTGTCACATAGGAAGGCGCTGCATGGTGAGGTCGTACTCGGTCGCGTCGAACCGCCTGGTCAGCTGCCGGAACCGGAACGTGAAGGACGGCCACAGCGGGTGTTGCGCCCCTGCGAGTCCAGGTACCAGCTGACACAGCCGCCGGTGGTCCAGACGGTGTTCTCCATCTTCGAGCGGACCGCGTCGACGTACCGGCGCTGGACGTCCGGGCGGACCTCGACGCGCTCGATGCCGGCCGAGTCCATGGTCCGGACCGCGTCCAGGATGTACGCGATCTGCGACTCGATCATGAACACCATCGAGCTGTGTCCCAGCCCGGTGTTCGGGCCGATCAGCATGAAGAAGTTCGGGAACCCCGCGACCGCCGTACCGAGGTGGGCCTGCATCCCGTCCGACCAGGCCTCGCGCAGCGTCTCGCCGGTCCGGCCGCGCACCATGTCCATCACCGGCAGGTCGGTGACGCGGAACCCGGTGCCGTAGATGATCGTGTCCACCTCGTGTTCGACGCCATCGTCGGTGACGATCCCCCGCGGCGTCACCTCGCGGATCGGGTCGGTCAGCAGCGACACGTTCGGCTGCGCGAGCGACGGGTAGTAGTCGTCGGAGATCAGGATCCGCTTGCAGCCCAGCGTGTAGTCCGGCGTCAGCCTGGCCCGCATCGCAGGGTCGCGGACCTGCTCGTGCAGGTGCTTCAGCGCCAGCTTCTGGCCCTGCTCCATGATCTGCGGCGCCCGCGTGAACCCGAGCACCAGCGCCTCGCGGCCCCAGTAGATGCCGCCGCGGACCGCCTTCTGCACGAGCGGGAACCGCCGGAACACGGCCTTCTCGGCGGAGGTGATGTCGCGGTGCGGCCGCGGCATCACCCACGGCGGCGTGCGCTGGAACAGGTGCAGCTCGTCGACCTCGGGCTGGATCGCCGGCACGAACTGGATCGCCGACGCGCCGGTGCCGATCACCGCCACCTTGCGCCCGGTCAGGTCGTGGTCGTGGTTCCAGCGGGCGGAGTGGAACACGGTGCCCTTGAAGGTCTCGATCCCCGGCATCTTCGGGTACGACGGCTCGGCCAGCGGGCCGGTACCGGAGATGACCAGGTCCGCGGTCAGCTCACCGTGGTTCGTCCCGACCCGCCAGCAGCTGCGCTCGTCGTCCCAGTCGGCGCTCAGCACCTCGTGCTCGAACCGGATGTGTGGCCGGACACCGAAGTCGTCGGTGACCTTGTTCAGGTACGCCTCGATCTCCGCCTGCGGCGAGAACGTCGAGGACCAGTCCGGGTTCGGCGCGAACGAGAACGAGTACAGGTGCGACGGTACGTCGCAGCGACAGCCCGGGTAGGTGTTGTCCCGCCAGGTCCCGCCGACCGCTGCGGCCCGCTCGAGCACCACGAAGTCGCGGTAGCCCGCCTCCTTCAGCCGCACCGCCATACCGATCCCGGCGAAACCGGTACCGATGATGAGGATGCGACTGTGGTTCGACGCAGGCATCGAGGACCTCCAGTGGCCGGAAGCGAACTTACTCGCAGTAAGTTACCCCGAGTAAGTTAGACTCCGCAAGGTGACCTCGACCACCACACCACGCCGGCGCGACCGCGCCGCGCGCGAGCTGGAGATGCTCGACGCCGCCGAGGAGATCTTCGGCGAGCGGGGGTACGCGGCGACCTCGATGGACGACATCGCCGCCAGCGTCGGGGTCAGCAAGCCGCTGGTCTACCAGTACTACGGCTCCAAGGACGGGCTGTTCGTGGCCTGCCTGTCCCGGCTGCGGGCACAGCTGCTCGACTCGGTGTCCGACGCGGTGCTGGCCGCGCCGGACGCGGAGCAGGCGATGTACGCCGGTCTGACCCAGTGGTTCCGCTTTCTCGACGAGCATCCGCGCGCCTGGGCGGTGATGGTCGACGAGGGCATGCTGAGCGCCGGACCCGCGGCCGAGGCCGCCGACCAGGTCCGGTCCGATTTCGTCGGGCTGATCGCGCACATGGTCCGGCTGAACCTACCGCCGGACCGCGAGACCACCGACGACGAGGTCCAGGTGGTCGCGCAGGCACTGTCCGGCGCGACCGAACGGCTGGCGATCTGGCGGAGCAAGGCCGGTGGCGGCCCGTCGCCGGAGCAGGTCGCGGACACGCTGATGAACGTGTTCTGGATCGGCCTGCGCAGCGTCCGCGACGGCGAGTCCTGGCGCTGACCGGGTCGCTGCCGGCAGCCATCCCGCTGCCTGCCGCATCCGCGACCGCGAACGTCGAATCACGGCGCCACTATCCCTGGTGACCCCCATCTTTCGCGATCATCGGTCGCTTTTCCTCGTCTGTGGACAACGGGCTTGCGTCCTGCGGATCTGCGGGTGTGCTGCCGGGTCGTTGTGGGCTGGCGGATGACGCGCTGCGGACCGGATGACGCGTTGCGGTGCGGGTGGACATTCGGCGGCTCTCGATGGCCTGCTGCAGTACGTCATCGAGCAGCAGATCCGGCCAGTTAGCACGCACCACGTCAGCGGACACGGAAGACGTCGGCGGGCACAGAAGGCGTCAGAGGATCCGCGACCGGCGTCGCCGCGACCGTCGGCCTTGCCTCTGTGTCCGTCGCCCCAGGCCGTCGACCCCTGCCGGCGGTATGCGCCGTACGGCGATGACCGCGCGGCGACCGTATATCGATATCGGTATCGCATACCGATGTCGGTATGCCGATCGAGCAGCACCCATCCAGGCAGCACCACCTCGGGCCATCGAGCCCGAGCGGGCCGCACGATTCCGGGAGACACCGCGAAGGGCTGTGATGTTTCCGCGGAAACGTCACCAACCCGCCGAGCACCACACACGGATGTCATCGGAGAGCCACGTTTCTCGTCTGTGGACAACGGATTCCACTCGGCGGACGCGTGATCTGATCGGGAACGATGCGCTCCTCGCCCTCCTCCATCACGCCGCCGGCAACGCTGCTGCTGCTCGGCGGCGTGCTGTCGGTGCAGTTCGGCGGCGCGCTGGCGGCGACACTGATCCCGCGGATCGGCGCGCCGGCGACCGTGACGCTGCGACTCGGGCTCGGCGTCATACTGCTGCTGCTCGTCGCCCGGCCGCGGCTGCACGGCCGGGACCGGCGGGATCGGCGCGCGGTCGTTGCCTTCGGCACCGTCCTCGCGCTGATGAACCTGTCGTTCTACCTGGCGCTGGAACGGCTACCGCTCGGGGTCGCGGTGACGATCGAGTTCATCGGCCCGCTGGGGCTCGCGGCCGTGCTGTCGCGACGCGGCCGGGACCTGGCCGCGGTCGCTGTCGCGACGGTCGGGGTCGTCCTGGTGAACGGGCGCGACCTGCACTCGGTGGACTGGGTCGGGGTCGGGTTCGGCCTGCTCGCGGGGGCCTGCTGGGCGGCGTACATCCTGCTCAGCGCGGAGACCGGTCGCCGGTTCGCGCAGCTGGACGGGCTCGCGCTGGCGATGGTGGTCAGCACACTGCTGGTGTCGCCGTACGGGATCGCGACCGGCGGCAGCGAGCTGCTCACCGCGCACGTGCTGCTGGTCGGCGCGGCGGTGGCGGTGCTGTCCTCGGTGCTGCCGTACTCACTCGAGCTGCTGGCGCTACGCCGGATGCGGCCGGTGGTATTCGGCATCCTGCTCAGCCTGGAGCCGGTCGTCGGCGCGCTGGCTGGGCTGATCGTGCTGGACCAGCGGCTCGGCCCGATCCAGATCGCCGGCATGACCTGCGTCGTTCTCGCCTCCATCGCGGTCACCCGGTCCCGCGGCTCCGAACCCCTGGACCTGTAACTCCGTGCCCACGTTGTCAATGCGCTGAGTGAAAATGCATTGACACTCGTAACGCTCGGTAGGGAGACTTCGATGTAGGAGACGAGGGGGAAAGACCGATGGAAACCACGGGGAACATCATGCAGAGCACTGAGGTCCAGTTCCGGGCCCGCGTCTTCCGCTGCGACTTCGACGGCACTCCGGCGCCGTGGTACGTCGACATCGACGACCCGGACTACCCGCAGCCCGACCAGCCGCTCTGGTACGCGTACTACGACTCGCAGGCCGCCGCGCTCGACGCCGCCTGCAGCCGGCTCGCCGCACTGTCCTAGCGGGCCTGGCGGAGCCACTGACAGCGCTGACAAGGGGCTGACAAGGGGCTGACAACGGGCTGACAGATGTCATGGGCAGGTCGTGACGGCTGCCCCACGTGACTCGGCCGCCGCGCCGGGATCGTGGTCTGCATGACGACAACCATGACGACAACCACGACTGCGGTCCGCCTGACCGGCGTGACCAGGAGGTACGGCGCGGTGCAGGCCGTCGCCGGCGTGGATCTGATCATCGGATCCGGTGAGGTGGTGGCGATCCTCGGCCCGAACGGCGCCGGCAAGTCCACCACGATCGAGATGCTGCTGGGCCTGGTCCGGCCCGACCACGGGTCGATCCAGGTCTACGGACAGAGCCCGTACGACGCGATCGCCGCCGGCCGGGTCGGCGCGATGCTGCAGAGCGGCGGGATCATCGAGGACGCGAAGGTGGGCGAGCTGGTCGGCCTGGTCGCCGGGCTGCACCCGAAGCCGATGCCCGCGCACGAGGCGCTGGAGCGGGCCGGCATCGCCGACCTCGGCGACCGGGTGTTCAGGACGCTGTCCGGCGGGCAGAAGCAGCGGGTCCGGTTCGCGATGGCGATCGTCCCGCAACCCGACCTGATCGTGCTGGACGAACCAACCACCGGGATGGACGTCGAGACCCGGCGCGCGTTCTGGCAGGCGATGCACGCCGAGACCGCGCGCGGCCGGACCGTGCTATTCGCGACCCACTACCTCGACGAGGCCGACAGCTACGCCGACCGGGTGGTGCTGATGCGGCACGGCCGGGTGGTCGCCGACGGCACCGCCTCGGAGATCAAGGCCGGCGTATCCGGCCGGACCATTCGCGCCACCGTGCCGGACGCCGATCTCGGCCGGCTGGCGGCGCTGGACGGCGTAAGCACCGTGGAGACCCGCGGTGACGTGGTGCTGCTGCAGTGCGCCGACTCCGACAGGGTGCTGCGGCACCTGCTCGACCACACCACCGCGCACGACATCGAGGTGTGGTCGCCCGACCTGGAGGACGCCGTACTGGCGCTCTCGGACGCCGAGGAGGCAGTCGCATGAACCTCGCCTACCTGCGCTTCGACCTGCGCCGGATGGTGCGCAACAAGCGGCTGATGATCTTCTCGATCCTGATGCCACTGGCGCTGTTCCTGGTCTTCGGGACGCACACCGAGGGCGCCCGGATGGACACCGGTATCACCGCGGCTGCGTATGTGATGGTCAGCATGGCGATGTTCGGCTCGATGTCCGCGGCGATGAGCAGCGGCGGCGCGATCGCGACCGAGCGCGACGGCGGCTGGAACCGCACGCTGCGGCTGACGCCGCTGAAGCCCTACGCGTACGTCGCCAGCAAGGTGCTGCTCTCGCTCGTACTCGCGATCGCGCCGCTGGTCGCGGTGTTCGTCGCCGGCGTGGCCGCCGGAGGGGTGCGGCTGGACACGGGCCAGTGGACGATGGTGGCGCTGACATCGTGGCTCGGTGCGCTGCCGTTCGCCGGGCTCGGCCTGATCATCGGGTACGTCGCGACGCCGGACAGCGTGCAGCCGATCACCGGCCTGACCACGATGATGGTGGCCGCGTTCGGCGGGCTCTGGCTGCCGGTGGAGAACATGCCGGACGTGATGCGCGACATCGCCCGGCTGACCCCGGCGTACTGGACCGGCCAGACCGCGCGCAGCACGCTCACGTCGGCCGGGATCGACAGCCGCGCCCTGCTCGTCGTGCTCGCCTGGACCCTGGTCCTCGGCTACATCGGGCTGCGGCGGTTCCGCGCCGACACCGCTCGCGCCTAGAGCTAGGTTGAAGTTGTGAGCACGCAGCCGGCAACGCCTCTCGACCGGGTCGAGGGGCGTTACCGCTGGGGCTGGCTGGTGGCCGGCATCTGGCTGGTCTACCTGGTCAAGCCGCTGCAGGCGATGCTGCAGGACAGCTCCGGCGTCGCCCGGGTGATCGGGGTTGCCGCGCTGATGCTGTTCTGCATCGGGTACCTGGGCTTCTTCGGGCTGTTCCGGCAGTCTCGCGTCGAGGGCCGCACGATCCCGCTGTGGCAGCGGGTCGGCTACCTCGCCGTACTGCTCGCGCTGGGAGCCTGCATCGTGCCGGCGGCACACGAGCTGGCGCTGAACACGCTGGTGTACGTGGTGGCGATGGCGATGATGCTGCTGCCGCTGCGCGCCGGGGTGGCCGTCGCCGCGGTGCTGTTCGCAACCGCCGAGATCACGCTCCGGGTGGTGCCGGGGTGGCACGAGGACGGCAGCTACGGGCTGGCGATCGTGCTCGCGGCGCTGGCCGTGTTCGGGCTACGCCGGGCGATGCTGCGCGGGCTCGAGCTGGCAGAGGCGCGCAAGGACTTCGCCGAGCTGCGGGTGCAGGAGGAGCGGACCCGGTTCGCCCGCGACCTGCACGACATCCTCGGGCACTCGCTCACCGTCGTCACCGTGAAGGCCGAGCTGGCCGGACGGCTGCTGCCGGAGCACCCGGACCGGGCGGCGACCGAGATCGCCGACGTAGAGCGGCTGGCCCGGACCGCGCTGGCCGACGTACGGGCCGCGGTGGCCGGCTACCGGGAGCCGAGCCTGGCGGGCGAGCTGGTGTCGGCGAAGACCGCACTGCAAGCCGCCGGCATCACCGCGGCGCTGCCGACCGCGGTGGACCAGGTACCGGAGGATCGCCGCGAGCTGTTCGCCTGGGTGCTCCGCGAGGGCGTCACCAACGTGGTCCGGCACTCCGGCGCCCGCAGGTGCACGGTGACGCTGGACGCGGACCGCGTCGAGGTGGTCGACGACGGTACTGGTGCGGCCTCGGCCGGCGGGCCGGGGCACGGCCTGGTCGGCCTGCGCGAACGAGCCGCGGCCGCGGGCGCCGGACTGCAGGTGGGGTCGGCACCCGGCGGCGGGTTCCGGCTGGCTTTGCGGATGCCGGCGTGATCCGGCTGCTGCTGGCCGACGACCAGGCCCTTGTCCGCGGAGCGCTCGCCGCGTTGCTGGACCTGGAGCCGGACCTGACCGTGGTGGCCGAGGTGGGCCGCGGCGACGAGGTGGTGGCCATCGCCCGGGAGGCGGCGCCGGACGTCGCGCTGCTGGACGTCGAGATGCCCGGGCTGGACGGCATCGCAGCCACAGCAGCGCTACGGTCCGCCGTACCGGCCTGCCGCGTACTGGTGGTCACCACCTTCGGCCGGCCCGGGTACCTGCGCCGGGCGATGGAGGCCGGCGCGTCCGGGTTCGTGGTCAAGGACACCCCGGCCGCGCAGCTGGCGGACGCGGTACGGCGCGTGCACGCCGGGCTCCGGGTGGTCGACCCGACGCTGGCCGCGGAGACCCTGGTCGCCGGGACCAGCCCGCTGACCGGGCGCGAGTCCGACGTGCTGCGCTCGGCCCGGGACGGCGGCACGGTCGCCGACATCGCCCGCGGGCTGCATCTGTCCGAGGGCACGGTCCGCAACCACTTGTCCGCCGCGATCGGCAAGACCGGTGCCCGGACCCGGGCCGAGGCGGTCCGGATCGCGGTCGAGAACGGGTGGCTGTAGGTCTTAGCCTGGCTTCGGGGAGGCACTCATGACGATCGAGTCGTTCAGCACAGCAGCACGCATCGCCGCCGACGGCGAGCAGGTCGGCATCGACGAGCTCCAGCTCGCCACCCGGAACCACGGCCTGCCACTCGAGGCGCTCCGGTACGACGTGACGCCGCCCGGCCTGCACTACGTCCTCGTGCACTACGACATCCCGGCGGTGGACGCGCAGGACTGGCGGCTCAGCATCGGTGGTTGCCTCGAGCAACCAGTGGCGCTGGATCTGGAGGAGCTGCGGGCGATGCCGTCGCGGACCGTCCGCGTGACGATGGAGTGCGCCGGCAACGGCCGGGCGCGCTATCTGCCGCGGCCGGTCAGCCAGCCCTGGCTGGTGGAGGCGGTCGGCACCGCGAATTGGACCGGCGTACCGCTCGCGGACCTGCTCGACCGGGCCCGGGTCCGCGGTGACGCGGTCGACGTGGTGTTCACCGGCGCCGACCACGGGATCGAGCGCGGCGTGGAGCAGGACTACCAGCGGGCGCTGTCGCTGGACGAGGCGCTGGCCGGCGACGTGCTGGTCGCGTACGCGATGAACGGCCAGCCGCTGCCGCCGCAGCACGGCTTCCCGGTCCGGCTGGTGGTGCCGGGCTGGTACGGGATGGCACACGTCAAGTGGCTGACCTCGATCGAGGTGCTGGACCACGCCTTCGACGGGTTCCAGAACGACGTCGCGTACCGGTTGCGGGCCACCCCGGACGAGCCGGGGAAGCCGGTGACCCGGATCGAACCGCGGGCACTGCTGGAGCCGCCCGGGTTCCCGGACTTCATGAGCCGGACCCGGTTCCTGCACCCCGGACCGGTGACGCTGCGGGGCCGGTGCTGGTCCGGCTGGGCACCGGTGTCGGGGGCCGAGGTCAGCGTCGACGGCGGTACGACATGGCTGCCCGCGACCCTCGAACCGCCAGCCGGACGGTGGGCCTGGCGACGGTTCAGCTGCTCATGGAACGCGGCGCCGGGCGAGTACCAGCTGACCGCCCGCGCAGCCGACTCCGGCGGCCGGGCGCAGCCGCTGGACGCGGACTGGAACCGCGGCGGCTTCGCGAACAACTCGGCCCAGCGGGTGCCCGTCGTCGTACTCGAGGACTGACATCCGGCCGGAGTGTCGCGGCCGAAAAGTGTCGGTCCCGGGTTCCATCATGGTGAGTGAGACAGCACCACGATCTCACCAACGGGACCGGCGATGAGCAGCACTGTGGCGATCAGACTGGGGACGATTCCAGGCCTCCACCTGCACGCGCGGGTGTTCCACTGCGAGGGACCGCCGGGCACCAGCTGGTATGTCGACATCGACGACCTGGACGACGCACAACCCGACGACCCGTTCTGGTACGGGTACTTCGCAACCCAGCCGGCCGCGATCGACGCCGCCTGCAGCCTCCTCCGACACCTCTCCCACGACCCGCTCCTCGACCAGCACCTAACCCGCATCAGCCAACGCTCGTCGCCGACAGCAGCCTGAGGAATGCCGTTCATCGGGCCCTTGTGACCAGGCGTGTCGTTGTTCATCGGCCCTTGTGACCACGCCGGCGAGCCGGGCGCGCCATCCTGACGCACGATCGGGCCCTCGCGACCAGGGGTTGGTCACAAGGGCCCGATGAGTGCCGACACGCCGGGTCACAAGGGCCCGATGAACGGGTTTCAGGCGCGGTCAGGCGCGCGAGGGGTTCCGCGGCGGCGCTTGAGGATGGCGACGGCGGTGATGATGCCAGCCAGGATGAGCAGGCCCGCCGGGTGTCCGCCGGCAACCGAGCAGGCGATGCCGGCGACGGCGAGCAGTGCGACGAGCGCGATGAGCGGGACCGGGATGCCGTACACGCGCGGCCCGCGCCAGTTGCCGCCACGCGCCCACGGCGGACCGCCGAACGGTGCGCCGGAACCGTACCGGCCGCCTTGACCGCCCTGCTGCTGGTCGGACGCCTCCCGCGGCAGGTCGGTGAACAGCGCGTCGAGGTCGTTGCGGGTGACGGCGCGCAGCGCCTGGTCGACCCGCTCGGAGTGCTCGTCCGAGCTCAGCCGGCCTGCTTCGAAGTGCTCGCCGAGCCGCCGGACCGTTTCGTTGCGCTCGGCGTCGCCGATCCGGATGCCTCCGTTCGGGGTGTCGTTCTGGTTGTCGTTCATCGAGTTCCTCCAGGGATCGTGCGGGACTACCTCGAGAGTGCTGGACCGCACCCCTGTCGCGCGTCGGCTGCCGGGCGGCACTCGGCGTACCGCTCGAGGCGTACGGGATGACCCTGAGCGGTATTGACAAATGAAACTGTCAATACAATGCTGAGCCCATGGGGATCACCTACCTCGACCAACCGGACCAGGTTCGTGCCGTGCTGTCCCCGCTGCGACGCGAGCTGCTGAACCTGCTCCGCGAGCCCGCGTCGGCGACCCAGCTGGCGGCCGCGCTCGAGCTGCCGCGGCAGCGGGTCAACTACCACCTGCGCGAGCTGGAGAAGGCCGGCCTGGTGGAGCTGGTCGAAGAGCGCCAGCGGCGCGGGTTCACCGAGCGGATCCTGCAGGCCCGGCCGGGCGCGTTCGTGGTCGACCCGGCGGTGATGACGACGGCCGAGTCGCGGGCGATGACCCGGATCCACGACCAGTTCGCCGCCGAGCACCTGGTCGAGGTCGCGTCCGGCACCGTCCGGGACGTCGCCAGGATGCAGTCCCGTGCTGACGAGGCCGGCAGGCGGCTGCTGACCTTCACGCTCGAGGCCGAGGTGCGGTTCGCCGAGCCCGGCGACGTCCACCGGTTCACCGACGCGCTCACCGAGGCGGTGCGTCGTACCGTCGCCGCCTTCGACTCTCCCGGCGGCCGGCCGTACCGGCTCGTCGCCGCCGGACACCCAGCACCAGCAGTCGCCGAGCAAGGAGACCAGTCATGACCGATACACCGCAGATCGAGGTCACGATCGCCGCACCGCCCGACGCCGTCTGGGCCGCGTTGCGGGACAAGGAGCGGATCCGGCACTGGCACGGCTGGGAGGACGACAGCTTGGACGCCGAGATCGACCTGATCTACTTCGATCACGTCAAGACCGAGGACGCCGCCGCGGGAGTGCTCGACATCCAGGGCGGCGACCTGTTCGAGCTGCACCCCGACGGCGACGGCACCCGGGTGGTGCTGACGCGGGCGGCGCACAGCGACGACCCGGAATGGGACGCGTACTACGACGACGTCACCGAGGGCTGGATCACGTTCCTGCACCAGCTCCGCTTCGCGCTCGAGCGCCACCCCGGCGAGCCGCGGCGCACGGTGTTCCTGTCCGGCGAGCTCGGCACCTCGGCACTGCCCGCCGAGGCACTCGGGCTGACCGGCCTCGCCGACGGAGCGTCGTACGACGCTGAGCTGGCCGGCGAGTCCGTGCACGGCGCGGTCTGGTTCGTCTCCGAGCACCAGCTCGGCGTCACCGTCGACGAGTGGGGCGACGGGCTGCTGGTGATCAGCGGCATCGAGCCGTCGGAGGCGAAGCCGAAGGGTGCCGCGATGGCGGTGCTCACCAGCTACGGCCTGGACCAGCCGGCGTACGACGCCTTGGCCAACCGCTGGACCGAGTGGTGGCAGCCGCGGTACATGCCGTAAGTCTGCCGAAGAAAGTCCTGGCCCGGTACAACCTCACGCAGCGCCGCTGGCGGACCGGGCCCGCCACGCCTTCTGCTTCGCCCGGTTGCCGCAGATCCGCATGTCGCACCACTTGCTCCTGCGCGCGTTCGAGTGGTCGTAGAACGCCCACCGGCACTCGTCGTTCTGGCACGCCTTGAGTCGCCCCCACGTGCCGTCCGCCATCGCCCGGACAACGATCGCGAGCAGCCGGCCGAGGGCGCCGTCGACGCCGGAGCGGGCGGGTTCGGGGTGCCAGCCCGTGCCGGAGAACCCGACGTTCAGAGCGGCTCGCCCGGCGGTCCTGTTCAGCACGGCCAGAGCATCCTGCGGCAGATCCGAACCGTCGTGGTTGGCGAGCATTGCCGTGCGCAGCGCCTCACGCAGCTCGACCGCTTCGCGGACGTCCCTGGCGCGCACCGTCACGCCGGGCTCGAGCACGGCCCCGAGCCAGGCGCGCAGACCGTCCGGCCCGTCCAGGTCGTCGGTGCCCCGCTCGACGTCGCGCGTGTTCACGAAGCGGCGGACCAGCTCGAGGTCGCCGGGCGCGGCCAGGATGGTGCTCACGATCCCTACTATAACCGTATCTGCTAGCAATCCGGTTACTACTTGTGTAACCATATAAAGCGTGACTCCGGTTACTACTGAGCGTGGGTCGACCGACCGCGCCTGGGCCGGCAAGCCCTTCCGCTGGCTATGGACCGGTTCAGCGGTGTCGATGTTCGGCGCCGAGATCGCCGAGCTCGCGCTGCCGCTGCTGGCGCTGATGACGCTGTCCGCGGACGCCGACGAGCTCGCGAGGCTGCGGGCCGCACAGTTCCTGCCGTTCCTGCTCGCCACGCTGCCGGTCGGGCTGCTGGTGGACCGGCGCCGCCGCCGCGGGCTGATGATCGGGGCCGACCTCGGCCGGTTCGTGCTGGTCGCGCTGATCCCGCTGTCGGTCTGGCTCGGCCTGGCCGGGATGGAACTGTTGTACGTCGTGGTCTTCACCGCCGGCGCGCTCACCGTGGTGTACCAGATCGCCGACTTCGCGTTCCTGCCGTCGGTGGTGTCACCGGCCCAGCTGTCGGACGCGAACGCCAAGATCACCGCCACCCAGTCCGCCGCCGAGATCAGTGGGCGCGGCGTCGGCGGTCTGCTCGTGCAGGCGCTCACCGCGCCGGTGGCGGTCGCGGTCAACGCGGTCACCTACCTGCTGTCCGCGATCAGCCTGAGCCGGGTCCGGGTGGACGAGCCCGCGCCGCCACCGACGGAGCGCCGGGCACCGCTGCGCGAGGCGGCCGGGGGGCTGCGGGTCGCGGTCGGCAACCGGTACCTGCGCGCGCTGCTCGGCGAGGCCACCACGTTCAACCTGTTCAACGAGATCTTCATGCTCGGCCTGATGCTGTACGTCGTCCGCGACCTCGGCATCCCGGCCGCGGGGCTCGGCGCCGTCCTGGTCGCCGGTGGCGCCGGCTCGTTCATCGGTGCCTGGTTCGGCGGCCGGGTGACCGGGCGATGGGGGTACGGCCGGGTGCTGCTCACCACGCTCATCACCGGCAACACGGCTCCGATCGCGGCAGCCGCCGCCGGGCTCGGCGGCCGCTGGACCGCGGGCATCGTGCTCGGTGTCGTGTTCTTCGTGATGGGCGTCGGGATCGGGATCGCGAACTCGCACGCCACCACGGTCCGCCAGGTCGCCACCGCTCCCGGTCTCCGCGGCCGCGTCAACTCGGCGTACCGGCTGATCTCCTGGGGCGTGCTGCCGGTCGGCGCGATCGCCGGAGGCGCGGTGGCGACCCAGGCCGGCGCCTGGGCGGCGATGCTGGCGGGCGCGATCGGGATGAGTACGGCGACCCTGTGGGTGCTGTTCTCGCCGGTCCCCCGGCTCCGGACCGTCGGCGAGGCCGCACCAGCACTGTCCCGTTGACGTACGAAGGCCCCGCATCCACCTGGGAACGCGGGCCTTCGCACTACTTGACGCTCCCGGCGAGCAGGCCCTTCACGAAGTACCGCTGCAACGCGAAGAAGACGGCCAGCGGGCAGACGATCGAGACGAAGGCGGCAGCCGTCAGCAGGTGCCAGCCCTGCCCGGTGATGTTGTTCACCAGACCACTCACCATCACCGTCAGCGGCGCCGTCTCTCGGTTGCCGCCGACGAAGATCAGCGCCAGCAGCAGGTCGTTCCAGACCCACAGGAACTGGAAGATCACGGCCGACGCGACCGCCGGCGCGGCGGTGGGAAGCGCGACGTGGACGAACGACCTCAGGTGGTCCGCGCCGTCGATCTCGGCGGCCTCGAACAGCTCCCGCGGCAGCTCCCGGAAGAAGTTGTGCAGCAGGTAGGTCACGAACGGGATGCCGACGCCGGCATGCACCAGCCACAGTCCCGGCCGGGTACCGGTCACCGCGAGATCGTTGTAGATGCGCAGCAGCGGGACGAGGATCACCTGCAGCGGTACGACGGTGAGGCCGAGCAGCACGGCCAGCGTCACCCCGGAGCCGCGGAACCGCATCCTGGCCAGCGCGAAGCCCGCGACGGTCCCGATCGAGACCGTCACCGAGACGCTCGGCAGCGTGATGAGCAGGCTGTTCATGAACGCCCGGCCCAGCCCGCCGTGGGACAGCACCTCGACGTAGTTCTGCTCGGTGAACCGCAGCGGCGGCCGCACGCCCTCCCACCAGCCGGTCGCGAACGAGTCGGCCGCCGTCCGGAACGAGCTCACGAAGACGGCCGCCGTCGGCGTGAGCCACAGCAGGCAGAGCAGCACGAGCGGGGCGTGCACGAACGCGAGGCTGCGCGCGGTGCGACCGGTGGGCCGCACGGTACGGCGCTCGGTGACCGGTCGCTTGGTGGGGCGGAGCACTACGCACGTCCCTTCCGGAAGAAGCGCAGGTTCACCGCGACGACCGGCAGCACCAGGATCACGAGCAGCACGGCCAGCGCGGCCGACCGCCCGTAGTCCGCGTTGAGGAACAGCTCCCGGTACATCAGGTTGGCGAGCACGTTGGTGTCGTAGTTCCCGTTCGTCATCACGTACACGACGTCGAAGGCCTTCAGCGCGGTGATCGCCAGCAGCGTGCTCACCACGACGATGGTCGGCAGCAGCTGCGGCAGCACGACGTACCGGAAGAGCCGGAACGGACCGGCGCCGTCGACCCGCCCGGCGTCGATCAGCTCGGCCGGTATCGCCTTGATCGATGCGGACATCACCACCGTCACCAGGCCGACCGACATCCAGATGCCGACGCCGATGAGGGCCGCATTGTTCGTCCGCTCGTCCACGAGCCACGCGACGGGTTCGGCGCCGGCCGCCGTGACGATGGCATTGAGGGTGCCGGTCTGCGCGACACCGGGTGGCCGGTAGTCGAACATGAACCGCCAGATCACAGCGGCCGCGACCGTCGAGATCGCCGCGGGCATCACGACGACCGCCTTGGCCGCCGTCTCCCAGCGGACCAGGTGGGCGAGCACCGCGACGGCCGTCCCGGCCACGAGGCTTCCGGCCGTCAGTCCGACGAGCCACAGGCCGTTGTTGACCAGCGCGTCATGCACCTCACCGCTGTGCACGAGGTACCGGTAGTTGTCCAGACCGTGCTGCCCGCCGCGCACCTGGAAGCTGGTCCAGATCGTGCTCAGCAGCGGCCACACCAGGTAGAGCCCGACCACCGCCAGCGGCGGCGCCAGCCACAGCCACGGCCGCGCCCTGCGCCGGCCGCGGTAGGACAGCGGCCGCAGCAGCCGTTCGACCAGCCACAACCACGACAGCAGCACCACTGGCGCGCCCACTGTCACCGCGACCGACAACAGCACCTGCCGGGACATGCTCACCCGGCCGGCTGCCGCGTCCGCTCCACCGACGCCAGGATCGAGTCGAGCGCACCGGGGTTGCGCACGTAGTCCATCACCGACTTGAGGAAAGCCTGCGACATCGCCGCCGGCATCGCATCCTTCGCGCCGAACCGCACGTCGGCCGCCTTGCTGTACACGTCCGCCGCCTGCCGGGACAGCGGCGACGCGTACGCCGTCAGCGGGGTCTTCCGGTTCGCCCCGAGCCACAGGCCGGTCTTGGCGACCAGCGAGCTGAACTCCGGGGTCGACACGTACCGCATGAAGGCCCGCACCTGCGGGGTGTCCTGGAAGGCCCCGACCACCTCGCCGGTGATCTCGAGGCTGCCGGCGTACTGCGGGTTCACCGCCGGGAAGGCGAAGAAGTCGATGTCGTCGACCGCCTTCACGCCGGGCACGGCGGCGGCCATCGCGTTGCCGACCCAGTCAGCCTGCAGATGCAGCTGGCAGGCCGGTGGCTTGGCGAACAGTCCCTTCGGGCTGTCGCCGAAGTTGGTCGTCAGCGCGCCCTTCGGGCCACCGCTGACCATCTTCGCGTCGGTCGCGACCTTGCCGAACTCGGCGAAGGCCTGCCGGACCTCCGGCGAGGTCCAGGGAAGCTCACCGCGCCACCACCGGTCGTAGGTGTCACCGCCGTGACGCTGCAGCATGAACTGCTCGATCCACACCGCGCCGGGCCATCCGCTCGCCGGCCCGGACTCGAGCCCCATGCACCACGGGGCGCGACCCTTGCCGCTCGCGGTCGCCGCCCAGGCGCCGAGCGCGTCCCAGGAGGCCGGCGGCTTCGGTCCGTCGTACGTCTTCGGGTCGTACCAGACCAGGCCCTGCACGGCCGTGTTGACGAACAGGCCGTAGGACTTCTCGTTCACAGTGGTCAGGTCCCACAGACCCTTCGGGTAGTTCTCCCGAACGGCGCCGCTGTCCAGCATCGGGTCCACAGGGACGAGACTGCCCTTCTTCGCGAGGTCGCGCATCTGTCCCGCGGACGGGTTGCTGACCACGTCCGGTGGGTTGCCGCCCTCCACCCGGGTCTGCAGCACCGCGATCAGGTCACCGGCCGTCTCGTACTTGATCGTGATGCCGGTGGCCTCCTCGAGCGGGCGCAACGTCTGCAGGTACTTGGTCATGTTGTCGCCGGAGAGGATGCCCAGCAGGTTCAGCGTGCCGCCGACCTGGGCGTTGTCCGCGGCACGTCGCGCGGCCGCGGCCGCCGCCTCGACGCTGTCCGCCGGCAGTGTCTGCTCGGCCAGTGACGGGGAGGTGGTGTCCTCGGCGCAGGATGACAGTGCCAGTACCACCGTCGCCGCCGCGCAGATTCTGGTGATCCGATTCATGCGTCGCTCCCAGCGTTCGGGTTCGCCCTCACGATGCAGTACATCCCTCTGACCGAATCTTGTCAACTGCTTGTTGTAAAGCAGTTTACATCGCCAAGAGCGCAACCGAGCGGATCGCTGCCGGCACCGGATCAGGCCGTCTTCCGGACCACCAGCTCGACGGACATGGTGACCTGACGGGCCGAGACCGCCGACCCGCCCATCGCCTCTCGCAGCATGCGGAACGCGAGCCGGCCGGAGCCCTCCAGCGGCTGCGCGACCGTGGTGATCCCGAGCAGCTGCGCCAGCTCCGAGTCGTCGAACCCGACGATCGCGACGTCGTCCGGCACCCGGATACCGCGCCGGTGGCACTCGGTCACGATGCCGGCGGCGAGCAGATCCTGGTGCGCGAAGATCGCGTCCGGCAGCCCGTCGGCCAGGATCGCCTCCAGCGCCTTCGGTCCCCCGGTCACGTCCCGGCTGGTCTTGACCTGCCGCAGCATGCCCGGGTCGAGACCGGCCTGGGTCAGGGCCCGCTCGACCCCGGACCGGCGTAGCTGGCCCGGAGAGAGGTAGTCGGTCGAGGCCTGCGACTCCGAGACATAGGCAACCGTGCGCCGCCCGGTGCCGATCAGGTGCTGCGCGACCAGGTACCCGGCCGCCTCGTCGTCGATGGTGATCGAGTCGAACTCCGGCCGCCGGCTGTCGACCAGGACGGTGGGCACCTTCTGCGCCACCAGCCGTTCGGCCAGGGTGTCGTCGAGCGGCAGGCCCATGATCAGTACGCCGTCCAGCCGGTGCGTCACCGGCAGCGCACTCAGCAACGGCGACGCCGCCGTGGCCGCGGACTGCTGGTCGTACACGACAGTCTCGACCGCGTCCGACTCGGACTCCTTCATCACACCCATCAACCGCCGCGTGTACGACGCGTAGGACGTGAACGGCGCCAGCACGCCGATTCGGCCCGCCGCTTTCCGGGCCCGGGCCACAGCCGTTGCCTTGGGCACGTACCCCAGGTGGTCGATCGCCTCCAGCACCCGGCGACGCGTCTCCGGATTGACCCGCTGCGGGCGGTTCAGGGTATGCGAGACCGTCGATACGCTGACGCCCGCACGCGTCGCCACGTCGTAGATCGTCGCCTGCTCAGCCACTACGTTCTCACTTCGTTGGCCGACGAGTTTCGACGCAGTCTTGCACGCCTGCCCGCCGCGGACTCATGCCGAGTCCGCCCGTTCCGAAGAGTCGCTCCAGTGTGCCCGGCGAAGCGCCGCCGCGGCGTCGGCCTGCCAGGCCCGGGCGGGCTCCCAGGATCGGGTCAGCATCGCGGTGCCGTGAAGCGCACCGCTGAAGCGCTGGTGCGTGACCGGGACGCCGGCATCGCGGAGACGCCGTGCGTACTCCTCACCCTCGGTCCGCAGCACGTCGAACTCTGCCGTCATGATGTGTGCCGGCGGGAGCCCGCTGAGGTCGCCGGCCAGCAATGGCGAAGCATACGGGTGGGTGGCGTCGGCGGGCCGCGCGAGGTACGCGTTCGTCGCGTCACCCATGGTCGGCTGCGGTACGTCGGGCAGCACGCCGGACTCGAGCGTCACCCGAGCCGTCTCCCGGGTAAGGTCCAGCGCCGGCACCTCCAGGAGCTGGAAGCGCAGCCCCGGACCACTCTCGTCCCGGCAGCGCAGTGTGACGGCGGCGGCGAGGTTGCCGCCCGCGGACGCACCGCCGATCGAGAGGTTCGCGGCGTCGACACCGAGCTCCTTCGCGTGGTCGTGGACCCAGACCAGCGCCGCGTGGCAGTCGTCGAGCGGAACCGGGAACGGATGCTCGGGAGCCAGCCGGTACTCCACCGCCACGATCACGCAGTGCGCCTCGCGACACCGTTGCCGGCAGATCGCGTCGGACAGACGCTCGTGCACCGAACCGACCTTCCACCCGCCGCCGTGCAGTGTCAGGTGCGCCGGAAGCGGTTTCTCCTGCCCGGGCCGGTAGATCCGGAGCAGGATCTCACCACCGTCCACCGCAACCTCGTGGTCGGTGACCTCGTGGACGTCCGGCCCCGGCAGACCGAACCTGAGGAAGTTGAGATCACTCAGCAGTCGCATGTACTCGCGCTCCTGCTCCACCGTCAGGTGGGCGGGCACACCCTTCGGGGTCTCATCGATCAAGGTCCGCACCGGGCCGGCAACCGTCATCGAGTCTGGTCCTCTCCACAAGACGCGATGTAAACTGCTTTTCGCGAATCACTTTACAGCCCGGTTCGATGGCTGTCACCGCCGGCGACGCACCCGGAGCGCGTCGACTCGATCGGTGCCGGCGAGGACCCGCCATGACCCAGCAGTCAGGCCGGGAACGACGAAACGCGCAGGTCAGAGGTGATCTGACCTGCGCGTTCGCAAGGGGTGGAGGTGGCGGGAATCGAACCCGCGTCCTTCAGCGTCGCTTCGAGACCTCTCCGGGCGCAGTCTGCGTAGCGCTTTTCTCAGCCCCAGCACTCGCGCAGGCACGTTGCTGACAGGCTCAGTCACTGTGAATGTCCCCTACTAACCCCGTGACCGGGCTAGCAGAGCAAGCTTCCTAGCTGAGGCCAGGAACCGGGTCGGAAGCATCCCCGGGCTGACCCTTCGTTTACCTCAGGCCGTCAGGCGGCGAGAGCGAAGTTAGTGCGATTAACCTTGGCACTTATAGGTTTCCAGGGAGCGTTAGCGAGATAACCCTGGGTCCTCGGCCCGCTTCTCTCGAACCGTACGTCCGAAGTCGAAACCGTTCACCCCCTGTTGAGTTGTCAAACCCGCCGCGGACCGAGCAAACCCGGACCGCTGAGGCAAGTCCACACTATACGGTTCAACCCGCCGCCCGTGCCCAGAATTCCCCTCATCGGCCACTGGTGCCCACTCCGCCCTCGACCCGCCGCTCGCCGGCATCTGCCGCCACGGTGCCTGTGGTGGTCGTGATGTCCATGCGGTAGTCGGGCTTGACACCGCAGGCGGTCAGCCAACCCTGGAGCGCGTAGGCGGAGGTCGGATCGTCGATCGCGTGCGCTACCAGGGAGGCGGGATCGAGCGGAGTGCCGTCGACACCGACCAACGGCGACTGTCCGGTCCAGCTCAAACGGTACGACGCCCGGCCGGCGTCGATGAGCGCGATCACGACCAGATGTGTCAGCAGCCGCTCGGCGAGCCTGCGCCACTCGGCATCCGGTCCGCCCGCTTCCAGCAGCGGCCGGACCATCTCCGCGGTCTCGCCTCTCCGGATGGCGTCGAACACCGCGGCCAGGGTCGCGGGCTCGGCTACGCCACTCTCCTCGGCCGCGGTGGTCAGCAGGCCGGCGCCCGCCCGGACGCTCTCGGCTCCGGCCGCGGCAGCGATCTCATCCCACGACGCAGGCACCAGGCGGGAGCCCTCGTACATCCACGCCTCGAGGTCGCTGATGGCGCGCTCGGGGCGTTCGACGAGGCTCATTGCCGGTGTGTAGTCGTCGATGACCTCGTCCGGTGGAAGCGCCTCCAGTGCAGCGATCCGTGCCGACAACGCACGCCGGCTGTGCTGGTCCGACCGGACCTCGTCGGCGCGGGCAGCCCGTACGTCGACCAGCTGCAGCTGCCGGGCGGGCTCGGCGAGGAACTGTTGAAAGCCGTCGAAGATCGCGAGTGGCCGCAGGTCCTGGGCAGCGCCGAGGTCGGCGTACCTGTCGAGAAAGTAGTCCCAGGCGTGGTCCGTGGCCGCCACCTCGCGCAGTGCGGCTGCCGCTGCCGCCCTGCCTGCCAGACGCGCGCTGTGCCGGTCCGCCTCGAGCTCATGGCGTCGTATGACGCTGTGTGCGATGGACGTGTACAGCCGGTGCTGGCGCCGGACGATCCTGCCGGCGACGGAGTCGGCGCCTACATCGGCGGCCACCGCACGTAACGCCTCGCCGCCCCGGTAGGTCACCCTGCCGAGCAGGCCGGTCCGGCCGCTGTAGAGGCCGAGCTCCTGCGCGATCACAGCACGCAGCTGCAGTGCGGTGAGGCTGGTCAGCAGTGGCATCCCGAGGCACAGCCGCCGCGGCCAGCGCCTCAGCGCCTCGTACGACAGGGTGACGCCGACGTCCGGCACGATCCGCAGCTCGTCCGGGGTCCGGACCCCCAGCTCATGCGCGACCTCGTCCACCTCGGCCCACAGCGGGCCCTGCGACGCCCGGGTCAGCGCGATGCCGGGTGCCGGCCGCACCACACGCCGCCGAACGAGCACGACGACACGCCATATACCAATTCCGGCGAGGGCCACGAGGATGCCACCGACCAACCATCCATACGGTCCCGTCCGGGCGACGAGTACGGCACCGACGAAGGGTGCCAGCAGCACACCGGCGGCGACGACGTACGAGCCGAGCAGCAGTGCAAGCGCGAGCATCGCGTGCAGCGGAGGTCTCATCTGTCCCTCGGGGCGGTGACGTCAAGGACGCCACATCCTCTCCGACCTCGCGCCGTGATGCCAAGCTACGAGGCCCCGCTCAGCGCAGCAGGCGGAACGAGAAGGGGTAGCGGAAGTCGTTCCCGACCATGGTGGCCAGCCCGCCGATCCCGGTCAGCAGGAACCAGGCGAGTCCCGCGAACGGGAACAGGAACCAGGTGAAGCCCTCGGTGATCCCGGCCAGGATGCCCAGGCCGACGAACATGATGAACGCGGTGAGCTGGAAGTTCACGGCCTCGATCGCGTGCCGCCGGACCGCTGGGTTCTTCTGGCCGGCTGTCGCGGCGATCAGCGCCGGGCCGACGAAGAACATGGGGTACCCGGACCAGTGCGCCAGTGTGCCGAGCCCGCGGCCGCTGCTGGGGTACCGCTGGACGGGTCGCGGTGGGGTGAACGCGATCGGTGCGTAGGTGGGGACCGGCCGGGAGACCAGTCCGTCGAAGGCCGCGTTCAGCTCCGCCCGGGTCTTCGCCGCCAGCGCCTTGTCCAGGCGCTGGTCGAACTCGAAGTGCGTGAGCCGCCCGTCGGCGTACATCTCCTTGAGGATCTCGACGCCACGGTCGCGTTGCGCCGGCGTCACCAAGAGCGTGTCAGTGGCCATGCCCCAACTCTCGCCCTGGATCCGCCCGCAACCTATCCGGATCTGCCCCGGTGCGCCCCTGACCCCACCCTTGCGCCTAGCGGTTGCGGTCGGCGAGGGCGCGACGGGCCTCGCGCTCGGCATCCCGCTTGGCCAGCGCCTGGCGCTTGTCGTACGCCCTCTTGCCGCGACCGACGGCGAGCTCGACCTTGGCGTAGCCGTCCTTGAAGTACAGCGACAGCGGGATCAGCGACACGCCCTGGGTGTCGACCGCCCGGATCAGCTTGTCGAGCTCGTTGCGGTGCAGCAGCAGCTTGCGCGTCCGGCGTGGCTCGTGGTTGGTCCAGGTGCCGTGCTTGTACTCCGGGATATGCATCCCCTGCAGCCACAGCTCATTGCCGCCGCGCACGGCGGCGAAGGCGTCGACCAGCGAGGCGCGGCCGAGCCGCAGCGACTTCACCTCGGTCCCGGTCAGCACCAGGCCGGCCTCTACCACGTCCTCGATGTGGTAGTCGTGTCGCGCCTTCTTGTTCTGCGCGATCAGCTTGCGACCGGTCTCCTTAGCCATCCAGCCATTCTCCCGCACACCCGCAAGCCGGTTAGCGGGTGGCTAGTACCACCTCATCGGGTTCACGGTGTTGCCGTCGGCGTAGATCATGAAGTGCAGGTGACAGCCGGTGGAGTAGCCGGTGCTGCCGACGTACCCGATGATGTCGCCCTTGCGGACCGCCTGACCGACGTACGTCGAGTAGCGCGACAGGTGGTTGTACACCGTGACCAGGTGCTGGCCGCGCTTGATCCCGTGCGAGATGAAGACCCGGTTGCCGTACCCGCCGTTGTAGTACCTGTCGGTCACGATCCCGCCGGTCGCGGCATGGATCGGGGTGCCGCAGCCGGCGCCGAAGTCGGTGCCGTCGTGCAGCTTCCAGTACCGCAGGATCGGGTGGAACCGCATCCCGTACGGCGACGTGATCGGCGCGCCCGGCACCGGCGACATCAGCAGGCCGCCGTCGTTCGATGGGTCCGGAACGCTCCGAGGCGGGCGGTTCTCGCGCTT
>Ga0209382_10000516_pt1 | contig 63871 bp, 50 predicted proteins | sample SoiMetdeltSBSDD5_FD_187599 | JGI IMG/M metagenome (GOLD analysis project Ga0209382, IMG submission 187599) | Bulk soil microbial communities from a Populus tree surrounding site in Tennessee, USA - Soil MetaG P. deltoides SBSDD5 (SPAdes) (version 2) | ecosystem: Environmental > Terrestrial >...
GGATCGCGCGGGCCGACCGTGCGGATGTCGAAGCCCCGCATGCTGTATTCGCCGCCGAGATACAACCGCTCGTAGATCGGCAGCTCGCGCGTGCTGCCGTAGGGCCGGATGTATTCCGCCTGCGCGCGGAAGCCGAGCGACGTCCGGCGGTTGATCGGGCGGTACCAGATGCCTTCCACCCGGGGGTTGACGAAATTGGTGTTGCCGCCGATCCCCGCGTAGTCGAACGAGAAGGTGTAGCGCGTGCCGCTCGTCGGGAAGATCGGCTGGTCGACCGTGTTGAACACCCAGCTCGGCGAGATCTTGCTGATGGTGCGGCGGCCGCCCTGGCCGATCAGCAGCGAGTCCTGGAGGAACGGATTCCGCCCGATCACGAGCGGGTCGAGGTAGAGCGGGTTCAGGTCCTTCACCTTCACCTGCTCGAGGCTGTAGTTCAGATACATCCGCGAGAAGTCGCCGGTCTGGAACCCGTAGACCAGGTTGCCACCGGCCGACGCCTGCGTGAACTGGCCGGGCCACCGGACCTCGCGGATGAACAGATCGACCCCGGCCGTCATCGGCTTGTCGAACAGGAACGGCTCGGTGAACGCCAGCTGGTAGTTCTTGGCGCGGTTGCCGGCCTGCGCCGAGATCGTGAACGTCTCGCCGCGGCCGAGGAAGTTCGAGGTCTGGAACGCGAGCTGCCCGAAGAACCCGTCGAACTGCGACACGCCGGCGCCGAACGTCAGCTGGTTCCGGTTCTGTTCTTCGAGCTTGAGCGAGAGATCGACCTTGTTGTCGACGCCCGGGGTCTTCTCGACCTGGATCGCATCCCCTTCGAGCGCTTTGAAGTACCCGAGCTGATTGAGGCGCTTGATGCTGTACTTCAGGGCCTCGGTGTTGAACACGCCCGCCTCGAGCAGGCGAATCTCACGCCGGATGACGTTGTCGCGCGTCGTCGTGTTGCCCGTGAACGTGATCCGGTTGACGAAGTACTGCTTGCCTTCGGTCACCTTCATGGTCACGTCGACCACGGCCGGCTCGTCGGCCTTCGCGGCAGCGGGCGCGGCCGGACCGGCGGATCCGTTGCCGTTCGCCACGTTCCGTGGCCTCAGATCCGGGAAGGCCACGAACTCGTAGTAGCCACCCGCGCCGTAGATTTCGCGGGCCTTGTCGAGGCTCTTTTTGATCTTCTTCTCGCTGTAGTACTCGCCCTGCTGGAACTGGAACAGCCCCTTCAGCGCCTCGTCTTTGACGACGGTGTTGCCTTCGAAGTTGAATTCACCGATCTTGTAGCGGTCGCCCTCGGTGACCGGCACGCGGAGCTGCACCCAGCGTGTCTTGCCGTCTTCCTCGTCCTCGAGCACCCTCAAATTGGGCTGACCGACCTGGGCCGCGATATAGCCGTTGTCGCGGTAGTACTCGATGATCTTGTCCGCGTCCTCGCCGAACTTGTCTTCCTTGTAGGTGCCCTTCGGCAGGATGAACGAGAACATCCCAGGCCCCTTGTTCTCCTTCATCCTCTTGGAGAGCGCGTGATCGCTGATCTTCTGGTTGCCGACGAACTCGAGGTCGCGGATCTTGACCTTCGGCCCTTCAGAGATGTTGAAGCTGACGTGGACCGTCTTCGCGGCGCCCTCGACTTCCTTCACCTCCGGCTTGACCTCGGCAAACATGTAGCCTTTGGAGGCGTACAACTCGCGGACGATCCCGGCCACGCGGCGGATGAGGCCAGGGTCGATGAACGAATCGAGCCGGATCTGGATGCCCTTGTCGCGGAGCTCCTCTTCGATCTTCTGCTGGTCCACCTTGTCGGACCCGAGGTAGTCGACGATCTTCACCCGCTGGCGCTCCTCCATGTTGTAGAGGATGACCTTCCCGATGACGCCGTTCTCGAACCGGACGTCATGAACTTCGATGCTGAGGTCGTCGAGGAAGTTGGTGGCCCAGAGCCGCTTGAAGTCGGCGATGATGCCCTGCTCGGTCTCGTCGGTGTAGGGGACCCAGATGTTCTCGCTGGGCCGGCTGCGGCGGTTGACCGTCTCCATGTAGAAGAGATAGGTCTGCGCGTCCACGACCGGGATGCCACCCTGTTTCTCGAAGCACGGGATGATGATGTAGGTGTAGGGGCCGGTCCCGGCGGGAGGCAGCTTCGCGGGGGCCGGCACCTGCAGGTTGCACATGGTGGCCGGCAGCGAGACCGCCGCCTGGGCCGGCACCGTGGGGGCCGATTGTGGCGGTGGTGCCTGCGCACGCGCCTCGGCCGCGGCCAGGAGGACCGCGAGACAAACTACGAACAATCGCATAAGTCGGAGAGAAGCACAGGGTCGCGGCCCCAGCGGTTCATTGGTGCGGGGCCGGGCTACCGCCACGGACGGCCCGTCCGGACAGTGGCCAAGCCATGATTCTATCGGATGTTAGACGTCCGAGGCCAGTTTACGGCCGTTGATGTCAGGCCAGGCGGCGGCCGTCGGCAGCCGCTTGACCGGCGGACCGGTAGGCCAGGACGCCGGCGTCGAGATAGACCTCGATGTCGCCACCCTTCAGGTGGCCGCGAATCAGCTCTTCCGACAGCGGGTCTTCGATGTAGCGCTGGATCGCCCGGCGGAGGGGACGGGCGCCATACGAGCGGTCCTTGCAGGTCTGCTCGATGATCCAGTCCACCACGTCCTGGGCCAGTTCGAGGTGAATCTTCCGATCCACCAGGTTGTCGTTCACCTGCTTGACCAGCAGGCGGGTAATCGTCCGCAGATCGTCGTCGGACAGGGCCTCGAACACGATAATCTCGTCGATGCGGTTGATGAACTCGGGATTGAACGTCTTGCGGACTTCTCCGAGCACCATGTCGTTGACGCTGCGGCTCACCGCACCCGCATCCGTCGCCTGGAACCCGAGCGACGCCTTCTTCTGGATGAAGCGGGCGCCGATATTCGACGTCATGATGATGATGGTGTTCTTGAAGTTCACCCGGTTGCCGAGACCGTCGGTCAGGTGGCCGTCTTCGAACACCTGCAGCAGGATGTTGAACAGGTCCGGGTGCGCCTTCTCGACCTCGTCGAGCAGCACAACCGAGTACGGGTTTCGCTTCACCTTCTCGGTGAGCTGTCCGCCCTCCTCGTGCCCGACATACCCGGGCGGCGATCCAATCAGCTTCGACACCGAGTGCTTTTCCATGTACTCCGACATGTCGAAGCGGATCAGCGCGTGGTCGCTGCCGAAGAGGAAGTTCGCGAGCGCCCGCGCGAGCTCGGTCTTGCCGACGCCGGTCGGACCGAGGAACACGAAGCTGCCCACCGGCCGGTTCGGGTTCTTCAGCCCCGCGCGCGAGCGGCGAATCGCCCGGGACAGGGCCGAGATGGCGGTCTCCTGCGAGATGACGCGCTTGTGCAGCTCTTCCTCCATCCGCAGGAGCTTGTTACCCTCATCCTGATTGATCGAGGTGAGCGGGACGCCGGTCCACTTCGACACGACCTCGTCGATCTCGGGTTTCCCGACGACGACGCGGCGTGAACTGGACTTGACGTCGAACCGCTCCCGGACGAACTGCAGGTTCTCGCGGGCCTGCACTTCCTGCTCGCGATAGAACTGGGCCTTCTCGAAGTTCTTCTCCGAGACCGCGTTCTCCATCTGTTCGACGGCGACCCGGATGCTGCGGTTGATCTCGCCGAATTCCTCGCTGTAGCCCGCTTCGCGGAGCTTCGCCTTCGCGCCGGCCTCGTCGATCAGATCGATGGCCTTGTCGGGGAGGAACCGATCCGTGATGTAGCGGTTGGACTGATAGACCGCCGCCTCGAGCGCTTCGGCCGTGTACTCGACATGATGGAACGTCTCGTAGCGATCCTTCACGCCGGTCAGGACCTCGATCGTTTCCTTCTCGGAAGGCGGATCGACCTTGATCGCCTGGAAGCGGCGCTCGAGGGACCGATCCTTCTCGATGTACTTGCGGTACTCAGCGGGTGTGGTCGCGCCGATGCAGCGAATCTCGCCGCGCGAGAGCGCCGGCTTCAGAATGTTGGCGGCGTCGAGCGAACCCTCGGCCGAACCCGCCCCCACGAGCGTATGCAGCTCGTCGATGAAGACGATGATGTTCGGGTTCTCGGTCAGCTCCTTCATGATCGCCTTGAGGCGCTCTTCGAACTGCCCGCGATATTTCGTCCCGGCGACGATCAGCGAGATGTCGAGTGCCAGAATCCGCTTGTCGGCGAGGAAGTGCGGAACGTCGCCGAACACGATCTTCTGCGCGAGACCTTCGACGATCGCCGTCTTGCCGACTCCGGGCTCGCCGATCAGGACCGCGTTGTTCTTCGTCCGCCGGCAGAGCACCTGCTGAACCCGCTCGACCTCGAGATGGCGGCCCACCAGCGGATCCAGCTGGTTCTTCATCGCGGCCTCGGTGAGGTCGCGCGAGAACTCGGCCAGCAGCGGCGTTTCCTTCACCCGCGTGAGCGTCGTTTTCTCGTTGAGCAGCGCGACGATGTCCTCGCGCACGGTGTTCAGCCGCATCCCCTTTTCCATCAGGATGGTGGCCGCCACCGAGCGCTCCTCGCGGAGGATGCCGAGCAGCAGGTGCTCGGTGCCGATGTAGTTGTGGAGGAGCCGATCGGCTTCTTCCGCCGCAAACTGCAGGACCCGCTTGGTTTCAGCGCTGAACGGAATCTCGACCGAGGTGGACACTTTCTCGCGGAACACCGTGCGTCCCTCGATCTCCTTGCGGATGCTCTCGAGGGAGAGGTGGGAGCGGGCAAAGATGCGGCTGGTGAGGCCCTTCCCTTCGCGGATCAGCCCGAGGAGCAGGTGTTCGGTTTCTATCGATATGCTGCCCAGCTGGCTGGCCTCGTAGCGGGCGAAAAAGAGCACCCGCCGCGCTCGTTCCGTGTAACGTTCGAACATCCGGTTTACCTATCTAAAGGGTGGGCTTTCGCCTGGCTGCATTATAAGGTATAGCCAAGTTCGGGCCAATTGGTTTTTGCTGCTAAATACCCTTCCCTACAAGGTTTAGACAACCGCTCCCTTTCGAGGATTCAAGCCGACGGTTGACTAAAGGCAGACGGAATCCGTCGCCTTGGATTGGGCTTTCGACCAAGCGATACATGCACGTGAACTGTGAGGCAGGCTGGCAACAGTTAGGACGACGTCCTGCGCCCGGGCGTTTCGGAGTGCGCGACGCTGGGGGTCAGATCTCGAATTTCCAGGTCCCACCGGCCGGTGGAAATTCGAGATCTGACCCCACCGGAAACGGCGGGGGCGCGCCGAACGTGTGATCGGACGACGCCCCGGTCTGCCGTAAGTTATTGCAGCGATTCGACCTCATCCGTGGCTCGGAACTGGCAGGGCGCCCCGCTGCCTTTTCGCGGAGGAGAAGCTGCCATGGCGACCCGGTATGGATGGCCCGTTGCGCTGACGCTGATCGCAGGCGCATTGATCAGCGTGCCCGCTGCGCCACGGGCGGCGCAGCAGCGCGCCCAGTCGGGGGACTCGAGGGCCGACTTCGATATCCGCGACTCCCGCCCGCCAGCGGCGCCGCGTCCGTCGGCGGTCGATCGCCAGTCGAGTCCCGGCCCCAACCGGGTCCGCGTGAACCGGGAAACCGGCAGTATCCGAATCATCGAGGCCCCGGATGTCGCGATCAGGGTCAACGGATCGGGCAGGCCGGTTGTCGCGGGACTGGGAGGACTGGCGGCACATCTCGGCCTGAAGCCGAGTGATATCGCCGGCCTCGAACTCGTTCGCGACTACACCAGCCGCTCGAGTGGCGTCCGGCACCTGCTGTTCCGCCAGGTCGTCGACGGCCATCCGATCTTCGACTCCACCGTGGGCGTCCATCTCCGCCCGGACGGCAGAATCCTTCGCGTCACGTCGAATGCCTCGCCGATCGACGCACGGTTGTCGGTTCCTTCACTCACGAGCGGATCCGCAACCGCCGAGGCCGAACGCCACGCGCCGGGCAGAGCCGCAGGCTCCACCTTGACCTGGCTGCCGGTTGAGGGTGAGCTCCGGCTCGCGTGGCACAGCGTCGTCTCCGATGAGGTCACCGGTAGCCGCGATGTGCTGATCGACGCGCACAGCGGCGAGCTGCTCATCCGCCGAAGCCGATCGCGCGACGCCGAGGCAACCGGACGTGTACTGCAGTCCGCCGCAACCGCCGCGGCCACGCCGCGTCAGCCCGATACGATGCCGCAAGGCGGCGCTGGCACCATGTGCCCGCCCCCGGCCAACTACGAATTGCGCTCGCTCGGTGCCCCGTTTCGCGATCCCGACACGGTGGTCGCCGCCAGCGGCCTGCTCGAGGGCAACAACTCGCGAGTCTTTCGCGGCAACGGGGGACCGTCGGCGTCGGGAAGTCCCACCAGCGATGGTTGGCTGTTCGACTTTCCCTTCAACTCCGCGGGATCTGCTGAAACGTCGCTCTTCTTCGCATCCAACTTCGTGCACGACTTCTTCTATGACCTGGGCTTCGATGAGGCCGCCGGGAACTTCCAGCAGGACAACTTCGGGCGTGGGGGCACTGCTGGCGATCCGATCAAACTGAACGCACGCGCACCTGGCCGCAACAATGCGAATTACGGGCACGCGCCCGACGGCAGCAGCCCCACGATCAACATGTTCCTGTGGGACGGCAGCGGCTGCTGGGGCACGGACGTGGACGGCGATGGGACAGTGGACCTCGATGGCGTCTACGATCTCGACATCCTCGTCCATGAGTTCCATCACGGCGTCAGCCTGCGGCTGAACACGGCGTTCACAGGCAACGAAGCGGGCGCCATCGGCGAAGGCGGCGGCGACTTCTTCGCCTATAGCGTCAACGGCAATGCGACCCTCGCCGAATATGCGCGCCCAGGCGGGCTGCGCAGCGTCAACGGAAAGGGCTACGGCGAGTGGAGCTGCTTGCTGGGGCTATTCTGCCAGGTCCACGACAACGGCGAGATCTGGGCCAACGTGCTCTGGGATGTTCGGGAGCGTTTCCGCGCCGACAACGTCCGCGGCAGCTCCGCCGCGGCGATCGACGAGAGCCACCAGCTGTATGTCGACGCACTGACGCTCTCGCCGCCGGCACCGACGATGCTGGACATGCGGGACGCGATGCTCCTCGCCGACACGGCCAGGAATCCCGGAACACCGACGAGCCAGAACTTCTGCCGCCTCTGGGAATCATTCGCCTCGCGGGGGATGGGACTGGGCGCGCTGGACACCGCCGACAACGGCTTGAATCAGGTCACCGCCGCCTATGACGTGCCCGCGGGCTGTGTGCCACCGCCTGGCCCGCCGACCGTCAGCCTCGTCACAACCACCGCGACGGCGACTGAATCACCGAATGTCGCCGGGGCGGTGACGATCCGGCGCGATGCGGTGTCCTCCCGTTCTCTGACGGTGTCGCTGTTCGTTGGCGGCAGTGCGGCCGCCGGCAGCGACTACGTCGCGGTGCCTGCTTCTGCCACCATCCCCGCCGACGCCGCCGAAGTGACGATCCCGGTTGTTCCAATCGACGACACGGTCGTCGAGAACAATGAGACGGTGACGCTGACGCTGCGAGCGGGAGGCGGATACAACATCGGGTCGCCATCCTTTGCGTCTGTCACCCTCGTGAGCGACGACCTCGCGCCCGATCTCACAATCACGGCGCTCACGGCACCGGCGAAAGCCGCCGCGGGAAGCAGCATCCAGGTGTCGGACACCGTCAAGAATCAGGGCACGGGCGCCTCCGCCGCTTCGCAAACCCGTTTCTTCCTGTCGCGCGATGCGTTGCTGGACGGCCTCGATGCGGTCGTCGGGACTCGTACGGTCGATGGGCTTGGCGTGGGGCTCCTCTCGACGGCGACGACGACGGTGACCCTGCCGGATTCGTTGTCGGCAGGCAGCTACTTCCTCTTCGCGAAGGCTGATGCGCCGGAGGAGCTCCTCGAGTTGAGCGAGTTCAACAACATCCGCGCAACGACCGTCGCGATCGGCCCCGACCTCGTGGTGACGACGCTGACCGCACCGGCCACGGCGGCGCCCGGCGGCACGCTGGTCGTGAGCGACACGACCGCGAACCAGGGCGCGAGCCCGGCTGGTGCGTCGATGACGCGCTACTTCCTCTCGACAAATGCGACGCTCGAAGCGGGCGACACGCCGCTCCAGGCCAGGAGCGTCGGGCCGCTCGCCGCGGGGGCAAACGCCACGGGCACCGCGACGTTGACGTTGCCTTCGGTCATCCCGGCGGGGTCCTACTACCTGCTCGCGCAGGCTGACGGCGACGGTGCCGTCGGGGAGCTGAACGAGGTCAACAACACGCGGGCAGCAATCGTCAGAGTGGGTCCGGACCTCACGGTCTCCGCGTTCACGGCGCCGGTGCGAGCGGCCGCCGGTGGCCCGCTCTCGGTGACCGACACGATCCGCAACGGCGGGTCCGCACCAGCCGGCGCATCGGTGACGGCTTTCCACTTCTCGACCGATCTGACAGTCGATGGCGCCGACCCGCGGGTTCCGCAGACCCGTTCAGTCCCGGCGCTGCTGGCAAACGAAGCGAACACCGGCCCGACCACCGTAACGGTGCCCGACCTCGCGCCAGGCACATGGTTCCTGCTCGCCAGTGCCGACGACACCAACGCCGTCGCCGAGACGCTCGAGAACAACAACCTGAAATTCGCGACGGTGCTGGTCGGACCGGACCTGGCGTTCCTGACGGTCAACGCGCCGACCACCGCGTTGGCCGGCGCGACCATCGCGGTGTCGACGACCGTGCGGAACATCGGTGCGGCCCCGGTCGGGGCGTCCACCGTTCGGTTCTATCTCTCCACCAACACCAGCGTCGATGCCGGTGACGTGCTGCTCGACGCGACGCAGGCGGTATCCGCGCTGGCGCCGGACGGTGTCGCGAGCGCCACGACACAGGTGCCACTGCCGCAGGGCATGAGCGGGAACTTCTATCTCCTGATGATGGCCGACGGCGCGCAGGCCATCGTGGAGGCCAGCGAATCGAACAACGTCGCGGCCCGGACGCTGCAGCTAAACCGGTGAGGGGATGATCGCCTCGGCTTCGATCTCGACGAGCATGTCGGGATCGATCAGCCGTGAGACTTCGACCAGGGATGAGGCGGGGCGAATGGCGCTGAAGACCTCGCCGTGTGCTTCGGCGATCGTCTCCCAGTCCAGGATGTTCGTGACGTAAATCCGCGTGCGGACGACGTGCTCGAGTTGAGCGCCGGCTTTCTCGAGCGCCTGCTGGATGTTCTTCAGCGCCTGCACGGCCTGCGCTCTGGCGTCCCCCCGGCCGACCAGCTCGCCGCGGGCGTCGGTGGCGGTCGTTCCCGACACGTGCACGATCTGTCCAACCCGGACCGCACGCGAATACCCGACTACCGGTTCCCATTTCGTCCCGCTCGAGACGTTCAGTCGCGTCATTGGGCGAGTATACCGCCCGCGGGTTCGGGGGTTCGCGGGTTCGCGGGCTCGGGGGCTCGGAGCCGGTGGCATTCAGAGGTAACTAGGCGCTGAACTGGCCCCGGTTGCCTCTGAGTACCAACGGCTCCGAGCCCCCGAACCCGCGAGCCGCGAACCCCCGATCGCGATCAGGTGTGTTCCCCGGCTCTCAAATGCGTTTCCTCTTTCAACCGCCCATCTTCCAGCCTGAAGATGCGATGGCACGCCGCGGCGAGGCGTGGATTGTGGGTCGCGATGAGCGAGGTGAGCCCGCGCTCGCGGTGCATCTCGGCAAGAAGGGCGTGCAGCGTGTCGGCCGTGTGCTCGTCGAGATCGCCGGTGGGCTCGTCGGCCAGGAGCACATCGGGCTGCATCACGAGCGCCCGCGCGATCGCGACGCGCTGCTGCTCGCCTCCCGACATCGTCCCCGGACGATGGGCCAGCCGCTCGCGCAATCCGACGCGTTCGAGCAGGCCGGTCGCGCGCGGCAGCCGCTCGGCCGCCGGCAGCCTGGCTATCCGCATCGGCATTTCGGCGTTCTCGAGCGCGGTGAACTCCGGCAGCAGGTGATGAAACTGGAACACGAATCCGACGTGCCGGTTGCGGAACTTCACGAGTTCCGTATCCGAGAGATCCGCGAGGCGGACCCCGTCGATTCGGATCTCCCCCGAATCGATGCTGTCGAGACCGCCGAGAACGTGCAGCAGCGTGCTCTTGCCCACGCCGGACGCGCCAACGATGGCCACCATCTCGCCGCGCTCGATCGTCACGTCGAGACCGCGCAGCACGCTGACGGGTGCGCCCGCCATCTCGTAGCTCTTCGTCAGACCGGTGACTTCGATGAAGGGCATTTTTCAGAGAGAATCCTGACAACACCCAACGATCCAACGTCGTTGGATCGTTGGGTGTTGTCATAGAGCTGTCATTGATATCGAAGCGCCTGGGCCGGATCGAGCCTTGCCGCCTGGCGCGACGGATAAATCGTGGCGACGAAACAGATCGCGATCGCCGACGCCACCACGACCGCGAAGTCGAACGGCTGAAGTTTGAACGGGATATATGAAATCTGGTAGACGTCGACCGGCACGCTGATTAATTGATAGCGGTCCAGAATGTAGATCAGCACCGACCCGAAGACCGCCCCGGCCGTGGTCCCCACCATCCCGATGATCAATCCCTGCAGCATGAAGATCCGGCGGATGCTGCTGGCCGGGCTGCCCATGGTTTTGAGGATGCCGATATCGCGGCTCTTCTCCATCACCAGCAGGATCAGCGAAGCGACGATGTTCAGGGCCGCGACCATCACGATCAGGCCGATGGTGATCGAGATGGCCATCTTCTCGAGCCAGAGTGCGGAGAAGAGGCTCTTGTTCATGTCGCTCCACTCCTGCGGGCGGTACTCCGGGCCGAATTGCTCGAAGACGGCCTCGACGACTTCCCGCGACTTGAACATGTCGTCGACCCGCAACTCGATGAAGACCGGCGCGTCCTCGCCGAAGACGCGCTTCGCCACGTCGAGCCGGATGAAAGCCGACTCCGAGTCGAACTGATACAGGCCGAGGCTGAAGATCCCGACCACGCGGAAATTCCGGCGGCGAAAGACCGGCCCCACGGGGCTCAAGGTCTCGCGCGGGCTGATCAACTGCACGTCGTCGCCAACGCGGACGCCGAGCACCTGCGCGAGATCGACGCCGATCAGGATGCCGGGAATGTCCTCCGGACCACGATTCAACGCCTCCAGCGATCCGGAGCGCATCGCGTTGCCAAGCTGCGTGACCGTCTTCTCCAGTGCCGGGTCGATGCCCTTCACGTCGATGAAGCCGTCGGTCTCGCCGCTCGAAATCATCGCCTTCCCGACCACCACCGGCGCGGCGCCGCGCACGCGAGGCACCGCGAGCAGCCGCTTCATGTCCGATTCGGTATCGGTGACGCCGCCGACCTTGAACACGTACACGTGGGCCGCGGACCCGACGATGCGGTCGCGGAGCTCTCCCTGGAGGCCGGTCATCAGCGCCAGCGCGATGAGCAGGGCCATCACCCCCACCGCGACGCCGAGCACCGAGATCAGCGAAATCAGCGAGATGAAGGCCTGCTTGCGCCGCGCCAGCAGGTACCGGAGCGCGACGAACAGCTCAAACGACGTCATCGGGTCAGCCGCGCCATTCGCATCGCTTGCGTCACCTGCTGCTGGGCCGCATCAAGGGGAACAGGATGACGTCGCGAATCGAGGGGCTGTTGGTGAGCAGCATGATCAGCCGATCGATGCCGACCCCCTCACCAGCCGTCGGCGGCAGCCCGTACTCGAGGGCGCGGATATAGTCCTCGTCCATGGCATGGGCCTCCTGATCGCCGGCCGCCCGATCCGCGATCTGTGCCTCGAACCGGCGCCGCTGCTCGGCGGGATCGTTGAGCTCGCTGAAGGCGTTGGCGACCTCGAATCCACCGATGTACAGCTCGAACCGCTCGACCGTCTCGGCATCGTCCGGCCTCTGTTTGGAGAGCGGCGACACTTCTGTCGGGAAGTCGTACACAAACGTCGGCTGAATCAGCGCGTCCTGGTTCAGGCGCTCGAAGATCTCGGTGGCGATCTTGCCCGCACCCCATTGCGGGTGGATCTCGAGCCCCAGGCGGTTGGCGAGCGCCGCGGCCTGCTCGGGCTGGCGCAAGTCCGCGTCGGTCACCTCGGCTCCGAGGCGCTCGGCGGCAGCTGTCCGTGCCCCCTCGCGGAGCGAGACGCGCCGGTATGGCGGCGCCAGCGAGATCTGATGTTCGCCGAACGTGATCTGATCCGTCCCAATCGCTTCCCGTGCAACCGTCGACAGCATCTCTTCGGTGAGGGCCATCAGCTCCCGATACTCGCTGTAGGCCTGATAGAACTCGAGCATCGTGAACTCGGGGTTGTGCTGGGTCGAGATGCCTTCGTTCCTGAAATTCCGGTTGATCTCGAAGACCCGCTCCAGACCGCCAACCGTGAGCCGCTTCAAATAGAGCTCGGGCGCAATCCGCAGGAACAGCTGCATGTCGAGCGCGTTGTGATGGGTCACGAACGGCCGCGCCAGCGCGCCGCCCGCGATCGGCTGCATCATCGGTGTCTCGACCTCGAGATAACCGCGCCCGGTCAGGAATGCGCGGATCGCGGTGAGCACCCGGCTGCGCACGAAGAAGACCTTCCTCGAGTCCGGATTCACGATCAGATCGAGATAACGCTGCCGGTACCGGGTCTCGACATCGGTCAGGCCGTGCCACTTCTCGGGCAGCGGCAGGAAGCACTTCGCCAGGAATTCCAGCGACGACGCCCAGATGGTGAGCTCGTTCGTCTTGGTGCGGAACAGGCGGCCTTCGACGCCGACGAAGTCCCCGAAGTCGAGCAGTCCGAAGGTGGCGAAGTCGCGCCCGGGAAGCGCGTCTTTCCGGATGTAGACCTGGATCTTCGCACGGCCATCCGACAGCACGAGGAAGTTCGCTTTGCCGAAGCTGCGAATGGCGAGGATACGGCCGGCCGTGCGGGTTCGCGGCTGCTCTGCTTCGAGCGCCTCTCCCGTCTTTCCGCCGTGGCCCTCGACCAGCGCGTCGATGGTGTCGGTTCGTTCGAAATGCCGCGGGTACGGATCGATCCCGAGGCGGGCGAGTGCCTGAAAGTTTTCGCGGCGTTGCCGCAGCAGATCGGATTCGCGAAAGTGTTCGTCGGACATGTCGCTCGCTGATGCCGCGGGACTATTCGCGGCCGAGTTGCTTCCGGACCCCGTCGAGCACGCCGTTCACGAAGCCGACGGCTTCATCGCCGCTGTACTGACGGGTCAGCTCGAGTGCTTCGTTGATGACGACCTTGGGCGGCGTCGCCGGTTCGGCGAGCAGCTCGTAGGTTGCCAGTCGCAGAACCAGACGGTCGAGAACGGCCATGCGTTCCACACGCCAGTTCTGCGCCCTCTGGCCGAGCAGCGCGTCGATCTCGGTGACACGCTGGGTCGTGCCGCGCACCAGCGCATTGGCGAACTCGCGGTACTCCTCGGACAGCGGCGCCGCGTCTTCCTGCGCGGGCCAGTACGACAGGATGCTGTCCCCGGGGCTCGTCCGTCCAACTTCCCACTGATACAGCATCTGCAGCGCCGCCTCTCGGGCGCGCCGCCGTGCGGACGCTTCCGCCGGCTTCATCGCCGGTGCGCTCCCCGAACGGAGGCGAAGAGCTCCGCCATCTCCAGCGCCGCCGCCGCCGCCTCGAATCCCTTGTTGCCGCGGCCGTCGCCGGCGCGCGTTTCGGCCTGCTCCCAGCTGTCCGTCGTGAGAACGCCGAACGCCATCGGCACCCCGGTCTCCCCCGACGCTTCCATCAGCCCGTGCGCGACCGCGGCGGAGATGTATTCGAAATGCGGAGTCTCCCCGCGAATGACGCACCCCAGGCACACGATCGCTTCGTACTGGCCGGTCTCCGCCGCGCACCGCGCCATCTGCGGCAGCTCGAAGGCGCCCGGAACGGTGTAGACCCCGATCCGATCAGGTGAGGCGCCGGCCTCGGCGAGTGCGGCTCGGGCGCCCTCCAGCAGGCGGCTGGTGATCGCCTCATTGAACCGCGACACCACCACCGCGAACCGGGCAGTGCCGGCCGGACGCAAGGGCAGCTGAGCATCGGCGTGACGCACGTTTACAACCCCTTGAACACGGGCTTCCGCTTCTCGAGAAAGGCCCGCGTCCCCTCTCGCATGTCGTCGGTGCTCACGACCAGCCCGAAGAGGGCCGCCTCGAGAGTCAAAGCCTCGGCAAGCGGAAGGTTCACACCGCGATGCACCGCTTCGAGGACGTAGCGCACGGCCAGCGGCGCCTTCCCGGCGATCGTCGCGGCCAGCTGACGTGCCTCCGCCATCAGATCGGAGGCCGGTACCACGTGGTTCACGAGTCCCAGGAGGTGCGCTTCCGCGGCAGACAGCTGATCTCCGGTCAGCAGCAGTTCCAGCGCCCGCCCGCTTCCGACGATCCTGGCAAGGCGTTGTGTCCCTCCGTATCCCGGGATCATGCCCAGATTGATTTCGGGCTGACCGAGGCGCGCGGTGTCGGCGGCCAGCCGGATCGTGCAGGCCATGGCGAGCTCACAACCGCCTCCCAGTGCGTACCCGTTGATCGCGGCGATGACCGGCTTGCCCAGCGTTTCGATCGTGTCGAACACGGCCTGCCCGAGGCGTGCGTGTTCGCGGCCGCCGGTCGGCGACTGTCCGACCAGCTCGTTGATGTCAGCGCCGGCGACGAAGGATTTCTCGCCGGAGCCGGTGAGGATGACGCAGCGGATCGCCGCATCCTCGCGGAGGGCCGTCATCGTACGGCGAAGCTCCTCGAGCGTGGCGAGGTTCAGCGCGTTGAGCACTTTCGGGCGGTTCACGGTGACCACCGCGATCGCGCCGTCCCGCTCGAGCAGGAGATTCTGAAGTGACAGCCCCTCAGTCATCGGCGAAACATCGAGTATAGCGTTCTCGCAGGCAGCGCACGGCGGTCACTACCGTGCCGCGCCCGAGGGACGAAACCAGCCCGGGCGCAAACGCGCCAGCACGGTTACGAAGATCGCACCCGCGCAGCCGCCGGCGGCATCGGCCGCGACGTCCAGGATGTCAGGCGTGCGCGGCGGGACGAAGTACTGATGGATCTCGTCGCTGACACCGTAGAGCGTCGTCAGCACAATGGCTGCGAGGATCGTCGGCATCGCCGCGGCGCGGCCGCCGGCCAGCGCGCGCATCATCGAGGCGCCAAGTGCACCATAGATGAGGACGTGTGCGGTCTTGTCGGAGATGCCACCGGGCGGCCCGCCAGGATCGGGCAGGCTGGACAGGTAGAAGATGAGGGCCATGACCAGCAGCGCAGGGCCCCACAACAGGACCAGCTTCAAAGCGGAAGCGGAAACATGAGCCAGCCCAGGACGATCGCCGCGGCAATGAACCCGCCGAACATCAAGGCGCCCGTCCTGAGCTGTTCCCGGGGATCGTCGCGCGAGAGGGTCGCGAAAACCGCCGAGACCAGCACCGCAAAGATGGCGAGCAGGAGTAGATGGCTGCTCATTTGCGGCCCGCCCCGATGTCGTATGCGTCGAGCATCACCAGGAAATTGAGGAGGCCGGCGACAATCAGAAACGTGTTGCCGTACTCGTAGGTGACGACGGTCACGACGCCATTGCCGAGCCCGAGCGCGCGGCCGGCGATCCAAGGAAGACCGAGCCCGGCGTTGGCGAAGGCGGCCAGCGCGACCAGCGGCTCGCCAAGATCGAATGGAAACAGCCGCCCCTGCAGCAGCAACCCCAACCCGAACATCGTCGTCAGCGCGACGAGGAACACGGCGCCTTTCTGCACCCGCCCGAGCCAGAAATGGCCCGCCCCGGGTATCGCCCAGGCGGCAACGCAGAGCAACACGAGCGTTCCGGGCTCGGATGCGGGACGCGCGCCCTCGGCGGCGGTCGATTTCGTGGCCATAGATTAAGAAATGATAACGCACGCTGCCGCTTCGGCGCGGAGCAGCCGCACGAAGATCCATCCGCAGGCGGCCCCCACCGGCAGGGCGGCGAGCGCCCGCACGCTGTTGCCCGGCTGCATCAGCCCTCCCCACTCGACCGCGACAGACACCAGCGTCGGTATCGCGGCGGCGAGGATCAATGCGCGGGTACGACGCGGCATCGATTGGACCGTCAGCCATGCTGCCGTCGCACCGAGCGCCCCGGAAAGATAGATGCCGGTGCACCGCGCACACACCGGCATCGGTTCTCCAAACAGCATGAAGGAGCGATCGACGCGCTGGTGACAGACCAGAGCGCCCGCCATCCGAACGAGCTCTGGGAGCGGGCCTCCCAGATGGTAGGCATGAGCCACCGGGGCCAAAAAAATCGCCGCGGCCCAGAGAACCGCGGCAGACGTGAGCAACAGCGCGACGCGGCGCTCCATCGAGTCGCGCGGTCAGCGTTCCGGCACGAAGGAGACGGGGGCTGCGGGCCGGGGCAGCGTCGCCGTATAGCCGGTCCGGGTGCGCAGCTTGAGCTCGGGATGTTTGTCCACCCGAACGGTGATTCGCCGGAACCGTCCATCGGTCCGCGGGTTCGCCGGCGAATAGGCCAGCGAGTACTGGCTGGACAGCTCCTGTCCGATTGCCGCGTAGATGCTCTTCAATTCGAAGATCTGCATCGGGAAGAACGCCTGGGCGCCGGTCTCCTGCGCCAGGGTCCGCATCGAATACTCGGATTCGGAGAAGTATCGCCGCTGGCCCTGGGCCGCGGTGCGGGTGGCCGCGTACTTCGACTGCAGCACGATCGGATAAATGCTGACACCGCTCTTCCGGGCCAGTTCGAGGACGTCATCGAAGCTCACCAGGCTCGACGTGTCCTCGCCGTCCGACAGCACGGCGATCGCCTGACGGCGGACGTCGGCCTGGTGCTGCGCGCCGCGTCCGAATTGCTTCAGCGAGATATACAGAGCATTGTTCAGCGACGTGGCCCCTCGCGCCTTTGTTTTCTGGATGCCCTCCTCGAGCGCGGCGCGATCGCTGGTCAGCGGCTGAATGATGTCGACGCCGTCGGCGAAGGCCACCACGGCTCCGCGGTCGCCGGTCTTCATCGTCTTCAGAAAACCAATTGCAGCCTCATGGACTACGTCCATCTTGTCCGACATGCTCGAGCTCGTGTCGATCAGCAGGATGAGATCGAGCGGGGTCTCGAATGCCTCGAAGAACTGGACGGACTGCTCGACGCCGTCCTCGAAGACCGAGAAGTCGGCCTTGGTAAGTCCTTTCACGAATTGTCTGGAGTTATCGGTGACGGTGACGTTGAGAGGAACCAGGTTCGCGCCGCTTCGGAAAACCGTGCCCTGAGGTGCGGGGGCCGGCTGCTGCGAAGTGCCTTCGGAGGACGCTGGCTGCTGCGCGGACGCCAGGGAGGCCAGCAGGAGCGGCAAGGCCGGAAGGATTGCAAGGCGTTTCACGACGTCCTCCTTGGCGCGCCCCAGCTGCAAGCTGCGTTCCCGGCGCAATTCAGGAAAAACGGCCCCGGCGGCGAGAAGGAACGCGACGGCCGCCGCCGATTTTACTCACTCTCGTTGCTGATGGGTCCAAAAGTTGCGACGTACCGATCTCGGAACTCCGGCCACGTATAAGCGTGGCTTTGACCGCCCAGATGCTCCAGGGCGTAGGCTGCCGCGACCGCGCCGAGCTTTGCCGACGTCACCGCATCGGCTCGGTGCGCCATGCCTTTCAGGAAGCCACCCCGGAATGCGTCGCCGACGCCGGTTGGATCGACGATCCGCGCGGGTGGCACCGCGGGGACGTCGACCTCGGCACCGTCGGCGAAGACGGTGCACCCCAGCTCGCCCTTCGTCACCACGAGGCCGCCGGCATGCTCGAGAATCGCGGCCTCCCCCAAACCCGTTTTCTGCCGCAGCAGTTCCAGCTCGTAGTCGTTGCACACCACCAGCGCCGCGCCGATGACCCCCTGCCGGAGCTCATCGCCGGCCATGCGCGCGCACTGCTGGCCGGGATCCCAGATGTAGGGGATCCCGAGCGTCCGGCATTCCTCGGCGTACTGAATCATCGCCGCCGGATCGTTCGGCGAAATAATCGCGACCTCACAGTCGTCGACCGTGCGGAACGACAGCTCGGCGGCATTGGCCATCGCCCCGGTGTAGAACGACGCGATCTGATTTCCTTCGACGTCGGTGCTGCAGAAAAACGAGGCGGTGAACTTATCGTGGACGTCCGCCACGAGGGTCGTGTCCACACCCGCCGCCTCGAGCCAGCGCCGGTAGTCGCCGAAGTCCTGTCCGGCGGTGCCCATCAGCCGCGGCCGCTCGCCGAGCAGGGCGAGCGTGTAGGCGATGTTGGGCGCGCAGCCGCCGCGCCTCTTGTCCATCGAATCGACGAGAAAGCTCAGACTGACACGCGACATGTGCTCCGGGAGGAAGTGCTCGGTGAACCGCCCGGGAAAGGACATCAGGTAGTCGAACGCGATCGATCCAGTAACGACAATGCTCATATTTAGTCGGGGCTCCGCCCCGAACCCCGGCTCGGTCGCTCGCGGGGGCCCCACGCCCCGCGCCACTCCCTCGCGGGCGCGCTTTGCGCGCCGCCGTTATGCGGCAGACGCGACTCGATACTTGACGAGACCGCATAACGGTCAGGTGAGTTCAGTCTCAACGTAAATACTTGCCTACTAGCGGCGCCAGCGCCATCAGTGTCTCCGAAGGCACCGCATCCGGCCGGGTGATGATGGCGTGCTTCAACGCGGTGGCGCACTCACAGGTGCGCTCGAACGGCAGCTGACCCACGGCTTCGGCAATGACCGCCTGGGCCATCTTCGCGTTCTGGGTCAGGTTCGCGATGATCATGTCGACGGTGACCTGATCGTGATCGGGGTGCCAGCAGTCGTAGTCGGTCACCAGCGCGATCGTCGTGTAGCAGATCTCCGCCTCGCGCGCGAGCTTCGCTTCCTGGAGATTGGTCATGCCGATGATGTCCATTCCCCAGGAACGATACAGGTTCGACTCGGCGAACGTCGAAAACTGCGGCCCTTCCATGCAGACGTAGGTGCCGCCCTTGTGCACCGTGGCGGATGACGTCAGCGCCGCGCGAAACGCCACCTCGCTCAGGATCGAACAGAACGGGTGCGCGAACCCGACGTGCGCCACGAGTCCCCGCCCGAAAAACGTGGACACGCGACCTCTCGTGCGATCGACGAACTGGTCCGGGATCACGAGGTCGAGCGGTTTGTACTGCTCCTTCAGGCTGCCGACCGCGCTCGCCGAGAGGATGTACTCCACACCCAGCGTCTTGAACCCGTAGACATTGGCCCTGAAATTGAGCTCCGAGGGCATGAGGCGATGCCCGATGCCGTGGCGGGCGAGGAAGGCCACACGCTGTCCGCGCAACGTGCCGATCACGTACGCCGCCGATGGATCGCCAAACGGTGTGCTGACTTGGCGCTCTTCCCGATCGGAGAGCTCCGCCATGTCGTACAGACCGCTCCCCCCGATGATGCCAATCGTGATGGACATAGATTAGATAGATTATCGGCCGGGTCTGAAGACCCGGCCCCTACATCTTTTTCTCTTTCAGCTCGACGAGCACGCCGTGCGTGCTGGATGGATGGATGAACGCGACCAGCGAGCCGTGCGCGCCGGGCCGGGCCACGTCGTCGATCAGCCTGACGCCGCGCGCTTTCAGGCGTTCCAGCGCGGCGGCGAGATCGCCGACGCGCAGTGTGATGTGGTGAAGCCCGGCACCGCGCTTCGCAAGGTACTTCGCAATCGGGGAATCGCCGGCGGTCGCTTCCAGCAGTTCGAGCGCCGCCCCTCCCGCAGGAATGAAATGAGCGCGCACCCGCTGGGAGGCGACCTCCTCCGGAGCGTCGACCGCCAGGCCAAGCGCGTCCCGATAGAACGTCAGTGCCTCGGCAATGTCGGCGACCGCGATGCCGACATGATCCAGGACCGGGCCGCCAGCCAGACCGGCCGTCGTGGATTGTCCGAGGGCCCGGCGAAACGAGTCGTCCACGGCTGTGTACGGATCCAGTTCCCTGTTGCCGATGCGATCGAGAACCCCCGACAGCGCGGTCGGATCCAGCACCGAATCCTCGACGTGTCGCACGAATCGCGACGACAGCAGTTCGCGGAACCGGTACTCGGCGCGTTCGCGTTGCCGGCGCTGCCGGATGTGACCGCTCGAATGTGCCTGGAAACGCGCGAGTGCATCGAGCAGCGCATCGATGCCCTTCCCCGTCGTGGCCTCGGTCTTCACGATCGGCGGACGCCACTGGCCCTGCTCGAAGGTGTGCAGGCTCAGCATCGCTTCGATCGAGGCCACCATCCGGTCCGCACCATCGTGGTCCGCCTTGTTGACCACGAACACGTCCGCAATTTCCATGATCCCGGCCTTGAGCGCCTGCACCTCGTCGCCCATCCCCGGCACCAGCGTGACGACCGAGACGTCGGCGGTGCGGACGATATCGACCTCGTCCTGGCCGACGCCGACGGTTTCAATCAGGATGACGTCCTTGCCGCCGGCATCGAGGATCAGCGCCACGTCGCCGGTCGATCGCGCCAGGCCGCCAAGGTGGCCGCGTGTCGCCATGCTCCGGATGAAGACGCCCTCGTCGCCTGCGTGCGCCTGCATGCGCACGCGATCGCCGAGGATGGCGCCGCCGCTGAACGGGCTGGTCGGATCGACCGCGATGACGCCGACGGTCTTCCCCGCCGGTCGAATCGCTGCAATCAGCCGATCCACCAGCGTGCTCTTGCCAGCGCCGGGCGGTCCCGTGATCCCGATGTACTGCGCACGGCCGGTATCAGCGTAGAGCTGACGAATGAGATCTGCGCCGGTTGGCGACTCGTCCTCGACGAGCGAGATCGCCCGGGCGAGCGCACGCGGATCTCCCTGCCTGACCCGGTTGGCAAGCGAGGCTGAGGGCGCGGCAGGCGCGCCGGAATCGGTCGTCACTGGGCGAGCAGCTGGCGCGCGATGACGAGCCGTTGAATCTCGCTCGTGCCTTCGCCAATCGTGAGCAGTTTCACGTCGCGGAAGTATTTCTCGGCCGGATAGTCCTTCACGAATCCGTAGCCGCCATGAATCTGGACGCAGTCGTCGGCGGCCTTGACCGCGGCCTCGCTGGCAAAGAGCTTCGCCATCGACGATTCGCGGGTCATACGGACGCCCGTGTCCTTGAGATAGGCGGCGCGATAGGTCAGCCACCGGGCCGCCTCGATCCGCGTGGCATTGTCGGCCAGCTTCCACTGCACCGCCTGAAACGCGGCGATCGGCTGTCCAAACTGCCGCCGCTCCCGCGCGTAGTCGCGTGCCGCTTCATAGGCGCCCTGCGCGAGGCCGACCGACAATGCCGCGATCCCAATCCGGCCCGCATCGAGCACCTGGAGCGTGTTCACGAAACCCTGGCCTTCTTCTCCGAGCAGCGCGGCGGCCGGGATGTGACAGTCGGCAAAGATCACTTCGCTGGTGTCGCTCGCGCGCATGCCCAGCTTGTTCTCCTTCTTCCCGGCGCTCATCCCCGGCGTGCCGTGTTCGACGATGAAGGCGGAGATGCCACGATGGCCCTTGGCACGATCGGTCACGGCGATGACCACCATGACGGCGCCGATGCGCCCGTGCGTGATGAAGCTCTTCGCGCCGTTGAGGGTCCACCCATCATTGTTTTCGCCCAGGGTCCGCGACGCGTCCGTCCGCATCCCCGCGGCGTCGCTGCCGGCGTTGGCTTCAGTCAATCCCCAGGCACCGAGCACGCTGCCGCTCACCAGCCGCGGCAGATACGTGCGCTTCTGCTCGTCGTTCCCGAACATCCCGATATGCGCCGAGCACAACCCGTTGTGCGCGGCCACCGACAACGCGACCGCGGGACAGACCCGCGCCAGCTCCTCGATGCAGATGCAGTAGTCGACCGCCGACATGCCCGCGCCGCCGTACTCCTCGGGAAACTGAATGCCCATCAACCCGAGCGCGGCCAGCTTCGGCAGGAGGTCCATTGAAAACTGCTGGGCCTCGTCCCACTCCATGACGTGAGGACGAATCTCCGCTTCGGCGAACTCCCGCACGCTCTTGCGCAGGAGGTCCTGGTCGTCGCTGAGGCGGAAATCCATGGGGTGACTTTATCGTAGTCGCGGTTCGCGGGTTCGGGGGTTCGCGGGTTCGAGAGAATCTGGCTAACCAGAGGCAACCAGCCGCTTGAATCCGGGCAAGTTGCCTCTGGCTACCACTGCCTTCCCCGAGCCCGCGAACCCGCGAACCGCGGCCCTTCGCATTACACTCGAACCATGAAACGGATCCCTCTGGTCTTGTCTCTGCTGTTCCTTACGCTCTTCACCCCCACCCGCGCCTTCGCCGATCTCACCGCATTCCTCGGCGTCACGCCGACGCCGAACAGCCGTCCCGCGCGAGGCTTTGCCGTCGGGATGGGGCTGCTCATCGTCGGCTTCGAGTTCGAGTATTCGAACACGAGTGACGACGTGCTCGACGGAGCCCCGCGGCTGAAGACCTACATGGGCAATGTGCTGTTGCAGACGCCTTTCCCGATTGCCGGCCTGCAGTTCTATGGCACGGCCGGCGCGGGGGGGTACAACGAGTCCTTCACGGACATCGGCTCCGAGACGAACGTCGGCATCAACGTCGGCGGCGGCGTGAAGTGGACGCTCGCGGGCCCGTTGCGACTGCGGTTGGATTACCGGGTGTTTACGCTGCAGGGATCGCCGCGGTATGACAAGCCGCAGCGGTTCTATGCGGGACTGAACGTGAAGTTCTGAAGCGGACAGGAAACGGGGAGTGGATCGCGGTGACCCCTCCCCGGTGCCCTTGTGCGATCCCTACTGGCCGGTCGGCGTGAGACTCAGCCGGCTGGGAGCGGCGGCGAACATCCCCGTGAAACGCTTCCACATTTCGGCCGTCTCGGGTGCCCGCTGCTGCTCTTCCGTCATCGTCTTCTGCAGCAGCGCAAATAGATCGTACTCGGCGTTCGGAACGGCCGGATCGATCATGATGACGAACAGGGCATTTGCGCCCATCGGTTCAGCGGCCTTGTAAATCTTGAGGCCGGCGGCCTGCTGCTTGATCGTCGCGTCAGCGCTCGCCGCGAGGCCAGCCTTGAGCTTCTTCGCGTATTCCTCGAACACCGCGGCCTGATCAGGCTTGATGGGGACCAGGAGCGCACCGGCAGGGCTGGTGAGTCCGACCTTCGGCGCGCCTGCGGCCGGCTGCGCCTGCGCAGGCGGCTGCTGCGCCGGCGGCTGCTGGGCGGGCGGGGTCTGAGCCGAAACAACAGCGGGCAGGAGAGCCAGTGCCAGGGCACCGGTAGAAATCACGAAGGGGCGACGCATTCAATCTCCTCCTGAGAACAAGCGTGGCAAAGACGGTGAGTCTACCACACGGATCCGACGCAATTCAGACGAAAACCGCCATGATTTCGTTGGCCAGCAGCATTCCATCCCTTGTCAGCCGGAGCCGCGGGCCTTCCCGCACCAGCAACCGTTCGGCCACGAACGGTGCGAGGTCCGTCCCAAAACGGTCCCACACATCGACGCCATATCGGCGGCCCACCTCTTCGATGTCCATCCCCTCCGACAGCCGAAGGCCGGTGAAGAGCGCCTCCTCGAGCCGTTCTTCCGGGGTCAGTTCCCGGCGCTCGAGCGTCACCGGTCGACCGGACCGGACCCGTGCAATGTAGTCCTCCGTACCCGCGACATTCCGCGACCGCGTCCCCGCGATGGTCGAGTGCGCGCCGCAGCCGAACCCGATCCACTCGCCGTCCTGCCAGTATTTGAGGTTGTGCCGCGATTCACGGCCGGGGCGCGTGACATTCGAGATCTCGTACTGCCGGTAGCCCGCCGCGTCCAGCCGCTCGAGGCTCCAGAGGTACATCTCCGCCGCGTCTTCATCCGGGGCGAGTGACCAGCCGGACCTCGCCATCTCCTCCTTCAAGGGCGAATTCGGATAGAGCTCGAGCAAGTACAGGGAGGCATGCTCCGGTCCGACCGCAACCAGCGTGTCCACGCTCTGCCGCCAGTCTTCACGCGTCTGCTGGGGCAGCCACATCATGAGATCGAGGCTGACATTGTCGATCCCGCCCCCGCGCGCTTCGTTCACGGCACGAATGGCACGATCGGCGGTGTGCCGGCGTCCGAGCCGCTTCAACTCGGACTCCCGGAACGACTGCACGCCAAAGCTGATTCGATTGACACCGGCGGCGCGGAACCGTTCCATGCGGTCGCGGGAGGCCGTCTCGGGATTCGTCTCGAGCGTGACCTCCGCGTCCGCGGGCATCACAAAAACCGTGCGGCAGGCGGCGATCAGCCGGCCGATCTCTTCCGGTTCGAGCAGCGAGGGCGTTCCGCCGCCAAAGAAAATGGTGTCCGCCGCGCGGCCGCGAAGCCGGGACCCGAGAATCTCCCGCTCGAGCGCCTCGACATAGCGGGTCTTGAGCCCCTCCTCGAAGAGACCGCGGTTGAAGTTGCAGTAATTACAGATCGAGCTGCAGAAGGGGATGTGGAGGTAGAGACCTAATCGCTCGTCCATTGCCCAAATTGTCCGCTAGGTCCCTGCCTTCCCCCCTGTCCAGCCGAGCTCCCGTGCCGGACGCGGCTCGGGCTGACGGAGTTGCGCGCGGATGGGACCCTTTGCCTTCGCCGGCAGCGACCGCTTCGATCCTCCCGCCTTCATTCGTTCCCATTGCATCCGCAGGTCCTCGGGTCCGCCATTCGGTGGCAGCAGCCGATAGTCGGCCCCCGAGTACTCCAGGAAATCGCACATCTCGTGCAACCGGGAGTGGATGCGAAACCCGATCCGCTCCTTGAGCGTGAAGTCGCGGCTCTCGGCGCTGTCCGCGGCCGCGTCGTCGGGCGTGTCTTCGTAGTTCGACGTGAAGATCGTGTGGCGGCGCTCGTTGTAGCGGGTGTTGACGATCAGGTTCATCGTCTCTTCGACCCATTCCGACGTTTTCTCGGACCCGAGGTCGTCGAGCACGAGCAGATCGGCCTCCATCACCGGACGCAGGATGTCCATCTCGGCGGTGCGGACGAGCGGGTTGTAGGTGCTGCGAATCACGCGCAGCAGATCGCGCGTGTCGTAGAAGAGGCCGCGTGCGCCCTTCGTCAGGATCACGCGGCGCAGGACCGCAACCGCGAGATGGGTCTTGCCGATGCCGGGCGGACCGATCAGGCAGAGGCCGCGGCTGATGACCGGAAACTCGTCGGCGAACGTCCGCGCCTGCTTCACCGCCCCGAGAAGCTTCTCGTTAGGGTAAGTGACGAACGTATCGAGATCGCACTTGCGGTATCGCGGCGGGACCCGCGCCTGCTCGAGCAGCCGAACCGAGAGCCCTTCGCGCCAGCAGTCGCACCGTTCGACTCTCCGGACGCCGTTCTGTTCAACAGGTTTCCATCCGGTATCGTCGCACAGGGGGCAGGGCATGGGAGAGGTGGTGATTGTACGAGCCGCGCGCGATCAGTTCAAGTAACTCCGCAGCTCGCTCGCGCGTTTCGATCGCCGCAGCTTCTCCTTCGCGCGCGCTTCGATCTGCCGGATCCGTTCGCGCGAGAGATGCAGCGTCTCGCCAATCTCCTGGAGCGTGCGCATCTCGCCATCGCGGTCGAGGCCGAATCGCAACTCGACGATCTCGCGCTCCTTGTCGTCGAGCTCGCTGAGCGCCTCACGCACGCGCGCGATGAGGGACTGCCGCAGCAGTCCATCGTCGATCGGCGGCGACGGCGACTCGATGAGATCTGCGAGCTCGGGTCCGTCATCGTCCCCGTCGGAGCCGAGCCGATCGCTCAGCGACACGTCGCGAAGGCCCAATCGCATCAGTGACGCGACGTCGGCCTCGGACATGGCGGTGTCGGCAGCGATCTCGCTCGACGTCGGCTGCCGTTCGAGCTGCTCGGTGAGTTCGGCGACCTCGCGCGTGAGGCGCGCAGCCGCGCCCGACACCTTCTGCGGCAGCGAGAAGGCCCGCGTTTGTGAGGACAGCGCGTGGGTGAGCGCCTGGCGGATCCACCACACCGCGTAGGTGATGAACTTGACGTTCCGATCCGGATCGAATCGCCGCGCCGCTTCCATCAGACCGAGGTTGCCTTCGTGAATCAGGTCGAGGAAGGACACCCCGAGGCCGCGGTACCGCTTGGTGTAGCTGACGACGAAGCGAAGGTTGCCTTCGACGAGCTTTCTGAGCGCGTCCTGGTCGTCGTGCTCACGGATCCGCCGGCCCAGCTCGCGTTCTTCTTCGGGCGTCAGCCGTGGAATCCTGGAGATGGCGCGGAGGTAGGCCTGCAGTGCGTCAGATTCCGAGCCACTGTCGGGATCCTTCCGCATCACGGCTTAGCGCAGAATGTTCTTGACGTCTTCGCTGCCGGGTTGCCCCGACTCGGTTCCGGCGCCGGCCGCGGGCGCCGGTGACGTGGCGCTCCGCACCAGGTCGGTGGGCGAGGACTTGACCAGCGCCGTGCTCAACCGCTGTTCCCAGTCGCCGATGCCGCGCGACAGCTCCCGCTTCACGTAGTCCATGAACTCGTTGACTTCGTGCTGCATCGCTTCGATCTTGCGGCGCATGTTGAGGATGATCTCCACGCCGGCCAGGTTCACGCCGAGATCGCGGGTCAGCGACAGGATGGTTTCGAGCTGCTCGAGATCTTCCTCCGAATACAGCCGGGTGTTGCCCTCGGTGCGCGAGGGCTTGAGCAACCCTTCGCGCTCGTACAGGCGAAGCGTCTGCGGGTGGATGTTGTACTTCTGCGCCACCGCGCTGATCATGTAATACGCCTTGCCGCCGCCTCGCTTCGCCATACTCCTGCCGCTGCTAGGTGTTGAGATCTTTCCGAACGTTGTCGTTGTTGCGCCGGCCGAACTCGCGCATCAGCTCGCGTGAGTGCTCGTCCACGTCCGGCGGCAGCACCAGCCGCGCGTGCACAATCAGGTCGCCGCGGCTGCCGTCCAGCGTCGGCGCTCCGCGGCCGCTCACCCGGAACTGCCGCCCGGCCTGCGTGCCTGGCGGCAGCGTGAGCCGGAACGGGCCGTCGAGGGACGGCACCTCGATTCGCGCGCCAAGCACCGCTTCATGAACCGCGACGGGAAGCTCGAGATGCAGGTCATCGCCTTCCCGCCGGAACAACGGGTGAGGCGCCACATGGACGACGACATACAGGTCGCCAGTCCCTCCTCCATGCCGGCCGGCATGTCCCTTCTCGACGATCCGAAGCCGTGTTCCGTCGACCGTTCCCGGTGGAATCATGACCGACACGCCTTCTGTCCGGACCACACGTCCGTGGGCGCCGCAGACGCCGCAGCGCTGATGGCGCTGCCGTCCAGAACCGCCGCAGGCCGCGCACGACTTCGAGAACACCATGTGGCCACGCGCCCAGCGGACGCTGCCGGTCGCATGACAATGCGGACATCGTCCTTCCGGCGTTGCCACGCTGCCGGTTCCCCGGCAGGGCTGACACATGTCGTGGCGCGTCACCACGACCTGCCGATGCACGCCGCTCATCGATTCGAGGAACGTCACCGACAGGGTTGCGTGCAGATCCGCTCCGGCTTCAGGACGTCCGCTGTCCCCCGGGCCGACCGGGTGCAGGACCTCGGCGAAGAGCTCCGTGAACGTCGCCGCCTGGGCGCCGTGCGCAGCGATCGAGAAATCGAACCCGGCGAACTCGAACGACGCACCCGTCGGACCGTTCGCCGGCGCCTTCCCCCCGGCGTCGTACTGCTCCCGCCGCGCCGGGTCCGTGAGTGTCTCGTACGCCTCCGTGATGCGGTGAAACAAGGCTTCAGCCGCACGGTCTCCCGGGTTGATCCCGGGATGGTACCGCCGCGCGAGGCGGCGGTACGCCCGCTTGATCTCGGCGATCGATGCGCCGGGAGCGAGCCCGAGGAGCGCGTAGAGATCCATCGTTTGATAAATTCACCCGCGGTCACGCCGGGTCTAAAGACCCGGCGCTACGGCTGTCACTTCTTCTCTTCCTCTACGACTTCCGCGTCGATGACGTCGCCGCTGTCGGGGGTACCGCTACTGTTCGTGCGGCCGCCCGCGCCTGCCCCGGCGTCGCCACCCGGAGCGCCTTCAGGACCCGCCGCACCGGCGGTCCGATACATCGCCTCGGCCGCCTTGTGCTGCGCCTGGTTCAGCGCCTCCATGAGCCGCTTCATCGCGGTCGCGTCGTTCCGCTCGATCGCCTTCTTGAGATCTTCCGCGGCCGACTCGATCGCCGCTTTGTCGGAGGATCCCAGCTTCTCACCCGCGTCCTTCACCAGCCGCTCCGAGGCATACACAGCCTGGTCGGCCTGGTTGCGCGTCTCGATTTCTTCCTTCCGCTTCTTGTCCTCGTCGGCGTGCGACTCGGCCTCCTTCATCATCCGGTCGACTTCATCCTTGCTGAGGCCGCTCGACGCGGTGATGGTGATCTTCTGCTCCTTCTGTGTCGCCATGTCCTTGGCCGACACGTTCACGATGCCGTTCGCATCGATGTCGAAGGTGACCTCGATCTGCGGCACGCCACGCGGCGCCGGCGGCAGCCCGGTCAGGTGGAACTTGCCGAGCGGCCGGTTGTCCCGGGCCATCGGACGCTCGCCCTGAAGCACATGCACCTCGACGCTCGTCTGGTTGTCTGCCGCGGTCGAGAACGTTTCGCTCTTGCGTGTCGGAATCGTGGTGTTGCGCGGAATCAGGGTGGTCATCACCCCGCCCAGCGTCTCGATGCCGAGCGAGAGTGGCGTCACGTCGAGCAGCAGCAGATCCTTGACCTCGCCGGCGAGCACGCCCGCCTGGATCGCCGCACCGACGGCGACGACTTCGTCAGGGTTCACGCCCTTGTGAGGATCCTTGCCGAACAGCTCCTTGACGATCGCCTGCACCTTCGGGATGCGGGTCGAGCCGCCGACCAGCACAACCTCGTCAATCTTCGACGAGTCGATGCCGGCATCCGAGAGCGCCTGACGGGTTGGCCCGACTGTCCTCTGCAGGAGGTCGTCCACCAGCTGCTCGAACTTGGTCCGGTTCAGCTTCAGCTGCAGATGCTTCGGCCCGGTGTTGTCAGCCGTGATGAAGGGGAGGTTGATGTCGGTCTCCAGAACCGTGGAGAGCTCCATCTTCGCCTTCTCCGCCGCTTCCTTCAGGCGCTGCAGCGCCATCCGGTCCCGCCCGAGATCGATCCCTTCCTGCTTCTTGAACTCACCGATGATCCAGTCGATTACGCGCTGGTCCAGGTTGTCGCCACCGAGATGCGTATCACCGTTGGTCGCCTTGACCTCGACGACCCCCTCACCGACCTCGAGTATCGAGATGTCGAACGTGCCGCCGCCGAAGTCGTAGACGGCAATCGTTTCATCCTTCTTCTTGTCGAGCCCATAGGCCAGTGCCGCCGCCGTCGGCTCGTTGACGATACGCCGGACATCGAGACCCGCAATCTGGCCCGCGTCCTTGGTCGCTTGGCGCTGCGCATCATTGAAGTACGCCGGAACGGTGATGACCGCCGCGCTGACCGGCTGCCCCAGGTACTCCTCAGCAGCCTGCTTCAACTTCTGCAGGATCATCGCGGAGATTTCAGGGGGGGAATATTCCTTGTCGCCGGCCTTGACCCGGACGTCACCGTTGCCGGCGCGGATCACGGTGTACGGCACCATCTTCATCTCTTCCGAGACTTCGTCGTGCTTGCGGCCCATGAACCGCTTGATCGAAAACACGGTGTTCTCGGGGTTCGTGACCGCCTGCCGCTTCGCCACCTGCCCGACTAGCCGTTCGCCCGACTTGGTGAAAGCCACCACCGAGGGCGTAATCCGGCTGCCTTCCGGATTGGTGATGACGACCGGCTCGCCACCTTCCATCACGGCGACAACGGAGTTCGTGGTCCCGAGATCAATCCCGATAATCTTGCTCATTGTGCAGTCCTCGCGTCATGCCACTCCTCGACGAGGAGGATGGCTAAACTTTATAACCTTACTAACATAAAATCTCAGCGCTTCACTGTCAAGCCCAACTCAGACACAGCCGTACAAATCGCGATTTTTCAGGGACTTGGGTGGCGGTGCTCGAGATTGGGGCGCTGTGCTTGCGCCGCGAAGCCTTCTGGGTGCATACTCGGAATCGCCAACCTGCCCGCAGCGCGAGCGCTGCGCTTTCGGGGTCTCCCGGATTCGAGGCTTCCAACAATGAGCCGCTTCCCCGTGTCTGCACTCTGTCTGGCGACGGTGTGTCTCTGGGGTAGTCCGTCATGGGCGCAGGACAGCGCCCCGAACCAACCCCCGGCGCATGTTTCCGTGGTCGACGGGACTGCCGTTCTCGAGCGCGACGGCCGTCGCGACACCGACCTGACGTCGATGCCGGTGCTGTCCGGCGACCGCCTCCGCACCCAGGCCGGACGCGTCGAGGTGCTCTTCGCGGACGGCAGCGCGTTGCATATGGACGACAACACGGTCGTGGACTTTCAGTCGGACGAGGTCGTCCGGCTGCTGGAGGGTCGCGTCCGTCTCAACGTGGCCGGCCCGCCGCGCGATCTTTCGTACCGCATCGATGCGCCGTCTGCGTGGGTTCAGATTGGCGTGCCCGGCGAGTACCGCGTCGCCATCCTCCCCGAAGCGGAGGTGGAGCTGGCGGTGCTTCGTGGCAGCGCCGAACTCGTGAACGAACAGGGCCGCAGCTACATCTCCGCCGGCGAACGCACATTCGCCCGCGCCGGCGTCGCGCCATCGCCGGCCTACGTCTTCAACTCCGCATCATGGGATGCGTTCGATCGCTGGTCGGAAGCGCGACGCGGTCAGCGTCTCAACACATCGGCGCAGTACCTGCCCGACGACGTGCGACGGTACGCACCCGCTTTCGACACTTACGGCAGCTGGCAGTACGAACAGACCTACGGCTACGTCTGGTATCCGCGCGTACAGGTTGGCTGGCGGCCGTATCACCACGGCCGATGGGTCAGCCTGCGTCCGTACGGCTGGACCTGGATAGCGGGCGATCCCTGGGGCTGGCCCACGCACCACTACGGCCGCTGGGGCTATTCGCATGCCGGGTGGTACTGGATTCCGGGGCGAACCTGGGGACCGGCGTGGGTGTCGTGGGCTTACGCCCCGGGTTACGTGAGCTGGTGCCCGCTCGGCTGGAACAATCGCGCCGTCTTCGCGTTCAACTACAACAATTACTACTACGGCGGCCATCGCTACGATCCGTGGCGCGCGTGGACGGTCGTTCCGCGTCATCACTTCAACACGAGCTACATCAACGTGTCGCGTTACGCCGGGGTTCGTGTCGACCCGCGTGTTCACAGCCAGTTCGTGGTCGGCTCGCAGGCGCCTGCGGCACATTACGCAGTCAATCGATCGTCGATTCCCACTCGAACCGCCGGGGGATCTCCCTCATTCAGCAACGCTCCCGGAGTGGACGGAGCCAGGGCGGTCGTGCGCGCCGGGGCCGCCACAGCCGGGAGCGGGCAAGGCTTCCCCAACGCCGCGCGAACGCCGGGGACCGCGCTGAATCCTCAGGCCGACAGGTCTGCCAACGCCACTCGGGGCAGCGGGATGCGAGCCGTCCCGCGCGACGCAGGCGCCAGACAACCGTCTGTGAATGTTCCCTCGTCGTCACCGGTGGTCATTCCCGAGAACACCTCGCGGGGGACGCGGGCTGGCGCCGGATCGATCACGCCCGGCTATCGCGAGGACGGTGGCACGCGCGTGCGTTCGGGCGATCAGCCGATGAGCGCCGTCACGCCAGGCTCGAGCGGCGCGGTGCGCGCCGTGCCACGGGTCCGGGGTGCCGAATCGACTGCGGAAAGCAACCCGTCGCGGACCTACGAGCGGCAGGACCGGGTGCGCTCGATGCCGTCCGCGCCGTCATATCAGCCGCCGCCGGCGGCCGCGCCGAGCAATCCGCCTGCGGGTTATCGCACGCCGTCTGCAGAGCGCCAGTACCGGGCGCCTGAAGCGGCCGCGCCGTCGGGCGATCGTGGCTACGGACGCAGCCGCGACGCAACGGGCGGCAACCCAGGCGCGGCTGGCACTGGTCAGCCCGCGAATCGTTCGGGACCGGAGCGCCAGGCGCCGGGCGGTGGCGCCGTGGATCGTGCGCCGCGCGGCGGTGACGCGCCACGGCCGGATCGCGGCGCTGCCGGAGCCGGAACCGGAGGGCGCGAACGGTCCTCCGAGAGCCGGTCGACGGGGCAGGCCAGGAGCCGGAGGTAGACTGAACGCCAGCACCCTATGGCCACATACATCATCCGATTTGCCCGGCGCGCGGGCATCATCCTGTTGTTTGCGGTGTCCGCGTCGCTCGGAGTGGCCAGCGGTGTGTTCTTCGCGTACGCCGGGGACATTCCCCGAATCTCCGCGCTGGACGACTACGCGCCCAGCACGATTTCCAGGGTCTACGGCTCCCGCGGCGAGATCGTCGGAGAGTTCGCCATCCAGCGGCGGGAGGTCATTCCATACGAGGCAATCTCGCCTAAGCTGAAGCAGGCGATCCTCGCCGCCGAAGACGCCACCTTCGAGCAGCACTTCGGCCTCAGCATCCCCCGCATCATCGTCTCGCTCATGAAGGACATCTTCGAGGGGCGCAAGGCCGCCGGCGCCAGCACGCTGACGCAGCAGCTCGCCCGCAAGCTGTTCCTCACCGATGAAAAGACGTGGGAGCGCAAGATCAAGGAAGCGATCCTCGCGATTCAGATCGAGAAGCGCTACACGAAGAACGAGATCTTCACCCTCTACTGCAATCAGATGTACTTCGGCCACGGAGTCTACGGCGTGCAGGCAGCGTCGCGCCTGTACTTCGGGAAGCCGGCGAAGGACCTGACGCTCGAAGAGGCGGCCCTCATCGCCGGCATTCTCCAGGGCAACGTCAGGCAGAGCCCGTACGTGAACATGGACGCGGCGGTACGCCGCCGCAACTACGCGTTGACCCGCATGGCGGAAGTCGGCTTCATCTCCGAAACGGACGCCGATGCCGCCCGCAAGAAGCCGATCGTTCTGCGGGGCGAGCCTTCGACGCCCCCGTCGGTGGCTCCCTACTTCATCGAAGAGGTGCGAAAGGAGCTCGAGGTCCGCTTCGGCGCCAAGCAGCTATACGAGAACGGCCTCTCCATCCAGACCGCGCTCGACCTCCCGCTGCAGGAGGCTGCCAATCGCGCCTTGAACGACGGCTTGCGCCGCATCGACAAGCGGCACGGGTTCCGGGCGCCACGCCGCAACGTCATCGCCGATGGCCAGACGATCGACGGGTTCAAACAATCACGCTGGGATCGGCCGATGCAAGAGGGAGATATCGTGCCAGCCGTCGTCCGCAGTGCGGAGCCTGGCGCGATCGACGTCCGCGCCGGCGCGCTGCGTGTGACCATCGACAAGAAGGGATTCGGCTGGACCTCGAAGGCCGGCAACCAGCTGGTCAAGCCGGGCGATCTGGTCGAGGCACGACTCGGCCCCGTGGATGCCAATGCGCAGACCGCCTCGGGAACGCTGGAGCAGCCGCCGCAGGTCGAGGGGGCCATCCTCGCGATCGACAATCGCACCGGCCAGGTCAAGGCAATGGTGGGCGGATACAGCTTCGAGCGGAGCAAGTTCAACCGCGCGACCCAGGCGCTTCGGCAGGTCGGATCCTCGTTCAAGCCGATCGTCTACACGGCAGCCATCGACCGCGGGTTCACCCCCGCGTCGCTCATCCTCGACGAACCGGTGAGCTTCGCGGCCGGACCGAACCAGCCGCCGTACTCGCCGCAGAACTACGACCACAAATTCGAAGGACAGGTGACGTTGCGGCACGCGCTGGAAGACTCGCGGAACGTGCCGGCCGTCCGGGTGATGGATCAGCTGGGGGCCAAGCAGGTGATCGCCTACGCGCGCAAGATGGGGCTGTCGTCGCCGCTGCCTCCCTACCTCCCGGTTGCGCTCGGTGCCGCGGAAGCCAGCCTTTCCGAGATGACCAGCGCGTTCGCCGTGTTCCCGAACCAGGGCGTCCACATGCAGACCTACTCGGTCCTGAAAGTGACGGATCGGGAAGGCAACGTGCTCGAAGAGAACCGCCCCGAGCCCAAGGACGCGATTCGCGCCGACACGGCGTATGTGCTCACGAGCCTGCTGCGCGGGGTCGTCCAGCGAGGCACCGCGGCCAGGGCCGCCTCCCTGAACTGGCCGATCGGCGGCAAGACCGGAACCACCGACGACTACACCGATGCCTGGTTCATCGGCTTCGATCCCGACATCACGATTGGCGTCTGGATCGGGCTCGATCAGAAGAAGACGATCGGCCGCAACATGACCGGCGCCGAGGCCGCGCTGCCGGTCTGGATGGACGTGATGAAGGTGTGGATCGGCGACCGCAAGGAACCGCCGAAGTTCGAGGCCCCCGGCAACATCGTGTTCGTGGCGGTGGACAACACCGGCGCCTCGACAGATGCAGCGACGCCGGGAGCGATTTCGGAGGCCTTCATCGCGGGGACGCAGCCGGGGGGTATCAGGTAAGAATTCTGTCAGGCGTCAGTCTTCGTCAGCCCCTGACGCCGTCCCCAAAGTCCCCGCCGCCTTCTTCATCAAGTACGACTTGATGAACAGATCGATGTCTCCATCGAGCACCCGGTTCACGTCGCCGACCTCTTCCTTCGTGCGGTGATCCTTCGCCATCTGGTACGGGTGCAGCACGTAACTGCGGATCTGGTTGCCGAACGCGATGTCCTTCTTTTCTCCGCCGAGCTGTTCGAGCTTCGCCTGCTGCTCCTTCATCCTCAAGTCGAACAACCGCGCTTTGAGCACCTTCATGGCCTGGGCGCGATTCTTGTGCTGCGAGCGCTCGTTCTGGCAGGAGACGACGATGCCGGTGGGGATATGCGTGATGCGAATCGCCGAATCGGTCACGTTGACGTGCTGGCCGCCGGCGCCGCTCGATCGATAAGTGTCGACGCGCAGATCCTTCTCGTCGACTTCCACGTCGACGTCGTCCGGCAGCTCGGGCCAGACGTAAAGCGACGCGAAAGACGTATGCCGGCGCGACGCCTGATCATAGGGAGAAATCCGGACAAGGCGATGGACGCCCGCCTCGGCGAGCAGCATGCCGTAGGCATAGTCGCCGGTGATGGTCAGGGTCGCGCTCTTGATTCCCGCCTCGTCGCCCGGCTGGAAATCCATGATCTCGCGCTTGAACCCCTTGCGCTCGGTCCAGCGGACGTACATCCGCAACAGCATCTCGGCCCAGTCCTGTGACTCGGTGCCGCCGGCGCCGGGGTGGATGGTGATGATCGCGTTCTTCCGGTCGTGCTCGCCGCCGAGCATCTTCTTGGTCTCGCCGGCGTCGACTTGAGCCGATAGATCGTCGAGCGCCCGCCCGAGATCATCGGCCACCGGCTCTCCCGCCTCCGCCCACTCAGCGAGGACCGTGAGGTCGTCGAGGCGGGAGCGGAGCGACTCGGCGAGATCGCGATCCTCTTCGAGCCGGCGGCGGCGCTGCAGCAGCTTCTGCGCTCCCGCCTGGTCCTTCCAGAAATCGGCGGCGCCGGCGCGCTCTTCTATTTTTTTCAGTTCGTCGGCAGGTTGAGCGGCGTCAAAGATAGCTCCGCAGGTCGCCGGCGCGGCGCGCCAGATCCTGATACCTGCGAAGCTGTTCGTCCAACTGGAAAGCCAAACCGGAACTCCTGTCGTGCACCGCAGCAAGACGCGGCGGGCGATTCACGGCCGCGGCGATTCCCCGCGTCCGAATCCCACATTGTAGCGGACTCGTCCGGCCGCCAGAAGCGCCGCCAGCGTCGCCGCCAGCGACAGCCAGGCGACCAGGTCGCCGATGCGGCTGTAGACCGTCCGCTCCTGGATGAACCGGAGGTCGGCCACCAGCATCGCCGGCGTGAACAGGGTCGTCTTCTGCAGGACGCGGCCGTACGGATCGACGAAGCCGCTGATCCCGGTGTTCGCGGCGCGCGCCAGGTAGCGGCCCCCCTCGATCGCCCGCATGGCGGCCTGGTCCCAGTGCTGGAACGGGGCCGACGAGGTGCCATACCAGGCGTCGTTGGTGATCGTCGTCAGCAGCTCGCTGCCGTTGACCACGAACTGTCGCATGAGGCTCGCGAAAATCACTTCATAGCAGATGGCGGTACTGGCGTGATGAGTCCCGACCGGCATCAGCACGGCCTCGGTCCCGGGCACGAAATCCGACACCGCTTCGACGATCGGCTTCACGAAGAACAGCATGCGCTGGAGCGGCACGTACTCGCCAAAAGGCACCAGGTGCATCTTCCGGTAGACCGCGCCGACCTGCCCGTCCGGCTTGACCAGGAACGCGGCGTTGTAGGTGCGCGCTTCCGGCCTCGGCAGTGCCGGCGCGGCCCGCACCGGCTCGACCTGGTCGCTGCCGATCAGAAACGTGGCCTTGCCTTCTCTCGCCAGCCGCCGGATGGCTCCCCCACGCAACAGGTCGTGCTCGAAGTAGAACGGGGTCGACGATTCCGGCCAGATGATGAACGTCGCGCCCTGGCCGAGCGCCTGCCGCGACATCGACAGGTAGCTCTGGGTAATCGCATCAGCGAGCGCCGGATTCCACTTGTCGTCCTGCTTGATGTTTGCCTGAAGAACCGCCACCCGGACCGGGTCTCCGGAGCTGAGCAGCGACGAGTTGCGCAGTCGCCACGTGCCCCACGAGCCGATGGCGATCACGAGCACGGCGACCGCGGCACCCGCGATGAGCCGGACGGCTCCCTGACGAACCAGCAGGTAGGCCAGGCACGCGCCGGTCAGGGCGAGCAGCAGCGACAATCCATACACGCCGGTGATGCTGGCGAGCTGGGCGATCGGGAGCCACGTGATCTGGCTGTAGCCCAGGAGCTCCCATGGAAACCCGTCCCAGACGTATTGGCGTCCGAGCTCTGTCGCGACCCATGCCGGTGCGGCCAGCAGGAGCGCTTCGGGGCCGAACGCACGCGACATCCGCGCAACCGCCACGGCGAATGCCGCGGGAAACAGGGACAGATAGGCGACGAGCAACAGCGCCGCGAATACGGCCACGGCCGGCTGCAGCCCTCCGAACGTGGTCATGGTCTCGACCAGCCAGTAGAGCGTGAAGGTGAAGTACACGCCTCCGCTCAGCAGGCCGAGCGTGAACGCTCGTCTCGTGGTCATTGGGAGCTCCTGCGCGGAGCGAGACCGCACGAGCGCCACGAGGATCGGCGCGAGCGCAAACCACGCACAGGCCGGATGCCCGAACTTTGGAAAGCTGAGCGCCAGCAGGGCGCCCGACAGGAGAGCTAGCGCGTAATCCAGGGGTTGAACTGTTCTTCTTTCTTGAGCCGGTCAATCACCTTCATCGCTTCGTCGCGATCCTTGTACCGACCGATCTGGACTTTGTAGGTCCCGGTAGGCGGACCCGCGGAGACGAGGAACGCCGGATACCCCTTGCTGGCGAGACGGCGAACGATGCCCGCGGCCGCCGTGCGATCACGAAGCGCGTGGACCTGAATGACCCAGGTGCCCGGCTGTGGGGTTCCGACCGAGCCAGATGTCGCGGTGGCGGCGGCCGGAGCCGGCGTGGTCGACGCGGCTACTGGCGGCGCGCTGACCGGCGGTGGCGGCGTTGTGCGAGTCGCCGCCGGCTGCTGACCGGAGGCCGCAGGCTTCAGGTGCTCCGCCGAGGCCTCGCCCTCGAGCCTTTTCTTGTAGCTGAGCTCGTCGGACTCGGCCGGCGGCGATGGCGGCTCGGCCGCCTGCGGTCCCGCATCAGCCGTCGACGGCGCTGAGGCGGCGGGCGAGGGGGCCGGTGCAGAGGCCGCGAGCGCGGCGGTCGGATCCGCCAGGTGGTCGGCCGCCTGCTGCGCGCGCACGTTGCGCCCGACGAAGACCCCGATCAGGAAGATCACCACCGACACGACCATCGTCGCCATGAACAGGAAGACGAGCTGCTTCCCGCTCAGATGAATCTCGTGAAAGCCGTCGTCTACGACGTCGTGGGTGATTTCAGACACGCTTGCTTCTCAGTGTTCGCCAGGGTACCGGGGTGACTCGTGACATGGCGGTTGGGCAATCGATGGCGCGGACGTGGATGGTGACATCGATTTTAGCAGGATATCGGTTGGAGCGGCGTCAGGCTTTACGCTCCTCACATCCGTTGTCCGCGGCCCGCAGTCCGCCGTCCGCCCGGCATCTGGTGGTTCAGGTTTTGGACCGCGGGCTGCCGGCTGCGGAGGGCGAATCAGTTCTTAATCGTCTCGATCAACCGTTTCGCCTCACTCGATGAGGGATCCAGCGCGAGAGCGCGCTGCAGTTCAGTTCGAGCGGCTGCAGGATTCTTGGATGCCAGGTAGGCCTCCGCGAGCGCGATGCGGGCGGGAACAGAGTCATCGCTCCAGATCGAGATCTTGAGGGCATCGATCGCATCCTCCGGACGTCCCGCGCGCAGGTGAATCCTGCCCATCAGGAGGTGCGCACCCGCCTCGTACGGCGACAAGTAGACGGCGCGGCGGAGCTCGACCATCGCTTCCCTGTCCTGCTCCTGTTCGAACAACCGCCGGCCGCGGTCGAGATGAAAGCTTGCCAGCTCCCGTTGATCGCGTTGGGCGGAGTTGGCAATCGCCAGCCCGGGCCGGATGGCACCCGGCGCATCCAGATCCATGCGCAGCCGCTCCAGGCCGGCGGGCACGTCACGGGGGTTTCGTTCGACGCCTTCATACCTGGATGAGAGCTGCCGCGCGAGATCGCGCTCTCGCGCCGCTTCGACATCGCCTCCGGTCGCCTGAAGCGCACGGGCGAGCAGATAGTGCGCATCCGCGTCGGTCACGTCGCGCCGGAGCGCTTCGCGCAGCCAGTAGAGCGCCGCCTTATAGTTGCGATCGAGCAGGTAGGCGTAGCCGAGATTGAACTGGTAGTCCACCTGCTCGGGATCGGCGTCCGTGGCCCTGGTCAGGTAGTAGATGGCGGAGCCCGCGTCGGCACTCGCCCCCCGCCGCAGCTGCACGATCGCGAGATCGTTCAGCACCGGCGCCAGGTGCGCCGGTGGCGGCGTCGTCGTCTTCAGGATCTGCGGATCGATCAGCTTCGTGAACGTCCCCGCGGCTCCGGAATAGTCCTTCAACTCGAGTAACGACAGCCCGGTCCGCAGCTGGGCGCGGGAGGCGAAGGGCGACGTTGCGGGGACCGGCTTCACCGCCGCCAAGGCTGCCGAGTGATCACCCTGTTCGGTCCTGACATCCCAGAGCGCAAGGCGTGCCTGATCGAAGCCGGCCGATTCCGTGATGGCCGACTCGAGAAACGTCGCCTGGGTCGCAGCGCTTTCCGCGAGCAGGCCCTTGATGTACTTCTCGAAGGCGCCTGGCGGCGGAGGCGACACGGCCGGACCCGAGCGCCGCGCGCCTCCGGACAGGCGGCGTGCAAGCCGATCGTAGATGCCGAACAAATCCTTGAGGGGCGCCCTCTCCGTAATCGCCGACTCCAGCCGGCCGACCTCGATCCGGATGTTGTGCGCATCCACGATCAATTCGTCGCCCTCGAGCCGGAAGGACCCCGCGATCACCTCCGACGCGCCGAGCAGCTGGCCCACCTTGATCACGGTTGCACGGCTCAGGGAGGCGGCGATCGGGAGGTGCAGCTGGTCGAAGGCCTGAACCCGCTCGTCGCGGGTGATGGCCGACAGGCCCCGGGCATTCAGCTCGTCGGCGAGCAGCATGGCCGACGCTTCGCCGAGCCACGTGAGCCTGGTCTCACGCTGCGTGTTGTCGAACGGGACCACAAGGATCCGGGCGAGGGGTGACGGCGGTATCGGAGCAGGATGAACCTGCCCGGCGGCGAGCGCGAGCAGGACGGCGATCGCCGGGATCGCAGAGATCATGGTCGGTCTCAGGCCGCGGCCGGCTCGCTCGCCGGCGCTTCGCGAACCACGATGGACATCAGGCAGCCCTGGCCGCCACCCGCCGCGCGGCACGCATCCACGCGCGCCTCGGCCGGAATGGCAAAAAGATGAAGGACGTGAGCGATTGCGGCCGCATAAAAGCCGCACAGGGGGTGGACCGACGCCGCTCGCACTTCGCAGAACAATGAGCCGCGCAAATCAATGGATGCGGTCTCCTTGTGAAGGCGGACGATCGCCCGGGACCCCGGATACGTCGCCCGTATGAGGTTTCGCGCCGTGCGGAGCGCGGCGCGCGTGCGGAGCCTGAGTGGCAGCGTCCGGAGGACCCGGCGCTCCAGGGCGGGCAGTCCCTTGACCGTCCATTCCGCCGCGTACTGCCCCGCCCTGGTCACGACCTGCGGGTAGGCGTCCGGTTCGCCGCGCAGAAAGCTCAGCACGGCGTGAAAGGGCGCCAGGCCAATGGTTCCTTCACGAAGGCCCGTGACGCTCAGCCAGTTTTCGTAGAACTCCAGCCGATCCGGCAGCAGTTCGGCGATCGCCTGATGCAGGCTGGCGATCAGAAAACGTCCAATCCTCGGCTCACTCATTGCGCTTCAGACGCCCCGGCCTGCCAACGGGCCGTGACGCTGCTCCAGCTCTGATATCGTCTCGTACGAGCATGGCCTCTGACACCCCGCCACGGATCGCGGCGGCAATTCTTGCTGGCGGCATGGCCCGGCGCATGGGGGGGGCGAACAAGGCCGGCCTGCGAATCGGGAACGAAAGAATCATCGATCGGCAGCTGCGCCTCCTCCGCCAGATCGCCGATCCTGTGTTCATCGTCGCGGGCAGCGCCGAGCCGTTCCAGGAGCTCGAGATCACCGTCGTGCCGGACGTCGTCGCGGGGGTGGGTCCCCTGGGAGGCATTTACACGGCGCTGACCGCCTCTCCATGCGCACGCACGCTGATCGTGGCGTGCGATCTGCCGTATCTGGCGCTGCCACTCCTCCAGCGCCTGGCTGCTCCCAGCGACGCCGATCTGGTCATCCCCCGCACCGGGCACGGATACGAGCCGCTGTGTGCCACGTGGTCGGCGGCCTGCGCCGGAGCGATATGGCGTCGGATTCAGAATGGAACGTTGAAGACGGCGCTCGTGGTGGAAGAGTTGCGCGTCGAGGAAATCGGCCCGGAAGTGCTGGCATCCTGCGATCCGCACGGCCTGCTCTTTGTGAACGTCAACACGCCGCATGATTACGAGCGGGCCCGGCGACTCGGACGCATGGAGTCGAATTCGATGCGGGATCGTATCATGGATGTTTCGTCGGACCCGTGACCGACGTTTCGTGAGCCTGCATGATCCTTCCCGTCCAGCGCATCGTTCGAGCTCGAATTGCCGAGGCAGTGACCAGGCTCTATGGCATGGCCTCCGATGACCCGGTCCTTGCCGGCATTGCCGTGGATGTCCCTCCACGGCGCGCGCTCGGCGACCTGGCGGTCCCTCTGGCGTTCGAACTGGCCCGCCGGCTCCGGAAAGCGCCTCGCGCGATTGCACAGGAGCTCGCCGTGGCGCTCGGGCAGATCGAGGGCGTCTCGAAGATCGAGCCGGCACCAAACGGCTACATCAACTTCTTCCTCGATCGGGTTCATTACCTGACCACCTGGCTGAGTGGGCCCCCGGCCCCGCCTCCCGCCGGCAACAAGACCATCGTCGAGCACACCGCCATCAATCCGAACAAGGCGGCTCACATCGGCCACCTGCGCAATGCCGCGCTCGGAGACGCATTCGGCCGGCTGCTTCGCTATCTCGGTCGCCAGGTCGAGATCCAGAACTATATCGACGACACCGGCGTGCAGGTGGCCGACGTCGCCGTGGGTTTTCGCCAGCTCGAAGGCCAGGATCTTGACGGCGTGCGCCGTATCGCGGATACGAGCCGTTTCGACTACTACTGCTGGGATCTTTATGCGCGGGTCACCGAGTGGTACGAGGCCGACAAGGAGCGGTTGAAGATCCGATCCGCCGCACTTCACGATATCGAGCACGGCGGCAACGCCACGGCGGAGATGGCTGCGTTCATCGCGGACCGGATCGTCCAGCGCCATCTGAAGACCATGGCCCGCCTGAATATCGGGTACGACCTGCTGACGTGGGAGGGGGACATCCTGCGGCTGCATTTCTGGACCCACGCATTCGAGTTCCTGAAAACAACCGGCGCCGTCTTCCTGCAGACCGAAGGCCAGCTCAAAGGCTGCTGGGTGATGCGGATCGAAGACGACGAGGCGGCCGGCGCGCCGGACGAAGAGGAATCGGAGCAGCGCGAAAAGGTGATCGTTCGATCCGACGGGACGGTCACCTACGTCGGAAAAGACATGGCGTACCAGCTGTGGAAGTTCGGCCTGCTGGGCCGCGACTTCCACTACCGCCTGTTCGCGCACGAGAGCAACGGAACGCCGCTCTGGTCGACGTCGTCCACGCCTTCGGATCACGGCGGCGACGCCCCCGCCTTTGGGCACGCATCTTGGGTCTGCAACGTCATCGACACCCGTCAGTCCTATCTGCAGAAGCTGGTGAAGCAGGCGCTTGCCGCGCTCGGCTATCACGAACAGGCGTCCCACTCGGTTCACTATTCGTACGAGATGGTGGCGCTGTCGCATTCCACCGCGCGTGAGCTCGGCTACGACACGAGTGCGGACGCCGATCGGCCATTTGTCGAGGTCTCCGGGCGAAAAGGTCTCGGGGTGAAGGCCGATGACCTGATCGATCGGCTCACCGACAAGGCCAGCCAGGAAGTGGCCAGGCGGAATCCTGATCTCCCCAGCGACGAAACCCGGCGCATCGCGGAATCGATCGCGATCGCAGCGGTGCGGTACTTCATGGTCAAGTTCTCGCGCGGCAAGGTCATCGTGTTCGACATCGACGAGGCCTTGAGCTTCGAAGGCGAGAGCGGTCCCTATCTGCAATACGCGGTCGTGCGAGGCAACAACATCTTCAACAAGTTGAAGGACCGGCTCGGTCTCGACGAGGGCGCGGTGATGGCCTCCCTCGCCGCGACGCCGGCTGGAACGCTGACCTCGGGCAGCGACGAATCACACGAGGTCTGGGGGCTGATCCTCGAAGCCGCACGGCTCGACGAGATCGTCGACCAGGCGGTGCGTACGCTGGAGCTCTCGGTCGTGGCCAAGTACGCCTTCAGCCTCGCGCAAGCGTTCAACGCTTTCTACCATCGCTATCCAATCCTGAACGAGGAGAACGCGGACGCCAGGATCTGGCGTGCGGCGGCCGTCGCTTTCTGCCGGAACCAGCTCGCTCGCGCGCTGAGTCTGATGGGGTGCACGGTGCCGGTGCGGATGTAGCCCGCGCTCGTCTCAGCCATGACCGACAGACCCGCCATCATCGGTGTGACCCGCTGCAGCAAGCTCGACGACTATCTCGCCTCGGTCGAGCAGGCCGGCGCGCGCGCGCGGGTGCTCGAAGTGACCGAGAGCCCGAGAAAGGTCCTGAACGAAGTCGACGGGCTCCTGCTGACCGGTGGAGGCGACGTCGACCCGGTCTTCTACGGCGAGGATCGGCACCCGCTCACCGACGATGCGGAACCCGGCCGTGACGAGTTCGAGATCGATCTCGCGCGGCGGGCCATGACGGAGAACGTCCCATTGCTTGCGATCTGTCGCGGCACCCAGGTGCTCAACGTCGCGGCCGGTGGCACGCTGGTCCAGGACATCCCGTCGGCGGTGGAGAGTGAGGTCAGCCACTCGGTGAAAGAACCGAAGAATATCGAGTGCCACCAGATCGACGTCGTCTCCGGCTCGAAGCTGTCGGCCGCGCTGGGAGATCGTCTCGACGGCTCGTGCAGTTGCCGCGTCAACAGCCGGCATCACCAGTCGGTGGGACAACCGGGCGCTGGCCTGATCGTCAACGCCCGCGCGAACGATGGCGTCATCGAGGGAATCGAGAAGCCCGATGCGAGGTTCTGCGTCGGGGTGCAGTGGCACCCGGAGAATTTCTGGCGCTCCGGCGAATTCAAGCCACTGTTCGAGGCGTTCGTCCAGGCGGCGCGGGAGCGGATGGATACGCGCGTGTAGTCGTTCGCGGTTCGCGGGTTCGCGGGTTCGCGGGCTCGGGAAGCCGGTGATACCCAGGGGCAACCAGCAGCTTGGATTTTGAGCCTGTTGCCTCTGAATTACCCCGGCTTTCCGAACCGCGAACCCGCGAACCCGCGAACCCGCGAACTCAGAGATATCACCGCCGATCGAACACTCCCAACGACTCGACATGCGGCGTGTTCGGGAACAGATCGAACGCTTCTAGCGATTTCAGTTCGTAACCGCCGTCCAGGAGCCTCCTGGCGTCACGCGCCATCGTCGCGGGGTCGCACGACACGTAAACGATCCTCTCGGCCCTGGCGCCGACGATCGACTGCATCGCCTCCCGGGACATCCCCGTGCGGGGCGGATCGACGAGAATGGTTGCGGCGCGCGGACTGCGGCGCGCCAGGTAGTCCTCGACGCTCGCGACCACAACCTGGAGATCGCCCGCGTATGCGGCGGCATTCCGTTTGAGGTCCCTCCCGCTCGTTCGATCACCTTCAACCGCGGTGAGACGTTTGCGGCCGGACGCCGCCAGGCAGGCTGAGAAAAGCCCGACACCGGCATACAGATCGAGCACGCTGCCCTCGGCCGGGATCGCAGGAATGACCGCCTTCACCAGACCGGGCAACAGAAAGCGGTTCGCCTGAAAGAACGATTCGGCATGACGCTGCAGCGCGCCAGCGCCCGTTCGGTCACCGGTCAGGACCGCGAGTGGATCGCTGACAACGGGCACACCAGAGGTGCGCATCACGCCCGCGGCCGATCGACCTGTACAGCCAGTCAGCCCGCCGGCCGCCAGCGCCTCGTCCAGGGCTCGCTCGGAAATGTCCGAGCGTTCTGCCGGGATCACGTGCAGCACACGCTCGGTGGCGGCGATGTTTTCGGTCAGTTCGACGGCAGACAGGGCGCAGCCTGCTCCGACCAGTGCGCCCACCGCACGCGCGGCGGCGGCGATCGCGCGGTGGTCCAGCTGCTGCGTGGACGCGGCGTCGCACAAATCGTGTGTGCCCTCACGATAGAAACCGATGCGATCGCCGTGCACGTGGAGCCGGGCCCGCATGCGATAGGCAGTTTCCGGCGAGGCCGCGACGACCGGTGCCTCGACCTCGATGCGCCCGAGGCGCACGAAGGCGTCTCGCACCACTTCGCCCTTGAGGGCGCGCTGCCGCTCATATCCGATATGGCCGTAGAGACAGCCGCCGCAGGCCAGGTCCATGGGAGGATCCCGCCGATCGGCGGACGGGTCGATGACCTCGACGGTTTCGGCAAACGCGAGCTGCTTTTCGACGCGGCCGATTCGCGCACGTACCTGCTCGCCCGGGATCGCTCCCTGAACGAGGATGACCTGCCCATCGTGCCGTGCGAGCATCCGTCCTCCGGCCGCAGGCTTCTCGATCGCAAGCTCGACCTGATCCCCTGGATGGATCGCCACGTCTATTCGTACCTGATGGTAGGAAGACCGGTGCTTTCGCGCACGAGGCGCATGAACGCGGACTCGATGGCTTTCGTCCTGGCGTCGAGGGGCATGCGGCCGGCGAAGGCGGCCAGCTCTTCGCCAGCTTCCGCTCGGAGCTGCCGGGCCCGGGCACCATCGAGTTGACCGATGACGGTGGTCATCAACTCGTCGTCCATGCGAGCCAGCCGGTCGATGATCGCGGCCCGGGCTTCACCCCGGGCGCGTGCTGCCGAAGCGGCGATTCGCTCCAGTTCCCGGATGGCGTCCTCCAGATGCCGGTGCAGCGGGGGCGTGGACGCGCCGGGTCCGCGCACGTTCGCCAGCCGCGCGATCACGCGCTCGACGTGCGCAGCCAGCGCGGGCTTTCGTCCCGCCGTGGCTTCACTGTTCCCGTCGGCTGTTGCTGCGGAAACGCCAACCGCCCGGCGCCAGTCGTCGAACGCGTCGAGAACATCCGCTTCGCAGAATTCGATCCGCACCGGCCGGCGGCGCGGCCCCCGCGCTTCGAGCCGCGCGCAACATCGGTCGATGCCCTGGAACGCCACCTTGAGTGGCACCCCGGCGGCCGCCCAGCCGGATACCAGCTCGAACGCCGGACCCACGACGCGAACCAGGTGACCGTGATTCCTCTGGCACAGGTGGCGCTCCACCTGCCTCGCGTACTCCGCGGGGTCATTCACGCGTGCTGATTCCTCTCCCAGATCAACCGAAGGCCGTCGAGAGTCAGGTTCGGATCGACGTGCTGGATGCTCGTGGTCTCCGACGACAACACCTCGGCGAGCCCGCCCGTGGCGATCACAATCGCCTCCTGTCCGCGCGGCACCTCGCTGCGAATCCGGCGCGCCAGTCCATCGACCATCTCGACATAACCGAAAAACAGTCCCGACTGCATCGCGTGGACCGTCGTCTGGCCCACGACTCCGGGAGGCTGACGCACGTCGACTCGAGGCAGCCGTGCCGCCCGTTGAAACAGCGCCTCGGCAGAAATGCCGATCCCGGGACAAATCACGCCACCGACATAGACCCCCTCATGCGAGATCACGTCGAAGGTGGTCGCCGTGCCGAAGTCCACGACGATGAGCGGGACGCCCGCGCCTTTGCCGTACTTGTCACGGGCCGCGACGGCATTCACCAGCCGATCGGCCCCGACATCGGTTGCCGGCGAATAGGCGATCGGGATCCCGGCGTTGGCGGCATCGACGAGAAGCGCCCGCTGCCGGAAGTAGCGCTCGCACATCTCTTCCATCGGCCGCGTGAGCGGCGGCACGACCGAAGCGATTGCGATGCCGTCGACGCCGGAGATCGCCACGTTGGTCTGCTCGAACAGCCGGGTGACGAAGATTCCGAGCTCGTCCGCCGTCCGCTCACGCAGCGCAGCCAGGCGCCAGTTGTGGACAAGGCGCTCGCCGTCGAACACGCCGATGGTCACGTTGGTATTGCCCACGTCCAGGGCCAGCAACATGCGACTCAGCTCCAGTGCAACTCGCCAGCAATGATACGTTCGAACCCGTTGCTCGTCCGGACCAGCAGCGCGCCGTCATCATCGATGCCGGCCGTGGTGCCCTGCAGGGTCTTGCCTTCAGCGGTCCAGTCCACGCGAGTGCCGCTGGCCGACGGGGAGAGCGCGCGCCAGCGGTCCAGGACGTCGCGCCGCCTTCCTGCGATGAGCGCCTCCGCCTGCTCATTCAGCGCCGCGAGCATTTCCGCCAGAACCAGCGCCGGCTCGACGGTCCGTCCCAGCTCGTGCTCGATCGACGTCACTCGCGCGGCCAGGGCGGCCGGGTAGTCCGCCGGCCGAACGTTGATTCCGCAGCCGAGGACGACGTACTGCACTCCGGTGAGCCCCCCGGCCCCTTCGGCGAGGATGCCGGCGAGCTTACGGCGCTTTCCAGGTGCGGCCGTGTCGTGCACGACGACATCGTTGGGCCACTTGATCGCGACGGGCAGGCCGGTGGCGCGGGTGATGCCATCGGCCACCGCCACGCCGCCGGCAAGCGTGAGGGTGGGAAGCATCGCCGGCGTGCGACACACGATGGAGACGTAGAGTCCGGCACCGGGCGGCGAGAACCACTCGCGGCCCTGGCGGCCGCGGCCCGCCGTCTGCGCCAGCGCGAGTGCCATGGCGCCTTCGGGTGCCCCCTGTTCGGCCAGCCTGATCGCGATGTCGTTGGTCGATGCGGTCTCGAACGCGAAGAACACCGGCGCCCCGAACCGGCCGCGGCGGCTGGCGCTCGTCGCTAGTGCTACGCGGAACTCGTCGGGAAGGGACTCAGGCATCCGGCTCGAGCTCGAAGCTCAAGTCGGCGGCAGGGGCGGAATGCGTGAGCGCGCCGATCGACACGTAATCTGCGCCGGTGCGCGCCAACTCCGGGATCCGCTCGAGCGTCACGCCGCCGGAGATCTCGACCTTGGCGCGTCCCGCGATCCGCGCCACCGCATCCTTGATCTGATCGGTCGTGAGATTGTCCAGCAGGATGATGTCGGCGCCGGACTGAATCGCCTCGTCCACCTGGTCGAGGCTCTGCGCTTCGACCTCGATCGGCATCTCCTGGTTGGCAGCCTTCATCCGCCGCACGGCTTCGGCGAGGCCTCCAGCCAGGCGGACGTGGTTGTCCTTGATCAGGATCCCGTCATCGAGGCCGGCCCGATGATTCGTGCCCCCGCCGGCGCGAACCGCGTACTTCTCGAGCGCCCGCAGCGTGGGCGTCGTCTTGCGGGTGTCGAGGATCGTGATGTGTCCGCCCGTCGCATCGACGTAGCGGCGCGTCATCGTTGCGATGCCGGTCATGCGCTGCATCAAGTTGAGGGCTGTGCGCTCGGCCGTCAGCATCGAGGCGGCGGATCCGCTGACTTCCGCAACGATGTCGCCGGGAGCGCACGACGAGCCGTCCCCCCTGCGCACGGTGAATACCACGGCCGGATCGAGCTGACGGAAGGCCTCGGCCGCGACGTCTACGCCGGCGACGATGCATGGCGACTTCGCCAGGACGACGCCCCTGGCCTTGAGTCCGGCGGCGACGGTCGCCTCCGTGGTGACGTCGCCCCAGCCGAGGTCCTCGGCGAGGGCACGCCGGACAATCTCGCGATAGAGACCAGGATCGAGCGGCGCGAACGGAACACTCCTCATGCCTGCGGCTCTCCTCCACCGCCTGTATCGGACGCGAACGTCAGCCACATCGACAGACGCTCATCGCCCGGGACGTACACGAACCGATCGACACCCGCCGCCGTGCGAAGATCGATCTCCACCTCCTGCAGCAGCCGAATCGCGTCGGCATGCCACCGGACCTCCGCAGTCTCGATTCGCGCTTTCAGCGCGCGTTTCTCGATCGACTTCACCCGCCGGATTTCGCCAAGCGCCTCAATCGCCGCATCCAGCGCGCGCTGCGCATCAGCATCGGTGGAGGCGACAGAGTCCACCTCGTCCACTGCCGGCCATGAAGCCGTGTGCACCGATCCGGGGCGCCACCACGACCAGACCTCCTCGGCCGCAAACGGCAGATAGGGCGCGAACAGGCGGTTGAGGACCGAGAGCGCACACAACAGTGAGGCATTGGCCGACCCCGCAGCGTCGGCTCCGTGATCGCCGTAACGACGCGATTTCACCATCTCGAGATAGTTGTCGCACAACGACCAGAAGAACGTCTCGGTGATTTGCAACGCGCGGGCGTAGTCGTACCCGTCGAGCGCCCGGGTCGTGTCCTCGATCAGGGTCCTGAGCGCCGTCAGCAGACCGCGGTCCAGCAGATGCGTGACGGGGCCGACTGGCTCGGGCTTCGAGAGGACGAACTTCGACGCGTTGAGCAGCTTGATCGCGAGCCGCCGGCCGACCTTCATCTGGCCGGGGTCGAAGGCCGTATCGGTGCCGGGCCGGCCGCTCGCTGCCCAGTAGCGGACGCCGTCCGAGCCGTGCTCTTCGAGCAGGCCCATGGGCGTGACCACGTTGCCCTTGGACTTCGACATCTTCTTGCGATCCGGATCGAGCACCCAACCAGAGATCGCCGCGTTGAACCACGGCAGCGAGTGATGCTCGAGCTCGGATCTCAGAACCGTCGAGAACAGCCAGGTGCGGATGATGTCGTGGGCCTGCGGCCGGACATCCATCGGAAACACCCGGCCGAACAGGTCAGGATCCTCTTCCCAGCGTCCGACAATCTGCGGGGTGAGCGAGGACGTCGCCCAGGTGTCCATGATGTCGGGGTCGCCGCTGAACCCTCCCGGGCGATCGCGCTGCTCCGCCCGGTAACCCTCCGGGACCTCGGTGGACGGATCGATCGGGAGCTGATCCTCACGGGGAAGCAGCCTGGCACCATGGTCCACCGTGCCATCCTCGCCGACCCGATACCACACCGGAAACGGCACCCCAAAGAACCGCTGACGGCTCACGCACCAATCGGAGTTCAGGCCGTTGATCCAGTTCTCGAGCCGCGCCTCCATGTAGGGCGGGTGCCACCGGAGCTCATCGCCACGCTGCAGCAGGCGCTCGCGGAACTCCATCGTCTTGATGAACCACTGGCGGCTGGTCACGATTTCGAGCGGCCGATCGCCCTTCTCGTAGAACTTCACCGCGTGGGTGATCGGCCGCGGCTCCGCCGTCAGATCACCCGACTCGCGCAGCTGTTCGACGATGCGCGCGCGGGCCTTCGATGCGGACAACCCGGCCAGCTGGTCGTAGTGCTGCTGCGCCGCCGGCGCGGCAACTGATTCCCATCCGCGTTCCCCCCAGGTCACCGGCCGCAGAGTGCCATTCGGCTGGATGATGGCCCGAACCGGCAGCGACAGCTCGCGCCACCAGACCACGTCGGTGACATCGCCGAACGTGCAGATCATCGCGATCCCGGAACCCTTTTCCGGATCGGCGAGCGGGTGCGGCTTCACCGGGACGCGCACGCCAAAAAGCGGCGTCTGCACGTCGCTGCCGAACAGCGGCTGGTACCTGGAGTCGTCCGGGTGGGCAACCAGTGCCACGCAGGCAGGAATCAGCTCGGGCCGGGTGGTCTCGACCTCGACGTACCCGTCCGAGCCGGTCCGTGCGAAGCGGATCCGATGATACGCACCGGGCTGCTCGCGGTCCTCGAGCTCCGCCTGGGCGACCGCGGTTCGAAAGTCCACGTCCCACAACGTCGGCGCTTCGAGCTGATAGGCCAGGTTCCGGTTCAGCAGCCGTAGAAAAGCCAGCTGCGAGACGCGCTGCGCCCGCCGGTCGATGGTCGCGTAGGTCATCGACCAGTCCACCGACAGGCCAAGATGCCGCCACAGGTGCTCGAAGACCTTCTCGTCCTCAGCGGTCAGGCGGGCGCAGAGCTCGATGAAGTTCGGGCGCGAGACGGGAACCGGCTGCTTTCCCGGCTTCTCTGGCGGGACGAATGAGGGGTCGTACGGGAGCGACGGCTCGCAGCGCACGCCGAAGTAGTTCTGCACCCGGCGTTCGGTCGGGAGACCGTTGTCGTCCCACCCCATCGGATAGAACACCGCGCGCCCGCGCATGCGCTGGAACCGCGCGACGACGTCGGTGTGCGTGTAGGAGAACACGTGTCCCACGTGCAGCGACCCGCTGACGGTGGGCGGCGGCGTGTCAATCGCGTAGACCTCGGCGCGCGGCCGCGATCGATCGAACCGGTAGACGCCACGCTCTTCCCAGCGGGTCGTCCATTTGGCTTCGAGGCCTTCGAGTGCGGGCTTGTCCGGGACAGCAATCGGATGGGAAGCGTCCTGACCTTCGGGCATAACTCCCGATCCTAACAGGATGCTGAAACCGTGTCGCCGACAAGGGACAAGGTGTCCCTTCTCCCTGGACATTGACACGGTTTTCATCCGCCTGCGGACGGATTAGCGCCCGGTCTGGGGACCACTGCCGCTCGTGCGCGCGTGCCGCTTGATGCGCTCGATCTCTTCTCGCACGAGCCGTTCGGCCGTATCGATCACCGTCCGCCGCACCGTTTCGTCCGTGAGGCGCGCGATCACGCGCTGGACGATCTGCTCGATTTCATCTTCGCCAAGCCGAGGCGCCGGCAACAGGCCGAAGGCGGGCTCCGCGACGGGTTGCCCCTCCTCCGCCGCCAGGAGCGCGGCAAAGGCGTTGGCAAGATGTGGCTGATGCGCCGGAGCGAAATCAGACGCGAGCTCCGGATCCCAGCTGGTGAGCGGATCCTCCGCTGGTGTGCGTCGGGGTGGCGGCTCGTGCAGCTCTGAAATCGCAGTGCTGAGATCCTCGGCGGGCGCCGGCGTCGGGACCGGATCCGACGTGCCGCGGGCGGCCGGCGCGCTCATGTTCGCGAACGCCGCATCCAGCCGGTCGAAATAGGCGTCGAGCGCGTCGGTCGTCTTCTTCGCCTCGGCCGCGCCGGGCAGCGGCGCCAGCCCGGCGTCGAGATCGTCGCCGATCGCGACCTGCCGAACCGGCGGCGCCGTCACGGCCGCAACCGGCGGCGCCGTCACGCGCGCAACCGGCGATGCCGTCACGGGCACAACCGGCGGTGCCGCGGGACGCCGTGAAGTCAGCAGTTCCTTCACGCGGTTGATCACCATCTGCGGCTCGAACGGCTTGACCAGCACGCCGTCGCAGCCGACGCTCCTGGCGCGCTCTTCGTCGAGGGGCTCGAACGCGCCGGTGAGGAGAATCACAGGGATATGTGCGAGCTGCGGATCGTTCTTGATGAACGAGGCGACCTCGTACCCGTCACGCTCGGGCATCCCCACGTCGGCGAGCACGATATCGGGGCGGTCGGTGCGCAGGCGGTCGATCGCCTGGCGCCCGTCCCCGACGGCGGTCACGGCAACGTCTTCATCAGCAAACGTGAGTTCAATGACGCGCTGGATCGTGACGCTGTCGTCGGCCAGCAGCAGCTTCATGGGCATGGGCTATACGCGCTCCATACGCGGCCTGACGTTGGCCGCGATGAAGTCGATGATTTCCTGCATCGGGGTGCCGGGCAGGAACACGCCCTTGACGCCCATCTCACGCAGTTTGGGAATGTCGACGTCCGGGATGATACCGCCGACCAGGACCAGGACGTCGTCCAGGCCCCGGGCGTGCAGGAGCTCCATCAACCGCGGACAGATATGCATGTGCGCACCGGACAGGATCGAGAGCCCGATCGCATCGGCGTCCTCCTGGAGCGCCGCGGAAACGATCTGCTCAGGGGTCTGCCGAAGGCCGGTGTAGATCACCTCCATGCCCGCATCACGCAGGGCGCGGGCGATGACCTTGGCCCCGCGATCGTGGCCGTCGAGACCAGGCTTGGCGATGATGACTCGGACTTTGCGCATCTTTCAGTAGCCAGTTTCCAGTTTCCAGTCTCCAGGTTTCAGTCGCCAGTTACTAGTTACCGGATCTGCTCCGTCTCTCAGATCCAACTGGCAACTGGAAACGGGGAACTTCACAACTAGATCAGCGGCACCTCTTCGTACTCCCCCCACACACCCCGGAGCGCGTCGCACATTTCGCCAACAGTGACGTACGCGCGCGCGCAGTCGAGCAGGGCGTACATCGTGTTGCCGGTGCCGGCGGCCGTGTCGCGCAGCGCGCCAAGGGATCGCTGGACCGCGTCGCGGTCGCGGGTCCTGCGCAACTCCTCCAGCCGGCGCAGCTGCGTGTCGGCGGTCGTCTCGTCGATATACAGGATCGGGACCGCCGGTGCATCCTCCTGCACGAAGTCGTTGACACCGACGATGATCTTGTCGCGCTGCTCGACGGCCTGCTGAAACCGGTACGACGCCTCGGCGATTTCCCGTTGAGGAAACCCCTGCTCGATCGCTTCGACCATGCCCCCCATGCGATCGATCGTGTCGAAATACGTCCGGGTGCCTTCCACCATGTCGAGCGTGAGCCTCTCGACGAGATAGGAGCCGCCCAGGGGATCGGCCACGTTCGCGACACCACTCTCATGGGCGATGATTTGCTGGGTTCGCAGCGCCAGGGTCGCCGCTTCTTCGGTCGGCAGCGCCAACGCCTCGTCCAGTGAGTTGGTGTGCAGCGAGTTGGTGCCGCCGAGGACCGCCGCCAGCGCCTGAAGCGCCGTCCGGACTACGTTGTTGTACGGCTGCTGCGCCGTGAGCGATACGCCGGCGGTCTGCGTGTGGAACCGCAGCTTCAGGGACCGCTCGGACCGGGCCCCGAAACGGTCGCGCATCACTTCAGCCCAGATCCGTCGCGCGGCGCGAAACTTCGCAATCTCCTCGAAGAAATCGCTGTGCGAGTTGAAAAAGAAGGAAATCCTCGGGGCGAAGTCGTCCACGTCCAGGCCCGCGTCGATCCCGTACTGCACGTATTCGATGCCGTCACGCAGGGTGAATGCCAGCTCCTGCAGCGCCGTCGAACCGGCCTCGCGGATGTGATACCCGCTCACGGAAACCGTGTTCCATCGCGGCACTTCCTTCGCGCAGAACGTGAACACGTCGGTGATGAGCCGCATCGACTCGCGCGGCGGGTAGATGTACTCCTTCTGGGCGATGAATTCTTTGAGGATGTCGTTCTGGATCGTTCCGGAGAGCTGCGTCCAATCCGCACCCTGCTGCTCGGCGACCACCAGGTACATCGCGAAGATCATCGGCGCCGGCGAATTGATCGTCATCGACGTCGTGATGTCGCCAAGACGGATGCCGTCGAACAACCGCTGCATGTCGGCCAGCGACACCACGCTGACCCCGCACTTCCCCACTTCGCCGAGCGACAGCGGGTCATCGGGGTCACGGCCCATCAGCGTTGGCAGATCGAACGCCACGCTGAGGCCCGTGCCGCCCGCCGCGAGCAGCGCCTTGTACCGCGCGTTGGTCTCCTCCGGCGTCCCGTACCCCGCAAACTGCCGCATCGTCCAGAGCTTGCCGCGGTAGCCGGTGGGGTGAATGCCGCGGGTGTATGGGAAGGCACCCGGATGGTTGAGGTCGCGCGAGTAGTCGAGCGTGTCGAGATCGTCGGGCGTATACAACCGCTCGATCGGGCGGCCGGACACCGTCGTGAACGGCACGGCACGCTCGGGCGACTTCTTCAGCGCTGGTTGGAGGACGTCCGACTCCCAGCGCTGCCGCCCGGACTCAGCCCTGACGCTCTTCATGAGCGGATTATAGCTTGGGGGTCTCACGAGATCGGGGCACGGGGGTTCGCGGGTGTTCGCGGGTTCGCGGGTTCGCGAGTTCGCGGGTTCGATAGCAGCCTCGCATCTCGCCGCGGCTTCGAATCGGTGTTCCGAAGAAAGGTCCAACAACCCCATTGCTGATCCAAACAGCCAGCTGTTGCTAACAGCGAACGCGGCCAGATCGAACCCGCGAACCCGCGAACCCCCGAACCCGCGAGCCGCCGAACCAACGCACGAATACAGAACCGTCATTGCGTCTCTGTCGACCCGTGTTCCATAACGCCGCACCAAATAAAGAGTTTCCAGAGCGTGTCAAACCGAAACACCAGTTCCGTAAGTGCTTGGACAGAATGCAGATCAGGCATCCCCTGCCAGATATGGCCGGGCTGGCCCTTCACTTGCTCAACCGGCCGGTAACCAATCTGGAGGGTGTCATGGGGATCAGGATTCGGACGTTCGCCGTTGTCACGGCGCTGCTGCTGACGGCTTCAGCAGCCTCTGCACAAGGCGGCTCGAAGCAACTCGTCATCACGAGTGCGGCGGCCGATCGCGCCAGCAATACGGTCACGTTCAAGGGGCGCAACTTCGGAGGCCGCAAGGCCGCGGTGTTCTGCGAGGCCACCGAGATGCGTGTGCTCACCGCCACTGATGAGGAACTGGTGGCGTCGTTCCCTGCGAGCTCCCTGAACGGCACGTTTCTGTTCACGGTGTTCAAGGGCAATTCCAGCAACGATCGCGACGTCTTCTATGTGACGACGAGCGCGGGCACCGCAACCACTGGTCCACAGGGCCCGCAGGGCGTCCCCGGTCCGGTCGGACCGATCGGCCTTCAGGGACCGCAAGGGCCGCAGGGCGCGACCGGGCCGCAGGGTCCGGCCGGTCCTGCCGGTGCGCAGGGGCCCGCAGGTCCGGCAGGTGAGCAGGGGCCACAGGGTACCCAAGGTGAGCGCGGTCTGGCCGGAGCCCAGGGTCCGCAAGGACCGAAGGGAGACACGGGTGCCGCAGGCGCCTCAGGTCCCGCAGGTCCGCAGGGCCCCGAAGGACCACAGGGCGCGCCGGGGGATTACGGTCCTGAAGGACCGCAAGGAGCGCAGGGTGAGCCCGGCGTCAACGGTGTGAGTGGTTTTCAGCGTGTGGTCGAAGACTCGGGGATGGTCACGGTCCCCAACGGTTCGACGCTGGAAATGAGCGCGCCCTGCCCCGACCTGAAGGCGCAGTTGTCGGGCGGCTATGAGCTCGTCAGCACCAGCGCGCACCGGCTGACCGTGATCTTCTCGGCGCCGTACGACGACGCGACCTCAGGCTGGCGCGTGATCTTCAAGAACGCGACCGGCGGGCCGCTGATGCAGGTCAACGTCCGCGTGCATGCGGTGTGCGCGGCGGTGCAATAGAGCGATTTCCCGGAGGCGTGACGTTGCCCTCGCGTCACGTGTGACGGTCAAGGACGACACACCCGGGCATCGGGACTCGATGCTCTTCGTGTCGTCCTTTTTTCCCTTCGACCCTTCGACTCGCGGGAATTCCCCGGCTCGCTCAAGGCTGGCACCTTCGACGCGCCCTTCGACTCGCGGAGATCTCTGCGCTCGCTCAGGGCAGGCACCTTCGGCTCGCGCAGACGTCTGCGCTCGCTCCCTTCGACTCGCTGTTGAATTCCACGGCTCGCTGAGGGGAGCCATCGTCGTCCCCTTACTATCTTGACTTGTCGCTCACCAGCACAGTAGCTTGGCCTGTTTGCGTTTGTCCGGACGAGCGCCGACTGGTCTCACGAGGCCCGCCCTGAGCGAGCCGGGGACTCGAGGGGCGAGTCGATGGGGGCGCAGAGGAGTCACATGGCAGGAGGCGGCAGCATCTTCAACGCGATGCTCCAGGAGTTCGACGGGGCGGCGCGACTGCTGGGACTGGACCCCGGTATCTGGAAAATCCTGACCAATCCTAAGCGACAGATCACGGTGGCGTGCCCGGTCCAGATGGACAACGGGGAAATCGAGGTCTTCACCGGCTATCGCGTCCAGTACAACATCACGCTCGGGCCCGCCAAGGGGGGCATTCGCTATCACCCCGACGTGACGCTGGACGAGGTCACGGCGCTGGCCGCCTGGATGACGTGGAAGTGCGCGGTCGCGCATGTGCCGTTCGGCGGCGGCAAGGGAGGCGTCATCTGCGATCCGACCCGGATGTCCCGCCGCGAACTGGAGGCACTCACCCGCCGCTATGTCGCCGAGATCATCGACGCCATCGGGCCCGACAAGGATGTGCCGGCGCCCGACGTGAACACCAACGATCAGATCATGGCGTGGGTGATGGACACCTTCAGCATGCACGTCGGCTACACCGCGACCGCGGTGGTCACCGGGAAGCCAATCGAAATGGGAGGCTCGCTGGGCCGCCGCGAGGCGACCGGACGCGGCGTGATGATCGTCACGCGGGAAGCCGCGAAACACCTCGGCCTCGACATCAACAAAGCCACGGTCGCGGTGCAGGGCTTCGGCAACGTCGGCTCGGTCTCGGCCGACCTCCTCGCGAAGATCGGCGCGAAAATCGTCGCGGTCACCGACTGGAAGGGCGGCGTCCACAACTCCGCCGGCCTCGACATCCCGAAGATGCTCGACTACGCCAAGCAGCACAAGACCATCGACGGCTTCCCCGGCGGCGAACCGATCGAGAACGAACAGCTGTTCGACCTCGAGGTCGACGTGCTGGTGCCCGCGGCGCTCGAGAACCAGATCACGATGGAGAACGCGCCCACCATCAGGGCAAAGATCGTGGCTGAGGGCGCCAACGGCCCCACCACACCCGATGCCCATCGCCTGCTGCACGAACGCGGCATCTTCGTGATCCCCGACATCCTGGCCAACGCCGGCGGCGTGACCACGTCGTACTTCGAATGGGTCCAGGATCGGCACGGCTACTTCTGGGAGGAAGAGGAAGTCAACCGCCGCCTCGAAGCCAAGATGGTCGAGGCCTTCCACGATGTGCTCGATACCTCGGTCCGCTACAAGACCGATCTGCGCACCGCGGCCTATATCGTCGCCATCAACCGCGTGGCGACCGTGACGCGGATGCGTGGGATGTACGCGTAAAGGCCGCGGGTTCGCGGTTCGGGGGTTCGCGGGTTCGGAAAAGCCGGTGGTAATCAGAGGCAACGGTGGCAAATCCAAGCGGCTCGTTGCCTCTGAATACCAACGACTCTGCCGAACCCGCGAACCCCCGAACCGCGAACCCGCGCCAAGATTCACTCCGCTTTCAACGACAGCATCGGATCGATCCGGGCGGCTCTCACGGCAGGAATCGCGGTCGCGACGAGCGCAATGGCAGTCAGGCCGACCGCGACGCCCGCGAACGTTGTGACGTCGTTCTCGGTGACCTTGAAGAGCAGCCCTGCCAGGTAGCCGGTCAACAGCCGCGCTCCGACGACACCGGCAATCAGGCCGCCGACGACCCAGAATGCACCCTGGCGCACGACCAGGGAAACGATGCGCCGCCGATCGGCGCCGAGCGCGAGGCGCAGCGCGATCTCGCGGCGGCGCTGCGCCGTTGCGTAGGCAACGACCGCATAGACACCGATGATGGTCAGCGTCACGGCGAACAACGCGAAAGCTCCGAGGACGAAGAGGGCGAAGCGGGTATCGGCGGAGGCCGCCGCAACGTAATCGCTCAACAGGCGCACGTCGTGTACCGGACGTCCGGCGCCGAGCCGCTGCACGGCCTCCTTTACCGGTGCGATGAAGCCCGCCGGATTCGACCCGCGCACGACCAGGTCGAGATCGGAGTACGACTTGGATCCATACGTCATCCAGATTTGCGGTAATCCTGGAGTGCGCAGGCCCTGGGTCTGGACGTGCGCCGTCACGCCGATGATCTCGACCCGGCGCGGCGGCCCCACCGGTGACAGCAGCGCGAGATGCTGACCGAGTGGGGATCGATCGCCCCAGGCCTCCGCGGCGAGACGTTGATCGACGATGGCCACCGGCTGCATGTCGTCGGCCATGGTGAAATAGCGGCCCGCGACGAGCGGCACGCGCAGCGCCTCGAGGTATCCGCCCAGGGCGATGGCCGCTTCAGCCTGCCGGTCGGGCTCACCAGGGGCGGTCGAATATCGCTGCACGAGCGACGTGCCGTTGAGCGGCACTGGCAGCCCGGCTCCCACCTGTTCTACGCCCGGGATCTGCCGAACGGCAGCGACGAGCTGATGATAGAACTCGAGACGGGTCGCCCGCGCTTCCGCGAGCGTGCCGCGATTGAACCGCTGCCCCTGCAGCGCGATGTTCATGGTCAGGGCGCGTTCCGGCTCGAACCCGAGCGGCACCGAGCGGAGACCGACAAACGCGCGTCCCATCAATCCCGCACCGACGAGCAGCACCAGCGACAGGGCGAGCTGCGCCGCAGCGAGACCTCCACGCATCCTGGCGGCACTCCGCGATCCGGCTGGCGCCTCCTTCAGTCCAGGGACCGCGTCCGTTCGCGCGGAATGCCACGCCGGAACGAGGCTCGCGGCGACAGCGCTGGCGAGTGCGACGGCAACGGCGAACGCAGCCGCAACGCCGTCCATGCCGATCGCTTCACGGCGCGGCAGGCCGGCGGGAGCCAGCAGCAGGAGCCCGTCGACACACCAGTTCGCGATCAGGAGCCCGCCGGCAGCACCCAGGACGCCGAGGACCATGCCTTCCGTCACCAGCTGGGCCACGATCTGCCCGCGTGAGGCGCCTATGGACACCCTGACCGCCAGCTCGCGCCGGCGCGCCGCCGCACGCGCCAGCAGCAGGTTCGCCAGGTTGGCGCAAGCGACCAGCAGCACGAAGGCAACGGCGCCGCTGAGCGCCGCAAGGGCCGGCTCGACCTCGGTCACGACCTCGCGATCGAGCGACTGGAGCGACAACCGCAACTGGCGGGTGCTGTATGCCGACGGATGTTCCGCGATCAGTCGAGCAGCCAGCGTCACCATCGCGGCGCGGGCCGTTTCGATCGTCACGTCGCGCCGGAGTCGCGCGATGACGATCCGGCCGCGGAAGTCCTCGGTGTCGTACGACAAGGGGCGCGGATACCAGATGTCCACGCGCGGATTGATCACGTCCGGGCCGAGATACAGGTGGAAATCGGCCGGCAGTACGCCGGCCACGCGCATCGGCAGGTTGTTGACTTCGATCGCACGGCCGACGATGTCGGGATCGCGATTGAAGCGGCGGCTCCACAGCTCGTGGCTGATCGTGACGGCGTTGACGTACTTCTCGCCGACGTCTCGACGAGTGGCGAGGCGTCCGAGGAGCGGAACCACGCCGAGCGACGGCAGGAAGTCGTCGCTGGCGGACACGCCGGTGACCGCTTCCATCTGATCTGGCGCGGTCAGGCTGGCAGGAGATTCGTTGAGCACTGCCACGGACTCGAACAAGTCGCTTCGGTCGCGTACCGCGAAGAACTCTTCCCGGTTCAGGGCGGCCTGGTGAACGTAACCGGGAGCGTCGGCACGAAACAGGACGACGCGGTCCGGCTCGCGGAATGGCAGCGGTGTCAGCAGCACCCCCTTGACCACCGAAAACACCGCGGTGGTCGCCCCAATCCCGAGCGCCATGACGGCGATCGCCGAGGCCGCGAAGGAAGGATTACGCCTCAGCAGACGGAGGCCGAGCCGGAGGTGGCGCAGGAAGAGCATCCCGCGGCTCAAGAGAAAAGCATGCCGGCTGCGGGGCGATGATGTGCGGCAAATACCGGCAAGACTGCGGATCCGTCCAACAGCGAAGCGACAGCGCTGTTCGAAAGCGGGACGGGACGTTCGAGGTCGAACAATTGGACAGCAGACGGGAGCGGGGCACCGGACCCCGCTCCCGGATTGGAGCTTACTGCTTCGGCGCTTCAGCCGCGACCCCGCCCGTCAGCATGCGGGCGATCATCGCGTTGACCAGCCCGCCAGTGCCATCGCCCGAGATCGCGATGTCGGGCACGAGCTTGACCCGGTTCTCGCCGAGGATCGACGCCAGCTGCATCGCGGTATAGCCGCCCGCGCCGACCGCTTCGATACCCTGGCGATAGGCCTCTGCCTTGGCGGCGCCAACCGCGCGGATCGACGCGGCCTCGCCTTCGCCGGACATGCGGACCGCAGCTGCCGCACCTTCAGCCCGCAACCGCGTGGCGTTCGCCTCGCCCTTGGCGGCTTCGGCCACGGCCAGCGCGTTCTGCTGCGAGATGCGCACCATCTGCTCGGAGCGCACGACCTCGCTCTGCAGGTTTGCGACAGCGGTCTCGCGCTCGAGCGTCTGGCGCTGGATCTCCGCCTCACGCTGCGCGTCGTAGGTGCGCTGGAGCTCCGCCGCGATCTTTCGATCGGTCTGGGTCTTCATCAGCTCCGCCGGCGGCGCGATGTCGCCGATCAGCGTATCGATGCATTCGACGTCATACGCCTCGATCGCCTTCCTGATGTTGTGAAACGCCTCCTGCTGCCGTTCCGACCGCGCCCAGAGGAAGTCGAGCACCGTCACCTGCTGGGCGGAGTTGCGGAAGTAGTTGCCAACCGTCGGCTGGAGCACGTGGTCCACGAGGTTCTGCATCGAGCCGACACGCGAGATCACCCGCGGCGCGTTCTTCATGCCGATATGAATGATCTGCGACACGTCGAGGCTGAACGAGAAGCCGTCCTTCGACCGCACGTTGATCGACGACAGCCGCTCGTCATAATGATGCGCCTCGGTCCGCTGCGCCCAGTTCAGCACGATGTTCGTGGTCGGCACGAGCTCCACCTTCATCACCCGAACGTTCACGGGGTGCTTCCCTGGCAGCAACGGTTCGACCCACACGCCTTTGCGCCCGCGCTCGACCAGGTCGCCGTGCGTAAACGTGTCACCCGAGACGTCGAGGTGCTCACGGCCGACATAGCTCACCACCACGCCGACGTAGCCGATCGGAATCTCGGTCAGCGGGACCTGTTCGACCTGGACCAGCCACGGGTTGAGGTTCCACGAGCCCGACAGGAGCACCTCCTCCTGGAGACCGCGACAGCCGCCGGCATCGATGAACGCCTGGCCGCGCTGATAGCTCTCGTGACCGCCAACCATCGCTCCCGCCAGATCGCCCGACGGAATCGGCCGGCCGTCCAGCATCGTGACGATGCCGACGCGATCGGGAGGAATCTGGTAGACGCGCAGGTCTCCGGGACTCATCGCGTGCGACTTCGCCGACGCCGGCATCACCACCTCGAAGAGCGCCGGGTTGATCCGGTAGGTGCCCGCCGTCAGCAGTGCGAGCTGACGTCCGCGCTCGCCGCCCTTCCGGAGAAACGCTTCGGCGTCCTGGAAGCGATCGCACGGCACCTCGCGCGCGAGCACCCGATCGGCAGCGATGGCTTCGCCATCAGCGGCCACGACCGCCGCGATCTCGCCCGGCTGGACGACCACGAGCGGGACGCGGAGCACCTTGTAGCGCCATCGCCACATCCCGAAGTGCCACCCGGGCGGCAGCAGCCGCGCCTGGTAGCCGGCCTCGCCTTCGAGCGCGATGATTCGCCCCGACGGCAGCGGGCGACCGAACCGTTTGATCACGAGGCCCGATTCATCCTCTCCGATGATCCGCGTGCTGACGATGAGAACACCGATAACCAGCAGCCCCACGACAAGGGCAGCCATCTGGTAGATGAGCGCGAGCGACAGGTCCATGGTTTCTCCTCGGAGCGAGAGAAAGAGAGAGGAGGTCTGCTCTTCTCTGGTCTCGCCCTCCAGGTCCTGGTTAGTGCATCAAACCGGCCTGGGCCGACCAGGCAAAAAGCCCAGGAAATCGAGCGGACTTCCGGTCAAACGTTATTGCGATCGCTTGCTGAGCATTATTAGAATAACGTTCATGACTGAAATCGGCTGGGAGGGAGCGCGTCCGTCGGGGATGCTGGCTCGCGAACTGCGGGATGCGGGTTTCGACATCGTCCGGCCCGACACCGGGCCTGGGGTGCCGCTGGTCGTGTTCACTGCCTCAACCCGCACGCCCGCCCGGCGCGATCGATCCGGTTCGTGGATCTGGCTGACGTCCGGCAGCGCCGACGACCGCCGGCGGCGGCAGGCGGTCCTGAGGGGCGCCTACGCGGTGGTGTCGCTGAACGAACCGGAGGCGATCGCGACGCTGCTCGCGCGCCTCCGGGAGCTGCTCGTCACCGACCCGGAGCCGCCGGCGCCGGCGCACATCGTCACCGAGAGCGAGGCGTCGAAGCGGATCCTGGCGCAGATTGCCCGCGTGGCGCCGACGTCCATGGCGGTGCTGATCACCGGCGAGACCGGCACGGGGAAAGAGGTCACGGCGCGGCTGCTTCACGCCTGGTCGCCTCGCCAGCAGAAACGGTTCGTGCCCATCAACTGCGCGGCCATCCCGGACGATCTGATGGAAGCCGAGCTCTTTGGCTACGCGCGCGGCGCGTTTTCCGGCGCCGTCCAGCGCTACGACGGTCAGCTGATGGCCGCAGCCGGCGGCACGGTCTTCCTCGACGAGATCGACGACACTCCGCTGGCGACGCAGACCAAGCTCCTCCGCGTGCTCGAGGACCGCGTCGTCAGCCGGCTCGGCGAGAACGTATGGCACGAGATCGACTTCCGCCTGCTCGCCGCCACCAACCGCGACCTGCGCCCGCTCATTCAAGCCGGCCTGTTCGGTCCCGACCTCTACGAGCGGCTCGCGATCGTCACGATTCACCTGCTGCCGCTGCGGGAACGTCCACAGGATCTGCTGCCGCTCGCACGGCACTTCATGCAGCGCTTCGCGCGCGAACAGCAACGCGCCGAGGTCATCGACATCGCGACCGATGCCCTGACGGCACTGCTTGCCTACCCCTGGCCCGGCAACATCCGCGAGCTCCGCAACGTGATCTACGAAACGCTGGTCTACAAGCGGGCCGGAACGGAATTGCTCCTCTCCGATCTGCCACGCCGCATCCTCGCCAGGACCGCCGACGCCGTGCCGGAGAGTGCGATCGATCGCTCGGCCGTCACCCGCAAGATGGAGCGAGGGGCGATGAACCTCAAAGAAGAAATCATGACGCTGCAGCGGATCGCCATCGAGGAGGCTCTCAAGCGCACCGGCGGCAACGCCGCCCAGGCGGCGCGCCTCCTCGGTGAAGTCGGCCGCGGTGTCGCCCGCGATCCCGGAGGCACGCTGCGCGCGATGATGCGGCGACTGGCCGAACAATAACAGAGCCGCGATTCGCGGTCCGCAGTCCGCAGTCCGTGAAGCCGGCGGTCATTCCGCCCGCAGCGCCTCGATCGGATCGAGGTGCGCCGCCCGCCTCGCCGGGATGATGCTGGCCACCGGCGCCGCGAGCGAGACCTCGGCATGTACACCTCCGTCCTCGCGCCGGTCTCGAGGCTGGCGTGCCGCACATCGACAACCACGCCGACGATCCTTTCCTTGCGCACGCGTTCGATCGCCGATCGCAGGGCTGCGCTCTCGGCGGGGGACCGAGCCGGACAGCTCAAGCGATCTCGACAACGCCGGCGGCCGCGCGCTTGACAGCCGCGTCACGGCGCGAATATATTCGCTGTGCGCGAATTTTTTCGCCCACGTCCCGGAGACACCGTGCCGCGACCCGATCCGCCTCACCTCACGCGCCGCGAAGCCCAGATCATGGAAATCCTCCACCGCCGCCGC
>Ga0209382_10000517_pt1 | contig 63843 bp, 62 predicted proteins | sample SoiMetdeltSBSDD5_FD_187599 | JGI IMG/M metagenome (GOLD analysis project Ga0209382, IMG submission 187599) | Bulk soil microbial communities from a Populus tree surrounding site in Tennessee, USA - Soil MetaG P. deltoides SBSDD5 (SPAdes) (version 2) | ecosystem: Environmental > Terrestrial >...
CGCGGTCGCCAGCGGCCTCCTGCTCGCGACCTCGCCCTCAGCTGCCGACGTCCAGGGACCGGCCCCGGCCGCGGCGCTCGCTTCGCCGGCGGCGCCGGCGACACCGCTGCCCGCGCGTGCCGCCGCGGCACGACCCGTGCTGCGCATGGGCTCGCGGGGCCAGGACGTCGTGGACCTGCAGCGGTGGCTGTCCGGGCTGCACTACGACGTCGGCCCGGCCGACGGCAACTTCGGCTCGCAGACCTTCCACGGCGTCGTCGCCTTCCAGAAGGTGAACGGCCTGGGCCGCGACGGGATCGTGGGGGCGCAGACCTGGGCCAGGCTGGGCCGGCCCTCCATCCCGCGGCCCCGCTTCTCCCATTCCGGCACCTGGGTGGAGGTCAACCTCTCCACCCAGGTCCTCTACCTGTTCCGTGGAGGCGGGGTGGTGCGGATCGTCGACGCCTCGAGCGGGACCGCCAGCACACCGACCCCGACCGGCAACTTCAGCGTCATCCGCCGCATCGACGGCTGGCGGCAGAGCTCACTGGGGCTGCTCTGGCGGCCGAACTACTTCTTCCAGGGCTACGCGATCCACGGCTCGACCTCGGTGCCCAACTACCCGGCCAGCCACGGGTGCGTCCGGGTCACCATCGAGGCCATGAACCGGCTGTGGACCGTCCTCGGCATCGGCATGCCGGTCCACGTCTACCGCTGACGGCACTGACCCCCGGCCGCGTTCGGGCACGCGCCGGCTCACCCCGGCGCGACCGGACGGCCAGCGGGCATCGCGTCGGGCTCCCGCCAGGTGCGCAGGAACGCCTCGGCGGCCTCGCACGCGGCCGCGAAGGGGCCCTCGGGGTGACCGACCGCCTCGGTCGTCGCGGTGCGCACCGTGGCCTCGACGGCGGCGCGGATGTCGTCCGGATCGTCGAGCTGCCGCCCCCGCTCGGTCACGTAGCCGATGGTGGCACCCGCGTTGCAGACGAAGTCGGCCAGGGCGACGATGCCCCGGGCGACCAGGGTGGCGAGGCCCTCGATCGTGTAGGGCACGTTCGCCGCGGGAGCGACGACCCGGGCCTCCACGCCGGCGGCGCGCGCCGCGTCCAGCGACCCGGTCCGGGCCCCGGGGACCAGGACGTCCGCGGCCACCTCGTACAGGGCGGGCGCCGGGATCACCGGCCGGCCCGCGTGCTCGACGCACCGGTCGCCGTGCCGTCGGCGCAGGTCGAGCAGCTCCTCGACGTCGATGCCGGCAGGGTCGACGATCGCGCCGTCCACGGTGGACAGCGCCACGACGCGACCCCCGAGCCGCGCGGCTTCGATCGCCGTCGTCGCCCCGACCTTGCCGAACCCCTCGATCGCGAGGGTCGCACCGGCCAGCCCGCCCAGCGCCGCGTCGGCCGCCGCTGCCACCCCGAGACCCGTCAAGGCGGCGTCGAGGGTCGCGCCGGTCTCGTCCTCGGTGTGGAGGAGCGAGGGCGTCGTCCGCAGAGCGGCGAAGTCCTCGGGCTGGGTCCCCAGGTCGGACGCGGTGAGGAACTCCTGGCGCTCGACCAGCGGCCGGATCTCCTCGACGTAGCGGGCCAGCACGGCTTCCCGGTCGGCCTGGCCGGCCCGGATCCCGGCCTTGGCGCCGCCCATCGGCTGGCGGAGGATGGCGAGCTTGTAGCTCATCGCCCGGGCCAGCAGGGCCGTCTCGTCCCGGGTGACGTCGGGCGCCATCCGGGTGCCCCCACCGCTGGTCGGGCAATCGAGGTCGAAGACGATCTCGCCGTCGACCTGCTGGAGCTCCAGGATGCGCATCGCTTCGTCTCCTCGTCGTCCCCGCGCTGGCTACCGCCGTAGCATGCCGGCCCATGGCTCGACCGGGCGCCGAACTCCCCACTGTGCTGCTGCTGCACGGCTTCGGGACGTCGGCGGCGCGCACGTGGGGCGACAACGGTTGGATCGACATCCTGGGCGACATGGGCCGAGCGGTGATCGCTCCCGACCTGCTCGGCCACGGCACCGCGCCCAAGCCACACGACCCGGACGCCTACGCGGACGTGGGGCGCCTGGTGGCCGAGACGCTGCCCGATGGACCGGTCGATGCCATCGGCTTCTCCCAGGGGGCGCGGACGCTGCTGCAGCTGGGCATGGAGGATCCCGGCCGCTTCCGGCGCCTGGTCGTCGCCGGGGTGGGCGCCAACCTGTTCCGGACCGACGGGTCGGACCTGGTCCGGCGGGCCGTCCGCGGCGAGGCGGACCCGAGCGACCCCGTGGCCCGCTACTTCGCCGACTTGGCGGCCGACCCGGCCGCCGACGCGCGGGCGCTCGCGGCGTTCCTCGAGCACCCACAGCCGCCGGTGACGCCGGCCGGTCTGGCCCGGCTGACGTGCCCGACCCTGGTCGTCCTCGGGGAGCGCGACTTCGCGGGCCCGGCCGATCCCCTGGTCGCTGCCCTGCCGGAGGCGCGGCTGGTCGTCCTGCCCCGGACCGACCACTTCGCGACGCCCAAGGACTTCCGCTTCATGGACGCCGCCCTCGACTTCCTCGCCTGAACCGCTGGGCCGTGCGATCAGGCTCCGGACTGCCGATCAGGCTCCGGGCGCGGTGATGGACCGGGTCAGCCCGCCTGCTTGTCGAACCACGCCTGCGCTTCGCCGGGCAGCGTGCCGAGCGCCTCGGCGCGCTGCCGCCATCCGTCGAGCATGGTCATGAAGTGCGCCGGGTTGTAGACGTCCTCCTCGTAGGACCACAGCCCGTCCCCGGCGAAGTGGAGCACGGTGAGGTTGCCGGCCTGGTGGACGCTCCCGTCGCCGGGGTCCTGCATGCGGTTCCACACGTGGCACACGATCCAGCCCCGGGCCTCGTCCACCACGTACCACTCGATCGGGTAGTGCGGCATGCAGTTGCCGGGGAAGGACCCCATGGTCTTCGTGATCCAGCGACGGATGGCCTCGCGGCCGCCCATCGTCCCGTAGAGGTGCTCGACGTAGGTCGCGTCCTCGGTGAACTGGTCCGCCCACGTCGCCCAGTCCCCGCTCGCCCCCGCCTGCAGTGCCCGCTGCCGGTAGCCCGCGAACCCGTCCTCCAGCTCCTGCCTGCTGAACCGTCCCATGCCGTGACGCTAGTCGTGAACGGTCACCGCCCCGGCGGAACGAACCAGGCCCATTCGTCCTCGTTGGTGCGTGGGACGAACAATGACCCCACACCGGGTCGACCGAGGAGAACCGGTAGTGGCGGACTTCGACGAGGTCTTCAGGCGGGAGCGCACCCCGATGGTGAGGCTCGCCTACCTCATGCTCGGATCGGAGAGCCTGGCCGAAGAGGTGGTGCACGACGGGTTCGTCGCGCTGCTCGAACGCTGGGACCGGATCGACAACCCCGGTGCCTACCTCCGTCGGTGCGTGGTCAACGGCTGCGTGGGCGCGAGACGCCGGGCACGGCGGCTTCCTCCGCCCGCCGGCGACGCGAGCGCAGACCTCGGTGCCGCCCACCTGACCGATGTACTCATGGGCCTCCCGCCGCAACGCCGAGCGATGGTGGTCTTGCGGTACTACGCGGACCTCACCCAGGAGGACATCGCCGAAACGCTGCGGCTCCCGGTCGGGACCGTCAAGTCGGGACTGCACCGGGCGCTCGGAGAGCTGAAGGAGGCCCTCAGCGATGCACGTTGACGACATGGAGGACCTGGACGAGCTCGATGTAGAGCGGCAATTGCGCCGCGTGCTCGCCGGCACTGCGTCGACAGTGAGCGGCGAAGGGGTGCGGCAGGAGGCGATCACCCAGAGCGTCGCACGGCGGCGGCGCCGTCGGTGGACCGTGCGTGCCGGGATCATGGCGACCGGGATGGCAGCGACCGTCGCGGGCCTCGTCGCGGTACGGGCCGACCACTCGCCCGACACCATCAGTGGACCATCCTCCGAGCCGACGACCACCGCGGAGCCGACCCCGTCAAGTCCGACAACCAGCAGCACTACCAGCTCCACCAGCAGCACGAGCACCACCCCGGCGACCACGGCGTTGCCCGAGTTCCCGCCCGAGCTCACGGGACTGAGCCAGGGGAGCCCGGCGTGGGCGCTCTACCTGGCCGTCGCTCCGCAGTCCGACTCGCCCGAGCTCCTGGCCGCCGACGCTGCGGCCGGCGACGCCGGCTACGGCTCCGGCACCGGCTTCAGCAACGTGGGCTGCGACTGGGGGGCGCCCGAGGCGCTGGGCGTTTCCAGCGACTGGTACTCGGCCGCGGTCTACTTCGAGACCGAGTCTGCAGCCGAGCAGGCCAGGTCAGCCTTCGAAGCCCGCGGTCATCCCCCGGTCGGCGTGGTGCAGGTGACGACCTACTGCCTCGACTGACTGGAGGTCCGTGAAGGTCCGTGACGATCTCCGGCACCCGACGGCCCGGCGATCGTCACAGGCTGCGGGGGTGGCGCGCGGCCTGGGCGAGTCCCTCGCAGTCCGCCCGCGAGTGACCGGCGAGGGAACGGCGGACGGACGGCACCGCCGACGCGGCCATGGATAGCGACGTCACACCCAGGCCCACCAACACCGGCGCGAGCGCCGGGTCCGCGGCTGCCTCCCCGCAGACGCCGACGGGCTTGCCGAGCTCCCGGCCCGCGTCGGCGCAGTAGGCGACCAGATCGAGGAGGGCTGGCTGCCCGGGGTCGAGCAGATCGGCGAGCCGGGCGTCCATGCGGTCGGCGGCGAACGCGTACTGCGTGAGGTCGTTGGTGCCGATGCTGAGGAAGTCGACCTCGGCGAGGATCTCGGCGGCCCGCAGCGCGGCTGCCGGCACCTCGATCATCGCCCCGATGGTGCCGAGGCCCGCCGCACGAGCCCGCTCCGCGAACCAGGCCGCCTCGCCCGCTGTCGCGACCATGGGCGCCATGACCCAGACCCGTGCGCCGTCGACGTCGGCGACCGCGGCGGCCAGGGCGGCCAGCTGCTCGGTGAGCACCTCGGGCCGGGCCCGGCCCAGGCGGAGGCCCCGGACCCCGAGCGCCGGGTTGGGCTCCGGCTCCATGCCCAGGAACGGCAGCGGCTTGTCCGCGCCGGCGTCCAAGGTGCGGACCACGACCTTGCGGCCGGCGGCGGCCCGCAGCACCGCGGCGTAGGCCGCCCGCTGCTCGGCGAAGGTCGGCGCATCGGTCCGGTCGAGGAACAGAAACTCGGTCCGGAACAGGCCGACGCCCTCGAAGCCCGGGTCGGTAGCGCCGTCTGCGGCGAGGCCGGCGAGGTCGTTGGGTCCACCGATGTTGAGGAGCAGCTCGACGGCGTGGCCGTCGGCGGTCCGACCGGGGCCGGTGACCGCGGCCAGCTCGGTCGCCAGCCGGTCGGCGCGGACGCGCAGCTCGGCCGCCCGCTCCGTGCCCACCCCGACCTCGACCACACCCGCCTCGGCGTCGACCGCCACCACGGTGCCGTCGGCCACGCTGGTCACCCCTAGGCAGCCCACGACGCACGGCAGGCCCAGCGCCCGCGCCAGGATCGCGGTGTGGCTGGTGGGCCCGCCGGCCTCGGTGACCAGCGCCAGGACCTGGGCGGTGTCGAGCCCGGCCGTGTCGGCCGGCGACAGGTCGGCGGCCGCGAGGACGAAGGGATGCCCGGGGTCGGGCACACCGGGCATGGACAGGCCCAGGGCGACGGCGATCACCCGGTCACGCAGGTCGGCGAGGTCCTGGGCCCGCTCGGCCAGGTACCCGCCGGCGTCGATGAGCATCTCGCGGTAGCCCTCGAACGCGAGGTGGATCGCGTGCGGCGCGTCCGTGCGGGTGTCGATCAGCTCGTCGATCCGTTCGGACAGGCTGGGATCCGCGGCCATCATGCTCAGCGCGTCGAGGATGTCGGCCGCCGCCGGGTCGGTGGCCTTCGACGACCGGGCCGCCAGCTCGGCCGCCACCGTTGCGAGGGCGTCCTCGGCCACCGCGAGCTCGGCCGAGCGGTCCTCGACCGCGCGGGGCTCGGGCAGAGCAGGGGGTCCGCTCATCCGGACCAGCGGGCCCACCACGATCCCGGCCCCGACGCCGATGCCGCGGAGCGCCTCAGGCATCGGGGACGACGGCGTCGAGGTCCGCCGCCAGCAGGTCGGCCAGCTCGTCGACCGCCGCCTGCCCCTGTCCCGCGGCGTCGTCGTCGGCCGCGAGCGTCACCTCCGTGCCCTGGACCGCACCCAGCGCCAGCACGGCCAGCATGCTGGCGGCGTTGGCCGGGGGCTTCCCGGGAACCGTGATCGTCACCGCCACCGGCAGCGCCGACGCGGCCTTCACGAAGAGCCGGGCGGGCCGGGCATGGAGGCCGCTGGCGGATCCGACGGTCACCACTCGTTGGACCATGTCGTGTCCCCTTCTGTCGCCGCCGAGCCTCGTCAGGGCTCGATGGTCACCTTGATGGCGTCGCCGCGCGCCACGATGTCGAGGCCGTCGAGCACCGCGTCGAGCGGCAACCGGTGGGTGATCAGGTCGGCCACCGGCACCAGGCCGGTGGCGATGTGGTCGAGGGCGCGAGCGTTGTGGGCCGGGCTGGAGCCGTTGGCACCGATCACCGTGAGCTCGCGGTAGTGGACGAGGTTGGAGTCGAGGCTGATGGTGGGCCGGTCCTTGGGGAGCCCGCCGAACAGGCTGAGCCGGCCCCGCCGGGCCAGCATGTGCAGGGCCTGTTCCTGGGCGGCCCCGGCGGCGGTCGCAGTGATGGCCACGTCGACGCCCCGGCCGTCGGTGAGCCTCGCCACCTCGGTGATCGCGTCGCCGTCCTTGCCAGGACAGATGGCGGCGTCCGGCGCGGCGAGGGCGGCCGCCCGCTCCAGGCGGTCGGAGTTGGGCTCGATGAGCAGGACCCGCGCCGCGCCGCTGGCCCGGGCCAGCCGCACGTGGAGGCAGCCGATGGGTCCGGCACCCAGCACCGCGACGTCGTCGCCCTTGCCCACCCCGGCCAGCGTCTGGCCGTTGATCACACAGGCCAACGGCTCGGCGACCGATGCCGCCGCGAAGCCCACGCCGTCGGGGATGCGGTTCAGCCCGTCGACCGCCAGCACCTGCTCCGGCACACGGCAGTACTGCGCGAAGCCGCCGTCGTAGTGGTAGCCCATCGACGTCTGGTTGGGGCACACGGTGAACCGGCCGGCGCGGCACTCGGCACAGGTGCCACAGGGGACGGCCGCTATGACCTGCACCCGGTCGCCGACCGACCACCCGCTCAGCCCGTCGCCGACCGCCGCTATCTCACCGGCGATCTCGTGGCCCATGGTCCGGGGCGGCACGATGTGATGGTGGCCGTGGCGGCTGATCTTCACGTCGGTGCCGCAGGTCGAGCAGTTCCGCACCCGGATCACGACCTCGCCCGGTCCGGCGGTCGGCTCGTCCACGTCCTCCAGGCGGACATCACCGGGCGCGTAGAAGCGGGCCGCTCTCACGGGGACGGCTCCTCAGGCGTCAGCAATCGGATCACCTCGTTCGGCGTCGTGGCCCGGCGCAGCGCCGCGGCGCGGGCCGGGTCCATCAGCAGCTCGGCGAGGCGGGCCAGGATCGGCACGTGCCCATCGCCCCGGGCGGCGATGCCGACGCACAGCACGACGTGATCACCGTGCCAGTCGACGCCGCCGGGGAACTGGACGACGCACAGGGCGTCGTGGTGGACGAGGTCGCGGCCCGCGAGGGTGCCGTGCGGAATGGCGACACCCTCGCCGACGAACGTGGAGACGTCCCGTTCGCGCTCGAGCATGGCGTCGACGTAGCCGGCGCTCACCGCTCCCGAAGCGACCAGGATGTCGCCGACCTGGTGGACCGCCTCGTCCCAGTCCGATGCCGCGCGACCGAGGACCACCCGGTCGTCCGACAGCAGCTCGGCCAGCAGCCCCTCAGCCATCGATCGTCCCGCCGTCGCGCAGCGCGGCCACCAACCGGGTCACGGCTGGATCGCCGATGAACAGCTGGAAGGGGACCACGACCCGGCCCGGCGCGACCGACCGCGCCCGCTCGGCCAGACCGGAGTGGCAGATGACGACGTCGGCGTCGTCCGGTATGTGGTCCACCGGCGTGTGCTCGACGCTGATCGGGCTCCCCGACAGCTGCTTCCGTACCGTGCTGGCCAGCATCACGCTGGAACCCATGCCCGCATCGCAGGCGATGACCACCTTGCGGACCTCGGAAGCCTCGATGCTCGGCATCACGACACCGGGGCCTCGAGCTTCGATTCGGCCTTGTTCTGCTGGCTGCGCTCCTGGGCCTCGACCAGGGCGTCGTCGTCCTGGGCCTCCTCGGGCGCCTCCCCGCGCCCGAAGCCGAGCAGCGCGGCCCCGACAGCCAGCGTGATGGCTGCGGACAGGGCGATCCCGGCCAGCACCCCGAAGTAGTCGCCCCGCGGTGTCTCGGCCATGTAGGCGAAGATCGAGCCCGGCGACGGCGTGGCGACCAGCCCGACGCCCGTCAGCTCGAACACGGCGACACCCGACATGCCGCCGGCGATGGCGGCCAGCACCAACCGGGGCTTCATCAGGATGTACGGGAAGTAGATCTCGTGGATGCCGCCCAGGAACTGGATGATGATCGCGGCCGGCACCGTCGGACGCAGCGAGCGGGGCCCGAAGAAGAAGTAGGCCAGCAGGATGCCGAGCCCCGGACCGGGGTTCGTCTCCAGCATGAACAGGATCGACTTCCCCTGGTCAGCGGCCTCCGCGGCACCGAGCGGACCGAGCACGCCGTGGTTGATCGCGTTGTTGAGGAACAGGACCTTGGCGGGCTCGATGATGATCGAGGCCAGCGGGATCACGTGGTTCTCCACCATGTTCTCGACGCCGTTGCCGAGCCACTCGGTGAGGTTGCTGATCACCGGCCCGATCACCCACACGCCGAACACCGCCACTCCTGCGCCGATGATCCCGAGCGAGAAGTTGTCGACCAGCATCTCGAAGCCCGTTCGCACCCGGTGTCGGAACCGGGCGTCGAACAGCTTCAACAGGAAGGCGGCCAGTGGCCCGACGATCATCGCGCCGAGGAACATCGGGACCTCGGCGCCTACCACCACCCCCATGGTGGCGACGGCACCGATGACCGCGCCCCGCTGCCCGTGGACCAAGCGGCCGCCGGTGTAGCCGATGAGGATCGGTAACAGGTAGGTGATCATCGGCCCGACCAGGGCTGCGTACTTCGCGTTGGGGATCCACCCGGTCGGGATGAACAGCGCGGTGATCAGCCCCCAGGCGATGAACGCCCCGATGTTGGGCATGACCATCCCGGCGAGGTACCCCCCGATCCGTTGAACGGTCGCTTTCACCCCCGTGCCTTCGACCGGGGGTATGAATGTCGTGGCCATCGTCTGCTCCTGTCCTTCTCGTTGTCGATGGCCGCCGGCTCCCCCTCCTCGTCGGCGCCGACGGCCGCTGTCAGAGTCAGGCCGACCCGGACAGCTCCCGGTGTTCATCGAGGTCGCTGGTCAGCTGGGCCTGCCGCCAGGCGATGTCGGCGGGGCCGGGCACACCGCTGCCGGGCCGCTCGACGGCGGCCGCGGCCCAGCAGACGGCGGTCGCGAGCGCGTCCTTGCCGGCGGCACCGCCGGCCAGGAACCCGGCCAGCAGGCAGTCGCCCGCGCCGACCGTGCTGCGCGGGTCCGCGACGGCGCACTCCCCGAGCAGGACGCCGTCGCGGTCCACGAGCACCGCGCCGTCCGGTCCGAGGCTGGCCAGGACGGTGCCCGCACCGGCCCGGCGCAGGATCTGGGCCGCCTCGACCGCGTCGGCATAGGTCCGGACCGCTCGGCCCAGGGCCTCGCCCAACTCCTCCCGGTTGGGCTTCACGATGGTGGGAGCAGCGCGGACCGCCCTGACCAGCGCCGGCCCCGAGGTGTCCAGCGCGACCTCGATGCCGGAGGCGACGAACCGCTCGGTCAGCCGGGTGTAGACGTCAGCGTCCACGCCGGGCGGAAGGCTGCCGCTGAGCACGGCCCGGTCGCGGGGCCCGACCAGGCGGATGACCGCCGCGGCGAGCTGGTCGATCTCGGCGGCCGTCAGCGCCTGGCCGCCCTCGTTGATCTTGGTGACCGTGCCGTCCGGCTCGCTGATGGTGAGGTTGGACCGGGTGGCACCGGCCACGGGCACGGCCGACATCCCGACGCCCTCCGCCTCGAGCAGCTCGACCAGCTGGCGCCCGACGGCGCCGCCGACCGGGAGGACAGCGCAGGCCTCGACGCCGTTGGCGAGCAGCGCGCGCGCCACGTTCACGCCCTTGCCCCCGGGATCGACCCGCCCGGACGAGGCCCGGATCACGCCGCCGCGGACCAGGTCGGGCACCTCGACCGTGCGGTCGAGGCTGGGGTTGAGCGTGAGGGTGACGATCACGCCAGCACCACCCGCGGCCCGGCTTCCGAGATCTCGTCCACCAGCTCGGCGTCGGCACCGGTATCGGTGACGAAGGTGTCGACGTCGGGGAGGTCACCGAAGCGGGCGAAGTAGTCGTTGCCGATCTTGGTGTGGTCGGCCAGGAGCACCGTGCGCCGCGCCGCCGTCATCATGGCCCGCTTGACCGCCGCCTCGGCGGGATCGGGGGTGGTCAGGCCGCGCTCGACGCTGATCCCGTTGGTGGCCATGAAGGCCACGTCGACGTGGATCGTGCTCAGCGCCGAGGTGGCCCAGTCACCGACGGCGGCCAGGGTCCTACCCCGGACCCGACCGCCCAGCATCATCACCGTCACGTTGGCCCGCCGGGCCAGGAGCGTGGCCAGCGGCGGCGAGTTGACGACCACGGTGAGCTCGATGTCCGTGGGCAGGAGCTCGATGAACTGGCGGGTCGTCGTGCCCGCGTCGATCACGACGGCGCCGTCGTCCGGCAGCTCGGACAGCGCAGCCTTGCCGATGCGGCCCTTCTCGGCCGTCAGCACGGTCTCCCGGGCCGCTACGGCAGGCTCGAAACCGAAGCGCTCGATCGCGACCGCGCCGCCGTGGACCCGCCGTAGAAGGCCGGCCCGTTCGAGGGCCGTGAGGTCGCGCCGCACCGTCTCGGCGGTGACGTCCAGCTCCTCGGCCAGTGTGGCGACATCGACCCGACCGGCATCCCGAGCTCGACGCACGATCTCCTGATGCCGCTCCTCGGCGAACATGCTCCGTTTCCCCCCGAAATAGCGCCCGATTGGTTGGATTTATGTTGGTTTGTACCCGAAAGAACCCCCGACGTCAATGTCCGACCTGCTCAGGGCCGCTGCGGAGGGTCCAGCGGCGGGGTAGTCTGCGGATCGGCGGCGGCGGGCGCCACCGGATGGAGGCGTGAAGGCGGATGCAGGCGGGCGACCCGGCGGAGGTCGATGTGACGGTGTCAGAGGTCCCCGAGCCGGACCTCCGCTCGACTCCAGCCCGCGAGTGCGACGTGGTGATGAAGGGTGGCATCACGTCGGGCGTGATCTACCCGTCGGCCCTGCACCGGATCGGCACGACCTATCGCATCCGCAACATCGGTGGTGCGTCGGCCGGGGCGATCGGCGCGGCCGCGGGGGCCGCGGCCGAGTTCGGGCGCGCGTCGGGCGGGTACGAGCGGCTGCGGGCCGTACCGGCCGAGCTCGGTGACGGTCGGCTGGCCGACCTGTTCCTGGCCCAACCACCGACCCGACCCCTGCTGAAGCTCATGCTGGCGGCCAACGGAGCCGACCGCCCGGGCCCACCCCGCACGCTCTCGCAGCGGGCTCGGGCCGTCGTCGCCGCGCTGCTCAAGGGCTTCCCCGTCGCCAGTGCGCTCGGGGTCCTGCCCGGAGCCGCGCTGGCGGTGGTGGGCGGCCTCGCCGGCGGGCTGGCTGGCTGGCTGCTGGTCGCCGCCGGGCTGGTCATCGGCGTCCTGGGCGTGATCGTCGCGCTGGCGGTCCGGTTGGTGCGCAAGGTCACCGTCGACGTGCCCGGCAACATGTTCGGCATCTGCCGGGGCCACCCCGGCCTGACCGAGTGGCTGTGCGACACGATCGACACCATCGCCGGGCTGCCACTCGACGGACCGCCACTCACCTTCGGGCAGCTGTGGGCCGGCCCCGACGGGACGGCTCCCGACGGTGACCGCTGCATCGACCTGCGGATGATCACCACCTGCGTCAGCGAGGGCCGGCCCTACGAGCTTCCCTGGGACGCCCGCCACTTCTTCTTCGACCCGGCCGAGTGGCGCCAGCTGTTCCCCGGGCGGGTGGTCGACGCGCTGGTGGCCGCCGTCGAGGCCAGCCCGCCGGAGGCGCCGAACCCGAAGGACACGTCCTACTGGCGGTGGGAGGAGCGGTCGGCCGCGGCCGAGAACCCCCGACTGTGCCGGCTGCCGGCCGGGCGGGATCTCCCGGTGATCGTCGCCACCCGGCTGTCCCTGAGCTTCCCCCTCCTGATCTCGGCCGTGCCGCTGTGGACCATCGACCGGCTGGACGTCGGGACCGAGGCCGCCGTCGCCCGCTACCGAGCCGCAGACGGGGGCGCGACGGACCCGCCACCCGGGGACCTGAAGTTCACCCGGGTCTGGTTCAGCGACGGCGGGTTCTGCAGCAACTTCCCCATCCACCTGTTCGACTCGGCCCTCCCCACGCGACCGACGTTCGCGATCAACCTGAGCCGGTTCCCCGAGGGCCGCAGCCCCTCGCCGGACGAGCGCAGGAACGTCGAGTGGGCCCGGTCCAACCGGCCCGTGTGGCAACGGCCGCTGGCCATACCGCCCACGGGCTTCGGGGCCGTGCTCGGCTTCGCCAGCGCCGCCCTCAACACCTCCCGCAACTGGCAGGACAGCTCCCACCTCGACCACCCCGGCTACCGGGACCGCATCGTGCGGGTCATGCAGACCAAGGCCGAAGGCGGGATCAACCTGCACATGGATGCCGCCACCATCGAGGACCTGTCGGTGCGGGGTCGCATGGCCGCCGAGGTCCTCATCGACCAGTTCACCGAGCCGCACTACCCGGCGCGAGCCCCCCGGGCCACGGGCTGGGACAACCACCGTTGGGTGCGCTACCGCGCCCTCCTGTCGGTGCTGCCGTCCTGGCTCCGGTCCTACCAGCGGGGCATCCGCGTCCTCGACATCGACGTCGAGTCGCCGCCCAGCTATCCGCTGACCGCCGCGGAGCGGACGCTCGCCGACCATCTGACCGGCGCGCTGGACACGCTGGCCGAGGCGGTCGAGACCGCGGACGGGAAGGCGCTCGACGGGCTCGGGGCGACGCCGCGCCCCCAGGGCATGCTCCGGCGCATCCCCCGCACCTGAGCCCGCGGAGGATCCAGAGCCCCCACCGGTTCAGGCCGCGGCGACGGGCGCCAGGGCGAGGGCGCGGCGGAGCAGCCAGTGGACCACCCGGCGACCCCCCGGGCCCTGGTCGAAGTGCAGCCCGTCGGTGCGGATCGGCGACCCGTCGATCTCGGCGATGCACGTTCGCCGGGGGCAGACCAGCTCGTTGAGGTCGAGGAGGCGTGTCCCGGCGACCTGGTCCACGGCCCGGGCCAGGGCCTGGTTGATGCAGTCGACCATGTCGTCCATGCCGGCCGGCATGAACGGCGCGTCCGGGTCCGGGTAGGGCACGGCGACGGCAACCACCGGTGCGCCGGCGGCGGCCAGGCCGTCGAGGAAACGCCGGTTGGCCGCGGTGAACGCGGCGTCGAAGGCGGGGTCGCACGCCCGCACCCAGCGGCCGTCGATGCGGAGCTCGTAGCCGGGTCGGTGACCCACCAACATGACGACCAGGTCCGGGTGGGCCCGACGCACCGCGTCGACCATCCGCTCGGTGCACCGGACGGGTTGGGGCACGGCAGCATCACCGAGGGACCGCGACCGATGGCCTTCGGCGACGACCGAGCAGCCGATGGCGGTCCCGTCGATCGGGTTGACGTCGAAGGCTTCGGGGTCCCGGGCGACCGGTCGGACCAGCGACAAGGCGACGGAGTCGCCGACGAACATGACCGTCGGTGCCCCGGCCACGTGGACGCTGGCCACGGCCGACCCACGGAGCTGCGCGCCGGGTGGCACCGCTCCGAGGGTCGCCACGACCAGCAGGAGCGCGGCTGTTGCCATGGACAGCGGGAGGACCTTGACCGCTCGTGGGCCCCGGATCGCCCCCTTGCGGATGGGCCGCTCGACCAGCCGGTAGCTGAGCACGGCGACGAGCACCGAGGCCGCCACGCGGAGGCCGAACAGGGCCACGCCGTCGAGCCCGGTCCGCTTCGGCGTGAGCACCATGTACAGGGGCCAGTGCCAGAGGTAGAGGCCGTAGCTGATCAATCCGAGGCCGCGCACCGGGGCCCAGGACAGGGCCCGGGTCAGGACGGTCGATCCACCGTCGGCGACCGCCGCGACCACAACTGCGGCGAGCAGGCTGACCAGCGGCAGCCCTCCCCGGTAGAGCAGGAAGCCCTGGCCGTTGAGGGCCACCCAGGCCAGTCCCAATGCCAGTGCCGCGCTGACTCCGATCACGTTCGCGGCCCGGCTGGGAGCCGCTGCCCATCGCCGGCCGGCCTGGGTGACGGCGCCCATGCGGTAGGCCGCCCAACCCGCGCCGAGCAGCAGAGCGGTAGCACGGGTGTCGGTCCCCTCGTAGGCCCGGGTGGCCGAGGCACCGAGCACGGGCAGGACCACGAACAGCCCGGTCGACACCACGGCGAGCGCCGTGCAGAGACGGAGCAGCCGGCGCGGCGCGGTCTCCCTGCCACGGCGGACGACCGCCAGCACGACCAGGGGCCACACCAGGTAGAACTGCTCCTCGATGGCCAGGCTCCAGGTGTGCTGGAGCGGCGAGGGCGCCAGCGAGATGTCCCAGTAGCTGGCGCCGCGCAGGATGGTGTGCCAGTTGGCGGCGTAGAACAGCGTGGCGAGGCCGTCGTCGCGGATGGCGGCCAGGTCGACCGGCGAGGCCAGCAGCCACGCGTAGGCGGCGATCGCCACCAGCACCAGCAGGAGCGCCGGGATCAGCCGTCGGATCCGGCGGACCCAGAAGCCACGGAGCCCGATCGTGCCCGCCGCGGCGCTCTCGGCCAGCAGCAGCGAGGTGATGAGGTACCCGGACAGCACGAAGAACAGGTCGACGCCGAGGTAGCCGCCCTCCAGGTAGCCGCCGTGGTAGAGGAGGACGGCGACGACGGCGACGCCGCGCAGCCCGTCGAGCGGGGGGACGTGCGGGAACCCCCACCGGGCGGCCGAGCGACGGTCCGCGGCGGGCGCGGGCGCGCCACCAACGACTGGCGCGGTCACCCCCAGCGACACGTACGAAGCGTAACCCGGTGGCTACAGGGGCGGGCGGTCGGGGAGGACCTCCGCCGCGGGCGACGTGCCGGGTCGGCGCCGTGTCGGCGGCGCCCTGTCTGCGCCGGTCGGCGGGGCCGCTACGGGGCGGTCGACAGGTGGCGACGAGGAGCGTCGGTGGCGGCCGCGATGGACGGCTCGCGCTGGCCGCCAGGCTGCCCGTCGGCCCACCGCGCAGAGTCGGCCATGGCGCTCCGGAGCAGATCCCGCAGCATCCGGTCGGGTTCCGCGATGCACGCCTCGGCGATGCCCACCACGGCGTGGCGGACCGCGTTCGGCGCACCGTACCGCCGGACGCCCTTGGCGGTCGTTCCCATCTCCCCGGCGAAGCGGCCGGCCCACTCCGCGGCATCGGGCACCTGCGCCAGCGCCCGCTGGCTGGATACCCGGAGCTGATCCGGGGGCCGGCCGTCGAGCTCGTTCAGCACCCGCTCCGCGGCGAGCACCGAGACCGCCATCATGCGTTGCCGCTCGGCCGAGACGACCGGCAGGGCCGTCGTGGCCGCCCGCAACATGATCCGGGCGTCGATGTGCGGGTCGTCACCGGTCACCCCGATGATCGACGGGACCAGCTCGACCAGCTCCTGCCGTCCGGCGTCCGTGGTGTAGTCGTTGACCAGCCGGGCGAGCGCGGCGAGCAGAGGATGGGTGCACGCCGGGTGGTCGCTCCACCGTTCCCCCGCCAGGTACGAGGCCAGCTCCATGAAGCAGGCGCCCTTGCGCGGGTTGCGATGCTTGCCTCGAGTGAGCTGGGGAACGAGCTCGGGCGCTCGAGCACTGTGACCGAACATGGGACGCCCCCCACGGGTCGGCGGCTTGCTCCCCCAGTCTGCGCCTTCCGGCCCGACGTGACCACCCCCGGGAGGTCGGGAGTAGAGAGGGCGGGAGGGAGAAGGCTCGGAGGACGGGACCATGAGGGGTTCACCCCGAGTGCCGCCGCCGCTGCACGTGACGATCCCATCCTCCGAACCGCTGTCGCCCAGGCGCCACCAACCGCCACCAGACCGCCACGGACGACCGCCGACGATCGCCCCACACGATCTCGACGTGTCATGAAGATCGCGTCAGGCCCCTCCAGCGTTACGCAGAGCGAACGGGGCTTGCCGAGGCGATCACGATGGGTTCACAGTCGAGAAGCGCCCACGAAGGGAGGTCGATGATGGCGAGGAAGCCGCCGGTGCACACGGTGCCCCACGGCGACGGCTGGGCGAACCGTCGCGAGGGATCCACCCGGGTGACCAAGAAGTTCGCGACGAAGGCCGAAGCGCAGGCCGCCGGCCGGGAGACGGCCCGTCGGGACAAGACCGAGCACCTGATCCACAAGCGGGACGGGACGGTCGGACAGCGCAACAGCTACGGGAACGACCCGCGCGGATCGCGGGGCTGATCCACGGCCGGCACGCTCCGGCCCGGCGCACGCGCCTCAGTCGATCGTGTGGAGGGCGAAGGCGAGCGCGAACCCCGCCGTCGTGAGCAACCCGACCAGCCGTCCCTCGTTCTCGAACGCCTCCGGCATCATCGTGTCGGCGAGCATGGTCAGGATCGCTCCACCGGCGAACGACAGCACGAAGGCCACCGTGCCGGGCGACACGCCGTCGAACGCGACGAAGCCGAGCAGCGCGGCCAGCGCCGACACCAGCGCGACCGCCCCCCACAGGGCCAGCACATGGGCCCGGGACCACCTCGATCGCAGGAGCCCGGTCGTCGCCGCCAGGCCCTCCGGCAGGTTCGACAGGAACACGGCCGCTATGAAGGGGACGCTGACGCCAGTCCCGTCGATGAGGCCCACGCCGAGCACGATCGACTCCGGGATGCCGTCGAGCACGGCCCCCAGCACGATGGCCAGCCCGGATCCCTCGGCCTGCTCACCCCCCGAGCTCTTGCGATTGGCACCGCCCATGCGGTCGATGAGCGCGTCGCCGACGAAGAAGGTCAAGGCACCGGCGAACAGGCCGGAGGCCACGCCCCCCGCTCCGGCGGAGGTGTCGAACGCCTCCTCGACCAGGTCGAAGGCCACCGCGCTGATCAGCACGCCGGCCCCGAAGGCCATGACCGCCCCCAGGACGCGTCGGCCGGGCTCGAACCAGATCGCCGCCAGCGCGCCGATCACGAGCGCGGCACCGCCCACGGCTCCCCAGAAGAAGGCGGTCATGTCATCAGCCTCCTCCGGCGAGGGGCGGGTGGGCGTCGCTGCTCGGCCCGGGGTCCTTACCCGCGTGCAGGTCGCGTGACGCTTTCCGGTCTCGGTGGGAGCGCTTACCAGAATCGTGATGAAATGCTTCCGGGCACTGGACGAGCGCGGGGTTGGGGCGAGCCCTCGACCAGCGAGGGAGAACGAGGTGCCGGACACGCCACCACGAACGACATCGACCCCGGCCGGGGAGGGAGACCTGTTCTCGATCGACACGGGCCGTGCGCATCCGGCCCGGGTCCAGAACTACCTGGCCGGCGGGGCCAGCAACTTCGCGGTCGACCGCGCGGCGGCCGAGGCGCTCGGGGCCGCGCTGCCCGACGGCATCGAGACCGCCCGGGTCGTGATCCGGGCGCTGGGGTCGTTCATCGGGCGGACGGTGCGCCACCTTGCCGGCGAGGCCGGGGTCCGGCAGTTCCTCAACATCGGGGTCGCTCCACCGGGGCGGAAGAAGATCCACGATGCGGCCCAGTCGGCGGCGCCCGACGTCCGCTTCGTCTACGTCGGTGACGACCCGGTGGTGCTGGCCGAAGCCCACGAGCTGCGCCGAGGGTCCCCGAAGGGTGCGACCTCCTACATCCACGCCTCCCTGACCGACGTCCCGATGATCCTCGAGGGCGCGGCGGAGACGCTCGAGCTGTCCGACCCGATCGCCGTCCTGCTCCCCGGCACCCTCAACTTCATCACCGACGACCACGACGCCCACGGGATCGTGGCCGACCTGGTCGAGGCGCTCGCGCCCGGGAGCTACCTGGTCGTCAGCCATGCCAGCTTCGACATCCCCGCCGCCGGGGTCGAGGAGGCCACCGCATGCCTCAACGAGACGTTGAACGTCCCGTGGGTGATGCGCAGCCACGACGACATCACCCGCTTCTTCGACGGCACGGAGCTGCTCGAGCCGGGCCTGGTCCCCATCGACGAGTGGCGGCCCGACGATCAAGGGGGGACGGGGGTCGACCGCACCGGTCGCCGGACTCCCATCTACGGCGGCGTCGGCCACAAGGCCTGAGCCGCGCGCCTGCGCGAAAGGGCCGATGGTCCTTGGGGGCGGGTCTTCTGACTCTGGGGAGAGCCGGCACCTGTTTCGCACACTGCTGGACAGAACGGTGCGTATCGCACCGAGCAGTAGACGAAAGAGGTAGCCATGAAGAAGGCATTCCCCATCGCGCTGATGGTCATCGGCCTGGTCTTCGTCGGCGCCGGCTTCTACACGATCAACCGGGGCTTCGACGCCAAGGACCAGGTCCGCCAGGAGCTCACCGCCCAGAACATCACCACGCCCGAAGACGCATCCATCCCCAACGCCCGCGTCGACGACCCGACCACGGCTCGGGCCATGGCTGACATCATCGACGTCCACTCCCGGGAAGCCACCGGCGGCCTGACCTACGCGGAGCTGGGCCGCTTCGCCGCCGCCAACGGCGACCCCGCCGGCACCAGCGACGAGAGCCAAGCCCTCATCGGCGAGGACGGCAACCCCGTTCCCAACGCGCTGCGCACCACCGCCTTCCAGGCCTCGGCCCTGCGCACCAGCCTCTACACCTCGGTGATGGCCTTCAACGTCTCCGACCTCGTCGTCGGGCTCGGCGCCATGATGCTGGCCCTCGGACTGGCCGTCGGCGGCATCGGGATCGCCCTCGCCGGACTGGTCATCCCGGCCCTGGGCCGCAAGGTCCACGTCGAGACGGTCGACACCACAGCACCCCATCCTGCCTGACAACCAACCAGCCACTCCGGCTACCGGACCCGCCGCCGTGCCCGACACGGCGGCGGGTCTCGCGTCGCTAGCGGGGTGTCTCGCAACGCAACGCCGGTGATCGCCGGCCAGATTCACCGATTCCCGGGCGAGCGTCACGAGACACCCCACTAGAGGTCGAGGTGAGCGGGGTGGCCTTCGGCCGCCTCGATCTGCGAGGCCACGTCGTCGAGCAGGCGGTGGGCCAGGTCGCTCAGCGCCCGGGCCGTGGCCAGCTCGTCGCCCAGGCGAGGACGGTCGGGGTCGCTGGGGTTGCGGCGGGCGCGACCCCGGCCGCTACGGCGCTCCCCACCGATGTCGAGGTGCGCACTGGCCTCGGTGTGATCAGGGTTCTCGACCACCTCGACCTCGATCGTGAAGACCTTCCGGTCGCTCATGTATCCGTCTCCTTCCGGTGCCCCTGACCAGCATGCGCGCACCTCCGCCGCCGTCACCAGGGGCGATCCTCAGCCCCCATCCCGCGGGTCCAGCCGCGACCACACCGGGGCCCGCCTGTCGTGTAGCACGAACGACCATGAGCCCCGTAGATCGTCTGGCCCCCGTCTCGCCCGAGGACCTCGAGCGCCAGTTCGTGGCGCGCATGAACGCCGGCGACGTCGAAGGCCTGGTGGCCCTGTTCGAGCCCGACGCGGTGATGCAGCTGGAGCCGGGGAAGGTTGCGACCGGGAGCCGGGATCTCCGCCGGGTGTTCGAGGACCTCGTCGCTTCCGGGATGCAGCTCACGCTGGGGCGCCAGCAGCCGACCCAGCGGGTCGGCGATCTGGCGCTGACCTCGACCCACCTGAACGACGGCGGCGTGACCGCCGAGGTCGCCCGACGCCAGCCGGACGGGACCTGGCGGTGGGTGATCGACCGCTGGAACGTCCTCCTCCCCGCCCCCGACGAAGGGACGGGAGCCGGCTAGACCGGCTCCCGCTCCAACACCGGCACCGGCACCGGGACGGGCTCCTCACCGCGGCCGGGGGGCGGGACATCCCGGTGGCGGCGGCTGCCGTCGACGTCCAGTCGGGGCAGGAGGCGGTCGAGCCACCGCGGCAGCCACCAGTTCCGGTCCCCGAGCAGCTCCATCGTGGCCGGCACCAGCAGCATCCGGATCAACGTGGCGTCCAACAGCACGGCGACCGCCAGGCCGAGGCCGAACATCTTGAGGACGCGGTTGTCCTCGAACATGAACGACCCGAAGACCACGATCATGATCGCGGCGGCTGCGGTGATCACCCGGGCGGTGGCCGCCAGCCCGTCGGCCACCGACCCGACGGCGTCGGAGCTCCGGGCGTACTCCTCGCGCATCCGGGACAGCAGGAACACCTCGTAGTCCATCGACAACCCGAAGACGATGGCGAACAGGATCATGGGGATGAACGGTTCGATCGGAGCGCCCTCGATGCCCAGGAGCGGGCCGCCCCATCCCCACTGGAACACGACGACGACCACCCCGTAGGTCGCCGCCATCGCGAGCACGTTCATGACCACTGCCTTGACCGGGACCAGCAGCGATCGGAACACCAGCAGCAGCAGGACGAACGACAGGCCCAGCACCACGCCGAAGAAGATCAGGACCCGCCGACCGAGGTAGGTGGTGAGGTCGATGTTGGCCGCGGTCGAGCCGGTCAGGTCGACGTCGAGCCCGGTCCCGGCAACGGCAGCCGGGATCACATCGTCCCGGAGGTGGGTGACCAGGTCGCTGGTGGCCTCGGCCTGGGGGGCCGTGGTGGGGACGAGGGTCATGAGGAAGGCGCCGGGCGCGTCGGGGTCGTCGGGGACGGGCGGGGTGACGGTGGCGACCCCTGGTGTCCGGGCCAGCGCTCGGCCCAGCGCCTGCACCGCCTCGCCCGCTTCGCCGCTGTCGCGGTCGGGGCCCGGCCCGGGCGCCGTGACCACGGTGAGCAGGAAGGGCCCGTTGAACCCGTCTCCGAAGCCCTCGGCCAGCAGGTCGTAGGCCCGGCGGGTGTAGCTGCCCTCGGAGAAGTTGCCCTCGTCGGCGACGCCGAGCCGGAGACCCAGGACCGGTGACGCCAGGACGACCAGCGTGATCGTCCCGACCGCGAGGCCCCGCCACGGGTGGCGCTGGATGGAGCGACTCCAGCGGTAGGCGACGGTCTCCCGCGTGGGCTTGGCCGCTCGCCGTGGTACCTCCCTGCGGAGCGGACGGACGGCGAAGCTCGCCAGCAGCGTCGCACCGGCCAGGAGGGCGCCGGCCGCGGCGAGCGCGGGAACGCCGATGCCGGCCCCGAGCATCGCGACCGCCACCAGCCCGGCGGCGATGAGCCCCCGCCACCGGGTGACCTCGATCCGCTCCCGGGCCAGGCCGAGCAGCGCCGGCAGCAGGGTCAGGGAGCTGATCATGGTCACCAGGACCGTGACCGACGCGCCGAGACCGACCCCGGCCACCAGCCGGATCCCCATGAGCAGCATGCCGAGCAGCGAGATCACCACCGTGATCCCGGCGAAGATCACCGCTCGCCCGGCGGTGCCCATGGCCGCCACGGTCGCGGCCCGCGGTGGCAGGCCCGCGCGGGTGCCTTCCCGGTAGCGGGTGACGATGAACAGCGCGTAGTCGATGCCCACGCCGAGACCGATCATGGCCCCCACGCTCAGCGTGAAGTCGGGGATGGCGTAGAGGTTGCTGAGCAGGAGCGTCAACCCGATCCCCACCCCGACGCCACCCAGCGCGACGGCGACCGGCAGTCCCATGGCGAGGACCGAGCCGAAGGCCAGCATCAGGATGACCACCGCGAACGCCAGCCCGACCAGCTCGGAGTCCAGCGGCTCGACGGGAGCGAGCGCCCCACCGCCCGGAACCACCTCCAGGCCCGCCAGCGATGGTGCGTGCGCGGCGATCGCCTCGCCGAGCGCCGCTGACTCGGTCATGTCGATGTCGGGGGCCAGGTTGACCTGCGCGTAGGCCAGCTGGCCGGCCAGCGGTCCCTCCGCGGCGATCTGGCCTTCGCCCTGCGGCGAGTAGGGGGAGACGATGGTGGCGCCCGGATGCCGGGGGACGCCGTCCTCGTCGGGGAACCCCGCGCTGACCAGGCCGAACAGTTGCGCCATCGCGGCCCGCACCTCGGGGTTCGCGACCCCCTGGTCGGCTCGGAAGACGATCGTTCCCGACTGGCTGCCGATCCCGAGCTCGGGGAAGTGCTCGTCGAGCACGGTGAAGCCGTCCGCGCTGTCGGAGTCGGGGATGTCGAGGACCGACTCCCAGGCCGGACCGAGGGCTGCGGCGGCCCCGAAGACCAGGACCAGTCCCGCCAGCCACAGGCCGATGGCCGCGAACCGATGATCGAAGCACCACGCACTGATACGCCTCATGTCCTGACCGTGACCCACGCCGGTTGGCTCGGGGTGGGACCGCGCTTGTCCCCCGGTTGAGGCGACGGATGACGGCTCAACCGGGACGCAACCCGGCTACCCGAGTGACGCAACTGGCCGGATGGAGGATCCTGTCGTGGTGGAGATCCGCCTGTTCGGTGGGGTCGGCGTGACCAACGAGGGTGGAGCGCCGGTCGACGTGGGGCCGGCCAAGTGCCAGACGGTGCTCGCGGCCCTCGCCCTGTCGGCCGGATCGGCCGTGCCGGTGTCACGGCTGATGGCGATGGTGTGGGGCGAGGGGCCGCCGCGCACGGCGGACAAGACGCTGCAGTCCTACGTGACCCGGCTGCGCAAGGGCCTGGGCCCGGACTCGATCGTGCGGACCGGCGCCGCCTACCGCCTCGACCTGGCGCCCGAGGCCGTCGACGTCGTGCGCTTCCAGCGGCTGATCGCGGCCGACGACATCGAGGGGGCGCTGGCCGAGTGGACGGGGACGCCGCTGGCCGGGCTCGACGACCACGGCTTGACCGCGACCGTGGATGCGCTGGTCGAGCAGTGGTTGGGCGCCGTCGAACTCCACCTGGCCCGCAGCGTCGAGACCGACCCGGCCGCCGCGATCGGATCGCTGACCGAGCTCACGGCCAACCATCCCTTCCGGGAAGGGCTCTGGGCGCTGCTGATGACCGCCCTCTATCGGGTGGGCCGCCAAGCCGACGCGCTGGCCGCGTACCGCAAGGCCCGCGACCACCTGGTCGAGGAGCTGGGGGTCGAACCGGGTCCCCGCCTGCGGGAGCTGGAGTCCTCGATCCTCGGCCAGGACGAACGGCTCCGGGTCGATCGGTCGTCGCGGGGATCGGCGCTCGGGCTCCCGACCGGCACGGTGACCTTCGGCTTCTCCGACGTGGAGGATTCCCCCCGGCTGTGGGCCAGGCATCGCCAGGCGACAGCCGTCGCGATGGCCCGCCACGACGAGCTGGTCCGGACCGCGGTCGACCGCCATGGCGGCTACGTCTTCGCTACCGGCGGCGACTCCTTCGGCGTCGCGTTCCATCGAGCGCTGGACGCGGTCGCCTGGGCGACCGAGGTGCAGGCGGCCATGGGCCGGGAGCGCTGGCCGGACGGTGTCGCCATCCGGGTCCGGATCGGCGTGCACACCGGGGAGACCCAGGAGCGGGCCAAGGGCTACTTCGGACCGGCCGTCATCGTGGCGGCCCGACTCGCCGGGGCCGGCCATGGGGGCCAGACGCTGGTGTCCGGGGTGACGGCGGGCCTGCTCGACGGGAGCGACGGCAGCGAGGGGCCCGACCTCCGGGACCTCGGGACGTTCCGCCTCGACGGGGTGGTCGCCGAGCAGCGCATCCTCCAGCTCGGCGAGGGCGAGCACCCGGCGTTGCGGATCGCGGAGGGTCGGCGCGGGAACCTCCCCCGGCGGCTCGGCCGGCTCATCGGCCGGGACCAGGACCTCGAGACCGTCGCGGAGGCTCTGGCCACGGCACCGGTCGTCACCCTCGTCGGCCCGGGCGGGATCGGCAAGACCCGCCTGGCGCTCGCGGCGGCCCGCCGGACCGAGGTCGACCACGCGGGCGGGGCCTGGCTGGTCGAGCTGGCCGGGATAGCCACATCGACCGGTGTCCCCCTGGCGGTCGCCGAGGTCCTGGACGTCAAGGAGAGCCCGGGGCGCACGCTGACCGAGGCCATCGTGGCCGTCCTGCAGCCCCGCCGTGCCCTGCTGGTCCTGGACAACTGCGAGCACGTCATCGACGGTGTCGCCGCACTGGCCCGGGCCGTCGCCGACGGCTGCCCGAACGTCCGGGTGCTGGCCACCTCCCGGGAGGGCCTCGGTCTCGGCAACGGTCACGAGCAGCTCATCCCCGTCGCCTCGCTGGAGCCGGCCGGTCCGGGCGTCGAGCTGTTCAACGAGCGGGCCTCGGCCACCTCCCCGACCTTCGACGCGGAGGCGAGCCGGGACCAGGTCGAGGAGATCTGCCGTCGCCTCGACGGCGTCCCCCTGGCCATCGAGCTGGCGGCGGCCCGGACCACCAGCCTGTCCCCCGCCGAGCTGGTGGAACGGCTCGACGATCGCCTACGGCTGCTGACCGGCGGCCGGCGGACCAGCGTCGAACGGCACCGGACGCTGCGGGCCACCATCCAGTGGTCCTATGACCTCCTCGCCCCGGCCGAGCAGGTGCTGTTCCAGCGGCTCTCGATCTTCGCCGGCCCGTTCGACCTCGCCGCCGCCGAGACGGTGGCCGCGGTCGTCGACCTCGATGCCGTCGAGGTCGACGACCTGCTCGGCGGGCTGGTCGAGCGGTCGATGCTGATCGTGGAGTCCGGCCCGTTCGGCCGGCGCTTCCGCCTGCTGGAGACCATGCGCCAGTTCGCCGCCGAGCACCTCTCCGACAGCGGCCAGACCGACCTGGTCGCTGACCGTCACGCGCGCTGGTGTCTCGACCGGGTGGAGCACGCCGGGGGTCTCCTGGCCGGGCCGGCCGAGATCGAGGGAGTCGCGCGCCTCGGCGAGCTGTGGCCCAACCTCCGGGCCGCGATGGACTGGGCGTGCACGAACCGCGACCGCTGGTTCGCGCAGGCGCTGGTCCGCCCGATCGCCGCCGAGGTCTACCTACGCAGCCAGAGCGAGATCGGCGACTGGGCCGAGCGGATCCTCGCCATGACGCCGCCCGATGAGGAGGAGCTGACGGTCTTCGGACTGACCTGGGCCGCGCGCCGGTACATGCGCCTCCTGGACCGCGCAGGCTTCGAGCGGCTGGTCAGCCGGTACGGCGAACCGGACGATCCCATGATCCGGTTCGCACGCCAGTTCATCGAGGGGGACTACGACCGGCTGGCCACGTCGGGCCGGGAGGCGGTGGCCGAGCTACGCCGCCAGGGCGAGCATCACGTCGCCGACCTCTTCGAGATCGCCGGGCTCGGGGTGACGCTGCTGCTGGTCGGCCGGCTGGAGGAGCACGAGGCTCTGATGACGGTCTGCGCCGAGCGCCATCGGGCCCAGGGCCCGCCGACCGCGCTGAACTGGGCGCTGACCGAGCTCGGCATGGCGGCGGCGTTGCAGGGCAAGCCCCACGAGGCCTGGCAGCGGTACGACGAGGCGGCCCGGGTCGCCGTCCCCCCGCGCACCCACTCGCTCAAGAACCCCTTCGACGCCCGCGCCGCCCTCCGGCGTGGCGACCGGTCGGGCGCCTTCCGCATGCTGCACGCCTATGTCGACGAGCTCCTCGAGCACGACAACCTGTACCTGGCCAACCTGGCCTGCGTCGAGTTCGTCAACGTGACGGCGATGGCCGGCGAGCTGGAGACCGCCGAGCGCATGCTGGAGCACCTCGACGCGTCCGGGGCCCTCGACGGTGCCCTGCCCTGGCGGGGGCTGGTGGCCGACGCCAGCCGCAAGATCTGCGGGGACCTGGGGTCGAGCCGCCACCGCCGCACCGAGGCCCGGCCCAGGCTCGACGACCGCCAGGCGCTCGCGTACATGCGCGACGTCCTCGAGCGGTTGGGTGACGCGGCGGCCGAGCCGGCGGTGCCGACGACCCGGTGAGGGGCCGCGCACCGCGCGACGGTCACGCGGCGAGCACGTCCTGCAGGCGCTGGTCGGCCAGCCGGGCCAGCTCGACGATCTGGTCCCGGTCCACCGGGAAGGTCTCGTAGGTCGCCTCGTCCAGCCCGCCGGTCCCCGAAACGCCGGAGAGGACGCCGCCGCGCGCCCACGCGATCCCGTAGACCTCGTAGCTCACCTCGATGAACGCGGACGACGCGTCGACCTCCATCACGACGGCCAGGGCGTCCTCGCCAAACCCGACCACCGACTCGGTGCGGATGCGGATCTCGCCCTGGACCTCGCCGTCGTCGAAGGGCAACGTCCCGCAGGCGCCGTAGGTGTCGCGGATCTCGTCCATGCTGGGGGTGTCCTCCCGGACCAGATCGAGGCCGTGCGAGATGGTCGCCTGGTCCGAGGCCCGCTCGAACTCGACCTCCAGCCCGGACCCCTCCCCGCCCAGCGCGTCGAAGCGAGCGAGGGCTTCGCGGCACTCGTCCGACGTCTGGAACGCGTCCTCGGAGAAGTCGCTCTGATCCGAGTCGAACGACTCGGTGAAGTCCGGCCCGACGTCCTCCGCCGTGAGCAGGGCGGGCTGGAGCTCCTCGAGGGTGAGGTCGGCCGGCGCCGTCGTGAGCTGCCCACCGCCGCCGCCGTCGTCGCCGGTCAGCTGCAGGGCGAGCACCGCCGCGACCACGATCACCCCGAGGACGACCGCGGACAGCAGCAGGGCCCGCCCGGTCCGCTGGGGTGGGCCAGGTGGCGGCGGTGGCGGCGGTGGCGGCCCCGGCTGGTACCAATCGGAATACGGCGGCGGCGGCCTGTGGGGTGGCGGCGGCGGTTCGTCGTACACAGCGGTTCAGTCTGACCGTGCCGGGTACGGCTGGGGGGTCGCCCGGGTGGGAGCACGGGTGGCCTAGCCTCCGCGCGGTGGAACGTGTCACCGGTATCGGCGGGCTCTTCCTGCGGAGCAGCGACCCCGACCGGCTCGGGCGCTGGTACGCCGAGCACCTCGGTGTCGATCCGCCGCCCACCAGCTACGACGAGCCGGTGTGGGAGCAGGAGGCCGGCCCCACGGTGTGGGCCGTCATGCCTCCGGACACCGAGATGTTCGGCCGGCCCGAGCAGCAGTGGATGGTCAACTTCCGGGTCCGTGACCTCGCTGCCATGGTCAGCCAGCTGCAGGGCGCGGGCATCACCGTCGATGTCGACCCCGAGGAGTACCCCATCGGCCGGTTCGCCCAGCTGGCCGATCCCGACGGCAACCCGATCCAGCTCTGGGAGCCGACCTGACCTGGTCCGCGACCCCCGACGCGGAGACCGGTACATAGCCCGACGGAGATTCCTAGGCTTCGGCCGTGGCTCGGGGGGACTGGCCGCTGGTGGGGCGCGACAGCGACCTGACCAGGGCTGCCGCAGCAGTGGCCGAGACCGGAACTGCGGGAGGCGGGATCGTCGTCGCGGGTCCCGCGGGAGTGGGCCGGAGCCGCCTGGCCCGGGAGGTCCAGCGACGGGCCGAGGACGACGGGCGGACATGCGTCGGAGCCGTCGGTAGCAGGACCGCGGCGGCGGTGCCCTTCGGCGCCCTTGCATCCCTGATCCCCGCTGGCCTGGCCGACCGCGCGGCGGACCATCCCCTGGACGTCCTGCGCGAGGCGGACCGGGTGGTCGCGGCGTGGACCGGCGCAGGCAGCCGGACCGAGCGCCCGCTGGTCGTCGTCGACGACGCGGACCTGCTGGACCCGGCCTCCGCGGTGCTGCTCCACCACCTGGCCACCGGTGGCCCGGCGACGGTCGCTGTGACGGTCTGTGACGGGCGGGCTCCTCCCGATGCGATCACGGCCCTGTGGAAGGAGGGGCATGCCGAGCGCATCGACCTGCGGCCTCTCGACCTCCGCGCGGTGGAGGAGCTGCTGGAGCGGGTGCTCGACGGACCTCTCGACCCCGTCTCGCTCGACCGCGTTTGCCGCATGGCCGGTGGTCGCCCCCTGTTCCTCCGGGAGCTGGTCACCGCGGCGTTGGCCGACAGTTCGCTCGCGCGGCGCCACGGCGTCTGGCACTGGGACGGGCCTCTCCGACCGACCAGGCGGCTCGAGGACCTGCTGGGGGCCCGGCTCGGCGCGGTGGATGCCCGTTGCCGCCCGGTGCTCGAGGTCGTCGCCTGCGGTGAGCCGCTGCCTATCGGGCTGGTCGAGGCCCTGGTGGGACGGCGGGATCTGGAGCGGGCGGAACGGGCCGGCCTGGTCACCGTGGCTGCCGATCGGCTGGATGCTCCCCACGGCGGGGGCGAGCGCGCCGCCGCCCCTGTCGTCCACGTCGTGCCGCCGATCCTCGGTGAGGTCGTGCGAGCGACGATGCCCAGAGCGCGCTGGCGGGACTGCTGCGCGCGGCTGGCCGACGCGCTCCTCCAGAACGGGCCACGACTCCCCGGCGACCTCCTCCGGGTGGCCACCTGGCAGTTGGAGGCAGGGACGCCGCCGGACGGCCGCGGGGTGTCGTTCGTCGCCGCCGCGCGTCAGGCCCTCCTCCAGACCGAGCCTGCCCTGGCCGAACGGCTGGCCCGGGCCGGGCTCGACGAGGGCGATCCCGAGGCGATGGCGGTGCTGGTCGAGGCGGTGGAGAAGCAAGGGCGGCACGCCGAGGTGGTCGAGCTGCTCTCGTCGCCGCCGGCGTCCGCCCATCGACCCGAGCCCGCCCTGGCCCTGGCCCGGGCCAGCAACCTCTACTGGGGAGCCGGCCTCACCGACGACTGGCGGGCCATCGCGACCGCAGCGACCGCGGAGGCCGCCGACGGCGGCGACTCCAGCGGTGGCGAGGTGATGGCCGCCGGGACCTGGCTGCTGCTGTTCGACAGCGACCTGTCGGAGTGCGCGGCGGTCGCCCGGCGGGTCCTGACGGGGTCAGGCGCTGGCGACCGGGCTGTCCTCTGGGCGGCCACCGCGGCGGTCCCAGCCCTGGCGTTGATGGGCCGGGCCGAGGAGGCGCTCGGGGTGGTGCGCCGAGGCCGGGCGGCCGCCGACCGCCTGGGCTCGCAGCATCCGTGGGGACCGTCGGAGATCGGTTGGGGCCATGTGCTCAGCCTGCTCACGGCAGGCCGACTGGTCGAGGCCCGCAGCCTGGCCGACGCGGGCTACGAGGCCGTCAGCCATGGCCCGCCCCAGCTGGTGGCGATGTGGGCCGGCTTCCGCGGGCTGGTGGCCAAGCAGGAGGGCGACCTGATCACCGCGCTGCGCAGCCTGGGCGAAGCGGTCGCGGTCTCCGACGACACCGACGTGTACCGCTTCGTCCCCCTCTGGCTGGCCGAACGCGGCGGGGCAGCGGCGACCACGGGCGACGTGGCCACGGCTCGGACCGCGCTCGCCGAGGCTCGGCAACGCACCACGGTCGGAGCGAACCGGGTGTTCGAGCCCTGGATCCTGCTCGACGCGGCCTGGATGGAGGCTGCCGAGGGGCGCCTCAGCCGGGCCGCCGAGCAGGCGCTGGCCGCCGCCGACCGGGCCCACCACCTCGGCCAGGACGCGTTCGAGGTCGTGGTGGCGTTCGACGTCGCCCGCCTCGGGCGGCCCGAGCTGGTGGTCGATCGCCTCGCCGCCCTGGCCAGGACGGTGGACAGCGGCCTCGCACCGCTGTGTGCTCAGGCGGCCCGCGCCTTGGCCGGGCGGGACGGACCAACCCTGCTGGCGCTGGCCGCCGACTTCGAGCGGCTCGGCGCTCGCCTGTGGGCCGCGGAGGCCGCGGCCGCCGCGGTCTCGTCGTTACCCGGCAGCGGGGCAGCAACCCCGCGCGCCGCGGCGGTGGAACGGGCCAGCCGGCTGCGTGACCGCTGTCCCCACGCCGCGACGCCGCTGCTCCGGACGGCCACCGACCCCGTGCTGCTCACACGGCGGGAACGGGAGATCGCGCTCCTCGCCGCGGCGGGCCGGACCAGTCCCGAGATCGCCACCGCGCTGCGCATCTCGACCCGCACCGTCGACAACCACCTGGGGCGGGTCTACACGAAGCTCGGCGTCAGCGGTCGGTCGGGCCTGGTCGACATCTTCGGGTCCTGACGGCGGGGCCGCACGCCTCAGTCGTGCACGCACTCCGAGCGGGCGGATCCGTCGCCGATCTGCATGGCGAAGGCGTACGGCACTCCTACCGACATCAGGTAGGCGACGTCCGCTGATCGGGCCGCGTCGTACGAGCGGAACAGGTTGCCTCCGGTCGCGCCGTGGATGGCGACCCAGAAGGTCTCGAAGTGTCCCCGGGCGATCGCGCACGGCACGAGCAGCTCGTGCAGCGCCCGGTCGAGCAGCCGGCTCACGCAGATCGACTTCCGACCGAAGAGCCAGGTGAAGAAGACCGGCGGCACCAAGGGGTACCACCACCGGAAGGCCAGCCGCGCCTGGACCTCCTCGGAGATGCCCGGCAGCACCAGCTCGCCGTCGCAGATCTGCCGCGCGTAGGGCTCGAGGAAGGCGTTCAGCTCGGAGGCGATCTGGTTGAGGACGTCGTGCGGGATCAGCTCACCGGACGGTGCGGAGTTCCCGAAGCGGCTCTGCAGATCGGCCACCTTCAGCAGGACGGCCTCGATGAAGCGCTGTTCGGCGGTCTGCTCGGCCGCCGCGGCGACCGGCTCGGCGACCTCGTCGATGACCGCCTGGATCTCGGCCTGCGCCTCGGGCGGCAGCTCGCCGCCGCCACCGCCACCGCCGCCACCACCGTCATCGCCACCACCGCCACCCTCGTCCGGCGGTGGCAGCAGGGCCGGCTCGTCCTGGGGTGGCTGCGCGGCCCGCGCACCCGCGGGCGAGACCGTCCCCACCACCGAGACCGCCACCGCGAGAATGCCGGCGACCAGTGCCCGTCGACTCCAACGCCCCATCCGACCGCTTCCCATCATCGACCCCCCGATGCGGCTGCGTGCCCGTCCGAGGCTGCAACGGACGGAAGCGGCGCACAAGAGTAGGTGACCTACTCACGCGGGCCTCCCGCAACGCTCGACGCGACCTGACGCCAGCGTTAGATTTGGCCCGTTGGCCGCGCACGAGGGGGGTCGCATGGCGACAACGGGCGAGCAGGTCCGGATGGACACCACCGACGTCGATCGCCAGCTGGGCTCGTGGCTGGGTGGCGGTCAGATGTTGGAGCCGGTGAACGTCACCGACATCCGGCGGTGGGTGCAGGGGATGCAGTACCCGAACCCGCTCCACTACGACCGGGCGGCCGCCTCGGCGAGCGCCCTCGGGGGGATCGTGGCGCCCCAGTCCTTCGCGGTGTGCTGCGACACCGGTCACGGCGCCACACCCGCGATCGTCGGGAACGTGCCGGGCACGCACATGATCTTCGGGGGCGACGAGTGGTGGTTCCACGGTCCCCGGATCCATCCCGGCGATCAGCTGCAGCAGACCCGCCGGTTCGTCGACTACAAGGTGACGGAGACCAAGTTCGCGGGACCGACGATGTTCTCCCGCGGCGACACCTTCCACCGCAACCAACGGGGTGAGCTCGTCGCGCAGCAGCGGTCCACCGCGGTGCGCTACCTGGCCGACGAGGCCCGGGCGCGCGGCTTCTTCGAGAAGACGGCACCCATCCCGACCTGGAGCGCGGAACGTCTGGAGGAGATCGACCACCAGCGCCTCGACTGGATCCGGTCCTTCCGGGATGGCCCGCAACGCCGGGCGGCCGAGGTGGCGGTGGGCGATGCGCTCCCGACCCGGCCGATCGGCCCCCACACGGTCCAGACCTTCGCGACCGAGTGGCGGGCCTTCACCTTCACCGTGTGGGGCGCCACCCGCCACGAGGGCGCGGACCACATCGAGGAGGCCGGCTGGCTCCCCGAGATGTCACGTCGCCTCGACATCGCCGAGCTCGACCCGTCGCTCGCGGACGGCCTGTACCGCGGACCGTCCCGGGGCCACGTCGACGAGGACCATGCCCGCCTGATCGGGATGCCCCGGGGCTACGGCTACGGCGCGGCCATGGGTGCCTGGGTCCTGGACTACGTCGCCGCGTGGGCCGGACCGGAGGGCTTCCTCCGGCACTCGCGCATCCAGTACCGCTTCCCGCCCTTCGAGGGCGACCTCACGCTGCTGGACGCCACGGTCACGGCCGCCCGCCACGACGACACGCTCGGCGCGGAGGTCGTCACCGTCGAGGTGGTGATGACCACCCAGGACGGCGCGGTGATGGCGAAGGGGCCCGTCGAGGTCGAGCTGCCCTGACCACCTTCCTCGGTCCGCCGGCGGCGACGGAGCCCGGCATCGGCGGGCTCACGTTGGGAGCGGTCCTCGGTGAGGCTACGGCCCGGGCTGCCGACCGGGAGGCGGTCGTCTTCCACGATGCCGGCGTCGTCACCCGGTGGAGCTACGACGATCTCCTGCGAACCGCCCGCGCTGTCGCGGCCGCCCTCCTGGCCCATGGGCTCCAGAAGGGCGGTCGGGTCGCGCTGCTCATGGGCAACCGACCCGAATGGGTGGCGAGCGCGTTCGGCGTCGCGCTGGCGGGCGGCGTCCTCGTCCCGGTCAACACGTACTTCGAACCGGCCGAGCTGGAGCACGTCCTCCGCCACTCGGACTGCGCTGTACTGCTGGTCCAGGACCGCCTGCTCGCCCACACCTACCTCGCGCAGCTGCAGACGATCTGCCCCGAGATCGCGTCGCACCCGGTCGGGCAGCTGCGCAGCCCGGCGCTTCCGTTCCTGCGGCTGGTGGTCGGCCTCGGCGTGGACGGCCAGCGGGGCGCGGTGCTCCCGTGGGAGACGTTCCTGGCGAGCGGCGCCGACCTGTCCGACGAGGTTCTCGAGGCCTGCGTCAGCGGCATCGTCCCGGCCGACGACGCGGTCGTGATCTACACCTCGGGCACGACGGCGCGACCCAAGGGCGTCCTGCACGCGCACCGCTCCCCCGCCGTGCAGAGCTGGCGCTTCGCCCGGCTCCTCGGTCTGGACGACACGGTCCGGGTCTGGAGCGCGTTCCCGTTCTTCTGGACCGCCGGGTTCTGCATGGTCATGGGGGCCACGCTGGCGGCGGGCGGCTGCCTCGTCCTGCAGCAGCACTTCGAGCCCGGCGAGGCGCTGCGCCTGCTCGAGGTGGAACGGATCACCTCACCCCACGCCTGGCCCCATCAGCTGGCCGAGCTGGAGAGCCACCCGGACTGGGAGCGGCGTGACCTCTCGGCGCTGCGGCACGTCGACGCGTTCACCAGCTTCGGACGGCACCCCAGCGTCGACGTCGAGGACGTCTGGAGCTCCCGCGCCGCCTACGGGCTGACGGAGACCTTCACCATCGTGAGCTCGACGCCCGCGTCGGGCCCACCCGAGACCCGGGAGGGACACCAGGGGCCGATCCTGCCCGGCAACGCCGTCCGCATCCTCGATCCCGCTACCGGGGAGGCGCTCGCCCCGGACCAGCAGGGCGAGATCGCCGTCAAGGGACCGACCCTGATGAAGGGATACGTGAAGGAGCTCCCCGAGGACGTGTTCGCCGCGGACGGCTTCTTCCGCACCGGCGATGCCGGCTTCGTGGACCATCAGGGACGCCTCCACTGGACCGGTCGCGCCTCGGGGCTGATCCGGACCGGCGGCGCCAACGTGTCGCCGGTCGAGGTCGAGGAGGCGCTGCTGCGCCACCCGGGCCTGAAGGTGGCGCTGATCGTCGGTGTGCCCGACGCCGCGCTGGGCGAGATGGTGGTGGCATGCGTGGTCGCGCACGACGGCGCCGGCGTGGACGAGGAGGATGTGCGTGGCTTCCTCCACGGCCGCGTCGCGTCGTACAAGATCCCCCGCCGCGTCCTGTTCCTCGCCAGCGAGGACCTCTCGCTGACCGGGAACGCGAAGGTGCGGGCCGACGCGCTGCGGGACCTCGCGGTGACCCGGCTCGGATGAGCCGACCTCAGCTCTGCCGCTGACGAAGGTCGCGCAGGTCGACGACGCTCTTGTCGAACCGGCCGAAGTCGTTCGGTGGCACCCCCGCACGCCACAGCTCCGACGAACGGGCGTAGCCGGGCAACGAGAAGTCCACATAGCAGCCGTAGTCGAGGACGAAGCCGTCGTAGCGCACGCTCGGGCGGTCCGGAGCCGGGATGCCCCGGCGAACCAGGTGCAGGATGCGGGCGTCGTAGAGCTCGCGGACGGCGTAGTCCTCCGACCCGCGGCTGCCCCGCTCGAGCAGGAACGCGCGCACCTTGCGGCGGCCCACGACCTCGTCGATGATCAGCGACAGCAGGTCGCGGGCTTCGGGCCGCTTGAGCGCACCCTCCTTGTCCCGCTGGTACCAGTCGCGGGCCGCGGCCTTGATGTCGCTGACCTCGATGGTCTGGTGGGCAGCTCGACGGGCGGCCATGGCGGCGAGGTTGATGGCGTCGCGGGGCACCCCCTCGGCCGCCCGGACCAGCTCCCGGAAGGCCATCTCGTTGCTGAAGGCGGCCTTGATCAGGCTGTCCGGCGTCCTCAGCTCGCGGTCCGACAGGTGGGGGACGACGTGCTGGTGCAGCAGCGACGAGAAGAACTCCACCGCCATGCTGTCGTCGTTGTCGAAGACCATCAGGTCGTCGAGGTTGAGGTCGGCGCTGATGTCGGCGCCGAGCTCCAGGCCCATGTGGTCGCCCTCGGGCAGCGCCACCCGGAAGTGGCTGCGGTCCTCGATCGCGGCGATCTTGACGATGACGCCGGGCACCGCGAGCAGCGCCCGCCGCAGGAAGTCGGCCAGGATCGGCTGGAGCTCGATGGGCAGGCTGCTCCACTCGTCAAGCAGGATCCACACCTTCCGGGGCGCCAGCCGCCGGGTCACGTCCTCGACGTGCCGGGTGACCGATCCGAAGTTGAGATCGAGGTAGGGGGTACCGGACTCGACGATCCGGCGCTCGAAGACCGTCGAGCGCGCGTCCTTCCGCTCGCCCGACAGCGAGAGCCGCGGTGCCGGGTCGAGTGACAAGGCGCCCCCGGCCGAGCGCTCACGGGAGACCGACGATTGCGCAGTGTCCGCGCGCTCCACCGTGCCGACCACCTCGACGCTGCTGATGGCGTCCGCGAGGCGGTCGAGAACGGGGAGGAGACCGGCGGCCTCGGAGGCCTCGTCGGAGAGCGCCATGTCGACCAGATCGCTGTGGATCGCGGCGAGGACATCGACCAGGAGCTGTGTGCACCGCTGGTCCAGCGGCGTCGACCGGCTGGCGTACGCGCCGGTGGAGCCCACCCGGCGGAGGTCGATCGCGATGGGCAGGTCGCCACGGTCCGACGTCCGCGCCGCGAGCATCGCCAGCGCGTGGGTCTTGCCCGTGCCGCGGCGGCCGAGGATCACCTGGTGGTTGGGCGAGGCCAGGACGTGGCCGAGCTGGCCGACGTCGACGAAGGTACGCCGCAGCAGCTCCTGGTCGACGGTCTCGGCACGGCGGGACAGGGTGAGCAGAATCTCGTTCAGGCCCGGCGGCGCGGGCCGGGCCAGCTCTCGCCCCTCGGGCGTTCCCCGCCGGACCTTGCCGACCCGGCGCCGCCGGGGCGGTCGGGTCACGGCGCCGTGCCACGCGTCGACGCTCGACGCCGGGATCATCAGCTGGCCGCGCTCCTCGGCGCCGCTGTAGACCACGCCCAGCAGCTCGCGCCAGTAGTCCTTCTGTGCCCCGTTCAACCGGCTCTGCACCACCGTGCGGGCCACGCCGACGGCCTGCGCGAACTCCGCGGGGCTCATCAACTGCTCCTCTGGCCGCACCATGCCACCACCTCTCCACCTGGCGTCAGGCCGACGCCTCCCCATCTTCGCGGGGTGTCCGACGGTGGAGTCGGCACACTGACGGCATGCCTGCCGATCTCGTTTGCCCCAGCTCCGCGCCAACCCGGAGGTCCGGTCGGTGAGTGCCGTCGTCCGGCCCGCCCGCAGCGGGGACGAGGCCGACATCCTCCGGCTGATCCGGGCCCTGGCCGCCTACGAGCGCGAGCCGGACGCCGTGGTCACCACGGTCGAGGACCTGCGCGCCCACCTCTTCGCCGACCTGCCCCGGGTGTTCGCCCACGTTGCCGAGCAGGACGGGCGCATCGTCGGCATCGCCATCTGGTTCCTCAACTTCTCCACCTGGACCGGCCGGCACGGCATCTACCTGGAGGACCTGTTCGTGGACCCGGCCGCCCGCGGGTCGGGCATCGCGCTGGGACTGATGCAGGCGCTCGCCGCCGAGGCCGAGGCGCGGGGCTGCGCCCGCCTGGAGTGGGCCGTCCTCGACTGGAACGAGCTCGCCAAGGGCTTCTACCGCCGGCTGGGCGCGCGCCACAACGAGACCTGGGAGCCGTGGCGGCTCGACGGCGCGGGCCTCGCCGCCCTGCAGCGCTCGGCGGTCGGTGACGCCCTCGAGGCCTCCGAGGCCTCCGAGGCCAGAGAAGGGTCGCGTCACCCCCCGGAGATCGCGGGGATGATCGACAGCTCCTGACCCGGAGCCATCGGGGTCGCGAGGCCGTCGAGGTCGCGGACGTTGTCGGCGCCGACGAACAGGTTGACGTGCACCCTCGTCCGGCCCCGTTCGTCGCGCACCCGGCGCTCCAGCGCCGGATGGCCGGTGGCGAGGGCGTCGAGCGCCGCTCCGACCGTGGCCGGCGCGTCGACCTCCACGGCCACGACCCGGGCTCCCGCGACCAGTTCCCGCAGCGCGGTGGGCACCCGGATGCAGACCTCCATCGGGCTCAGCCGACGCGCGCGGCCCGCACCGACAGGATCGGCGGCAGGTGGCTGGCCAGCTGCCGCCAGGAATCACCGTCGTCGGTCGAGCCGTAGACCTCGCCACTGCGGGTGCCGAAGTACAGGCCGGCCGGATCGAGCCCGTCGGTGGTGAACCCGTCGCGCAGCACGGTCAGGTGGGCGTTGTGCTGGGGCAGGCCCGAGGTCAGCGGCTCCCAGGTGGCGCCGGCGTCGGTGGTCCGCCAGACGACGCACTTGCCGTCCGGCGTGCAGCGGAACTCGTCGCTGTCCAGCGGCAGCAGGTAGGCGGTGTCAGCCCGGGTCGGGTGCGCCACCACCGGGAACCCGAAGTCCATGCCGGCGATGCTGGTCATGGCGTCCCACGACCCGCCACCGTCGTCGCTGCGGTAGATGCCGCCGTGGTGCTGGAGATAGAGCCGCTCGGGGTCGGCCGCGTCCCGGGCCACCTTGTGTACGCACTGCCCGAACTCCAGCACCGGCGCATCGGGGACGAACCCAACCGCGATGCCGCTGTTGCTCGCTCGCCACGACTTGCCGCCGTCGTCGGTCAGGTAGACGCCGGCGGCGGAGATCGCGACCAGCAGCCGGTCGGGATCGGTCGGGTGGACCAGCACGGTGTGGAGGCACAGTCCACCGCCCCCGGGCTGCCACTCGGGCCGGTGCGGATGGTCCCACAGCCCGTCGACCAGGGTGAAGCTGCTCCCGCCGTCGTCGCTACGGAACAGGGCGGCCGGCTCGACGCCCGCGTACACCACCTCGGGCTGGTCGGCAGGACCCGGCGTCAGCTGCCAGACCCGGGCCAGGGCCACGTCGCTCTCGGGCGGGAAGGCCAGCGCGGCCGTCTGGTCTTCGGACCAGGTCGCGCCGAGATCGTCGGAGCGCCGCAGCACGGGGCCCCAGTGGTTGCTCACCGAACCGCAGAACAGGCGGGCCCGGTCACCACGGACGTCGACCGCGGTGGCGTAGACCTCTTCGCCGGGGAAGGACGCTCCCGCGAGCTCGAACTCGTCACGCCCGTCGTTCGACCGGAGCGTGAACAGGCCCTTGGTCGTCCCGAGTAGAAGCAAGGTGTCCACGGGCCGCGAACCGTACTCCCCAGGTGTGACGGATGGCGGAGGCGTCGTGTCGAGCTAGTGCGGCATCGGCCGCGGCACCCACCGGCGACCGTGCTCGGCGATCACCGGCGCGGGATCGCCGTCGATGAGCTCGAGCTGGACCGCAACCTGCTGGCCGCACAGCGGGCACGTGGCCCGGCCGCGATCGGCCTGCTTGGCACGGAGGCGCCAGCCGGACGCACGGCATTGCGGGGCTTGGCGGGCATGCCGTGCTCCGTTGTGCCAGACGCCGAGCTGCTTGGTCCTAGACATGGCGGCGCTCCCCGATGGTGAGTCCCAGGCGATCGGTGGTGTGCGAGGTCTGGTGGATGTCGTGCCCGTCCAGCAGCCGTTCCCGGCCGACCTGGCAGGCGAGGGCTTCGTAGTGACGAGCGATGGCACGCCGGTCGAGCCGTTGGTCGACGTCGCAGGGGGAGGGCACGACGCTGTAGCCGTCGGCTCGGTTGGCTTCGGCGAGCAGGATCAGCTGCCGCTCGAACCTCGCCAGCCGCCGTCGTGACGCGATGGAGATCCGTGGCGGACGGCTCGCGATGCAAGCGGCGGCAGCGAGCCCGGCCACCAGTAGCAGGTCCTTCATCGCGTCACCTCCCCAGCAGGAACCGGCGAACCCCATCCAGCTGACCAGCCCACAGCGCTGTTCCTCGGCAAGTTCACGCCTCCCCCTCGACGTCTTCTACCGACCGAAACTCTGGTCAGATCAAGTCGCTGTACCGTACAGACCTCTTGATTGTGCTCAGTATCTACCGGTCCGAAAGGGATAGCAAGGATTTCCTGACTGGGTCGTCAGAATGGATAAAGGCCGGTGCCACCTCGAACCGAGATGGCGCCGGCCTTGAATTTGCCCAGCTCAGAGTAGTCAGCGGTCGAACTCGCCGTCCTTGACGCCTCCCAGGAAGGCCTGCCACTCGGAGGGCGCGAACTCCAGGACTGGCCCCCGGCCTCGTTGCTTCGAATCGCGCACTCCGATGTGGCCATCGTGGGCGACTGCGACCTCGACGCAGTTGTCGTAGGCACTGGAACGGCTCGATTTGCGCCACTGTGTGAACTTGCTCGCCTCCGTTGTCACGTGACCCCTTTCCGTACGGATCTGGATTGCGGTCAGACCAGATATCCGCGCAGACCAGAATCCATCACTGTGCAGTATCTACCTACCGACGCCGAACAGCAAAAAGAAACCCAGGTCGTGGGGCCTCGGGACGGCGGCGACCGGGGGTGCTAGAACCTCGGCCGTGGCAGGCGGCAAGCGCTCCCCGATCACCGCGGTCACCGACTTCGTGTACCTCCGGATGCGTCACCGGGACGCGTGGCGGTCCGCCGAGGCCGAGCCCGTCGACTGGGCCACCGGCCTCGACAGCTTGCGCGGACGGAAGTACTGCCTGGTGACGACGTACCGCAGGACCGGCGAGGCCATGCCGTCGCCGGTCTGGTTCGGCGTGGGCGACGACGGGCACGTGTACTTCACCACGGAGGAGGCGGTGGGGAAGGTGAAGCGGATCCGCAACGATCCGCGGGTCCGGGTGGCACCGGCCAATGTGCGGGGCAAGCCGCTCGGCCCGCCGATCGAGGGTCGAGCCCGGATCGTGCCGCCGGCGGACATCGAGGGCGCCGAGCGCGCCATCGCCGCGAACTACGGCTTGGGCCGCAAGCTGTACGAGGCCGTCGGCCGACGGTTGCCGATCGACAGCGTCTACGTGGAGATCGAGCCGGCCACCAGCCCTCCTGACGGTTAGTGGGGCGTCTCGTCGCAGGGACCGCCGGAGTTGGCGGGCGCGTTCGGGCGCGTCCTCTCCGGCACGTTGCCGAGAGCCCGGGCGAGCGGCGGCGGGAAGGTGGTCGGGCCCGAGGCAGCGACGCAGACATAGGTGGTGGTGGCCGTGACGCACGGGCCACCGCTACCGGAGCCAGCGGTGTGGAGGTCGAACCGGACCCGCAGCGAGGTCGTGCCCCGCTCGACGGGCGTCACCCGGACCGTGAGCTGCTCGTCGAGCCGGATCGGCCGCCGGTAGGTGATGGTGGTCTCGGCGATGACCAGGTCGACCGCCGCGGCCCGCAGGGCCGGGTAGCCACCGCAGGCCTCGTCGAGCCACGCGAGGAAGGCGTCCTCGAGGTACTCGGCCGGCCGGCTGGCGTGCAGCATCCCCTGCGCGTCGCAGTGGCGAGGCGGCACCCGTCGGCTGATCACGGCTTCCACCACCGCCGCACCGGCTGTCTGGTCGTGCGTCATGCCGCTCAGGATGGCGCGCGGCGGGCCGGCCGACGGAGCGGAGAATTGGTGGCCCGAGGGACCGATCCCGGGCCTAGGGTCGGTCGAGGCCGAGACCGAGGCGTGAGGCAGGCGAGGAGGGCCGGATGATCGCTCGTGTGTGGAGGGGCTGGGCCAGTCGCGAGCTGGCCGACCGGTACGACGCGCACTATCGCACGGAGGTGCGGGACGAGCTGCGGGGCACACCCGGGTTCGTGGAGGCCCGCCTCCTCCGCCGTGAGGTCGACGGCGAAGTCGAGTTCGTCTCCCTGACCTTCTTCGACGACCTCGACGCCGTGCGGGCCTTCGCCGGGAGCGATTACGACAAGGCCGTCGTCGCCGAACCGGCCCGGCGGGTGCTGAGCCGCTTCGAGGAGACCGTCGCCCACTACGACGTCTCGTTCACGGCCTGACCGTCGCCGCCACCCTCTCCCCCGCCAGCGGAATCCGTCGGGGTCAGCACGAAGTGGACGGTCCGGCCGGTCTTGCTTCGTCCCAGACGGTGGCCCAGGGGGACGACGACGCCGTGGAGCAGCGGGTGCTTGCGGGCCAGCAGCTGCGCCGCATGGTGGGCCTCGGCGCCGTCCAGCCGGTGGGCACGGGCCTCGAGTGCCGGGCCCACGGGCTTCCCCCGGGCGGTGGAGGGCACGACCTCGACACGGGGATCGTTGCGCAGTCGCCTCGTCTTGCCGGCCTTCTCGTAGGAGCGGCTGTAGGCGCGCCCGTCCTCGACCGCGATGCTGACCGGCGTCGGCACCGGGGTGCCATCCCGCCGGAACGTGGTCAGCAGGATCGTCTTCTGCTCGACGAACGGCGCCAGTTCGGGGCTGGTCGTGGTTCCGACCCGGCCGACGACGTAGTGCAGCCGGCGCAGCCGGAGGACCAGCGCGGCACCGGCCGCGAGCGACAGGGCGGCCAGCAGCCAGGGGTCGCTGTCATGGCCGCCCAGGTCGAGGTCGACGGCGTGGTTGACGGCGTGGATGGTGTTGGCGACGACGAAGCCGGCGAGGACCACCGCCGGCGGGTCCCGCCAGATCAGCGCCAGCAGCAGCGTGAGGCCGATCCCGATCTGGAAGGCGCCCAGGTCGTGGACGAAGTGCTCGTGGGCGGGGAAGTCCACGGCGTCGGCGAACGACGTCGGGTCGAGCAGTGCCCACACCCCGGCCAGGAGCGTGAAGATCCCCGCCATCGCGATCACCACCGTCACGTAGCGATCAGCGGTCGTGGTGCCGGACCCGGTGGTCATGTCGGCCTCCTCCTCTCCGAGCGGGCCTCCACAGGTTGGCGTGCTCGCCATGCCAAGGGCGATGTGGGACCGAGGTGGCCCAGCTTCTCGGGGTTCACCACCCCATGGATCGTCTGCACGGCACCCTCGGCCACCTGGAGCGACCACACCGCGACCACCTGGTCGTCGTGGTCCAGCATCAGGAGCCCGGGCTGCCCACCGACGTGAACCGCCTCCATGCGGACCCCGGCCCGCTCGATCCGGCGCACCAGGGCCAGGACCACCCGGGCGACCCGATCCCGGCCGAAGACCGGCTCGGCCAGGCCGTTCCCGCGTGCGCCGCCGTCGCCGTAGAAGGCGGCATCAGCCGCCAGCAGCGAGACCAGGCCAGCGAGGTCACCCTCGCGCGACGCCGCCAGGAAGCGCTCCGCGAGCCGGTCCCGCTCCTGGCGCGAGGCCTCGAAGCGGGCCTGACCGGCTTCGATCCGCCGCCGGGCGCGCACCGCGATCTGGCGGCAGTTGTCCTCGGTCTTGCCCACCACCCCGGCGATCTCGTCGTAGCCGTAGCCGAAGACCTCGCGCAGCAGGAACACGGCCCGCTCGACGGGCGACATCGCCTCCAGGAGCACGAGGAAGGCCGTCGACAGCGAGTCGCTCAGCTCCGCCTGCTCGGCGAGGTCGGGCGCGAGCTCGTCGACCAGCGGCTCGGGCAACCAGGTGCCGACGTACGAGTCCCTCCGCACCCGCGCCGAGCGGAGGTGGTCGATCGCCCGCCGGGTGGTGACCGCGGTCAGGTAGGCCCGGACCGACCTGATCTCCGTGCCGCTCCGCGTGGCCTGATGGAAGCGCACCAGCGCGTCCTGGACGATGTCCTCCGCCTCGGCGAAGCTCCCCACCATGCGGTAGGCGACCGAGAGCAACAGGGGCCGCAGCTCCTCGGCCTCCGCAGCTTCGGTCCGAACGCGGTGCTCGCGATCGCGATCCGCCTCTGGTCGCTGACGTGGTTCTGCCATCTCTCCTTCCGACGAGACAGGACCGGCTCCCGTGACACGGCGACCCCGGACACCGGCGCCGCCATCGCCGTCACGCGCGGGCGCTGGCCAAGGGTATGAGGCGTCAGTCGGCCATGGCGACGTAGAGCGGGGTGCCGAGGAGGACGCGGTCGAACGGGGGCAGCTCGGCGCCCTGCATCTGGAGCCCGGCGTGGAGGTCGACCTGGCTCGCAGGCCGCTCGATCAGGCGCTTGGCCAGGAAGGTGAGCGTCTCCTCGTGTCCCCGCAGCCGCCGGTGGATGCCGAGCATCGTGGCGATCGCGGTCCACTCCCCACGCACGAAGCGACCCTCGCTCTCGATGTCCGCCGTCGCCAGACCTCCGGCCAGCTCGCTCTCGACCATGACCCGAGCCGACGATCCGCCCGGTGCGTACCGCTCGGGATCGGTGTCCACGTACGACGTCCGCTGCCCGCCGAGCACATGGTGGGTCGATCCCGTCAGGCCGAGGAGGGTCCCGTCGACGACGCTCGTGAAGTAGACGACCTCGTCGGCGTTGCCGACGGTGCCCCAGGCCAGCGACGCCGTGTCGGCGAACCACCTCCCCGGCGCGGCGACCGTCCCCACCTCCCCGGCGTCGTGGAGGTGCTTGTCCACCATCCGCAGCTTCGAGTAGCGGTTCTCCGGGCGGGGGTCGTCGTGGACGCTCAGACCGAGCACCTTGAGGTCGATCTTGAGGTCGCGTGCGGTCCTGCGCCAGATCCGGGACGGGACCTGCGCCGCCAGCATGTCCAGCTTGGCGTCGGAGACATAGATGTAATAGTCCACGGCTGCCTCTCAGCACCCACCGCTCTGCTTGCTCCTCCAGCGTCGCACGCGCGCCTCAGGTCAGGCGGACGTCGCCCGGAAGGGTGAGGGGCCCGTGCGTCGGCAGGCCGAGATGGGCGGCCAGATCGGCAAAGGTCCCCCACGCATCCAGGCGGATCCCGACGTCGGCGGAGGCCCGATCCTCGCTGGACAGGGCGGGTCGCAGCCGGCTGACCAGCGGCCGCCGGGGATGGACGAGGAGCTCGGGTTCGGCGGACGGCGCTAGGCCGGCCCGCTCCTTGGCCACCTCCACCGCGGTCGCGAGGCCGCCCAGCTCGTCGACCAGACCCCGTTCCTGCGCGTCCGCACCGCTCCAGACCCGGCCCCGGGCCAGCTCGTGGACCCGGTCGCGCGCCAGACCCCGACCCTCGGCCACCTTGGCCACGAAGTCGTCGTAGATCCGGTCGAGCCACGCGTTGAGCCGCTCCCACTCGTCGTCGGTGAACCGGTCGAACGGCGAGAACATCAGCCCGTGCCGGGCGCCGGCCACGCGGTCGTGGGTGACGCCGAGTCGGCCCAGGAGGTCGGTGATGACCAGCTTGCCCGACAGCACGCCGATCGACCCGGTGATCGTGGTCGGCTCGGCCACGATCGCGTCGGCGCCCATGGCGACGAAGTAGCCGCCCGAAGCGGCCACGTCCCCCATGGACACCACCACCGGCTTGCCGGCCTGGCGGGTCAGGGCCACCTGGCGCCAGATGGTGTCCGACGCGACGTAGGACCCGCCCGGGCTGGTCACCCGGAGGACGACGGCCTTCACGTCCTCGGCCTTGCTCGCCGATCGCAGCGCGGCGGCGACGGTGTCCGAGCCGGCGCTCTGCCGGCCCAGCGGCTGGCCCCGGCTCTTCCCCACGTGGATGGGACCGGTCACGTGGACGAGCGCCAGCGCCTCCGCCTGGCTCCGCGTGAAGCGGCGCGACATGTCCGCCAACCTGGGCCGGCTGTAGCGACCGAGGTAGAGCAGCAGGGCCTCGTAGCCGACGCGCTCGCGCACCGCAGCATGGACCTCGTCGCGGTACCCGAGATGGTCGACGAGCCCGGCCTCCAACGCCTCGGTGGCGAACAGGGGCGCACGGTCGATCAGGTCCCGCACCTGGGTGGCATCCAGGTTCCGACCGGCCGCGATGCCGGCGACGAGCTGCTCCATCAGCGACTGCACCAGCCGCTCGGTCGCCTCCCGATGGGCGGTCGTGAAGGCCGGTTCGGTGAGCACGTCGGCGGCGTTCTTGTACTCGTGGCGCTTGCCGACCTGGAGGGTCACGCCCGCCTTGTCCAGCGCGCCCCGGAAGAACGGCATCTCGACCGCCACTCCGGTGAGGCACACGTCGCCCGAGGGTTGGAGCCAGATCTCGTCGAAGCCCGTCGCGAGGTAGTACGGAACCGTCCCCCGGCCGAGCTCCCCGAACGTCTCCGCCCAGGCCACGGCCAGCTTGCCCCCATCCCGGAAGTCCAACACCGCCTGGCGCAGCTCCTGGGCCCGGGCCGGCGACAGGACCGGCTGCGAGCCACCGAGCTTGACCACCAGGGCGCGGACCCGGGGGTCGCGGCTCGCCCGGCTCAGGCCCTCCAGCACCGTGCCGAGGGCCGTGCGGCGCCGAGCCATCACGGCGCTCACGGGATCCTGCGCGACGCCCTCGGTCAACGGCTCGGTGAGGTCGAGCTCCAGGACGAGGTCGGCCGTCCGCCGCCGTCGCGCCGCCTCGATCTGGCCCGTGACCCCGTCGGTCAGCTCCCTGGCTCGTTCCAGCATGAGGGCGAGGTTACGGCTGGTGGGCCGCGACCACCTTGCCGAGACTGCGGATCAGCTGCTCCCGCTCACCGGGGTCGAGGTGGTCGGTGAAGTGGCGGCGGATGCCGGCCAGGTAGACGGGAGCCGCCTTGCGGCGGGCCGCCTGCCCGGCGGGGGTGAGCACCGCGAACGAGGCCCGGCCGTCGCCGGGGTCGGGCTCCCGGGTCACCAGCCCGGCGCGGACCAGGTCGTCGACCAGGCGGCTGATCCGGGTGCGCGACAGCACGGTGCGGGCGGCCAGGTCCTGCATGCGCAGTCGCCGGCCCTCGGCCGCGCTGAGCTCGAGGAGGACGTCGTACCAGTTGAGGGGGATCAATCCTGCCTGGGCCAGCTCGGCCTCGATGGCCCGGAGGACGGCGTTCTGGGCCAGCAGCAGGGTGCGCCAGGCGGCGACGCACTCCTCCTCGCTCTGGGACATGGACCGATCCTAGTCGGGCATGTGTGTGCACATGCACCTATCTCCCGCTAAGGTGCGTGCAAGCGCACATATCTGGGCGTTGCCTTGCACCGCCTCGCTACCCCGAAGGAGGGCCCCATGTCCGCAACCCGCACCCTCGCCGGCGTCGAGATCCCCACACCCGGCGTCTGGCAGATCGACCCCGGTCACGCCGAGGTGGCCTTCGTCGGCCGGCACTTCATGCTGACCAAGGTCCGTGGCCGCTTCACCGGTGTGACCGGCGCCGTGACCGTGGCCGACGATCCGGCGACGTCGTCGGTGGAGGTGGACATCGACATGGCCTCGGTGGACTCGGGCGACCAGACCCGCGACGACCACCTGCGGTCGGCCGACCTGTTCGACGTGGAGAACCACCCGACCGCGACGTTCCGGTCGACCCGGGTCACCCAGTCGGGGAGCTCCACCGGGGAGATCGCCGGCGACCTCACCATCAAGGGCGTCACCCGCCCGGTGACCCTCGATGTCGAGTACCTGGGCCACGTCCACGATCCCTGGGGGAACGACCGGGCCATCTTCAGCGCCGCCACCACCATCAACCGCGAGGACTGGGGCCTGACCTGGAACATGGTCCTCGACGCCGGCGGTGTGCTGGTCTCCAAGGAGATCCGCATCGAGATCGAGGTCGAGACCATCCGCCAGACCTGAGCGGCCGGCAGTCGAGGTCCGGCCGCTCATTCCCGGTCGGGAATTGAGCGGAGGCGCGTTCGATGGCACCGTCACCCATGTGAACAACGACATCCGCTTCGGCGTCTTCGTCCCGACCGGGAAGGCCCAGTGGGGCGACGGCACCGACCCCCGCGAAGTGATCGGCTTCGCCACCCGAGCCGAGGAGCTGGGCTACGACTCGCTGTTCGTCAACGACTCGCTGCTCACTCCTCGGATCGAGCCGCTCGCGATGCTCGCCGCCCTGGCGCCGGTGACATCGCGCCCGACGCTGGGAACCGGGGCGCTGCTCCCCTTCCTCCGCCGACCCGTGCTGACGGCGCAAGCCTTGGCCTCCATCGACCTGCTCTCGGGCGGACGGCTGATCGTGGGAGTGGGCGCCGGGTTCCCGGGCCGCTTCGGGAGGCCGCTGTACGAGCTGTCGGAGCTCCCCTGGGAGCGCCGGTTCACCCGGCTGGACGAGACGGTGTCGCTCTGGCGGCGGATGTGGGCCAGCGAGAGCCCCATCTCGTTCCACGGTGAGATCCTCCGCTTCGACGACATCCCGCCGTCCAGCCCGGTGTCGCAGCCCGGCGGACCGCCGATCTGGCTGGGCGGCGCCACCCCCAAGGCGCTCGACCGCACCGGGCGCCTCTACGACGGCTGGTTGCCCTATCCCCCGGACCCGGCGGACTACCGGGCCGGCCTGGACGCCGTCCGCAAGTCCGCCGCCGACGCCGGACGAGACCCCGGCGGCATCACGCCCGCGCTCTTCGTCTCCGTCCTGGTCAGCGACAGCATCGAGTCCGGCCGCGCCGCCATGGACGACTACGCCATGGCCAACTACGGCGTCCCCCTGGACGTGCTGACGACGATCCAGGCGGTGATCGCCGGGCCACGGGAGCACGTCGTCGAACAGCTGCGGCGCTACGTCGAGGCCGGGGTCCGCCACGTCGTGGCCCGGCTCGGCGCCCTGGACCTCGGAGCCCAGCGCCGGCAGCTCGAGGAGCTCGCCGACCTCCGGCCACTCGTGTCCGGGTGAGGGGCGGCCGCGCTGCGGCGTGCGCGTGACCGCACGGCGGCGTCGCACCTCCTCCTCCTCGAGCTCCTGAGCTCCTCCTCCTCGAAACTTCGGCAGAAGACGCCGGATGTTGGCGCTCTCTGCCGAAGTTTGGACGAGGGAAGGAGGTGGCGCCCGCCGGCTTCAGTCCCGGCGGGCCTGGCGCCGTTCCTTCCGGCGGCGGTGCCGGCGCAGCACGCCCAGGCCGAACCAGACGATCGCGCCCACCAGCGCCGAGGCCAGCGTCAGCAACCACACCGACACCGTGAAGTCCCACACGAGGAAGTGGACCTTCACATCGTCCGTGTTCTGCAGCATGAACGTGAGGAGCGCAGCGACCCCGGTCCCCGATGCGATGGCTCCGGCGCTGACCCGGAGCCCGCTCTCGGTCACCTGGGTTCCGGCCGGCTCCCCGGGCTGCATGCTCATGGTTCCTCCCTGGCGGTCGCGCCGGTGCGTGTCACCGATCCCCGTCGGATCATGGACCACGATCCCGCCGAGAGGATCGCCCATCGCGGGTGACTCCGGGATGGGGTCGGGAGATCACGGCACTAGTTATCGTGCACCCGGAAGAGGACCCATGGCGACGCACACCGACCCGGACCAGGCCACCCGTACCCGGCTCAGCCGTGAGCGGGTGCTCCGTGCCGCGGTTGGGCTGGCCGACGATCAGGGCATCGAGTCGGTCAGCATGCGCAAGCTCGCCCAGGAGCTGGGCGTCGACCCCATGTCGCTCTACAACCACGTCGCGAACAAGGAGGACCTGCTCGACGGCATGGTCGACCTGGTCATCGGCGAGATCGACCCGGGCCCGAGCGACGGCGACTGGAAGACGGTCCTGCGGGCCCGGGCGATGGCGGCCCGCGAGACGTTGCTGCGCCATCGGTGGGCGACACGGGTGATCGAGAACCGCGCCGGTGCGTCCCCGGTCGTCATGCGGCACTTCGAGGCCGTGGCCGGCGTCCTCCGGGACGGCGGCTTCTCGGTCGATCTCATGCACCACGCGCTCCACGTCCTCGGGAGCCGGATGCTGGGCTTCACCCAGGAGCTGTTCGACGTGACCGGCCCCTTGGCCGAGGGGCCGGAGGTGCTGGCCCTCACGGCCCGCCGGATGGCCGGCGAGTTCCCGCACCTCTCGGAGATGCTGCTCCAGATCAGCCACGACGAGGCCACGGTCGTCGGATCGGGGTGCGACGACCAGCTGGAGTTCGCCTTCGCCCTCGACCTGATCCTCGACGGCCTCGAACGGCTCCGGGACGCTTGACAACCTACGCCGTAGGTTCCACTATCTACGCCGTAGACCTACAGCGTAGGTAGTCGTCCTCCCGTGAACGGAGCAGCCCGATGAAGGCGATCGTGTCCCGCGACTACGGCCCGCCGGACGAGGTCCTCGAACCCGAGGACATCGAGGTGCCGGTGCCCGGCGACGATGACGTGGTCGTCCGGGTCCACGCGACCTCCGCCAACCCTGCGGACTGGCACCTGGTCCGGGGCGAGCCCTACCTGGCCCGCGTGCAGCTCGGCCTGCGCCGACCGAAGAACCAGGTCCTCGGGTGCGACGTCGCCGGGCGGGTCCACGCCGTCGGTCGCGACGCATCGTCGTTCCAGGTGGGCGACGCGGTCTACGGGAGCCCCATCATGCGGGGGTTCGGGGCCTTCGCCGAGTACGTGCGCGTCCCCGTCGACCTGCTGGCCCGCAAGCCGGCCAACCTCTCCTTCGAGCAGGCCGCGGCGGTGCCGGTCGCCGCTCTGACCGCGCTCCAGGCGCTGCGCGATCGCGGGCGCCTCCAGGCCGGGCAACGGGTCCTGCTCATCGGCGCATCGGGAGGCATCGGGACCTTCGCGATCCAGATCGCCAAGGCCTTCGGCGCCGAGGTGACCGCCGTCTGCAGCACCCGGAACCTCGAGCTGGTCCGATCGCTCGGTGCCGACCACGTGATCGACTACACGACCGACGACCCCATCCGCGGCGAACGGCGCTACGACCTCGTGCTCCAGATCGTCGGGACCGCCACGCCATCGCACTGCCGGCGGGTGCTCGGCCCGCAGGGGACGCTCGTGCAGATCAGCGGCGACGCCTCGGGCCGCTGGATCGGGCCCTTCGGCCGGATGGTCAGGGGACGCCTCCTGTCACCGTTCGTGAGCCAGAGGATCACCAGCTTCGTCATGACGCCGAACGGCGAGGACCTGCAGCAGCTGACCGACCTCGTCGAGTCCGGCCGGGTCACGCCGGTCATCGACCGCACGTATTCCCTCACCGAGGTGCCCTTCGCTGTCCGCTACGTGGAGGAGGGCCACGCCCGGGGCAAGGTCGTCGTCACCGTCGCCCCCGACGACCAGCCCGACCACGGCGACGCCTGAGGTCCGCCGAGCCGGGACCGCAGGCGCCTGGGTGGCGACATAACGAACAGGCGTGGCGACATACCCATTCGGTATGACCCCGAGCCGCACAGGCGCTCCATCACGCACGCATCCCGCTCTCGTAAGTCGACGCTGCGATGGCTGCACCCAGCAGGAATGCTGCTTCCCGGCCGAAGAACCGCGTCAACACCAACGGCGCCGAGAATCCGCTCCCGGCGCTCACCCCGTCTGCGCTCCTGCGGCCTGCCCGTGCACCCGGGGGTGCCTAACCACATCGGCCGCGTCGGCGGGTCGCGAGATCTGGCTAACGCCTTGCTAGCAAGGGACTCATACCGTCCGCCCCCGTCGACGTCCGGCACCCATCCGGTGCGGCCGGGCTGGGCCACACGCACCCAACCCGATCGGATCGAAGTCGTATGGACCGCAGTGCGGACAGTGCTCCACGAGCAGAGCCCGAGTACGAACGTCGGGCGTGGGCGACCACGCGAGCGGTGGTCGTTGTGGCGATCGTTGCCATTGCGGTCGTGGCCGTCGCGGTCGTCAGTCTCGCCGTAGCTCGGGCCTGGTGGCGCTGACCACATCGTGCCTGACGCGCCATTCGGCGGGCCGCTCGGGCATGCTGGGGCGCGATGGGAACGCTCGGAGGCCCGGACACGGCGAGCGAGGGGGCAACGCTCGCTGACGCGCTGCGCTCCCGACGACAGGCGGCAGCGCTGTCGCAGGAGCGGCTGGCCGAGCTGTCCGGGGTGAGCGTCCGGACCATCCGCAACATCGAGGGCGGCCGGGTGCGGGCCCCGAGGCTGGCGTCGGTCGGTGCGTTGGCCGAGGCGCTGAGCATCGGCGGCGCCGAGCGGGGGCAGTTCATCGCGCTCGCCGTCGACCACGACGACGACCTCGGCCGAGGCGGCGCCAGTGACGAGGGCTCGGTCCCCGCGCCGCTGGTGCCGCTGGTGGGTCGCGACCCCGAGCTCGGTGCGCTGACCCGGATCCTGTCGGCACCCACGGTCCGGTTGGTCACGTTGACCGGGGTCGCCGGGGTCGGCAAGACCCGGCTGGCATTGGAGCTGGCTCGACGGTGTCAGGCGACGGGACCCGCCTGGTGGGTCCCGTTGGCGTCGATCAGCGATGTCCGCCACGTCGTCGACGCGATCGCCGCCGTCGTCGACGCCCCGGTGGTCAGCCCAGCCGGGATCGCCGAACGGATCGGGCAGCAGCCGGCCCTTCTGGCCCTCGACAACCTGGAGCATCTCGTCGGCATCGACGAGGTGCTGGCCGATCTGTTGGGGAGGATGCCCGCGACCACGGTGTTGGCCACCAGCCGCGCCCCGGTCGGCGTCACCGGCGAGCACGAGTGGCCGGTGCGACCCCTCGCCCTGCCGACGGAGACCCAGGGCGACCCTGGCGTGCTGGGATCGGTGGAGTCGGTGCAACTCCTGGTCCAGCGGGTGCGGGCAGTGACGCCCGGCTTCGAGCTGACCTCCCGGAACGGGCCGGTCGTCGGCGAGATCTGCCGCCGGCTCGACGGCTTGCCCCTCGCTCTGGAGCTGGCGGCCAAGCAGTGGCGGGTGCGCGGTGCGCACGAGCTCCTCCGTTCGGTTCGCCGCGACCCGTTGTCCCTGCGCGACCTGTCGGACACAGCCACGCCGCAACATGCCTCCCTGCTCAACGCCCTGGACGCGAGCTACGGACTGCTCGGCGACGCCGCCCGGCACGCCCTCGGCTGCCTCTCGGTCTTCCCCTCGAGCTGGGGAGTGGACGCGGCGACGACCGTGGTGGACGACAACGCTGCAGTGGACCACCTCGATCGGCTGGTGGCGCTGGGCCTGGTCCATGCAGAGAGCACAGTCGGCGGCGCCGAGCCCCGCTTCTCGATGTTGCCCATCATCCGAGCCTTCGCCGCGGCGAAGGCCCGGAGCCGCGGCGACGGTGAGGGCCACGAGGGGGCCGCCGAGGCGGCGGCAGGGCGGCACGCCCTCTACTTCCATCGGTGGCTGGCCGACGTGTCGACGAGGCAACCAGCTCCGAGTGGGCTGCTCGAGATGGAGCGGGACAACCTCCGCGCCGCGCTCGACTGGCTCCGTGACCACACCCCTACGGCGGGGCTGGAGATGGCGGGCCGGCTCTACCAGCACTGGCGCAACCAGGGCCGCGAGCGGGAGGGCCTGGACTACTTCGAGGACCTCCTGGCCCGCGTCGACGATGCAGCGGTCGATGCCGAGACGATGTTGCGGGCGGCCATCCTGGCGCACGAGGTCGGCCGGTTCGGGCTCGCAAGGCGCCTGGCTGCGCAAGCTCTCACGTCCTACCGCGACCGGCGCGACGCGCGAGGCTCGGCCCTGGCATTCACGACGTTGGGCATGACCGAGATCTGGACCGATCCCGTCGCAGCCGTGGTCCACGGCCAGGCGGCGGTCGAGCAGGCCGAGGTCGTCGGCGATCCAGCCCTCTTTGCCTGGTCCCAGGAGCGCCTCGGCATGGCCTTCACGCAGCTCGGCAGGATGGACGAGGCCATCGCGGCCTACGAACGCGACATCGAGATCGCACGCCGCCACGGGCTGCGCGAGCTGCAGGTGCAGGGGATGCTCAAGCTCGTCTTCTGCCTGCTGTTCCAACGTGACGTAGCAGCGGCCGATCGCCTGCTGGTCGAGGTCGCGCCTCTGGCCGCCGAGGCCGACGATGTCGCGTGCGAGGCTTGCTGGTTCTGTCTGTGGGCCGTTCTCAGCGCCCAACGCGGCGACGCGGCCCGTGCCGTGGAGGTGCTGGTGACGAAGGTGGACAGCGTCACCCCGACCGTCAGCCTCTGTGTCGGCCACATGAGGAACTGGGCCCGCGCCGAGCTGCAGCTGGCGCTCGACCAGTACGAGAAGGCCGCGATCACGTTGCGCACGATCCTCGCCAAGCAGTCGGAGCTCGGCTACCCGCTCTATCGGCTCATTCCGCTCGCCGGGTTGGCGCAGACCGCCCGCGACATCGACACGGCTGCCCGAGCGGTCCGAGCCGCCGATCTCCTCCATGACCGCTACGGGCTGACGACGCCCCCGCTGCTCGGCCGGCGCCTGGACGCGGCCCGGGAGCGGTGGATCGAGGCCGCCGGCCGCGCCGCCTGGGATGCCCGGGTCCTGGCCGTGTCGGGTCGGACCCTCGACGAGCTGGTCCACGACCTGGTCGCGCCGGAGCCGACGAGCGAGGTCGCCGGCCGCGGGGTCGCGCCCGACCGCTACAGCGCGGCCTCCTAGGCCGCTCCTCCCTCCGACCTGGCCACGGGTTCGCTCGCCGCGGCGGCCGCCGTGTCGTCCTCCTCCCGAGCTCCCGTGACCGCGGGGGCGGCCGCGGCCTCCTCGGCGTCCGCGGTCAAGGTCCGCTGCCACGACACCGCCAGCGGCACCGCGACGGCCAAGCCGATGACGCCGACTGCGCCGACCGCCCTGGCGGTACCGACCTGGTCGGCGAACAGGCCCGCCATCAGGGGCGTGATGCCCTGGATCGTCGCTGTCCCGGACTGCCCGAGTCCCAGCGCCTGGGCTCGGTTCTCGTCGGGCACCCGGCGGGCGAACAGCGCGACGGACTCCAGCAACACCGCGGTGCCCACGGCCCCCGCCAGCGCGAACAGCCCCACCGACACCACCAGGTTCGGCTTCGCGAAGCACACCAATAGCGGCAGGCAGTTGCCGATGGCCAGCCACCCGACGAGGCGCGGCTTGAGCGCCGGTGGCACCCAACGGCTGAAGACCAGGGCACCGATCACACTTCCCAGCGGGTCGCTGGCCAGGATCAGACCGACCGCGATGTCGCTGCCGCCGATCTCCTTGGTGTACGGCGCCGCCAGCCCCTCGTAGACGATCAGGAACGCGACCAGCCACCCGAACAGGACGAGCACCCGCACCGCGCGGTCCCGGAGCACGATCCGGACACCGCCACCCACGGAGCCGAGGAAGGACGGCTTGTCCGCGGCCTTCAGCGCGGCGGGGCGGTCCCGGACACCGAAGCGCACGAAGGCCGCCGACGCCACGAAGGTCAGCGTGTCCAGGACGAGGGCCAGGTACGGATTGAGCAGGCTGACGAGCAGGCCGCCCCCGGCGAAGCCGACCAGCTGGGCGGCTTGCATCGTGATCTGGCGGATGCCCATGCCGACCTCGAAGAGACCGCCGGGCAGGACGTCGGGCAGCAGGGCCAGCTGTGCGGCCTTGAACGGGGCCTGGAGGAACGACACCAGCGCCACCAGCACGCACACCACGGGAAAGGGCAGCCCGGGGATGGCGACCAAGGCGACCAGAGCCCCCCGCAGCAGGTCCGCCGCGACCATCACCTCGCGGCGGGGGAACCGGTCGGCCAGCCCGGACAGGAAGATGCCGCCCAGGAAGGAGGGCGCGAAGGTCAGCGCGAAGGTCAATCCGGTCAGGGCCGCGGAGCCGGTCCTGTCGTAGACCAGGATCGCCAGGGCCACCCGGGCCAGCTGGTCGCCGGCCTGGGAGAACGCCTCGGCCGCCCACATCCCGCGGAACTCCGCGACCGCGAAGACCGCCCGGAACGTGACCTGTTCTCGTCGCCCCATGGCACACCCCGGGGCGACGGTACGAAGCCGTTGCTAACCGCCTGTTAGCGACCTGTCACCCGCGCCCGCGCGGCGGATCGTGGACGGCGCAACTCACCGGCGGGGATGGTCCAGGTGGTCGAAGGCCACGATGGTCCCGTCGTCGACGGTGAGCGCCCAGACCGTGCCCTTGCCGAGCAGCCGGTCGTCCGCCTCGGCGGGAACGGGCGCACCCCCGGCTCGCAGTGCCGCGAGAGCCGACGTCATGGTCTCCCCGTGGGTGCAGAGGACGGCCCGATCGCCACCTTCGTCGACGATGAGATCGAGCAAGGCGGCACCGTCGCTCGAGGGCCCGAGCCTGCTCCAGTCCTCGACCGGGAGGTCGAGCCGCCGGGCCAACGGCGCGACGGTGTCGCGGCAGCGGCGCGTCGGGCTGCTCCCGATGCGCCGGATCCCGATGTCGGCCAGCAGCACCGCGAGCGCCTCGGCCTGCCGGACGCCCACGTCGTCGAGGGGCCGCTCCTCGTCGGGCCCCCGCCAGTGCCGCTTGTCCCCGGCACAACCATGTCGAACCACCCACACACGCATCCGCGCAGGCTAGGAAGTCAACGGCCCGACTCCATCCTTCGCCGGGCAGCTCAGGTGGTCACGCGGTGGTGGAGGTGGACGGTCCCGTCCGTGTAGCGCCGCTGGTCGAGCAGCTCGAGATCGAGGCGGAGACCGTGTCCGAGGGCGGGCTTGCCGCCGCCGACCGCAACCGGCCGGAGGACGAGGTGGAGCTCGTCGACCAGCCCGGCCGCGAACGCCTCGGCCGCGAGGCCCGCACCACCGATCATCTGGTCACGCGGGGCCGAAGCCTTCAGCTGCCGCACGGCATCAGGGTCGAAGGTCCGCTCGATGCGGGTCCGCCGGGTCGGCACCTGCGGCGACAGCGTCGTCGAGTACACGACCTTGTCGGCGGCCTGCCAGATCCGCGCGAAGTCGCCTATCGGCCCGGGCTGGGTGGCGAGACCGGTGTCGGTCTCCCAGACGGCCATGGTCTCGTACATCCGTCGGCCGTAGAGGAAGGTCCCGACCGGGCGGACGAGGTCGTTGACGGCCGCGTGCACCTCCTCGCTCGGCTCGGCCCAGTCGAACTTCCCGGCCTCGTCCTCGATGTAGCCGTCGACCGACGCGATCGTCACGTAGATCAGCTGCGCCATCGTTCACCTCCAGGGATCGGCAGTCGTGCGCCCTGGTTGAGACGGCACCGGGCGCGAAAAGTGTTCACACCGCGCTCGGCACCGTCGCCGGCAGACCGAACGCGGGGAACAAGCCGACGTCGTGGAAGGCGACGATCTCGGTGATCGTGGTCCCGACGAAGGTGAGCACCGAGATCGCGAACGGGAGGTGCTCGGTGTCGTCGAGGCGCCGGGCGTAGGTCGCCACGGCCGGCTGGCCGTTGGCGCGGGTCGGCAACGTCCGGAACCGGCCGACGTAGCCGGGAGCGGTCGGGTCCCAGCTGGCCGCCAGAGCGCGCATGACGTCCTGCCGGCCCTGGAACCAGGTCGGCCACGGCGGCATGGTGGTGCGGATGTCCTCGGCCAGCAGCTCGGCCACCGCGGCGAGGTCGGCGCGCTCCAGAGCCTGCATGTAGCGCCGGACCGCCACACGCTGCGCGTGGTCCGGCGCGGTGGTCGGCGACCAGTCCAGCCGCCGGTCCGGCAGCTCCTGTCGCAGCGTCGAGCGCGCTCGATGCAAGGCACTGTTGACCGAGGCCAGGCTCATCTCCAACGTGGCGGCGGTCTGCTTGGCGGGCCAGCCGAGCACGTCCCGCATGATCAGCACCGCCCGGGGCCGGGGCGCCAGGTGTTGGATGGCCGCGATGAAGGCCAGCTCGATGGTCTCCCGGCGCACCGCGACCGCTGCCGGGTCCTCGTCACCCGGCGCGACCGGCTCGAGGAGCTGATCCGGGAAGGGCTGCAGCCAGGGGACGTCAGACCGAACCGGCCGCAGGTCGTGGAGATCGGAGGCCGGCGCGAGGTGATGCGGCAGCACCCGGCGGAGACCGGATCCGAGCACGTCGAGGCACGCGTTGGTCGCGATCCGGTACAGCCAAGCCCGCAACGTCGACCGCCCTTCGAACTGGGCGAGGCGCCGCCACGCCCGCAGGAAGGTCTCCTGCACCAGATCCTCGGCCTCGTCGAGCGACCCGAGCATGCGGTAGCAGTGCACCCGCAGCTCGGTCCGGTGGCGGTCGACGAGCGCGGCGAACGCGGTCTCGTCACCGGCCCGGGCGGCGGCCAGGACGGCATCGGTCTCCGCCACGCACCGGTCTCCGTCGATGAGCTCCATCAGGCGAGCTCGGCTCGCAGGACGTCAGCCGCGGGACGGCGAGCGCCGATGCGGACCGGGATCGCGGTCAGCGCGATCACCACGAGCACGGTCACGGGCACCACCGCGAGCAGCTGCCCGAGCGGCGGGTTCGCCGTGTCCTCCCCACTCACGGCGGCGACGAGCGCGAGGCCTCCCGGGATCCCGAGGAGCGCACCGGCCAGGGCCGGTAGGACCTGGGCCACCGCGAGCCCCGCGCTGACCTGATGGGGAGTGGCGCCCAGCGCCCGCGACAGCGCCGAGGAGTGCCGGGCATCCAGCGCCGTCGCCCAGGTGATGAAGATCGCGTTGACGGCCGCGAGGGCGACGAGCGTCACCATGATCACCAGCAGCATCTGGTCCAGCCGTTCGTTCATGATGCTGGACCCGCGATCGTCACCGAGCTGGGCGTCGGCGTGGGCGACCAAGGCGGCGACGATCCCGCTGACGGTGATCGCGATGCTGATGACGGCCAGCAGGACCCGGCGCGGCCGGCGGGCGGCCATCCGCAATCCCAGGAGCAGGGGGACCGGGAGCCGGGCGGAGATCGCGACGAGCCAAGCCGTGCGGCGCGGGGCACGGGCGGAGTCGGCCAGGGCCCGGACGGTGCTGGTCCGGGCGGCCCGGACCGCAGGGACGAAGGTCGCAGCCACCGCGACCCCCAGCGCCATGGCCGCCACCGTGCCGACGGTCGAGGTGGTGAGGGACGGCGCACCAGCGCCTCCCAGCAGCCCGGCACCGGTGTCGACCAGCACGGGAGCGATCCCCCAGCCCACCGCCAGCCCGGCCGCGGCGGCGAGCAGGGCCACGACCACGTACTCCGCGAGCAGCACCACCGCGACCAGGCCCGGAGTGCCACCGACGGCCTTCAGCAACCCGACGCGTCGGGTCTGGTCGGCCATCCGGCCGCCGACCAGCACCGCGACGCTGGCCACCGCGAGCAGGCTCAGCAGACGGCTGCCGATCAGCAGGACCTCCTGCTCGTTGCTCTTCAGATCGCCGGCGAACTCGTCCCGGATCTGCTGCCACGACCGCAGCGCGACGACCTCGGGGATCGTCGCCCCCGGGGGACCGGCCGAGAGTCCGGACGGGAGGTGCCCGGCGACGAACGCCGGCGCGCTCGCCGGGTCGTCCAACCTCAGGTTCATGACGTAGCTGAGCGAGTCCGCTTGCGGGACGAGACGGCGAGCGTCGGCCTGCGTCACCCACACCACCCCGGGATGCTCGGCGTCGACGCGGCGCAACGCCCCTATCAGCTCAGGCGTCGGGCCACCATCGGCACCGTTCGGCTCGTCACAGGGAGACGGCGACGGGAGCGGGCAGTACTGCAGGGGGTTCTCCGCGGTGCCCGTCGGGCTCAAGCTCGGGTAGGGCGGCGTGGCGGCGGTGACGGCCACGCCGACGACCGGGAACGACCGGTCGTTCAGATCGATCCGGTCCCCGGCGCGGACGCCGAGCGCATCGGCCAGAGCGGCTTCGATCACCACGCCCCCGTCCTCCACCCAGCTGCCCTGGGTCAGCTGGGGTTGGTCGACCGCGGCGACGGACGGATCCCGCCCCTCGACCTGCGCCGTCGCCAGCTGGCCTCCGGCCTCCAGGACCGCGCCGGTGACCGGGTACGGCCCGCTGTGGTCGACGACACCGGGGAGGTCAGCGAGCGCCTCGAGCTCGCCGAGGTCGCCCGGCTGGCTCCCCAACGGGTCCGGCGAGAGGCTGGCCACGACGTCCGGCCCGGCGGTGGCCTCACGGGTCCGCCGGTAGGGGTCGCTGGCGACGTCATGGAGGACCAGCCCGAGGGTCAACGTGGTGGTGGCCGCCGTGATCGCGAGCAGCAGGAGAGCGGCCTCGGCCGGGCGCCGCCGCAGGTCGCGGCCGGCGATGCGAGCCACGAGCAGGATGCGGCCCATGGCTCAGCCCTCCAGTCCCACCAGGGCGCTCAAACGCCCCGTGGAACCGCCGGTGAGCCGGGTCTCCTCCACGAACTGGCCGTCGCGCATGGCGATGAGCCGGTCGGCGGTGGCGGCGATGCGGGCGTCGTGGGTCACGATGACCAGCGTCTGCCCTGCCTCGTGCAGGTGGTCGAAGAGCCGCAGGACGTCCAGCGTGGACGCGCTGTCCAGGTTGCCGGTCGGCTCGTCGGCGAACAGGACCAGCGGCTCGTTGCTCAGCGCCCGGGCGATCGCGACCCGCTGACGCTGGCCGCCGGACAGCGCGGCGGGGAGGAAGCCCGCCCGGTCGGCGAGCCCCACCCGGTCGAGCAGGTCGACGGCCCGTCGCCGTGCCGTTCCCGCCGAACGTCCACCGAGCAGTGCCGGGAGCTCGACGTTCTCCACCGCGGTCAGCTCGTCCATCAGGTGGAAGGCCTGGAACACGAAGCCGACCTCGCGGCGCCGCACCCGGGCCAGGGCCCTCTCCCCGATCCCGTCGATGCGCCGCCCGGCCAGCCACACCTCGCCTCCCGACGGCCGGTCCAGACCGCCCAGCAGGTGCAGGAGCGTCGACTTCCCACAGCCGCTCGGCCCCATCACCGCCACCGTCTCGCCCCGGGCGACGTCGAGATCGACCCCGTCCACGGCACGCACCAGTCCCTCTCCCTGCCCGTAGTGCTTGCGCAACCCGCGGGTCCACAGCACGGCGTGGTCGGTGTCGGTGTCGCTCATGATCCGCTCCTTCGACCGGTCCAGCTCTGCTCACAGGCCTCCAACCAGCGCAGGTCGGCTTGCAGCCGGAGCACGATGCCCTCCAGCAACAGGCCGGCGTCCGAGCCGTCCGGCTCGGTCAGCGCGGCGCGCTGCGCCTCGCGCAGCCGGCGCAGCAGCTCGCGGCGCTGCGCGTCCACGATGCTGAGCGGGTCCGCCAGCCCGGCCGTGGTCGCGGCGATCAGCTTGAGGTGGAACTCCGCCAGGTCCGGCTTGGGCCAGCTCACCTCGGCCAGCCATTCCGCGACCCGCTGCTGGCCGTCGGCTGTCAGCTGGTACACCTTGCGGTCCGGGCGGTCGGGCGTGTCCCCGGGGTCGGAGCCTTTCGGCCGCTCCGACGCGACCAGACCCGCCTTCTCCAGCCGGGTCAACGTGACGTAGACGTGCCCGGGGTTCATCGCGTCCCCGAGCGGCCCCAGTGCCTTGCGCAGCCGCGCCCGTAGCTCGTAGCCGTACGAGGGCTCCTTGGCCAGCAACGCCAGCAGCACTTCCTGTTGCAAGGCGACCCTCCTCATCTCCTCAGCTAACCGTTATCTGTGAATATAACCGTTAGCCATGGCTCACGCAAGCGCGGGGCCAGGAGCTGCCAGGCGAGATGGTGGGAGGTCAGCTCGGGGCGTCTCGGCGGCCGGGGGTGAGCAGACCCCGCTCGAAGGCCTCGGCGACGGCGGCGGCCCGGTCGTTGACGCCGAGCTTGGCGTAGATGTGCAGCAGGTGGGTCTTCACCGTCGCCTCGCTGATGAACAGCTGCTCGGCCGCCTCCCGATTCGTCGCGCCGCGCGCGATCAGCTGCAGGACCTCCAGCTCACGGGCGCTGACCACCTCCTTGACCGGCCGGCGGACCTCGCCCAGCAGCCGGGTGGCGACGGCGGGTGAGAGCACGGCCGTCCCCCGCGCCGCCGCACGCACCGCCCGGAACAGCTCGTCCCGGGGCGTGTCCTTGAGGAGGTACCCGGTTGCTCCGGCCTCGATGGCGGGCAGGACGTCGGCGTCGGTGTCGTAGGTGGTGAGCACGAGGATGCGGGCCCGGAGCCCGCGGTCGGCGATGGCCTTGATGGCGCTGACGCCGTCACCGCCGGGCATGCGCAGATCCATCAGCACCACATCCGGCTGGAGGATCTCGGCCCTCTCCACCGCCTCGCGCCCATTGGAGGCCTCACCCAGGACCTGGAAGTCGGGATCGCCGGCGAACATGCCCCGGAGGCCGTCGCGGACGACGGGGTGGTCGTCCACGATCAGGACCCCGATCGGCGCATCCCCATCGGCCCCGGACCGGGTGGCCTCAGCCATCGGCGATCTCCAGCACGCCGGCCGGGATGCGGGCCGAGATGGCTGTACCCCCACCGGCCTCGGTCTCGATGTCGAGCTGGCCGGCGAGCCGCTCGACCCGCTGGCGCATGGCCGTGAGCCCGTAGCCCTCCGTCTGCTGCTGGCCGTTGGAGCGCCCACGGGGCTCTCTGTGCTCGCGGTGCCCAGCGGGCGCGAAGCCGACGCCGTCGTCGCGCACGTCGAGCGTCACGAGATCATCAAGGTACGACAGGGTCACCCCTACCCGGGATGCACCGGCGTGCTTGGCGACGTTGGCCAAGGCTTCCTGCGTCACCCGGAGCAGGGTGACCTCGATCTCCGGGTGCAGCCAGCGAGGTGTGCCCGTCGCCGTCACCTCGACCGGGACCTCGCTCAGCTCCGACCAGCGGTTGGCCACGTCGGCCAGGGCGGCCGGCAGATGATGGACCTCGAGGGGCGTCGGCCGGAGCGCGTGCACCGAGCGCCGGGCCTCGGACAGGCTGTCCCGGGCCAGCCGCGCGGCGTTGTCGAGGTGCCGTCGCTGGGCCTGTGGGTCTCCCGTCGCCTGGTGGGCCGCCTCCAGCTGGGTGATCACGCCGGCCAGGTCCTGGGCGATCGTGTCGTGGATCTCGCCGGCCAGCCGTTGCCGCTCGTCGTTGACGCCCGCCTCCCGGGCCTGCGCGAGGAGCTGGGCGTGGAGCCCGGCGTTCTCGGCCAGTGCCGCTTCGAGCTCGGCGACGGTCTGCCGCCGCTGCTCGCTCAGGTCGGTCAGCTTGGCGCTGGCCACCAGCCCGAAACCGATGGCGGCGCTCTGGATGGCCACGACGACGGCGTAGACGGTCAGCGAGCCCGCCGTGGGGTCGGAGAAGCTGGCCAGCTGGGAGTTGAGGATCAGCGACGTCGCACCGAGGCCGACGAAGGTCGCGGTCCGGGGCCGCAGGAAGGATGCGTAGAACAGCCCGGTGATGACGAACGGGAAGTACAGCGGGTTGTAGGCCATCGCCACCGTGGCGATGGCGAGGAACCCGGCGAAGTAGAGCCGTATCCGGGTCTGGTCGCCCGGCAGCGCCGGGCGGGCCCGGGTGAACGCTCCGTAGGTCCACGCCGCGGCGACCGCGCTCAGACCGGTGATCGGCGCCCAGTGGGTCGAGGATCCCTCCTGGGCGGCGACGAGCAGCGTGCTGACGACCAGCAATGCATACGGGATCCAGGTCGCCACCCGCTCGGAGGGGCGGTCCCCGTCGACGACGGCCGGCGCGCTCATTCCCAGCGGAAGACCTTCGCCGCCAGCAGCCCCGCCCCGATCGCGAACGCGGCCATGACGATCAGGCTAGAGGCGGCCGGCCCGGTGCCGAGCCAGGCGTCCTCCAGGGCTGCGACCGCGGCGCCGGCCGGGGAGAGGTCGCTTGCCGTGCGCAGCCCATCGGGCATGACCTCCCGCGGGAAGTAGACGCCGGCGAAGAGGAGCATGGGGAAGTACACGATCCACCCGATGCTCTGGGCGGCGGACGCGCCCTTGGCCACCGAGCCGACGACCAGACCCATGGCGTAGAGGGAGGCCGCGGCGAGCACGAAGGCCAACGCGAACGGCAACGGGTGGCGCGGCAGAGGCACGTCGAAGCCAACCACTGCAACACCGACCGCGAGCGCCGCGGCCGCGGCGGCGGCGACCAGCTGGACGGTCAGCACGGCGCTCAACAGCCGGAGCGGAGGGACAGGCGTGGTGGACAGCCGGCGCAGCACACCCCGTTCGCGGTAGGTGGCCAGGTAGACCGGCACCGCCCCCAGCCCGAGGGTGGCGAGGCCCATGCCGATGGCGATGGGTGCGTAGAGGTCGATGGCCCGCTGCCCACCGAGGTCCTCGGAGGGCTCCTGGAAGCCGGGGAACAACGCTCCGAGCGCCACGAGCAGCAGCGCGGGGAAGATCAGCCCCCAGAACATCGCCGTGGGGTTGCGGCGGAAGAGCTTGGCCTCGACCAGGGTGAGCTTGGCGAAGGCAGTCATCGGACCTCCGTTGAGGGGTTGGGCACCGCCGCGATCCGGTCGGTGCCGTCGGGATGCTCGGTGAGGGTGAGGAAGGCGTCGTCGAGCCCGGGCTGCTCGATCCGCAGCTCCTCGGCGATGATGCGGCGCCGAGCCAGGAGCGCCATCACGGCATGGACGACGTCGCCCGTACCGGTCACGGTGACCTGCGCGTGGTCCCTGGTCACGCCGGAGACTTCGGGGAGCGCGCGGAGGGCGGCATCGTCGATGGGCTCGGACGGCCGGAACCGGATGCGTTGCTCCGCTGCCGCCCGCCGCACCAGGCCGGCTGGGGTGTCGAGGGCCACCAGCCGCCCACCGTCGATGAGCGCCACCCGGTCGGCGAGCCGCTCGGCCTCCTCCATGAAGTGCGTGACGAGCACGATGGTCACGCCCCGCGCCCGCACGTCCTCGATCAGGTCCCAGGTGTCACGGCGAGCCTGGGGATCGAGGCCCGTCGTCAGCTCGTCGAGGACCGCGATCCGGGGGTCGCCGACCAGCGCCAGCGCGACCGACAGCCGCTGGCGCAGTCCCCCGGACAGCTTGCTGGCCTCCGCATCGCGGTGCGGTGCGAGACCCAGGCGGTCCATGAGCTCCGGCCAGGAGGTCGGGGCGCGGTAGAACGAGCTGTAGAGGTCGAGGGCTTCCCACACCTTGATCCGGTCGGGGAGCTGGCTCTCCTGCAGCTGCGCCCCGACCTGCTCGTGCAGCTCTCGGCCGTCCCGCAGCGGGTCGAGCCCGAGCACGCGCACCCGGCCGCCGTCGGGCCGCCGCAGGCCCTCGATCGACTCCACGATCGTGGTCTTGCCGGCGCCGTTCGGACCGACGACGGTGAAGATCTCGCCGTCCTCGACCGTGAACGACACGTCGTCGACGACGGTCCGGCCGTCGTAGTGCTTGGTCAGGTTCTCGACGTCGATGACTCCCATCGGCGCTCCTCCACGATCCGGTGATCAACAGCGATCAGGATCGCGGGCGACGAGCCATGGGCACATCGCCTGAGCAGCTAGTTCTGTGCGCTGCCCGGTGGACCGTCCATCAACCGATCGGTGGATGCCGGACACTGCCGAGGGGGACGGGGTTGAGACCCGCGGTGATCTCGTCGCGCAGGCGCTCACGGTCGTCCCGCGCCTGGAGCAGGGACCCGGACGGAACGTGGAAGTGGGCGCCGTAGGGCGTGACGACCTCACACTGCCAATGGCCGGACAGCGTTCGCACCACGAAGACCAAGGCCGCGAGCACCACCACCAACAGGACCTCGAGGACCAGCACGACCATGGCGACGAGGGTCGCCGCCAGGATGACCCACACCACCAGGCCGGCCGCCTCGTCGAAGCGCTCCACGAGGCCGGACGGGTGCACGATCTCGTCCTTGTGCACGGCGGCCGACGCCTGGTCGTGGGCATCACCCGCCGCCGATCGGTCCTTCGGACGCCTGCGGAACAACCACCGCGACAGGCGCAAGCGCAGCGGCTCCGGCGCCAGAGCGATCCGCACCGCCCACCGCCGGCCGTGTGGATCGACCACATCCGGCGGTGGGACAAGT
>Ga0209382_10000518_pt1 | contig 63801 bp, 67 predicted proteins | sample SoiMetdeltSBSDD5_FD_187599 | JGI IMG/M metagenome (GOLD analysis project Ga0209382, IMG submission 187599) | Bulk soil microbial communities from a Populus tree surrounding site in Tennessee, USA - Soil MetaG P. deltoides SBSDD5 (SPAdes) (version 2) | ecosystem: Environmental > Terrestrial >...
ATGCAGTTGTGGCGGACCGTCGTCGATGATTGGCAGCCCGGCGTCTGGCGGCCCGACCAAATCGACGTGCCGGTCGAGGATCGCAGCTTCGGCGCCCGGCTGCGCAACCTCGGCCGCGCCGTCGGCTAAATCGTGGGCGCGTCAACGTCGTCACCGGGAACCGCGGTTACGGGCATGGCGCCCCCGGTGAATCGAAGGCAGGAGAGGCGGACCGTTCCGCGAGCTCCTGCAACGCCCGCTCGCTCGCCTCGTGGCGACACTCAGCACACACGTCGCGCTTGCCGTCGCGGACCCAACCGTCGTCCCGCGCCAGCTCGCCTAGGTGGATCTGGTCAGGACTGCGCTTCGGGTACTGGCGGTGGCAGCGATCGCACGTCAAGCGGTACTCGAGGGTCGTGGTCACCCTTCGAGTATCGAACACAGGTTCGACCCAGTCCATAGGGAACGGTTCACACTTGACGCACCGGCGAAGGGAGCCGCCCATGAGCACCAGTCGGCTGACCCGCACACAGTGGGAGCGCATACTGCTGTGTCCGTGGCCGACCGGCCACGACTGGCGGGACGCGCCAACCACGGCCGAGAGCCCTCTGCGGGGTTCTCGACCGCCCAATGCATTGGACAGTTCGTCAGCAGCGACAGCCGAACCGCCTGGTACGCCCAACGCCGGGCCATTCAGCTCTATGTCCTGACGTGAGGCCACCAGGCTCGGCGTCGCGCCGGCCGCCGCTAGAAGGTGGTTACGAGCCTTTGCCATGCAACTCGCGGCGCATCTGAGCTGCGAGTTGATCAACCACGGATCGAAGGTCGCCGCGGATCCCGGCGAGTCCTATGCGTCGGTGCAGCTTCGCGACGTCGTCGTCGACGCCCCGCACGAGCTCGTACCTATAGTCGAACAGGCCGTGCTCGTTGACGTCGACCGGCACCTTCATCACATACGAGACGTTGAACCGCTGCGAGAGCGCGAACGCCTGGCGCGTAAGGTCGCGCACCTCGGGTGAGGCGTCGAGCTCGACCCGAGCGTCGAACTCGTCGATCCTGTCATCGGGGATCACGTCGGGGATCGTGGCGTCGGGGTCTAGCGTCGTCGGCTCCCACACGCGCAAAGCGCGTTCGAGCATGGCCAACAGTTCGACGTACATCTCTCGTCGCGCCGCACGGGTTGCGCTGTTGCGGTTCGTCCACCATTGGACCGTCAGGGTGGCCAGCGCGCCGAGGGCTGCGCCGGCGACGATCTCGAGCATGCGCCGAGACTATCGACCGTGACAGAACCATCCCGGGACGCCGATTGTGAAGAGTCCGGCTCCGGGTGAGGGGTTGTTGCGGCGGCCCACCTTGATCCGTGGGCCGCCGCTGTGCGGGCGCGCAGACAGGGTCCCGGGCGGTGAATAGGCCGCCACTCCTCCTGCCAGCCGGGGCGGGTGTCGTACGCCTCGGCAAGGATCTGGATCACGTCGCCGAGCGCAGCGGTCCGGACCTCGTGGTCGTTGGGTACGAGCTCGGCGGCGGCGCGTTCGGCCGCTTCGGTGTAGAGGTCGATGATCCGCCGCTTGGCGACGAAGTCATCCAGTCGACGCTGCTGGATCGGCTCCGGCGCCCAAGGACCGATGTAGCTCCGCAGGTTCGCCTCGTCCCGGTCGATCTCTGCTCGGAGGAAGTCGACGATCGTCATGCTCGCCATCCTCTCAGCAGAACGCCTGGCAGACCCTTCAATCTGGCAACGGCGAGGACTAGCATTTGGACTCAAGAGACGACCCCCGGACGAAGTCACGGTGCATGGCCCCAAGAGGCCCCCTCCCCGGGGGTCGTCGCCAGTTTCGCAGGATCAGCATGAGACGACCCCCGCCAGGAGCTACCAACTCCGACGGGGGCCTAACGCCCGGAGAGCGCACCTCCGGGCATGTCCTCACACTAGCGGCGACGCCCGAACCGCCAGCTCAAGCCGCGGCCGAGCCGGAAGCTACCGCGACCGCGTGAGTTGACCCGAAGCCGCCGGCCGACCCTGCGCGACGCTGACACGCCTCCCTGGGACGCGCTGACGTCGGTGTCGCCGATGCGCTTGGTGCGTCGGAAGATCAGGCCCATCTCAGTCGCCCTCGATCCCTTCCGGCGAGTCCGGGATGGCCCTGGCCAGCGCCTCGTCCACCCGCCGGCGAAGCTCGTTCACGCCCGGTCCGTGGACCAGTTCGCTGTCCCGGGCGTTCAACTGGGTCTGCACAGACATCAGCCCGGCCATGGTCAGGTGTTCGCGAACGACCTGGTCGCCCCACATGGCGATCAGCGCCTTCGTTGTCTCGCGCATCGTGATCTGCCGGACGTCCTCGTCGGTGTACTTCTTCTCGCCGGCCATCAGTCGTCGCCTCCGTCGTCGTCAGTCATCGCGAGCGTAAGCCATACGGTTGCCTCGGCGAGCGCGGCGCGTACGTTCTCGTCGGCCTCACGCGCCCTGCTGAGCGCGTCGCGGGTAGCGGTCAGGTGGTCGTGCTCCTTGGGGCTCATGACGCCGCTTCCCGCTTCGAAAGCCGAGCCTGCGTGGCGACGACGCACGCGTCCTGCAACTTCTCTGCCGCGACGCCCAGCAGCGCGTGCGCCTGAATGACCAGCATCAGCAGCTCCGGGGCGTCGCCCTCTTCCTCAGTCCGCTGCAGAGTGTCGCGAGCGGCGCCGATAAGCCAGCTCGCCTGGTCGGCCGGGGTCCAGTCGGGGATGGTCGGGATGGGAGATGATGTGGACACGGGTGCCTCCAACTAGGCGCTCGAGGCCCCGTCCGCCGAAAGCGCTTCAGGCTGGCGGGGCCGCTGATAAGTCACCCGCCCGGCGCCTGCTCTCCACAGCAGATAACTCGGGCGGTAAAGGTCACCCGTCTGAGCGTGAAAACCCCCATAGCACAAGGGATTTCGGTGTGCTGGCTCTTAATCAGTGGGTTCGGGGTTCGAGTCCCTGATGGCGCACAACCTCCCAGTACAGCGACCACCTGGATCTTTGGTCAGCCTCACAAGCAGACGTTCCTTGCGGCGCTCCGGCGACGCCGACTGAAGTCACTCAGCACAAGGTGCGTCCGAGGTCATCGCCTCGCGCATCCATCTGGGACCAGTTCGGGACTGAACAGGACGTTCGACCCGTGTGGCGGAGCGTTCTGGCGATCCACGCTGGTCCGTGGCGAGAGACCACAAAGGTCCCGCTCCGAGGGAATTGCACCGCACACAAGCTGGGAGGCTTCATGTTCCGTGCCGCCAAATCGGCCGTGATCGCCGGGGGGTTGACGGCCAGCGCACTGTTCGTCGCGGCTCCTGCCGACGCAGTCACCGACTACCCCAACTGCGACGCTCTGCACCGGGACTTCGCGCACGGCGTGGCCCGGTCCGACCGCGCTGCTGACCGACAGGTACGCACCGGTCACTTCCGGCCCGCTGTGCGGCCCAGGGTTTACCGGGTCAACGACGAGAGCGACGCCGACAACGACGGCACCGCATGCGAGGTCAGCCGCTGACGTCGCAGTTCAGGCCGGTTGGGCGGCCGGTTCTTGTGGCGCCTTGGCTCTGCGCTTGGCAAGCAGACCGGCCAGGATCATGACGAGCACCCCGATCGCAACGCCGCAGAGCGTCCACAGGATTCGGTAGCCCTCGTCGCCATAGTCGGTTGGCTGCGCAACGTCGATCAGGGTCAGCACTCCGGCCGCGATGGCCGCGGTGTAGAGCGCGTAGTTCCAGAACCGGATCGCCACCACATGCATCAACTGCACGAGCGCAACCACCTCGAGTCCACGATCGATCGCGAACAGTTGTCGACCGTGCTCGCTGGCGGGTATCAGCAGGAGTAGCGCGGCTGCGACGGCGCCGATCAGGGTGCCTGCCACGCGCTGCGCGGCGATGAGCGTGGCCTGCGACAGGTCCGGTTTCATGGCGACCATGGCCGCGATCGGCAGCCAATAGCCGTGCGAGAGGTCGAATCCGAAGGCGATCGCGGCGGTGCCGGCGATGACAAGGGCGCGGATCACCGCGAACGCAATCAGCGGCCCAGTCAGGGCGCGTCGCGAGATGTCACCGGGTATCTCCGCGATCGGCTGTGGCCGGTCCTCGCGCCGGCTGATCAGCCAGTCGATGAATGTCACCACGATCCACAGCGCCGCCCCGCACGCCCAGGCAAGCACCTGAGCCCAGGTGTGGCTGGTGATGTGGGCGTGCTGGTGGTAGCTGAACGAAATCCCGAGGGCGATGATGAACCACAGATTGAGCAGCGTCGCCGCGACGAAGCGACGCACTCCCAATGCGACCGCCAAGCCCCCCACCAGCGTGACCGCGAACGCCGCCAGCGTCAGCCAGCCCCAGGCCTCACCGCCGATGCCGAACCCCAGTCCGGTCAGACCTGCGCCGATCAGTCCGAAGACCGCGATTCGCAGTACGCGCTGGCCGTAGCTGCCTCCCGGGTCGGCCAGCCACGCGAACAGCGCACCGAACAGGGCGCTGAACAGATACTCCTCGTGCCCGATCGCCCAGACGACCACCAGCGGCACCAGCGCCACGTCCAAGAAGAGCACCGCTCGCGGCCAGTTGACCCCAGCCGGGTTGAGCTCGAACACCTTCGACGGCCAACTCATCACCGCTCCTCGGTGATGAGGCTGTTCTACTCGTTCGCTTTCACTGGCCATGGCCACCAGTCCTCACCACCTCTCAGCGTGGACCGGCACCACCGTGCGGCGCATGGGTCTTACGTCCCGCTGATCGAGGAGGTTGGGACCAAACGCGAACGTCACTCGACGGCGAGCGACACCTCCGTCGCCTTGATCAGCAACGTCACGGCCGAACCTTCGCTCAGACCGAGGTCATCGGCGGCGTCACGCGTGATCGACGAGGTAAGAATCTGGTCGCCGCCATCAAGGCGCACCTTGACGACCGCCATCGCCTCACCCTTGGCGACCGACACCACTGTGCCGGGCAACTGGTTGCGCGTCGACAACTTCATGCTGCTTCCTCCCGTGGATGGATCCGTCCGGGCGAGCGTAGACAGCGCGTCGCCGACCGACCAAGGATCTCCGCACCTGCGCCCCAGCCACCCCGAAGGGATGATGCAGATGAGATCATGGATGCGCACAAGCCACGGCGGCGCCGCCATCCCACGGAGCGACCACAGATCGCCCCGTCAACGCGAACCGCTACTGCGCTACTGAATGGCTATACGGGTTCCGTAGATGTTCTGGTTGAAGCCGCCCGCGTTGGGGCAGGTGTTAGGCCCGGCGACGCCGCCCGTCACGGTGACGCACATGTGGACGTCGAACCCATCCTGGGTCGTCTCGCGAGGGTCGGTGCCGGCGACGACGTCCCGGTTGTCGGTCCATGCCATGTATCCCGCGAGCCCCTGTGGCGTGCTCGCCAGCGATACCCAGTTGTAGTCGCCGACGAACGGTACCGATCGCGCGTCGAACATCTCGTACTGGAGCGGCTGCCGGGCCGACGACACCATGCCGAGCGGAGTGAACGAGGTCCCGTTCGTGGAGTACGCGGCGAACGTGCCGACGGTTGCCCCGCTCGAGGTCGCCGCCGTGGTGTTCCCGATCGGACGCTGGACCGAGTAGTCCGAGCCCCGGTTGTCCTGCCAGACCGCGACGAGGGTGCCGTTGAGGGCATCGACGTCGGGGAAGAACTGGTGCCCGCTGCCGCCAGCGTTGTCGACCTTGACCGGAGTGTTCCAGGACTGTCCGTTGTTCAGCGAGCGAGTCACATAGACGACCCCGCGTCCCACCTGACCGCTGCCGGGGCCAGCCGAGTCGTAGGACGTTGCGCTGTCAGTCACTGTTGCCGGGTCGATCGCGTTGTACGTCACGTACACGCCCGGGAGTCGTCCGGACTGATCAGACGTCACCCGGGGCTCGAGTGGGATGCGCGCGAACACAAACTGGCTCGGGCACAGGTCAGCGCCGTCGCCGCAGTCACGCGCCCCTGAATCGAACGGGAAGTAGCGGCGGAACGAGCCGACCTGAGCCGCAGGCGAGAACGTGCGGCCGCCGTTCGACGAACGCGCGAACCCCACTCCTTCGAGGTCATTCGCGCTGGGCGTGTCACGGGTCCCCCAGACGACGTAGACGTCACCGTCGGCCTCGACGGCGATGTCGCACCCCTGGACGTCCTTGCCAGACGACAGCGAGATGTTGTTCGAGAAGGTCGCGCCTCCGTCGGTTGAGCGGCTGAAGAAGATCTGCGTCCGTCCCCCACTGCCGACGAATCGAGACCAGCACACGTAGACATTGCCGTTGAACTGTGACGCCGTGCGGTCGACCTCCATCATCGGCTTGTCGGTGAACTGGCCCGCTGCGATCGAGGGCGTCCCGCCCTTTCCTACAACCGCGGTCTGCTGATAGTCGTACGGCAAACCGCCGGCCGGGTGCCCGGCCCAGGTCGTGACATAGACGACGCTGTCTTGCGGTTTGGCGTTGTTGTACGCGATGCCGCCGGTGTAGAGGTCGCCGTCGGAGTTGAACGCCAGCAGTGGATCGCTGCCTTGCGTCTGCTTGCCGAACATCGGCGACTGCCGGCCCTCGGTGGAGGTGTCCTCTGGGTAACCCGGCGTCAGCGAGTTCACCCAGCTCTCGCCAGAGTCGGTCGAGAAGCCGAGACCGAGGAACCCACCCACCATGTCGCTGGTGCAGTACTCGTTCCATGACGCGACCACATGCGTCGGGTCCGTCGGGTCAACGGCCACAGCAGGCTCGTTCTGCTGCCTCGCACCGCCGCCGTCGTTCGGATCGAGGTCCCCTGGCGTTGCAGCGACCGGCGTGGGGTCGGACGCGTCGCTGCTGCACTCCTGGATGGACGCATCGGTCCCGCCGTCATGACGCACATAGTTGTGGTCGCTGACCTTGTCGTCGGTGCCATCAGTCCCCCCAGTGCTGACCGTGGCCGCCTGAGCTGCCGTGGCGAGAAGGAGAGTGGCGGATGCCCCAAGCGTGACGACGAGACTTGTGCGTCGCATGTCGACCTCCCAGGCCGAGTGCCGGTTCGCCACCTGATACTTCTCCCACCGCAGCACAACCGCAAGGAATTCAGTCTGTTCGACGCTCGAATCCCTGATGGCGCAAAGATGATTCGATCCAGCGACCGACCGTCCCGGCTGTCATCAGCACCTTGTCGACATGCGACAGATCAGAAGGCCCGCAAGGCACCAGTGATGACAATCCAGCAGGGTCCGGCGCAAATCAGGGGTACGGATCGACGTCCGGTGAGCTCACAAGAGCCACAGCGACGTCCTTCAGGTCTGGTCCTCGCCAGAATCGATCCGGCGCTGCTGGCCGCGCTTGGCCGCGCCCACAATGACCTTGAGCGCGACACCGACGATCACCAGATCGGCGATCATCTGTCCGGTGATCACCAGCCGGGCCGCGTCTGACTCTGCCTTGAGATCTGCGAACCCTTCGGTCGAGAACACGGTGACCGTGAAGTACAGCGCGCGCGAGTGCGTTAGGTGCTCGTTGAAGTTGCCGGCCGATGCGGTCGAGAGCATCAGGTAGGTGCCAGCAAACAGCAGCAGGAACAGCGGGATGCTGGTGGCCAGGGCCTCGACTGCCCAGAGACCCGGGTACTGCGACCGGATGATCCTGCGGACCTGGACGACGATCAGCGCGGCCAGCCCGAGCAGTCCGATCGCCAGCAGGACGACTCCCGTCCAGGTCGACACCCGGTCGAATGGGATCAGGTAGTAGATCGCCACCAACCCGACCAGGAAGCCGAGAGCCCGGAACGTCGACCAGACGATGAGACGCGGCGGCGGCCCACCCTCCCACCACGCATCGGATCCCCCGCCTGGGCTCCCACTCATGGGAGAAGGCTAATCGGCAGCGCGGCTCAGCCTGTGACGTCGAGGTGATCGAGGATCTGTGTCGCCGCCTCCTCAGGAGTCGACCCGCCGACGTTGACGACCTGATCGGCGGCGGCGGTCAGCCAGGGTCGTGCCTCGGCATAGGGACCGACATGCTCATGACGCCAGCCTCTGATCTGGACCCCGTCCGGGTCGGCGTCGATACGGGCATGAAGCACGTCGGCGGGTGCGTCCAGAAGTACGTGTACGACTCGATGCCCGAGAACTGTCATGCCGGCGTGAAGCTCGGCCCAGTACCCCTCGTCGAGCACCGTCTGCACGGCGACCAGGTCCTGGCCGGTGAAGTTGGCGACCTCAGCCGCGACCACGGGTACGAGCGTGCGCCAGGGCGGAAGCTGCTGGAAGTCGCTGAACTCGTGGTCGCTCAGATTCGCCCGGAGCAGGTAGCCGACCCACTCGGGATCGAACAGCCGCAGCCGTGGCGACAACGCGACGAGCGCCTTCGCCGTGGTCGACTTACCGGCGCCGAATGCCCCGTTCAGCCACACGATCACCGATGGGCACCGTTTCGCCGGTGAGCGCCGAAAGTGAGCGCCTGGGTATCAGCCGGCCAGCGCGACCAGGACGATGATCGCCACGATCACCAGGGCGACCAGACCAGCGCCGGCAAGGATTACCCGCGTCCAGCGCAGCCCCGTCTTCTCGGGTTCAGCGCGATCGACGAAGGCCTGGAACATCTGAGTGTTGGCGCCAGGATCAAGATCCTCGTTCTCGGGCATGGGCGAGATGCTACAGGGTGTCGGCCGCCCCTCTGACCTGCACCCGACGGCGATTCGGGAGCGCCCGCGAAGGGGTCAGCGCATCTCCGCCGCGGCGGCGTCGCGAAGCAGTCTGGCCAGCTGCCGGGCACTCTTGTCGGTCTCGGCGGCGAACTCGATCGTCAGGGCCACAACGAGGTTGAGCGAGGCGCCGAAGGCCGCCTGCGGATCATGGGTGGGCTGATCCGATCGGGCCGCCTCCCAGCCGTGGTCGTGCACGTACTTCAGGTGGTCGACGGCGGCGTCCCACATCGGTGCGCCGGCCGAGTCGGGCGGAAAGCCCTCATCGCGTTTGGGCAGCTCGCCGAGGACCTGGTTGAACGACCGGCCGCGGAGCTTGGCCAGCATCCCGGCGACCGCATCCGAGGTCAGGACGTTGCCCTCGGTCAGCTCCGCGTACGGCAGGTCGGACCGGATGAGTACGCCGTCGCGAGTCAGGTACGAGTGCAGGAAGTCGCACGCGAGATGTACGACGCGAGCCTGCTCGGACGCCATGGAGGCGACGATATCTCAGCCTTCGAACATGGCGCGGCATTCGTCGACGCCCTCGACCGAGACCCCTTCGTGGGCGTCGGCCAGCCAGCGGTCGCGGGTGAGCCGGAGCCGGTCGGAGACCAGGACCTCCGTGCCACGGGCGTCGCGGGAGATGCCGTCGGACTGGTAGCCGAGTTTGCGGGAGACGCCCTGCGACGCATGGTTGTCCGGGAACACTTCGGTGACCGCGGCCGCCGCCCCAAGGTGATCGAACGCCAGCGTCAGCAGGCCGATCCGAGCCTCAGTACCGAAGCCCTGCCGCTGGTGCGCGAGACCGAGCCAGGACGAGGTGGTGACCTCGCGTACGACCGGGAAGTCCTTCGCCCCCAGACTCACCATGCCGCGCGGTTGGCCGTCGAGGGTGAATACCCCGAGCCCCAGGCTCCAGTCCGTCACCGCCCATTCGGCAAGCGAGCCCCAGTAGCCCCGCAGCACGAACTGCGAACGATCACGGGCCGAACCCTCCGTCCACGGTGTGAGGAACGGGCGTTCAGAAGGCTGGTGGACGCCGCCACCGGCCAACTCGGCGAACTGCGCGAGTTCGGCCTCGTCGGGCAATCGGAGTTGGAGGCGAGAGGTCGTGATGCGGAGTCGGTAGGTCGGCCAGAGGTCGGCGAGCATGCCTCGCATCATCGAGGCAACCGTGGCCGGCGCGCCACCCGATTTCGCCCGCTTCCGGCCGGAGAGACGAACCGCTGCCCTGTAACACGCCGACGATGCCAGCGATAGATAGAGCAGCAGCGTCCCTCTCCAGGTCCGCGTCCTGGAGAGGGCGCCGCTGAACCTACCGGGATCTACCGGCCGCATCGCGACTCGGCTCGGTCAGGCGTGCGCGCGATGCCGGTGGATCAGGTGCTCGAGCTCCTGCTCGCGGACCTGGCCGCCGACGAACAAGACCACGACGACGAGCCCGCCCACCGCCAGGGCCATGTCCACCAGGAATGCGACGTGGATGCCGTCCGCCAGACTCGATGCCGAGACCACGAACGCCGTGTTCAGCCCGAGGCCGACCGCACCGCCGGCGATCTGGAACATGTAGATGATGGCGCCGCCCAGGCTGGCGCGAGACTCGTCGAGTGCGGTGATCGCCACCGTGGTGATCGTGGAGTAGAACAGTCCGATCCCGGTGCCGAGCACGACCATGCCGATGACGAGCGTGGCGCCGTACGAGTCGATCCGGTCGACGAACGACAGCAGGAACATCCCGACGACGAGAGCGACGGCGCCGAGCGTGACGATCGGCTTCGGGCCCACGCGTGAGTAGAGCGGTCCCGCGACGAACGAGGCGAGTGCGAACAGCCCCATCATCGGCAACAGACCCAAACCGGCCTCCACCGGCGAGAAGCCGAGCACCTTGGTCAGGAACTGCGGCAGGTAGAGCAGTGAGGCGAAGAAGATCGCCGACATCAACAGGGTCGCCAACCCGGCGGTGAAGAAGTCCCGGTTCTGGATCACGTCGCTGGGTACGAGGGCATGCTCGCCGCTGCGATTCTCGACGTAGCCGAAGACGAGGAGACCGACGGCCGCGACCGCGAAGAGCACGATGATCATCGGATCGGTCCAGCCCTCGTCGGAGCCGAAGTCGAGCGCAAGCAGCAACGCCAGCAGGGCGATCGACAGCGTGACGACGCCGGCGTAGTCGATACGTCGTTCGGCGTCCTCGACCTTGGTCGCGGGCACCACCCGCCAGGTGACGAAGGCGGCGAAGGCGGCGATCGGCAGGTTGAGGAAGAAGATCCAGCGCCAGCTGGCCAGGTCGGTCAAGACACCGCCGACCAGCGGTCCGACGGCGTTTCCGAACCCCGCCATGCCGAGGATCAGACCCCCGGCGATCCCGGCCCGGCTCCGCGGGACGATCGCGAAGGTCATGCCGAGAATGGCCGGCCACATCATCGCCCCTCCGATGCCCATCACGGCCCGGGCGAGGAGCAGCAGCCACACGTCGTCGGCGAAGCCGGCGAGGACCGAGAAGGTGGCGAAGATGGCCGATCCGATGAAGAAGATCCGACGGCGGCCGTACATGTCGGCCAGGCGGCCGCCCGTGACGATCAGGATTCCGAACACAAGGGCGTACCCGTTGATCACCCACTGCGTAGTGGTGACGTCGGACGAGAGGGCTTCCTCGATGGCCGGTAGGGCGATCGACAGCGCGGTGAAGTCGTTGGCGATCACCAGCACCGCGAGGCCCATGGCAGCCAGACCCAGAGCCTCGGACCTCGAGATCGAGTCCTTGACCTGCGACATACGCCCGTTCCCTCACCACCGGCAGCTCGCTGGTACGGCTGCCGAGTCGATCGGTGGATTGACCCCTACGGTCGCTCACTCTAGATAGGCGAATTGTGGACGAGCAGGGCCAGAGGTCCCGAAGCCGGGCGTCCGAACAGCGCCATCGCGATCCGATTTTCGGTCGTTGTCGCAGGTCATCCGGCATGTTCGCGAATGTCATGCGCTGACCCGGTGCAGATCGCCGCAAGTAGGCGTAAGGTCCCTCGTTGGCATGTCTCACCTCGCATAACGCCCGTGAAGCAGGGAGGGTTCGCCAACATGAAAGTTGCCCGCAATACACGTGCGCTGGCTGCCGGCGCCGCATTTGCCTCAATCGCCGCTATCGCCGTTCCGGCGATCGCCCAGGCCGATCCGCCTGGGCAGTCCGGTGACCAGGGAGCACCTGGAATCGGAGATCCGTACTTCCCACTGGAAGGCAACGGCGGCTACGACGTCCGCCACTACGACCTGAGCTTCTCCTACAACCCCGACACCGACCGCCTCGACGGGGTCAACCGCATCCGCGCCAAGGCGACGCAGAACTTGTCGCGATTCGACCTCGACCTCCAGCAGCTCGACGTCAGCGCGGTCACGGTCAACGACGTTCCTGCCGACTTCACCCGAGACGGCCAGGAGCTCCAGATCACACCGCACAACCGAATCCGCGAGAACGCGACGTTCAACGTGGCCGTCACCTACGGCGGTGTGCCGGAGACGATCGTCGGCTCGCCGATCGTGTTCGGGTCGCCGTATGGCTTCCTGCACACGCCGGACGGCGCGTTCATGGGTGACGAGCCCAACGTCACGTCGACCTGGATCCCGCTCAACGACCACCCGAGTGACAAGGCGACCTGGACCTTCCGGGTCACCGTGCCCGAGGGATTGGGCGTCGTCGCGAACGGCCAGCTCGTCTCGCAGGACACCAGCAACGGACAGTCGACGTTCGTGTGGAACGAGCCGAACCCGATGTCCAACTACCTCGCCACCGCCGACATCGGCCACTGGGTGATGAAGACCGGCAAGACGCCGGGCGGAATCCCCGAGACCGTGGCCGTCGACCCACAGATCATCGCCAACAACCCGACCGCGGTCGACTACTACTTCGACACCACGGCCGAGGCGACCGACCTGTGGACCGACACGTTCGGGCCCTACCCGTTCGACTCGACCGGTGCGATCGTCGACGACGCTCGCTTCAACGGTCAGCCGCTCGGATTCTCGCTGGAGACCCAGACCCGGCCGCTCTACTCGGGCTTCCGGAGCACGTCGACCATCGCTCACGAGCTGTCGCACCAGTGGTTCGGTGACAGCGTGTCGGTGAAGACCTGGGACAACATCTGGCTGAACGAAGGATTCGCCACGTTCGCCCAGTACCTGTGGGACGCTCACAAGGGCGTTCGGTCGGCGCACGACTCGTTCCTGGCGGACTACAGCCGCCCGGCCTCTTCCGCGTTCTGGAAGACGATCGTCGCAGATCCGCAGCGCGACACCATGTTCAGCAGTGCCGTCTACCGACGTGGCGGCATGACGCTGCAGGCGCTGCGCGAGAAGATCGGTGACGACCCGTTCTTCCAGATCCTGCGCACGTGGGCCGCGCAGCACCGCTACGGCACGGCTACCACTCAGCAGTTCATCGACCTGTCCGAGCAGATCTCCGGACAGGACCTGGACTCGTTCTTCAACACCTGGCTGTACACACCGGAGAAGCCGACCACCTGGTAACGGCTGCTACAGCTGCGAGGCGTTCGACCCTCGGGTCGGACGCCTCGTGGCGTCTCCGCATATGTATCGGATCGTGACATTTCTACGCAATTCGGGTCGAGTAGGTGCGATTCTTTCGCTAAGTGCCCGTTGACCTTTGAATTGCCGCAATGACACGCCGAATTCACCGTCCCCGATTATCACCCAAACCGGTGTTAGCTTGATTTTCCCGCGCTCGCCTGGTTTGGGAGGGGGCAGCGTGCCACGCCCGGTCGATCACGGATCAACGTATGTGCCAGGTCTCGACGGTCTTCGCGCCCTGGCCGTCATTGCGGTGCTGGGATATCACTTCGCCATTCCACAAATGGCCGGCGGATTGCTGGGCGTCAGCATCTTCTTCACCCTGAGCGGGTTTCTGATCACCAGCCTCCTGGTGTCGACGTGGGAGCGGACCGGCGGGCTCGAGCTGCGCAGATTCTGGCTGCACCGGGCTCGACGCCTGCTCCCCGCGCTCGTCGTGGTGCTCGTGGCCGTGCTCGCCGTCACCGCGATCACAGACTCCGAGTCGTTGTCGAAACGCTGGAGCGAGTCGATCAGCGCGCTCTTCTACGTGAACAACTGGGCGACAATCAGCGGCGGCGGCTCGTATTTCGATTACTTCGCCGGACCGCAGCCGCTCGAACATCTGTGGTCGCTGTCCATCGAGGAACAGTTCTATCTGGTGTGGCCGCTGCTCCTGCTCTTGTTCATGTGGCGGTTTTCGGGGCGGCTCGTCGACGTCGCGAAGATCACCATCGCATTGGCCGCGGCGTCGTTCGTCACGATGGCGATCCTGGCCCAACCTGCGCTGGACAACACCCGGGCGTACGAAGGCACTGACGCCAGAGCCGGCGAGTTGCTGATCGGTGCGGCGCTGGCGCTGATCTACCGGCCGTCACGGGTGCGAGTGCGCCCGCCCGCGGGAGTACGGATCCTGGTCGACGCCGTCGGCCTCGCCGCCCTCAGCGTCATGTTGTGGATGGTCGCCTCGACGTCGTTCTACTCCCTGTCGCTGTATCGAGGCGGGTTCCTGCTGCTGTCCCTCGCCACCGCCCTGCTCGTGGCCGTCGTGTCCTACCCGGGATCGCTGCTCGGGTCGGCCTTCGCCATCCCACCGCTACGCTGGATCGGCGAGCGGTCGTACGGGATCTACCTGTGGCACATGCCGGTCGTCGCCTTCACGCCTCCGAGCCTGCTCAAGGGCGTCTCGGTGCCGCTGGTGGTGCTGCAGGTCGCGCTGACCTTCGGCCTGGCCGCGCTGTCGTGGCGGCTGATCGAGGACCCGATCCGGCAGCATGGCTTCATCGACGCGCTGCGCCGACCGGTCGCGAACACGAGTCTGTTCGCCACCTCGCCGCCGACACCGACCCGTGGCGGACTCGTGCTCACCGCGGCGGCCGTCGTCGCGCTGACCTCCTGCAGCTTCATCGTGAAGCCGGACGACAGCCTCGGGCCCGATGCCATGGCCAGTGCCGACGGAGCGCCGCTGCCACCGGCACACGGCGACGGAGGTCGTGACCACAACCCACACAAGGGCGACGCGCACGAGGCCGACTCAAGCACAACCCACTCCGACGTAAACACCGACAACGCCGACGCAGACAACACCGACGCCGGCGTGACCGAGAAGCCGGACGACACCGCGCAGCAAACCGACCAGGGCAGCTCCGCGACGTGGCAGACCTCCTGCGACTCGGTCGTCCACGTCGGCGACTCCACGTCGATCGGCCTGATGGACCCGGACTACGGTCTGCGGCCCGGCCAGCGGATCGACGCGCAGTACCGCAAGGTCGGGGTCGAGAACGTCGACACCGACATCCTCGGAGCCCGCTCGATCGTCGAGCACTACCACGACCAGCCCAACGCGCAGGAGGCCACCGCGAGCCGGATGGACGACGGCTACGACGGCTGCTGGGTCTTCGCGATGGGCACCAACGAGGTCGCGAACCAGGCCGTCGGCGGCGTCGTCCCACTGGACGAGCGCATCGACCTGCTGATGAACGAGATCGACGGCCAGCCCGCCATATGGCTCACGGTCAAGTCCCTGCTCTCCTCGGGCCCGTGGTCGAACGACGAGATGGCGAAGTGGAACGACGCACTGCGCGCCGCGTGCGACCGATACCCCAACCTCCGGGTGTACGACTGGGCGTCCGAGGTGCACGACGGGTGGTACATCCCGGACGGCATCCACTTCACGACGCACGGCTACGCCCAGCGCGCGAAGCGAACCGCCCGAGCACTCGCCGTCGCGTACCCGTTCGAGGGCTCGTCCGACGACTGTTTCGTCAGTTCGTCCTGACGTCCGCGCTAACGTTCAGGCGGGACCCATCGCCGAGGAGCACACCATGGCGCGACGACCGTTCGGCGTGACCCTGCTCGTCGTCCTCATCGTCATCAACGGACTCATCGCGCTCGTCGGGGGGCTGGCCCTGGCGTTCCAGCACGACGAACGGGACGTCATCCGCCAGACCTCGATGTCCAGCCACGGCCTGCTCGTGTACGGGATCGCGCTGGTCGTCATCGGCGCGATCTACCTCCTGATCGCGCGCGGGCTCGCCGCCGGCGGAGGCATCTCGCGATTCCTCGTCGGGGCCTTCAGCCTGCTCAACCTGATCGGCGGGATCTACGTGGCGATCGAGAAGGACGGCCGGCTCCAGTCGCAGGCGATCGTGAGCGCCATCATCAGCGGAGTCGTGCTGATCCTGCTGTACTCACCACGCGCGAACGCGTTCTTCCGGACCAACTGACCCGCGTCGTACGACGGCGCCGATCAGCACGAGTCGATCGCGTCGAAGACGAAGTCCTGTACTTCGTCGTGACGCTGCACCAGGCCGATGCTGTGATCGTCGGTGTCGACCGGAAGCAGCTGCGGCGGTGGCACGCCCTGCTCGTCGGCCCGGGACCGGATCAGGTCGACGTTCGCGACGATGTCGCGGTTCTGCTGCTCCCAGGTCACCCAGATGTTGTCCGGCAGGGGTGTCATGCCGGTGCCGTCGAGAACGCCGTGGGAGTCGCTCGCGAGCAGGACCGGCGAGATGGCGACCAGCGCGCAGGGCGGGGGCAGCCGATCGAGCGCGTCGAACGTCACCGAGTTGCCCATCGACGACCCGACGACCGCCACGTCGGACGCCCCGCGTTTCCGGAGCAGTGCGACCGCGCTGGCCAGGTCGGCCGGCTCCTCGGACAGGTCCTCCTCCCCCGGCGAGCTGCCCTGGCCGCGCCGGTCGAACAGCAACACACGAGCGCCGGTCGCCTCGGCGACATCGGCGGCCCATGGCAGCCACTCGCAGATGGTCTGGCCGGCCCCCTGTCGCAGCACCACGCCGACCCGAGCGTCGGCCGGGCCGACCAGGGCGGCGCCGAGGGTCATGCCGTCGACTCGCGGCAGCGTCACCCGCTTCGCGCCGGCCGGTACGTCGTCGCACTGCTCGCTCAGCGGCATGTTCGGGTCGTACGTGGGCGGCTCACCGAACTGCCGCCAGCCCACGACCCCGAGCAGGATGACGGCGGCGGCAACAGCAACCAGGCCCACCACGACGCGGTTGTTCACGGTGGACAGCATGCCGCAGCCGCGTGACGGGCGGCTGGCCGTGAGGTGTCAGCCGAGGATCTTCGCCTTCTGAGCGGCGAATTCCTCCTCGGTCAGAATGCCCTGGTTCTTCAGGTCGGCCAGGTCCTTGAGCTGCTGCACCGGGTCGGCAGCGGGCGCCGCCTGTGGTGCTGGCGCGGCGTACTGCTGCGGCTGCGTCTGCTGGTAGGCGGACTCCCGGTCGGCGTAGATCTGCGCGTCACGGTCGGCGTACTTCTCCGCCTGCCGCCGCTGCACCCGGCCGCTCACCGCCGTCGCCGTGCCGGCCACGACGGCCGTACGCGCGACCCCTCGCAATAGTCCAGGCATCCTCGTCCTCCTCAGGTGGTCGCTTCGAGTGCGTCGAGTGTGTCCATGATGTCGCCGGCTGGAATCCGCATGCTGGCGACGACCTCGCCACCATTCTTGCGCGCGGCCGCGACGAACGGGATGGCCCAGGTGTTCTCGTAGACGATCAGGGCGGCGACCGTGTTGGGCTCCAGCGCGCCGGCCGCCTCCGCGACGTCGTCGTCTCCCAGCAGGCCGGACCGGGCCCCGGAGAAGTACGAGAACCCCATCGAGTCCTCATCCATCTCGAGCACCTCGACGTTGCCGTCCAGGTCCTTGCTGACCACCATCAGGTCGTACAGCCGGACGGTGCCAGCCTCGACCAGATCGATCAGCGCCTGTGCCGCCTCACCCGTGAGCCGATCGCGCGGGAACTCGAGGAGTAGGAAGTCGATCGGTCCATGGACGTCGGTGCTTGTGTTCATCTCGCTCCCTCGGACGTACTGTTCATGCCGATCTGACCCGTCCGCGGGCACCCGGATCGGCTCGACTCCAACGATGCGCAGATGCGAGGTGCCCCTGCATCATCCGCAGCGGGTGACCTGAGGGCGATCCGGCCGTCCCCGTTCCGCTGAGGGTAGGCAAATCCCGAGACACGCCGGCGTGTTTCGGGATCTGGCTACCGCCACCGGGACCAGCGGATCCGCAGCCCGCGTCTCGACATGCGGCTGAGCATAGGGAGCTACTCGTAGCCTGATGCCGTGCGTCAGATCGTCGTGATGGGGATCGCGGGCTCCGGCAAGTCGACCGTCGGCGCCGCGCTGGCTCGTCGACTCGGGGTGCCGTACGCCGAGGCGGACGACTTCCACAGCTCGGCCAACGTGGCGAAGATGTCGGCCGGCCATCCGCTGACCGACGCCGATCGAGACCCGTGGCTGCACGCGATCGCCGGCTGGCTCAGCGCGCACGACCAAACCGGCGGCGTCGTGAGCTGCTCCGCCCTGCGACGGCGCTATCGCGACCTCCTCCGTGCCGGTGCGCCGGACGTGACGTTCGTGCATCTCGACGGCGATCCGGAAGTCGCGAGGCGACGGGTCGCCGGCCGACAGCATCACTTCATGCCGGCCGGGCTGGTCGCGTCGCAGAGTGCGACGCTCGAACCGCTCGCCCCAGACGAGCACGGCATCGTCGTCGACTTCGACACCCCGGTCGATGGTCTCGTGACCTCGATCGCGGAGCAGCTGGGAGGCTGAGCCCCCGGTCGGCCTACCGGGCGTCGTCGAGGATGGTGAGCCCGGCGTCGTCATTCGGCGGCTGGTCGTCGTCGGACCGCTTCGTGGTCCCGGTGTCGAACGCGCTCAGGCCGAGAACCGCCCGCACCTTCTCGATCACCTGGTCGGTGAACAGCCCGGCAAGGCCACCGAGCGCAGCCGCGACGACCAAGGCGCCCGACGACCCGCCCTCGATCGAGCTGATGTTGAAGAAGCCCGCGACGACGAGCATGTAGAACAGGATTCCGAGCCCGGCCGCCGACACCGGCCGCGTGACGTACCACCACAGGTACGCCTGCTCCAACGTGTCATGGCCCGCTCGCGCGGCGAAGGTCAAGGTCATCACGGTCACGCTGCCGATCAGCGCCATCAGCGCGACCATCGCCACCAGCGTGGATGCGGCCGAGACGCTGAACTCCAGGCCGAGGAAGTGACTCGTGACCTCACCCGACTCGTTCGCCGACCAGGCCAGCGACCAGATCCACGGTGCGACGGCGACCAAGAGCACGCCGAAGATCACCAGGTAGCAGCCGATCAGCTTGCGCTGGCGGGAGGTCATCGGCGCATGGACCACCAGAGTCTCGGACATGGCGCCTCCTCGGCTCAACACCATTGGACCACGCCGAAGGGGCCGGCCAGCAGGGTCGATGAGCCCACTTGGGACCGTCCTGAAGCAGGACAAACGGCGCAACCCCGCATTCTGACAGCGTTGCCGCGTATCTCGGGCACCCATCGACCCCTCCTCCGGAGGAGAAGGCGAACCTGGCGCCGTCACTGGACCGCCGCGGAGTCGGCGTAGTGCCCGAATCTGTCACCCTCTGTGATGACGTCGCAGCGAGCAGTACCGGCACCAGCGGCCCACCGCCCGTAAGGTTGCGCGTAGTGGCGACGTCCTAACGAACGGTGCAAGACTTCGAATCGAGCGCGGCAGACTCAACCCGCGTGAGTACGAAGTTACAGCCACCCACTGCGTGGCACGCCTACCGCACCGTGGCACGCCAACTCAGCAGAGGGAATCAGATGACCCGCCTCGCCACCTTTGACACACCCCTGCACACCACTGCGGACGCTGGCGTTTTCACCTACGAGTGGGCCACTTCGAACGCCGGCGGCACCCAATGGGACCGCTACGACGCCACCCACTGGGACCACGCTGACGCCACCCACTGGGACCACGCCGGCGGCACCCAATGGGACCGCTACGACGCCACCCACTGGGACCACGCCGGCGGCACCCAATGGGACCGCTACGACGCCACCCACTGGGACCACGCTGACGCCACCCACTGGGATCTGCGCACAATTCCTTCGACGGACCCAGTTGAGCTTCGCATAGGGGCACTTGCTGCGGCATGATCAGAAGGTCATAGATTGGAGGACCTTCGATCTCGCAGCCGGGCCAGAGGCGCATCTATCTCGCGAGCCTGCTCGTTCTGACGATCGGGCTCGGTAGCGCCTGCCTAGCGGTCCTCGCAATCGATTCGCCGCGGGTTCATGTGCCTACCGCGGTCTTCTGGGGGCTCGTCGCCCTGCAGATCCTCTCCCACACTGTTCCGGGCCGGCTCATAAGCCTGCGCGGCTCAGTCGAATCGTTCACGCTGGACGACATCCTCTTCGCTCCCATGCTCCTAGCCTTCGCACCCTCGGAGCTGCTGGCAACCATCATCATTGCCTCCGTCGCAGGCAGCATCACCGTCCGACGAGCACCCGAGAAGGCCATCTTCAACTGCGGCCAGTATCTGATCGCAGTCACGTGCGGCTTGGCCGCATTCCACTTGATCGCCGGTCCAGCAAGTGACGAGATCACGCTCCGAACGATCTCTGCCGCCGTGGCCGGCACGGTCGTCATCACCGCGGTCTCTCGGCTGGCGGTCGCGGCGATGATCAGCTTCGCGACGGGCACTCCCTGGAACGAGACGCTACGGATACCGCTATCCCACGTCGTGGCGTGGTTCGGGGCAGCAATACTCGGCGCCAGCGCTGCCGTCATCACCTTCTCTTACGCCTGGGGCTTCCTTCCGGCGATCCTGCTCATCGTCCTCGTCCAGCGCGCCTACGCCTCTCAGATGGTCGAGGCGGCCGCCCGAGTCCATGCCGAGCGTCTTCAGGTCGCGACCTCCGAACTGAGGTCGACGAGCGGAAAGCCAGCAATCGAGTCAACCCTTGCCGGTTCCGCCAGCGATCTCCTGGGAGCACGCCTGGTCCGCATTCTCGACAAGGACGAGACCCCACCCGTCGGAGCGCTTGCGGCGCCGATGCCGTCCGGGCAGATTCTCGCGGCGGAAGGACGACTGGGACCAGGCCATTGGACCGCTCAGGAGCGCGAGACGCTGGTCTCGCTGGCGGGCGTCGCCAACGATGCCTTCAAGGCCGCCGACCTGATCGCCCGGCTGCAGGACGTGACCGACGCCCAGACCGAAGGCATCCTGTCGGTCGACGGTGACGGCATGGTGACCTTCGCCAATCCGGCGGCGGGCGGCATGCTTCGGCTCGCCGACCACGACTCGATCGTCGGCAAGCCGATCGACGAGGTCTGCACCCTGCGGGTACGCCGCCAGCCGCTCGACCTGGTCCAGATGATGGGCGACGGCGTCACCGTGCAAGATGCCGATGCCACCCTGCACGCGGCCGCGGGCAACCGGACCGAGATCGCCTACTCGTTCAACCCCATCGGTGGCCCGGTCACCGACGGCGCCAAGTCCGAGGGTGCCGTCCTGGTCGTACGGGACGTCACCGAGCGCCGGGCGTTCCAGGAGGCGCTGACCTATCGCGCCATGCACGACGAGCTCACCGGGCTTCCGAACCGCCGATCGTTCCTGGACCGCCTGGACGAACTGCTGTCGAGCAGCATCAGCGCCGACCATCACCACGCCGTGATCTTCGTCGACCTCGACCGGTTCAAGCTGGTCAACGACTCCTTCGGCCACCTGGTCGGCGACCAGCTGCTGATCCAGATGAGCGACCGGTTGCTGCGGGCGGTGCCCGACTCGATCATCATCGCGCGGCTGTCCGGTGACGAGTTCGTCGTGCTGGTCGAGGAGGCCGACGATCGGGGCCGGCTCGAGCAGCTCGCGGACGACACCATCGAGCGGCTGCGCCAGCCGTACCTCATCGACGGCCACAGCGTGCAGGTGACCGTCTCGATCGGCATCGCGGTGACCGATCCCGGCGACACCCGCGACGACGTCATGCTCGCCGCCGACGCCGCTGCCTATGCCGCGAAGTCCGCCGGGCGCAACTGCATCCGGTTCGCGACCCAGGAGCTCGTGGACGCGTCCCGGGTACGGCTGGAGCTCGAGGCCCAGCTGCGGGACGCGATCGACAACGGCGGACTCAGCCTGCGCTTCCAGCCGATCGTCGACACGAAGACCCAGGCGCTGTCCGGCGTCGAGGCGCTGGTCAGGTGGGAGCGCAACGGCGTGACGGTGCCGCCGGGCGAGTTCATCCCACTCGCCGAGGACTCCGGCCTGATCGTGTACGTCGGACGGTGGGTCCTCGAGGAGGCCTGCCGAGTCACCCAGCGCTGGAACGGCGAGCACCCGGAGCGGCCGCCGGTGACGGTGTCGGTCAACCTGTCCGCCCTCCAGCTGGTTCAGCCGGGCCTCGCCCAGGAGGTTGCGACCACGCTCGATCAGACCGGACTGCCGGCCGCCCACCTCAGCGTCGAGATCACCGAGACCGCCCTGCTCGCCGACGTCGACGTCAACCTCGCGACGCTGGAGGAGCTGCGTGACATCGGCGTGAGGGTCTGCGTCGACGACTTCGGCACCGGCTACTCGTCACTGGCCTACCTCCGGCAGCTGCCGATCGACGTGGTCAAGCTCGACCGGGCCTTCATCGCCGGACTCGGCAAGGACCCGGTCGACACCCAGATCGTCGCGGCCGTGCTCAGGCTCTGCAAGGCGCTCGGCCGCCGGATCGTGGCCGAAGGCGTCGAGACCGAGCTCCAGCGGCAGACGCTGTCACGGATGGGCTGCCCGTACATGCAGGGCTTCCTGATCGCCCGCCCGATGCGGACCGAGGCGTTCGAGGAGTACTGGGACAGCCTCAACGGCAACAATGCGAACGGCGACAGCGCATCGAAGGTGCTGCCGGCGGCCGTCGAGGGCTGAGCCTCACAGATAGAGGCCGGTGTGGTCATCCTCGATGCGCTCGGACGCGACCGCGTGCAGATCGCGCTCGCGAAGCAGGATGTAGTCGTCGCCCCGCACCTCGACCTCGGCCTTGTCCTCGGGGTCGAACAGGACGCGGTCGCCGACCTCCACCGTACGCACGTTCTGACCCACCGCTCGCACCCGTGCCCAGGCCAGTCGGCGGCCCATCGTGGCGGTCGCCGGGATCACGATCCCCGACGACGAGCGGCGCTCTCCGGCGTCTTGGTCCAATGTGACGAGCAGCCGATCGTGCAGCATCTGGATCGGGAGCTTGTCGGCTCGTGCATCGCGGTCCGATGCTTTCCGATCACGGGCCTTCGACGCTGACGACTTGGACGGCACAGGGCTCCCAGGGGTTGACGTACTCAATCGCGACCGACAAGACGGCGTACGACGACGATCAGGACGCCGACGCCAACCACGGCACCGGCGACTGGGGCGATGTTCTCCATTCGCGGTGCGCCCTCCTCGTCGATGAAGCGGGCTTTGACCTTGCCGAGGGTACGACGCGCCACGTTCTTGGGATTGGTCCGGTCCACGATCTCGTCGATCGTGGTGGCGAGCCGATCCCGGGCAGCATCGATGTCGCGTACGAGTTCATCCGGCGTGCGGTTGTCGGCACTTGCGCCACCCGAGACGCGCGCTTTCTTGTCCTTGGAACCGCGGGCCACACCATCCTCCTCGATCGAGCCGACGCCGCGGCGTCGACACTGGTCTCGCTATCGCCACCGTATCGGTTCAACCCACCGACTAGGCTCATATGACACCGTGCCAGCACGTCCGAACGGATCGCCGATGCCTGACTCCGCACCCACCCGACTCGCCCCGGGAGACGCCGCTCCCGACTTCACCCTGTCCGACGACCGCGGCGGCAAAGTGACCTTGTCGGACCTGCGCGGCCAGAAGGTGATCGTCTACTTCTACCCCGCCGCGATGACGCCGGGCTGCACCAAGGAGGCCTGCGACTTCAGCGACTCGCTCGACTCCCTCCAGGCCGCCGGCTACACCGTCCTCGGCATCTCCCCCGACCAGCCCGCGAAGCTCGCCGAGTTCCGCGAGCACGACGGCCTGACGATCACGCTGCTGTCCGATCCGGAGCGCCAGGTCCTCGAGCAGTGGGGCGCGTACGGCGAGAAGAAGCTCTACGGCAAGGTCGTCGAGGGCGTCATCCGGTCGACCTTCGTCGTCGACGAGACCGGCAAGATCGAGGTCGCGCAGTACAACGTCAAGGCCACCGGCCACGTCGCGAAGCTGCGTCGCGAGCTGGGCGTCTGACCCGGGCGCCTCGACGCGATCGGCCTAGACTTCGGGGCCAGGCCGGAGTGGTGGAATTGGTAGACACGCAGGATTTAGGATCCTGTGCCTTCGGGCGTAGGGGTTCGAGTCCCCTCTTCGGCACATCAGCGTCGTAACAGGGATACGGGCGACACCGGCGGCTGTGGACGACCGCCCAAGCGGTTCCGAGACGCGACCAGGATCGGGGCATGCCCGCACCGACCGCGATCCCGGCGAGCCTGCGTACTGGCCCGTTCACCCTGACCGAGGCACGAGCGGCCGGACTGAGCGACCGGATGCTGCGGGGGCGGCGATTCCGCCGGGTGTTCGCGTACGTCTATGTCTGCGCAGATGTGCCGGACACCCCGTTGATCCGCCTCGCGGCGGCGATCTTGCGGGCTCCGCATGCGTTCGCGACCGATCTCACTGCGGCCCAGGTCCTCGGTGTTCCGGTCCCGACCGATCCGATCACCTACCTGGGGATTCGCCGCGGCGATCCACGGATCAGGGCGGCCGGCATCAGGGTCCGCGAGTATGTCGATCCGCCCCGGACCATCCGGCACCGTGGCTTCGTCATCACGTCACCGCCGCAGGTGTTCGTCGAGCTCGCCGACGGGCTCTCGCTGCTCGACCTGGTCATCGCCGGCGACGCCATGGTGCGGCCAAGCCACGCCTCGCTCGATGCGCTGCGCGAAGCAGCCGACGAGGCGCGTGGCCGTCGGCGAGTCCGGGGCGCGACTGGCGGCGCGAAGCGTACGAGCCCGCGTCGACTCACCCATGGAGACCCGACTGCGGCTGCTCATCGTCCATGCCGGACTCCCCGAGCCCGCCATCAACCGCGACGTGATCGGCCGACACGGCGGTTGGCTGGCGCGGCCCGACCTGTCCTATCCCGACTGGAAGATCGCGATCGAGTACGACGGGGACCAGCATCGCGTCGACCCGCGCCAGTGGCGCCGCGACATTGCCCGTCGCGAGAATCTCGAGGCCGACGGGTGGATCGTCCTCGTCATCACGGCGGTCGACATGTACCAGCGACCGGCGCCGACCCTCATGCGGATCGTCAGCGCGCTGGACCGCCGCGGTTGCCCTGACCTGCCGCGACGGCTCGACGACGACTGGCGCCAGCTCTGATCACAAGCGCCCCAGTCGTACCGCCTGGGTCAGGATCCGACCACCAAGCGGCTCGGCCGTGGTCGGATCGAGGCACAGACGGTGCTGGAGTGACGGAAGCGAAGCAGCAGCTGGCGGCTAGGACGCCAGAGCCTTGACGACAATCGGCGCGATGGACCGCCGCGACGGCTCGACGACGACTGGCGCCATCTCTGATCACAGGCGCACCAGTCGTACCGCCTGGGTCAGGATCCGACCACCACACGGCTCGGCGGTGGTCCGATCGAGGCACAGACGGTGCTGGAGTGACGGAAGCGAAGCAGCAGCTGGCGGCTAGGACGCCAATGCCTTGACGACGATCGGCGCGATGGACCGCAGCGCCGCTCCGCGGTGACTGATGGCGTCCTTGGCCGCCGCAGACAGCTCGCCGTTGCTGACCTTCTGCCCGTCGGCCAGGAAGATCGGGTCGTAGCCGAAGCCGCCACGGCCGTGCGGCTCCCGGAGCAGCCGGCCCCGGAGTACGCCGATCTCGAGGTGCTCGTTGCCGTCGGGCAGCACGAACGCCACGGCGCAGCGGAACTCCGCCTGCCGCTTGTTGTCGGGGATGTCGCCCATCTGGGCCAGCAGCAGCCGGTTGTTGGCGGCGTCACGTACTCCACGATCGGCCTTCGGCAGCCCGGCCCAACGCGCCGACAGCACGCCCGGCATGCCGTTGAGCGCGTCGAGGCAGATGCCGGAGTCGTCGGCGAGGGCGGGCAGGCCGGTGACCTTGACGGCGGCCCGGGCCTTGATCAGCGCGTTGCCCTCGAAGGTGTACTCCGTCTCGACCGGCTCGTCGTAGGCGTCGACGTCGGCCAGGCCGAGCACCTCGATATCGGGCAGCTCGTCTTCGAGTATTCGCCGCAGCTCCTTCAGCTTTCTCGCATTGTGACTGGCCAGAAGGACCTGCTTCATGTTCCCGCCCCTTCACCCAACGCGTGCCGCTGGAGCCGAGTCAGCTCGACACATCCTGCCGACGCCAATCCCAGCATCTCATCCAAAAGCGCCCGATCGAACGGTTCGCCTTCGGCGGTTCCCTGTACTTCGACGAATCGACCATCGCCTGTCATAACGACGTTCATGTCGGTGTCTGCGTTGACATCCTCGTCGTACGCGAGATCGAGCATCGGGATTCCGCCCACCATGCCGACCGACACGGCGGCGACCGATCCCCGTAGCGGCTCGGCGACCAGTGCTCCCCGATTGCGCAGGTGGGCGACCGCGTCGCTGAGCGCGACGAAACCGCCGGTGATCGCGGCCGTACGCGTCCCACCGTCGGCCTGGAGCACGTCGCAGTCGACCACGATCGTGTTCTCGCCGAGCGCCTTGTAGTCCACGACCGCCCGAAGCGACCGGCCGACCAGCCGCGAGATCTCATGGGTACGGCCACCGAGCCGGCCCTTGACGGACTCGCGATCGGAGCGGGTGTGGGTGGCCCGCGGCAGCATCGCGTACTCCGCCGTCACCCAGCCGAGGCCGGAGCCCTTGCGCCAGCGCGGCACGCCCTCGGTGACCGAGGCGGCGCACAGCACCCGGGTCCGGCCGAACTCGACGAGGACCGATCCCTCGGCATGGTCCAGCCAGTTCCGCGCGATCCGTACCGGTCGCAGGTCAGTGGCGGCTCGTCCATCGGCTCGGCTCATGTTCATCGACCCTACGGGGATTACGGGGTGTAGTGGCTTCGGGGAGCCTGTGAGTCGGCTGTGTACGGGCCGGTTCAGATGTCGTACGTCGCTCCGGACTCGACCAGCTCGATCGGCCCGTCGAAGGCCGTCTGAGCGTCGGCGAGCACCTCGGCCGGGTCGGTCCAGGGCGGGATGTGGGTCAGCAGCAGCTGGCGCGCCCCGGCCCGAGCGGCATGCACGGCGGCGTCCCGGCCGGTCATGTGCAGGTCGACTGGGTGGTCCACCGACTCGACGAAGGCCGCCTCGGCGAGCAGCGCGTCGGCGTCGGCCGCCAGTGACTCGAGGGCGGAGCAGGGGCCGGTGTCGCCGGAGTAGGCCAGGGTCGACCCGCCCGCGCTGATCCGCATGCCGTACGCCTCGACCGGATGCGCCACCCGCGCGACTCGTACCTCGAACGGCCCGAGCGCGATCGGACCGGCTGCCGGCCAGGTCGTGAAGTCGAACTCCGCCGTCATGCCGGGCTGCTCGGGCAGGTCGTACGCGCGGGCCAGCCGGGCCGCGGTGTTCGACGGGCCGTAGACCGGAAGCCGTGGATGCGGCGCCTTGGGGTGGTAGCGCCGGAAGACGTAGAACGACGCCAGGTCGAAGAAGTGGTCGGGATGCAGATGTGACACCGCGACGGCGTCCACGTCGAGCGGGTCGATGTGGCGCTGCAGCTGCCCCAGGGCGCCGTTGCCGAGGTCGAGCAGCAGCCGGTAGGTGCGGCCGTCGTAGGGCGCCTCGACGAGGTAGCAGCTCGCGGCCGAGTCGGGGCCGGGGAACGATCCGGAGCAGCCGATGATCGTGAGTCTCATGCACCGACCCACGCGAACTGGTCGACCAGGTCGAGCTCCGGGCCGAGGAAGCGCCGACCCACCTCGCGGAACTCCTGCGGCCGGCCGGTGGTCAGGAACCGATGCTCCGGCTCGGGCAGCGAGTCGGACCGCTCGAGGCCGAGGTGGACGAGCACCCGGTAGACCTCCTTGGCGGTCTCGTCAGCGCTCGAGACCAGGGTGACCTCATCGCCCATGACGTACGAGATCACGCCGGTCAGCAGGGGGTAGTGCGTACAGCCGAGGACGAGCGTGTCGACTCCGTCCTCGACCAGCGGATCGAGGTACGAGCGCGCCGTCTCCAGCAGTTCGGGCCCGCTCGTGACGCCACGCTCGACGAACTCCACGAAGCGGGGGCAGACCTGGGTGTGCAGAGTGATCTGCGGTGCGGCGGCGAACGCATCGTCGTAGGCCTGGCTGGAGGCGGTGGAGCGAGTGCAGATCACGCCGACCTGGCCGTTGCGGCTGGCGGCCACCGCCCGTCGGGTCGCCGGCAGGATCACCTCGACGACCGGCACGTCATAGCGCTCCCGGGCGTCTCGGAGCATGGCGGCGCTGGCCGAGTTGCAGGCGATCACCAGCGCCTTGACGCCCTGTGCGACCAGGTGGTCGAGGCATTCGAGGGCGTACTCGCGGACCTCGGCGATGGATTTCGGCCCGTACGGCTGGCGCGCGGTGTCGCCGAGGTAGAGCACCGGCTCGTGCGGCAGCTGGTCGAGCACGGCACGGGCGACCGTCAGTCCGCCGAAGCCGGAGTCGAAGATTCCGATCGGAGCATCTGCCACAAGCCGAAAGCCTAGAACCGTGGCGGTCCCATGGCGCGTAGATGCGTCCCACGCCACACGTGAGTCGCCGCACGCCTCGTACGCGCCCGCCCGACGGATCTTGAGGGATTCGGGTAGTGATGGCAACCCGAATCCCTCAAGATCCGTCAGAGGCGTCTAGAAGAGCTTGGGCTGTGGTGGACCGTGGGCAGGGTCGACCCCGTCGAACAGGCTGCTCACGGACTCACCGGCGTGGATCCGCCGGATCGCCTCCGCGAAGAGGCCGGCGACCGACCGTACGCGCAGGTCCGGCCAGTCCGAGGGCGCCGGGACCGTGTCGGTCGTGACCACCTCGCTGATGTGGGGATGCCGGCTGAGTCGAGGCACCGCCTTGCCGGTGAACAGCCCGTGCGTACACGCGATTGCGGTCGGGCCGCAGTCCTGCTCGGCGAGCTTGTCCAGCAGCTCGACCAGGGACCCGCCGGTGGCGATCTCGTCGTCGAGCACGATCACGCGCTTGCCGGCCACGTCACCGACAATGGCGTCGATCACGACCCGGTCGTCGGCCAGCCGCCGCTTGCTGCCCGCGGCCACCGGTAGGCCGAGCAGCCGGGCGAACTGGGTCGCGGTCTTGGCGTTGCCCAGGTCGGGTGACACCACGACCGTGTTGGTGAGATCCCGGCCCCGGAAGTGGTCGGCCAGCTCGCCGATGGCGGTCAGGTGGTCGACCGGCACCGAGAAGAAGCCGTGCACCTGCGGCGCGTGCAGCGTCATGGTCAGCACCCGGTCGGCACCGGCGGTCACTAGCAGGTCGGCGACCAAGCGGCCGCCGAGAGAGATGCGGGAGGCGTCCTTCTTGTCCGACCGGGCGTACGCATAGTGCGGGATGACCGCCGTGACCTGGGCGGCCGACGCGCCACGGGCCGCGTCCAGCATCAACAGCAGCTCCATCAGGTGCTCCTGCGTGGGTGGCACCAGCGGCTGCACGATGTAGACGTCGCGCTGCCGGCAGTTGGCCCGCAGCTGCACCTGGAGACAGTCGTTGCTGAACCGGACGATGTCGACGGGCGACAGCGCGACGCCGAGCCCGGCACAGATCCGCTCTGCGAACTCGCGATGAGCGTTGCCCGAGAAGACCACGATCTCTCGCAGCGGATGGTCGCGCACTATCGCCCCCCCGCGGGGTGTCTGAACGCCTACATCCAGAGACTATCCGCCCCGGCATCAAGGACCGTAGGTCAGGCCCAGAGATGACCCTCGAGGCGCTGCTCCGCCTCGTCGATCGTGCCCTCGTAGGCGCCGGTCGACAGGTACTTCCACCCGCCGTCGGCGACGACGAACGCGATGTCGGCGCGCACCTTGGCCTCGACCGCACGAGCCGCCTGGGCCAGCGCGGCATGCAGGATGGCGCCGGTCGAGATGCCGGCGAAGATGCCCTCGGCGTCGAGCAGCTCACGCACCCGGCGTACGGCGTCGCGCGGGCCGACCGAGAATCGGGCGTCGATCAGCGAGTCGTCGTAGAGCTCCGGAACGAAGCCCTCGTCGAGGTTGCGGAGCCCATAGACGAGCTCGCCGTAGCGCGGCTCAGCAGCCACGATGCGTACCTCGGGCTTGTGCTCCCGGAAGAACCGGCCCAGGCCCATCAGGGTCCCGGTGGTGCCGAGTCCGGCGACGACATGGGTGATCTCGGGCAGGTCGGCGAGCAGCTCCGGGCCCGTGCTGTCGCGATGGGCGTCGGCGTTGGCCGGGTTGCCGTACTGGTAGAGCATCACCCAGTCGGGGTGCTCGGCGGCGATCCGCTTCGCGACCCGGACCGCCTCGTTGGAGCCACCGGCCGCGGGCGACGACACGATCTCGGCGCCCCACATGCGAAGCAGCTGCCGCCGCTCCTCCGACGTGTTCTCCGGGAGCACACAGACCAGTCGATAGCCGCGCAGCTTGGCCACCATGGCGAGAGAGATACCGGTATTGCCCGATGTCGGCTCGAGGATGGTGCAGCCCGGCCGGAGCCGGCCCTCCTTCTCGGCGTTCGCGATCATCGCCAGGGCGACCCGGTCCTTGACGGAGCCGGTGGGATTGCGGTCCTCGAGCTTCGCCCACAGCCGTACGTCCGGCGACGGGGACATCGTCGGCAACCCGACCAGCGGCGTGCCGCCGACCGCATCGAGGAGCGAGTCGTAGCGCATGAGCGTCGTCAGCCGCCCGCGACGGCCGGCAGGATCACGACCGTGTCGCCGTCGGAGACCGCCGTCTCGAGTCCGCCGGTGAAGCGGACGTCCTCGTCGTTCACGTAAACGTTGATGAACCGGCGGATTCCGGACTCGTCGACGAGCCGCTCCTTGACGCCGGGGTTGCTCGCATCGACGTCGTCGATGAGCTGGGCCAACGTGCCGCCCTGCGCCGTGACGGCCTTCTCGCCGCCGGTGTACGTGCGCAGGATCGTCGGGACCCTGACCTCGATCGCCATCTTCACTCCTGACTCGGTTGGGTACGTCAGTGCTAACGCTTGGGTGCGGCGGCGTCATCCACCTCGGCGGACGACGAGACCACAGTCACGTCCTCCTCGGTGACCTCGCCGTCGACGATGCGGAACGACCGGAACGCGACCGGGCCGTCCTCGTGCGCGCCTTCCGCGGTCGACACGAGCACGTAGTGGGAGCCGGGCTCCTGGGCGAGTCCGATGTCGGTACGCGATGGGTACGCCTCGGTCGCCGTGTGGGAGTGGTAGATCACGATCGGCTCCTCGTCGCGATCGTCCATCTCCTGGTAGAGCCGGAGCAGGTCGGCCGAGTCGAACTCGTAGAAGGTCGGCGACTGAGCGGCGTTGCGCATCGGGACGAATCGGGTCGGCCGATCCGAGCCGGCCGGTCCCGCGACGACTCCGCAGGCCTCGTCGGGATGATCCCGCCGGGCGTGCGCGACGATCGCGTCGCGGATCGACGCCTCGATGATCAGCACGCTTCGAGGGTAGAGCCGCGATTCGCCCCAGCCGTACCGTCCGGATGCTGAGACACCGTACGGGCGTGTCGGGCTGGCCGGGCGGGTCGTCAGTCGATCGCGTGGACTAGCGTCTCCTGGACGAAGCCGAGCCAGTCGTAGATGTCGTGGACGTACGACTCGGGGTCGTCCTCGGGGAGGGTCGCCCAGCGCTGCTCGTCGTCCTGCTCGATGCCGAGCCGGGTCGCGAGCGCCAGCCGGATGTCGGTGAGCGTGCGCAGCCAGGCCTGGACGCCGTCCGCGTCGAGCTCGACCTCGACCCGTGGCTCGGCCGGCGCCTCGGTGTCGCCTTCGGCGTCGGCCGCGATCGGCTCGCTCATGCCGCCCGCGATTAGGCTCTCGATCAGGGCGTGCGCGTTGCGCGACTTGGACTCGCGAAGCCCGCGCTCGGTGAACCGGCGGAAGTCGGCCGCGCCCTCGTCGTCGTCACGATAGGCGTCTGGCAGCAGCCGGTGCAGCACCGGATCCTCCGGCGGCTGCGTCGAGCCCTCCATGTCGACCAGGTCGGCCAGCGGGTCGTCGGCCTTCGACGCGCCCTTGTCGTTGGCGAGCAACTCGGCGACCTGGGCCGCCAGGTTGGCGATCAGCCGCGCCTCCGGCTGCTCGAACTCGGCGTGGGCCCCACCGCGACGCCGGCTCTTGAACCGCTTCACGCGTCCGCCTTCTGCAACGTCGCCCACAGACCGTAGCCGTGCATCGCCTCCACGTCGCGCTCCATCTCCTCGCGGCTGCCGGTCGACACGACCGCCTTTCCCTCGTGGTGCACCTGCAGCATCAGCTTGTCCGCCTTGGACTTCGGGTAGCCGAAGTAGTTGCGGAACACGTAGCTGACGTACGACATCAGGTTCACCGGATCGTTCCAGACCAGGGTGACCCACGGCGTATCGAGCTGCACGACCTCGTCGGACTCGGGTTTCTCGGCCGCGGTGGGTTCGACCTCGGTCGGAGTCGGAGCAGCCATCGCGCCATTGTCCCGCAGTGCCACGATCCGGGGTGCGTCGCGTCCTACGCTTGGCGGGTGAGGACGACGGCGCTGCTCACCGACCACTATGAGCTGACGATGCTGCAGGCCGCGTTGCGCAGTGGCGCCGCCGATCGGCGAACCGTCTTCGAGCTGTTCGGGCGCTCCCTGCCGGATGGCCGGCGCTACGGCATCGTCGCCGGGGCGGGCCGGGCGCTCGATGCGCTCGATGAGTTCCGCTTCGACGACGCGGCGTTGGCGCATCTGCGTGCCGCGCACGTCGTGGACGAGCCGACCGTCGAGTGGCTGGCGTCGTACCGATTCAGCGGCGATGTCTGGGGGTACCCCGAGGGCGAGGCATACTTCCCGGGCTCTCCGCTGCTTGTCGTCGAGGGCTCGTTCGCCGAGTGCGTGGTCCTCGAAACGGTGCTGCTGAGCATCTACAACCACGACTCGGCGATCGCATCGGCGGCGTCGCGCATGACGAATGCGGCGCGGGAGCGGCCGTGCCTGGAGATGGGCTCGCGGCGTACGCACGAGTGGGCTGCCGTGGCGGCAGCACGCGCGGCATACATCGGGGGCTTCTCGGCGACGTCGAACCTCGCGGCCGGGCAGACGTATGGCATCCCGACCGTCGGCACCAGCGCCCACGCGTTCACGCTGCTGTACGACTCCGAGCGGGATGCGTTCGCCGCCCAGGTCGACTCCCTCGGCGCCGGGACGACACTGCTGGTCGACACCTATGACATCGGCGCGGCGGTCCGGGTCGGGGTCGAGGTGGCCGGTCCGGAGCTCGGCGCGGTCCGGATCGACTCGGGTGACCTGCCGCACTTGGCACGCGAGGTGCGTCGCGAGCTCGACGAGCTCGGCGCCCATCGCACGCAGATCATCGTCACGAGCGACCTCGACGAGTACGCGCTGGCTGCCCTGGCAGTGGCACCGGTCGACGGCTACGGGGTCGGCACGGCGCTCGTCACGGGCTCGGGTCATCCGACCTGCGGCTTCGTCTACAAACTCGTCGCGCGTGGCGATGCCGGCTCCGACGAGCCCCTGACGCCGGTGGCCAAGCTGACCCGCGACAAGCTCAGCATCGGCGGTCGCAAGTGGCCGAGCCGGCGACGGGACGCGGACGGCGTCGCCGAGGCAGAGGTCGTACGGATCGGTGGGCCGCCGCCGGACGACTCCGCGCGGGAGCGCGAGCTGCTCGTACCCCTGATGCGCAAGGGCGAACGCCTCCACGACGAGCCGCTCGAAACCGCTCGGGATCGGCACCGTCGCGCCGTCGCCGAGCTGCCCCTCGACGCGCGTCACCTGTCCCGTGGTGAACCGGCGATCCCGACCGAGTACGTGACCGTCAGCGACGCCACGAGTGACTGACGACCGCACCACGAGTGGCTGATCATCGCACCACGAGTGGCTGATGATCGCAGGAGTAACGTGGCGGACATGGCACGCGCGTTGATCGTCGTCGACGTACAGAACGACTTCTGCGAGGGCGGCAGCCTGCCGGTCGCCGGCGGCGCCGAGGTGGCCTATCTGATCGGCCAGAAGCTCCAGGAGTGGACGGGGACGCCACCGGACGAGCGCTCCGGCTTCGGCGACTACGCGTTCGTCATCGCGACCCAGGATCACCACGTCGACCCGGGTGACCACTTCTCCGACCAGCCCGACTTCATCGACTCCTGGCCGGCACACTGCGTCGTCGGCACCGACGGCGCCGCGTTCCATCCCAACCTCGGTCCGCAGCCGTGGGACGCGGTCTTCGCCAAGGGCGAGCGCGAAGCGGCGTACTCCGGCTTCCAGGGCAAGACACATCACCACGCGACCGGCGCCCAACTCGCCCTGACCGACTGGCTGCGTCAGCACGACATCGACGCGGTCGACATCTGCGGGCTGACGGCCGACTACTGCGTGCGTGAGACCGCGCTCGACGCCGTCAAGGCCGGGTTCGCGACCACCGTTCTGCTCGACCTGACCGCCGCGGTCAACCCGGACCGGATGCCGTTGACGCTGAGGGCGCTCGAGCAGGCCGGGGTCAGCCTGGTCGGCTCGCCGATCACCCGCGCGAACGCCTGAACACGGCGGCCAGCTCGGGCAGCGCCTCCAGCTCGGCGTCGAGGATGCGTCGCGCGATCGGCACCGAGCCGACGAGCGGATGTACCGCGAGCGCGCGCACGGCGAGGTCCTGCGACCCGGTGCGAGCCGCCTCGATCGTCGTACGTTCGACGTCTTTGACCGACGTTACGATGCCCTGGGCGTGCATGCTCAGCGGCCCGACCTCGACCGCCGACGGCCCGCCGGCATCGACCCGGCACGGCACCTCGACCACGGCGTCGTCGTCGAGGAACTGCAGCCGGCCGCGATTGCGCACGTTGAGGATCAGCTCGGTCGGCTCGTCCCGGGCGATCGCGCGAAGCAGCGCCAGCGCGACCTGGTCGTAGCCGCCGCCGTCGAGATCGTCGGAGTCCCGCTCGCCGGCGCCGCTGATCTCGCGGCTGTCGGCCATGTACGAGCTCTCCCGCTCCTTGCGGGTCCGGTCCCACGACGCGTACGCGGTGGCCGGATCGTCGCTGTCGGCAATCGCGTCGTAGAACGCTCCCTGCTGCCGCAGCAGGAACTCACCACGGGTCTCCTCGGCCGACTGCTCGGCGGCGATGGCGTCGGTGCGGAAGTACCAGTACCAGAGGTATTCGTTGGGGATCGAGCCGAGCGTGCGAAGCCAGTCGGTGCCGAACAGCCGACCCTCCTCGATCCGGCGCAACTGCTCGGCGTCGGCCAGCAGACCCGGCAGGACGTCGACCCCGTCGACCAGGACCCGGTTGAGCCAGCCGAGATGGTTCAGCCCGGCGTAGTCGAACCGCGCACCTCCGATGGGGACGCCGAGCACTCGTGCCACGCGCCGGCACAACCCGACCGGCGAGTCGCAGATGCCGATGACCCGATCGCCCAGCACGGCGCTCATCGCCTCGGTCACCATGCCGGCCGGATTGGTGAAGTTGATCGTCCATGCCTCGGGAGCCACGTCGCGGATGATCGACGCGACGCGCAATGCCTCGGGCACGGTGCGCAGGCCGTAGCAGACGCCCCCGGCGCCGGTCGTCTCCTGGCCGAGAACGCCGGCCGACAAGGCCGAGCGCTCGTCGCAGACGCGGCCGCGCAGCCCGGCGACCCGGATCGCGGAGAAGACGAAGTCGGCGCCGCGCAACGCCTCGGTCAGGTCGGTCGTCACGATCACGCGCGGCGCCCGGCCGGGGCGAGCCTCCGACTCGACATGCGCCAGCACGGACTGCATCAGGCGCAGCCGGCCCAACTCGACGTCGTGCAGCACGACCTCGTCGACTCGAGCGCCCTCGTCGTTCTCCTCGCACAGGGCGCGATAGACCAGCGGCACCCGGAAACCGCCGCCGCCGAGCACCGTCAGGCGAAGCCCACGCGCCGTCATGCGCGAACGATCCGAGCGCCGATGTCGTCGAAGACGGCCACGGTCGGGTCGCCCGCGGGAGCCCGGCAGACCAGGACGTCGATGTCCTCGGGTCCGCACACCCGGGCCAGTCCGCTGCCCGGGAACTTGCTGGGGTCGGCGAGCAGCACGACCTCGTCGACCGCGCGCAGCATCGCCTGCTTGAGCGGCACCTCGACCGTCGTCGTGTCGAGCACCGTGCCGTCCGGGCGGACGCCGCTGGTGCCGAGAAACAGGCGCTGCGCGTGAATCTGGCGCAGCGCCTGTTCGGTGAGGAACCCGACCAGTGATCGGTAGTTCCGTCGCACCGCCCCTCCCAGCAGGATCAGCTCCACCGCCTCGTCGTTGGCCAGTTCGTCGTAGACCGCGAGGCTCGACGTCACGACCGTGACCGAGCGGCCGTGCAGCCGGGCGGCGAGACCGTGGACGGTGGTGCCGATGTCGAGCAGGACGACGTCACCCTCGTGGACCAGATCGGCGGCAGCAGCGGCGATGGCGTCCTTGTCGACGTGGTCGCGAGAGGCGACCTGCGCGTACGACGGCTCGGTGGCCGTGCCGAGTGCGGCGCCGCCGCGTACCCGTTTGATCAGACCCGACCGCTGCATCCGGTTCAGGTCGCGGCGTACCGTCGCCTCGCTGACATTGAGCAATTCGGCCAGCGCTCGGACCTCGATCGGGCCATCGGAACGGACCGCGTCCAAGATCCGGTCGTAGCGACGCTGAGCCAGCACGTCGCAGACAGTATCAGTCAATTTCGGACAAGGCCATGCCGCAACTGTCAGCGCGTCCGAGTATGGTTACGCCTACGCTCCGGCCAGGCCCGCATTGGATCACACTTCTTCAGTCGATTCCGATCAACTCTTGCCAGAAGTGAGCGCCATGGAACAGACTCCTCTCCAGGAGGTGACCGGTGACCGAGTCCGCCCATGACGGCACCGTCGCCGCAGCGCGGGAGGATTTCGACGTCTTCCTGTGCGGCACGGTGTTCCTCGACATCGTCTTCACCGGCATGCTCAACGCGCCCAGCGGCGGCCACGAGATCTGGACCGACGGCATGGGCTCCAGCCCCGGCGGCGCGGCGAACCTCGCGGTCGCGTGCTCCCGGCTCGGCATGCGTACGGCCCTCGCGGCTGCCTTCGGCGGGGACGTCTACGGCGACTTCTGCTGGTCCCTGCTCGAGGACACCGAAGGCATCGACCTGTCTCACTCGCGCCGGTTCGAGGGCTGGCACTCCCCTGTGACGGTGTCGCTGGCCTTCGACGACGACCGGGCGATGGTGACCCACGCGCATCCCGCTCCGGTCCCGCTCAACGAGCTCGCGGCCAAGCCGCCGACCACCCGGGTGTGCTGCATGGAGATCGGCGCCGAGCGCCCGACCTGGCTGGACGACGCGATCGGCCGCGGGAGCCTGGTGTTCGGTGACAGCGGCTGGGACCCGTCGGAGACTTGGGACGTCGGGCGACTCCGTGAGCAGCTGACGGGCGTCCACGCCTTCGTTCCGAACGCCATCGAGGCGATGTCGTACACCCGGACAGACACGCCTGGCGAGGCCCTGGAGGCGATGCGCGACTGGATCCCGCTCGCGGTCGTCACAACAGGGAGTGGCGGCGCCTTCGCGGCCGACGCCACCACGGGCGAGACGGCCTGGGCTCCAGGCGTACCCGTCGACGCGCTCGACCCGACCGGCGCCGGCGACGTCTTCCTGGCCGGCCTGATCCACGGCACGCTCAAGGACTGGCCGCTCCAGCAGCGGCTCCGCTTCGCCAATCTGTGCGCCGCCCTGTCGGTGCGCGACTTCGGCGGGGCGTTGGCCGCGCCCGGATGGGGCGAGGTCGCCAAGTGGTGGAACGATGCGCGTACGAGTCCCCGCATGGCCCGCGACTACGCGTTCCTCGACGACGTGATTCCGACCGAGAGCCCACGGGCAGTGTCACGGGCATCGGCCACCATCGGGCTCCGGCCGTTGCTGCCACAACCGCCCGAGCCCTCCGCAGAAAGGAAACCTTGATGATCCAGTGGCGCTCCAGAATCATCGGGCGGCGGCGCCGCGCGATTTGCGCCTCGGCCGCAGCGCTCGCTGTCACCGCCCTGACACTGGCCGCGTGCGCGCCCGGCGACGACAACAGCGGCGGCACCGAGGCCGCTCCGTCCGACATCGAGACCAACGTGGCCGACATGGGCGACATCACGCTGACCGTCTGGGACCAGCAGGTGCGTGGCGGCCAGGCCGAGTCGATCGACGCGCTCAACAAGGCATTCATGCAGGCCTACCCGAACATCACGATCGACCGGGTGTCCCGCTCGTTCGCCGACCTCCGGCGGGCGCTGCGGCTGGCGATCACCGGTGATCAGGCGCCCGACGTCGTCCAGGCCAACAACACCCGCTCCGACATGGGCGCGTTCGTCAAGGCCGGCCTGCTGCGTTCGCTGGATGGCTACGCCGACGTCTACGGCTGGAACGACCGCTTCCCCGAGTCGATCCGGTCAACCGCTTCGTACTCCGAGGACGGCTCGGTCTTCGGCGAGGGCAATCTCTACGGTCTGCCGCAGGCGGGCGAGCTGATCGGCGTCTGGTACAACAAGGCCAAGCTCCAGCAGCTCGGCATCCAGCCGCCGCAGACCATCGCGGACTTCGAGGCGGCGCTGCAGAAGGCCAAGGACGCCGGCGAGATCCCGATCCAGTTCGGCAACCTCGACCAATGGCCCGGCATCCACACGTTCGGCTTCGTCCAGAACCAGTTCGTCCCCCAGGACGAGATCCGCGACCTCGGCTTCGGACGCGAGGGCGCCGACTGGACCGACGACGCCAACGTCAAGGCGGCCGACACTTTGCAGTCCTGGGTCGACAAGGGCTACTTCACCGACGGCTTCAACGGCCTCGGCTACGACCCGGCCTGGCAGGACTTCGCCAAGGGTGACGGTGTCTTCCTGGTCAGTGGCACCTGGCTGCTGCACGACCTGAGCGACGCCATGGGCAACAACCTCGGGTTCATGCTGCCTCCCACCGGCGACACCGGCAACCTGACTGTCACCGGCGCGACCGGCCTGCCGTTCGCGATCACCGAGAAGAGCGAGCATGCCGACGCGGCTGCGGCGTACATCAACTTCATCACCAACGCCGACGCCATGAAGACGCTCTCCGACGCCGGCGAGCTGCCGGTGGTGGACGCGGACCAGCAGCAGGTCTCGGGCACGCAGGCGCAGGTCTTCGACGCCTGGGACACCGCCACCAAGGACAACGCGCTGGTGCCCTATCTCGACTGGGGTACGCCGGACGCCTATGACCTGATCACCGTCGGCGTGCAGTCGTTCATGGGCGGTGACAAGTCCACCGACGACTTCCTCGGCACCCTCCAGGGTGACTACAGCTCGTTCGTGTCGGAGAACTCCGGTGGCTAACGACGTCGGCGCGCCTCGGCAGCGAGCGTGACCGAGCTGACCGAGGCGACTCCGGTCGCCCGCACCGAGGCATCCCGGGCGCGCCCCTCTCGACAGGGGCCGCCCGGGGAGCCCCGCCGCGTCGCGTACCTCTACATCCTGCCGGCGTTCGTCTTCTTCGGCGGGTTCATGGCGTGGCCGCTCATCCACGGCATCTGGCTGACTTTCTACGAGTGGGACGGCCTGACCGTCGGCACCTGGGTCGGCCTCGACAACTACCACGCCGTCCTGACCGATCCCGAGCTGCGCCAGCCGTTCCTGCACTCGCTGATCCTGATCATCTTCTTCAGCGCGATCCCGATCGTGCTCGGCCTGGCGCTGGCCGGCCTGATGATGCGGGCCCGGCTGCGTGGCATGCCGTTCTTCCGGACCGTGCTGTTCCTGCCGCAGGTGATCGCGATGGTCGTCGTCGCGATCGCCTGGGGTCACATCTACGAGCCGGACGGGCCGCTCAACGAGGCGCTCCGCTCGGTCGGGCTCGACAGCCTGACCCGGGCCTGGCTCGGCGATCCGAGCTGGGCGCTGGTCTCGGTCGGCATCGTCGGCAGCTGGGTCGGCACCGGCCTGTGTCTGGTGCTGTTCCTCGCCGGGCTCGCCAAGGTGCCGCGCGAGCTCTACGAGTCGGCTCGGCTCGACGGCGCCGGCCCGGTTCGGGAGTTCCTCAACGTCGGGTTGCCGGCGCTGCGCGGTGAGCTCGCGGTCGCGATGACGCTGACCATGATCGCGGCCCTGCGCACCTTCGACCTCGTGTACATCATGACGCCGAACGGCGGACCCGACCGGTCCACCGCGGTGCCGTCGTACGAGGTCTACAAGCGCGCCTTCATCGACGGTGAGGTCGGCACCGCTGTCACGGTCGCGATCGTGCTGACCGCGATCATCCTGGTCGTCACGATCGGCATCAACCGATTCGCCGAGCGGGGGGCGGACTTCGAATCATGAGGGCGTCCCGAACCGAGCATGTGCTCAGCTACGCGATCCTGGCGATCGCCGCGGCGTTCGCGCTCTACCCGCTGATCCTGATCGTCATGACGGCGCTGCGACCGGACGCCGTCGGCGCCCAGAGCGGCATCGCCTTCGGCAACTTCGCCGACGCCTGGGACGAGGGCAACTTCGGCCGCTACCTGCAGAACAGCGTCGTCGTCGCGGTCGCCGTCGTCGTGATCAGCGCGACCGTGTCGTCGCTCGCGGGCTACGCCTTCGGCACCATGCGGTTCCGCGGCTCGAGCGTGCTGTTCTACCTGCTGCTGCTCGGGATGATGGTGCCGAGCGAGGCGATCGTCATCCCGCTCTACTTCGACCTCGACTCGATCGGGCTGACCAATACGTACGCCGCGCTGATCCTGCCGCAGGTCGCCCAGTCGCTGGCCTTCGGCACGTTCTGGATGCGGGCGTACTTCCGCAGCGCCTCGCGCGAGGTCGTCGAGGCGGCCCGAATGGACGGCGCCGGGCACCTGCGGGTGTTCTGGTCGATCCTGCTGCCGATGGGCCGGCCGGCGCTGATGACCATGGTGCTGCTCGTCTTCATGTGGACCTGGAACGAGTTCCTGCTGCCACTGGTCATGCTGCCCAACGCCGAGAACCTGCGGACTGCGCCACTCGGCCTGTCCAACTTCCAGGGCCAACACACGTCAGGGACCGCGCTGCTGGCCGCCGGCGCGGTGCTCGTCGCACTGCCGGTGGTGATCGTCTATCTGATCACGCAACGGCACTTCATCAGAGGAATGATCGAAGGAGCGGTCAAGGGATAACACCAAAGAGGGAGGACTATGTCGAACCGAACACTCGGCTCTGGGCGTGGCAGATCGACCGCAGCGCCCATCGTGTTCAAGCAGAAGCATTACGCCAGGCGGATCGGGGTGGTCGCGGTCGCAGCCGTGATCGGCGGCCTCGCCCCAGGAGTGGCGACGGCGACCGCATCGGCGGCGACCGCATCCACTGCCGCTGCATCAGCTGCCGGCCGGACCGATCCCAATCTGGACGTCCTGTTCGTCGGCGCCCACCCCGACGACGAGGCCTTCGGGCTCTCGACGTACGGGCAGTGGAACGAGTACGACAACGCCAAGATCGGCGTCATCACCATCACCCGCGGTGAGGGTGGCGGCAACGCGGTCGGCCCCGAGGAGGGTCCGGCGCTCGGCAAGATCCGCGAGGCCGAGGAACGGTCGGCGGTCGGCCGGGCCGGCATCAACGACATCTACAACCTCGACCAGGTCGACTTCTACTACACCGTCAGTGCTCCGCTCACCGAGCAGGCGTGGGGTCACGACGACACCCTCAGCCGGGTCGTCCGGGTCATCCGGGAGACCCAGCCCGAGGTGATCACGACGATGGACACGGCGCCGTCGCCGGGCAACCACGGCAATCACCAGTACGCCGGGCGGATGGCCTTCGAGGCGTACCGGCTGGCCGGCGACCCGAACGCCTTCCCGGACCAGATCACCGACGAGGGTCTGCAGCCGTGGACCCCGTTGAAGCTGTTCCGCTCCGGCGCACGAGGCCAGGCGACCGGCTCGGGTCCGGACTGCCCGACGAAGTTCAACCCGACCCGGCCCGAGCAGAACATCTACGGTGTCTGGTCCGGACGGCAGTCCCAGCGGTGGAACGACACCTGGGCGCAGGTCGAGCGCGAAGGACAGCGGCAGTACGCGTCGCAGGGCTGGGCCGTCTTCCCCGATGTGTCCGACGACCCGAACCAGCTGCCGTGTGACTTCTGGACCCAGGTCGAGTCGCGGGTGCCGTTCCCACGAGGCGATCTGAGTCAGTCCGGGGCCGATCCGGCGGCGATGCTGCAGGGCGCCGTGCTCCCGATCCCGGGCGGACTGCCGCTCGGCACCGGTCTCGAGGTGAAGCCGGAGCCGTTCGACGTCACGCCGGGTGGATCGACGACCGTCTCGGTCGACCTGACCGCACCCGACAACGGCGCGCTCAAGGACGTCAGCCTGGACGTCTCCGCTCCGGACGGCTGGACCGTCGACGGCGACGCCAGCGTCGGCATGGTCAAGGCCGGCCAGTCGGTCACCCGTGAGTTCACCGTCACGGCGGCCGACGACGCGGCGACCAACGACCGCGCGCTCGTGTCGGCCGACGTCCACGCCAAGGGGTCGGGCAACGGCCAGCTCACCGGCCACGGCGACACCGAGCTGTCGGTCGTACCGCCGGTGCGTGGCGACCAGCAGCCGCTCCCCCAGGTGGCCGACTTCGAGAACTGGGTCGACGCCAACCACTACCCGCAGATGGAGGGCTTCGTGAAGCCGGTCCTGACGCTGGCATCGGGTGGCAGTCGTACGGTCGACGTCACGCTGACCAACTTCAGCGACCAGACGCAGTCCGGCGACGTGACGCTGGACCTGCCGGCCGGATTCAGCGCCGACCCCCAGTCGGCGTCGTACTCCGACCTGGCGGCGGGCGCCCAGAAGGTCGTGAGCTTCACGGTGACCAACACCGACGCGTCACTGCCGACGTCCAACCAGGGCGGCAACGCGGGTGACTACGACTACCGGATCGTCACCACTGCCAACGGCACGCAGAGCTCGACGCAGCCGGCGCTCGAGCTGGTGCCGACGACCACGATCGACGCTGCCGCCTCGGCCCCGACGGTCGACGGTGTCGTGTCACCTGGTGAGTACTCCGGTGCGCCGCTCAACCTGAGCCGGCTCTGGGAGGGCTCGCCCTGCGACTCCGCCCAGGACTGCTCGGCGGTGGGTCACCTGACCCGCTCGGGCGACGACATCTACGTCGCGGTCGAGGTCACCGACGACACGCTCGGCACCGTGCTGGACGCGAGTGACTGCAAGCGGCACTGGCGTACCGACTCGGTCGAGCTCGCCCTCGACCCGGCCGGCGACTCGGAGAACACGTCGACGACGTTCAAGATCGGCGTGCTGCCGACGACGACCGAGGGCCACGTCTGCTTCGGTCGCGACGCCGACAACAACCAGGGCCCGGGAGCGCAGACGGCTCCCGACGTCCAGGTCGCGTCGACGGTGAGCAACCCGTACCACGGCTACGTCGTCGAGGCGAAGATCCCCGCGACCGAGCTGCCCAGCACGGTCGACCCCGATCACATGGGGTTCAACGCCTTCGTCTACGACTCCGACACCCAGGACAAGACCGGCCAGACTCGCATCGGCTGGTCGACCTGGGGTGGTGTCCAGGGCGACCCGTACCGCTGGGGCCTCGCCCGATTCCCGGGCTGGACCCCGCCGGACGTGCCGACCAGCGACCCGGTGATCCCGTCGGACGCGCTGGCCAGTGCGGACTCGCCGCAGACCATCGCGCAGTCGGTACGCAACGGCGTGCCGCTCGGCGGTGGACCGGCGGCCGACCCGGGTAGCAGCGCCGTGCTGCAGTCGGCGAGCGCCGGCTCCGGCAGCGTCTCGGCGACGTTGCGGGTCCGTGGCACCGGCGAGGCACACGTGTTCGTCGTGTCCGGCGGTGACGTGCTCGGCTCGAAGGTGGAGTCGGTGTCCGGCACCGGTCGGGTCGTGATCGACGTGCCGGTCTCCGGTGACGCGAGTGGTGCTCGGGCACTGCTGGCCTACGTCGCCGACTCCGGCGGCACGACGAGCTCGGCGAGCCAGGTCCGGTAGGGCCGGCCACGCGTGACTTGCGTTTGTGGTCGTCCCGGCGGCCACAAACGCAAGTCTCTCGTCAGGGCCGCGTCTGCTCGTCAGGGGCGAGCAGACGCAGGAGACGTTCGGCCTCGGCCGCGATCGCATCGCGGCCGGGGCCGACGTACTTCCGGGGATCGACCAGCGACGCATCACACGCGAGGGCATCGCGTATCGCGGCGGTCATCACCTTGTTGAGCTGGGTGGCGATGTTGATCTTGGCCATGCCATGCGCCACCGCCCGCTCCAGACCGTCGTCGGGTACGCCGGACGAGCCGTGCAGGACCAGCGGCACACCGGCCGCCTCGGCCAGCCGGGCGATCAGCTCCTCGTCGAGGACCGCGTCGCGGGTGAGCATCGCATGCGACGAGCCGACCGCCACGGCCAGCGCGTCGACGCCGGTCGCTTCGGCATAGGCCTTCGCCTCGATCGGATCGGTACGCGTGCCCGGCGCATGCGCACCGTCCTTGCCGCCGACCTCACCGAGCTCGGCCTCGACCCAGACTCCCCGGTCGTGACACCACGCCGCGACTGCCTCAGTCGCCGCGACGTTGTCGGCGTGCGGCAGCGCCGACGCGTCGTACATCACCGACCGGATGCCGAGTGCCACGGCCTCGCGGACCAGCTCGGCCGACGTTGCATGGTCGAGATGGACGACCACATCGGTCGCGGCGTCGTCGGCCAGGCGCCGGCAGGCCAGCGCGATCGGCCCCAGCCCCCGGTGGTACCTGACGGTGTTCTCGGAGATCTGCAGTACGACCGGCCGGCCCGCCGCCTCGGCACCGGCGACGATCGCCTCGGCGTGCTCGAGCTGGATGGCGTTGAAGGCTCCGATCGCACCGGCCGGCCGGACCCGGTCGAGCGCCTCGGCCATGGACGCGAGTGTCATGCGTCGGTGCTGTCGTCGATCGGCCCGTGCCGGGCCAGCAGTGCGGCTCCCACGACGCCGGCCCGGGCGCCGAACCGCGCCGGGAAGATCGGCGGCGCCGGGACGACCCGGCAACGACCGTCCAGCGCCACGCGCAGCGCATCCAGCCAAGCGTCACCCGCATCAGCGAGCCCGCCGCCGAGCACGATCCGCTCCGGGGCGACCAGCTGGACCAGCATGGCCAGGCCGTCGGCCAGGGCCTCGGTCGCGGCTCGCACGACCGACCTGGCCGATGCCTCGCGGTCGGCCCGGTCCACGACGTCGACGGCACCATCGACGGACCGGCCGGTCGCGGTCGCATAGGCGCGCGTGATGGCGGTCGCCGACGCCACGGCCTCGAGACAGCCACGAGCTCCGCAACCGCAGGCCGGCCCGTCCGGGCGGACGACGACGTGGCCCAGCTCGCCGGGCTGACCGCGGCCGCCGCGAAGCAGCCGGCCGCCGGACACCAGGGCGGCAGAGACGCCCGTACCCACGGCGACGAAGACCAGGTCGTCGACGCCGCGACCGGCGCCCCGGCGCCATTCGGCCCAGCCGGCGGCGGTGACGTCGTGGTCGACGACGACCGGAATCCTCCAGCGCTCGGCCAGGCAGTCGCCGGCCGGCAGGTCCCGCCATCGGACGTTCGCGCTGTAGACGCCGACGCCACGATGCCGGTCGACGACACCAGGCAGGACGACTCCCGCCCGTGTGATGGTCGGCGCATCGCGCAGCAGGGCGTTGCCCAGCTCGCCGATCGCGTCGAGCGCCGCGTTGCCACGCGGAGTCGGTCGGCGGTCGGCCGCCAGGATCCGGTCGCCCGAGATCAGCTCGGCCTTGATCGAGGTGCCTCCGACGTCGATGGCGAGCACGGGTGACGTCGAGTCGGCGGGTGGAGTCACGCGCCTACCATGCCGTACCCGCTAGTCGAGGATGATCGATCGGGACAGATTGCGGGGGTGATCGGGATCGAGCCCGCGGTCGGCGGCTCGGAGCAGGCACAGTCGCTGCACGCGTACGAGGTCGGCCATCGGGTCGACGTCGCGGTGCTCGAAGTGAGCACCGGTGGCTGCGAGGTCACGCTCGAAGTTGGGGACCAGCGGCCCGAAAGCCCACACCACCCGGCCCGGCGCCGAGACGCTGATCGGACCGTGGCGATACTCGGTCATCGGGTAGGCCTCGACCCACGCCTGGGTCGACTCGCGCAGCTTGAGCGCGGCCTCCTCGGCGATCGCGGTCGCCATCCCCATGCCGACGAAGCTGATCTGGTCGGCCGACCGGGCGGCGGCGAGGGCCTCGTCCGGCTCCTTCAGCGCCGCACGCGCCTGCTCGACGACCGGGTCGAGGTCCTGCCCGAGGTGCCAGCGCAGCATCGCCAGCGTGGTCGTCGCGAACCGGGTCTGCACGACCGAGCGCTCGTCGATCTGCGGCAGCACGATCGCCTCGCCCTGGTCGACGACCGGCGTGTCCGGCGTCGCCGTGACCACGGTGATCCGGGCGTCGCCGACGTAGGTCGCCAGCGCGTCGACCACCTCGGTCGTCGTGCCGGACCGGGTGATCGCGACGATCCGGTCGTAGCCGCGCGCGAGCCGGTGATCGCTCGCCGGCCAGGCGTCGGTAAGCCCGAGACCGGCGTCCTCGCGGATCGCGGCGATGGCCCGGGACATGAACAACGACGTGCCGCAGCCGATCACGGCGACCCGCTCGCCCGGCGCCGGCAGCAGCGCCTGATGCTCCTTCGCGAGGTCGCGGGCAGCCGACCAGTCGTCGGGCTGGGTCTCGATCTCGGTGGCCAGGTAGGGCTCGGACGCGGCGGGTTGGGTCAGTTCAGAGGTCACATCTTCGAGGATGGCTCGCGTGATCGATTGAGTCAATATGACGCGCAATACGCTCATGTACGATCACGCTGTCGTCACCGATCGTTCACCGTACGCCCGAGTCAGCGCGCAATCGAGCGACCGCCCGAAAGTTGGCGGGAGATACAGGTTTCGCAGGCCGATCGACCTGAATCTCACGCCAACTTCCAGCTCGGAGCCCTGCCCCAGCCCGTCGCCCGGTCCGACCTCGAGTCGGGCTGAATCACCGCACGCTGCCGGCGGTGAGCCCACTGACCAGGTGCCGCTCGATCACGATGAACAGCACGACGACCGGCACGATCCCGATCAGCGACGCCACGAACAGGTACTGATACTGCGTCTCGTACAGGCCGACGAACTGCGTGATGCCGACCGTCAGGGTCTGCTTGTTGGTCGTCGGGTCGTTGAAGATCGTCCGGGCGATCACGAACTCGTTCCACACCTGGATGAAGGTGAAGACGATGGCGGTCACGATGCCGGGCTTGGCCAGCGGCAGCACGATCCGGGTCAGCACGCCGAACCGGCCGAGCCCGTCGAGCATCGCCGCCTCCTCGACCTCCTCCGGGATCGACGAGAGATAGCCGTTCAGGATCCAGATCGAGAACGCCAGGGTGAACGCCGCGTTGATCAGGATCAGCGCCCAGAACGAGTTGACCGCACCCCAGCCCGAGTCGAGGTTCTTCAGGTAGGTGTCGGCCAGGATCACCTCGCGGTAGATGCCGACCACCAGGGCGACCGGCGCCAGCATCTGGGTGACCAGCACCAGGTAGAGGAAGGACCGGCGACCCCGGAACCGCTGTCGCGCGACGACGTACGCCGCCGGGAGCGACAGCAGCAGCACGATCATCGACGCTCGTAAACAGTGTCAACCAGACAGAATCGCGCAGTGGCGGGACAGGATTTCGCGCGTCTCGATGCCTAGAGCCCTGAGTACGGAGCGCTGTAGCCTCCGGTCGTGGATGATGGCGGCCCAGGGGCGCACCGTCGGCAGCCGTCGCCGCAGCATCCCGATTCCGCCAGGCAGATCAACGGGGAGCAACACGTGACTGAGCTTGCGAGCGAACCGGTGGACCGGTCCCGGCGATGGCAGTTGCTGCTCAACCTGCTCGCCGAGCAGGGCCGCCTGAGCGTCGCCGATGCCGCGAACGCGCTCGGAGTGTCGGCGGCCACCGTGCGGAGGGACTTCGCGGCGCTGGCCGACCAGCAGCTCGCCACCCGTACCCACGGCGGTGTGGTTGCGACGTCGATCGCCTACGACCTGCCAGCGCGATACCGGTCGGCCGAGCGCGCCGATGCGAAGGCGCGACTGGCGCAGGTCGCGGCGACCCTGGTCGAGCCGGCCACGGTCGTCGGCTTCAACGGGGGTACGACGACGACGGCCACGGCACGTGAGCTCGCGGCGCGTCGCGATCTCGCCGAGGCCGGCGGCGACCAGGTCACAGTCGTCACCAACGCACTCAACATCGCCACCGAGCTCGTCCTCCGGCCGCACCTTCGGACCATCTGCATCGGCGGGGTCGCGCGACGCGAGTCGTACGAGCTGCACGGCCCGTTCGCGTCGCGGTTCCTGGCCGATCTGCGTCTGGACCTGCTGCTGCTCGGCGTTGATGCCCTCACCGCCGCCGACGGAGCGATGTGCCGCCACCTGGGAGAGGCGGGCATCAACGCCGAGATGGTGCAACGCTCGCGCCGAGTCGTGGTCGTGGCCACCGGCGACAAGCTGAGTCGGACCGCCGCCGCCCGGATCTGCCCGGTCGAGTCGATCGATGCCCTCGTCACCGACGACTCCGCCGACCCCGACGCCGTGGCAGCGCTGAGTGCCGTCGGCGTCGACGTCCGCGTCGCCTGACCGGCTGCCCTGCATCGGCGGCTGAGTCCGTCCACGGGATGAGGCGGCCGGTCGGTCCGCAGGTGGAGTCGGATCGCGCTGCGGCGCAGTACTGTCCGGGCATGGCCGACGAGACGCGGCGGGATCCGAGGCGGCCCGACCCGGGTGCGGCTGCAGTCGCGTCGCAGCACGCCCGTCCCGACCTGGTCCGCGTGGTCATTCCGATCTTCGCGCTGGTGGTCATCGGGCTCGCCGTGCTCACCGAGCCGGCCGATTGGTGGCAGCCATTGCTGCTGCTCGGAGCGGCCGGGCTGTTCGCCGCCTGGGCACTGTGGGACATCCCGATCTGGATCCTCACCCCCGGCGTACTCATCGCGGTGATCCTCGCCGAGCTCGACCCGCAACTGGAGCCGGCGACCTTCCTGGTGTGCCTGCTCGCGATGGTGGTCAGCCGCTGGGAGCCGATCGGCGTCGTCAGCATCGTGGAGCTGGCTGCCATGGTCGTCACTCCGGTCGTGATCAACAGTCAGCGCGGCGACGACTACAACTGGGCGATCTGGACGATCGCGATCATGTTCTCGATCGCGATCGGGTGGGCCCTGCGCCGCCAGCAGGACCTGACCCTGGAGCTCGAACGAGCTCGGTTCGCGCTCGCCCAGGCCGCGATGCAGGAGGAGCGACGCCGGATCGCCCGCGACGTGCACGACCTGGTCGGGCACGGGCTCGCGGCCATGATGGTGCACGTGACCGGCGCCCGACATGTGCTCGCCCGCGACCCGCAGGCTGCCGAGGAGGCACTCGAGACGGCCGAGGACGTCGGACGGCAGAGCATGCAGGAGCTCCGGCGGACCGTGGCGTTGCTCCGAAGCGAGACCGAGGGAGACAGCGGCCTCGACGCGCCGCTGCCCAAGCTCACTCAGCTCGGGAGCCTGGTCGACGCGGCGCGGGAGCGCGGGCTCGACATCGAGTACAGCGCCGAGGGCCGGCTCGAGACGGTCGATCCGTCGATCGGGCTGACCCTGCATCGAATCGCGCAGGAGGCACTGGCCAACGCGAGTCGGCATGCGCCGCACGCCCATACCGTCGTCCGGACCGTCGTCGCCGACGATGCCGTCACCCTCGACGTCGACAGCGTCGGAGCGGTCGTGGCTCCCGCCGACGGGGCGCCGCACTTCGGCCTGCAGGGCATGCGGGAGCGGGCCGACGTGGTCGGCGGCGAGTTCGACGCCGGTCCTTCGCCGAACGGCTGGACCGTGCACTGCCGAGTGCCGACGGCGGCGGACCGATGATCCGGGTGGTCCTCGTCGACGACCAGGCGATCGTACGAGCCGGCGTCGCCCGCATCCTCGGGCCGGACGACGGATTCGAGGTCGTCGCCGAGTGCTCGGACGGCGACGAGGCGGTGGCCGCGGTCGAGGCGACCCGACCCGACGTGGTGCTGATGGACATCCGGATGCCGCGCGTCGACGGTCTCGAGGCGACCCGGCGACTGGCCGAGCTCGACGAGCCGCCACCGGTGCTCGTACTCACGACGTTCGACGAGGACGAGGTGCTGTGGGGCGCGATCCAGGCCGGCGCGGCGGGCTTCGTCCTCAAGGACGCCAGCGCTCCCGATCTGATCGCGGCGGCGACCTCGGTCGCGAGCGGAGGGGCCTGGTTCGACCGGGCGGTGACGCCACGGGTGCTCGAGGCCTATCGCAACACGGTCGTACGCGGCGAGCGCCAGCGGCAGCGGCTGGACCAGCTCACCGAGCGCGAGAGCGACGTGCTGCGACGCATGGCGCGCGGCGCGACCAATGCCGAGATCGCCGCCGGACTGCACTTGAGCGAGGCGACGGTGAAGACCCACATCGGCAACATCTTCGCCAAGCTCGACGTCCGCGACCGGGCAGCCGCGATCGTGTTCGCCTTCGACCACGGCCTCGTCGCGGCCGGCGAGGACTGACCCCGTCCCACACGAATCTTGAGCGATTCGGGTAGCCAGGGGCTACCGCAATCGCTCAAGATTCGTCCCGGGTCCACCCACGGTCTGAATGCCAGGTCCATACCCGAGCGCGATGTGACGACCACCGCGTCGGCGTGAGCATCGAGCCATGTCGACCACGACGAAGTCCCCACAGCGTCACCGTCATCACGACCCCGACTCGCCGACCGCGGCACCCGACGGCCCGACTGCCGCGCCCGCGATCGCCGTCGAGGGTCTGACCAAGTCGTACGGCGACCGCCAGGTCCTCAAGGGCCTGTCCTTCACCGTCGCTCCGCAAGAGATCTTCGGCATCCTCGGCCCGAACGGCGTCGGCAAGACCACGTCGGTCGAGATCATCCAGGGCCTGCGCAACCGCGACGCGGGCACGATCCAGCTCCTCGGACTCGACCCGGTTCGCGACCGCGCCAAGCTGCGCAAGGTCCTCGGCGCGCAACTGCAGTCGTCGGCGCTGCCGGAACGGCTCCGGGTCGGCGAGGCACTGCGGCTGTTCGCTCGGCTGGCCGGCGACGTCGTCGACTGGCGCGAGCTCCGCGACACCTGGGATCTGGCCCGACTGGAGCGCAGCGCCTTCGGCTCACTGTCCGGCGGCGAACGGCAGCGGCTGTTCGTCGCACTGGCGCTGGTGAACCGGCCGCAAGTGGTGTTCCTCGACGAGCTGACCCAGGGCCTCGACCCGGCCGCCCGTCGCGAGACCTGGCGCCTGGTACGCCGGGTCCGCGAGCAGGGCACGACCGTCGTACTCGTCACGCACTACATGGACGAGGCCGAGCAGTTGTGCGATCGGGTCGGCGTGCTCCACGACGGCTGGCTCACCGCCTGCGACACGCCCGAGGGCCTGATCGCCGGGGTCGGCGACGGAGTCCGCGTCCGGTTCTCGTACGCGAGTTCGGCGAATCTGACCGGGCTCGAGGCGATCCCCGACGTACGCCGGGTCGCCCACGACGGCACGCAAGTCGAGATCGTCGCCGAACCCACTGCGGTCGTCCCGGTCGCGGCAGAGCTGGCTCGCCGCAACATCACTCCGGACGACTTCACCGTCGTCCGTCCAACGCTCGAAGACGTCTTCGTCTCGCTCACCACAGGAGGCTCCCGATGAGCGCCCTTCCGACTCTGGCCGGTACCGAGGCCCGGCTGCTCACGCGCGAATGGGCCGTCATGGTCTTCGCGTTCGCCTTCCCGCCGCTGTTCATGCTGGTGCTGGCCGGCGTCTTCGGCAACGAGGACGACATGGGTGGGACCGGCGTGTCCGGCACCGACTACTACATCGCGGGCTACATCGGCGTGCCGATGGGCGCGCTGGCGCTGATCGGGCTGCCGGTGATGCTGGCGTCGTATCGCGAACGCGACGTGCTGCGCCGGTTCGAGGCCTTCGGCGTCCCGACCAGCCGGGTCGTCGCCGCCCAGGCGCTCGTGACCGCCGTGCTGATCGTGCTCGCCGCCGCGCTGGTCGTCGCTACGGCGGCCCCGATCTACGGTGTCCCGCCGATCCAGAACGTCGGCGGCGTCATCGCAGGGTTCGCAGCGGGGACCGTCACGATGCTCGCGATCGGGGTCGTCCTCGGGCTCCTGGTGCCGACGGCCCGGGCAGCCCAGGCGCTCGGCCTGCTGGTGTTCATGCCGATGTGGCTGCTCGGCGGCGGCGGTCCGCCCCGCGACGTGATGTCCGGCGCGATGGCGAACATCTCCGACGTACTCCCCCTGTGGCACGCCACGTCGGCCATCCGGGAGCCGTGGCTCAACGGCGACGGCGTCGGCAATCACATCGTGGCGCTCGGCCTCTGGTTCGCCGCCGCCATGGTCGCCATCGTCATCCTGCTGCGGCGCCGGGACGCCCGCGCCTGAGCCGCGGCCCCGCTCCACGCTCTCGTGGTACGTACGCACTCTGCATGGTCTCGACTCCATGCGGAGTGCGTGCGAGCCGTGCAGAGTGCGAGTCGGTACGCCGTCGGCGCTGCTGCGGCTGGGCGGCTCGCCGAGTCGAGAGTTGGCGCAAGATACAGCTTTCGAGGCAACGAAAACCTGAACCGCACGCCAACTCTCAGCGGGCCCGCCAACGACCAGCGCTACCGCCAGTGGGGCCGAAGCCGCCGGGTCAGCCGATCGAGAACTGGCCGGGGTGGCCTTCGGGACCGCGGCCGGCCCAGGTCCACGCGTAGACGCCGTCGTCCACCGCGGTGCCGCCCTCGCCGAGCTCCAGCGGCCGGAAGGTGTCGACCATGACGGCCAGCTCGTCGAAGTACTCCGCGCCCAGCGCGCCTTCGATCGCACTCGGCTGCGGCCCGTGCGCGTACCCGCCGGGGTGCAGCGAGATCGACCCCTTGTTGATGCCCGACCCCTTGCGCGCCTCGTAGTCGCCGTCGACGTAGAACATGACCTCGTCGGAGTCCACGTTCGAGTGGTAGTAGGGCACCGGGACCGCGAGCGGGTGGTAGTCGACCTTGCGGGGGCAGAAGTTGCAGATCACGAAGTTGTAGCCCTCGAAGACCTGGTGCACCGGCGGCGGCTGGTGCACCCGGCCGGTGATCGGCTCGAAGTCCGAGACGTTGAACGTGTACGGGTAGAGGCAGCCGTCCCAGCCCACGACGTCGAACGGATGCGTCGCGTAGGTCATCGCCGTCCCGACCAGCCCGCTCGGCCCCTTGCCCCGATGCTTGATGAGCACCAGGACGTTCTCGTCCTCGACCAGGAACGGCTCGGCCGGCGGATGCAGATCGCGCTCGCAGTATGGCGAGTGCTCGAGGAACTGGCCGTAGCGCGACAGGTAGCGCTTCGGCGGCGCGATGTGCGAGTTGGCCTCGATCGCGTACGCCTGCACCCGACCGTCCGGCATCCACCGATGCGTCGTCGCCCGCGGGATCATGACGTAGTCGCCGGTGCGGAACGGCACGACACCGAACACGGTCTCGACCGTGCCCGACCCGGACTCGATGAAGACGCACTCGTCGCCGACGGCGTTGCGGTAGTAGGGCGAGGTCCGCGCCGCGACGACGTAGGAGATCCGGACGTCGCCGTTGCCGAGCACCAGCCGGCGGCCCGTGACGGCGTCGACGTCGGTCTCCTCACCGTCCTTGAACAGGTCGTGCAGCTTGAGGTGCCGGGGCGTCAGCGGATGGTTCGCCGTCGTCTGCAGATCCGGCAGCTCCCACACCTCCGAGTCGACGATCGCCGACGGCACGCCGAGGTGATAGAGCAGCGACGCGTCGGAGGAGAAGCCCTCCTCCCCCATCACCTCTTCGTAGTGCAACTGCCCGGCGCGAGGGCCGGAGTCGACTCGCCACTGGGTGTGCCGCTTGGGTGGGATCTCGCCGATGCGGAGGTAATGCGCCATGGTGTGCCCTCAAAGCCGTGGGATTGGTGTCGCCCGAAGTGTGTCCGATAAACGACCACATGTGTTCGTTCACTGTCACGATCCGGTACGGTCGGCCATGTGTCAACCGACCCTGGGTCACCTGACAGCAGGTCACACACCGCGACCGGTTCCTCCACAGCGGAGGGCATCATCCCCCGGGCGGCTCGAGCATTGTTAGCTGGCCTCATTGACGACGCGGCGATCTTCCCGCCGGGCAACGCAGCGCTCGCCGACGCGGTTCCGGCCCATGTCCGGCACGCGGCGAGCCGGTACGGCTTCGTGGTCGGTCCGTTCGTCTGCAGCGACCGCGCCCTTCCGGATCTGAGCCGGCTCCTCGAGGAGCAGGCGCCGGCGCAGCCGCTGCCGCTCACGCTGGTCGTCGTCGGCGGTGCCGGCGCGATCGAGCCGGCGCTGACCTGGGCCGGACACGATCCGTACCTGGACGTTCGCGCGGTCGAGTCGGCACTGCGCGACGAGGACGATCTGACGCACAACGCGGCCCGTGTCGTCACGGTGCTCGACCTGGCACTGCGGGACGGCGTCGACGCCTATGTCGAACTCCCCCGGCTGACCGGCCCGGAGCCGACGGCCGGCTGGCTCAACGCCGCCGATGCGGTCGCCGAGGCCGGGTACCGGCTCAAGTTCCGAACCGGCGGCGAGTCGCCCGAGGCGCATCCCGGCGAGGCCGAGCTCGTCACCGTCATCGACGCGGCACTCGACCGGGAGACCGCGTTCAAGTGCACGGCCGGACTGCATCACGGTGTGCGGCTCACCGCCGGCGACACCGGATTCGAGCAGCACGGCTTCGGCAATGTCTTGCTAGCCACCGGGGCGCTGCTCGACGGCGCCGACCGCGACGCAGCGGCCGCTCTGCTCGCCGACCGCGACACCGATGCCGTCGGCAAAGCACTGCGTGGGCTCGACGAGGACGCGGCGGCCCGGATCCGGAGCTGGTTCCGGTCGTTCGGCTCGTGCAGCATCGACGAGCCGGTGGCCGACCTCACCGGATGGGGACTGCTCGGCGCGGCATAGCGACACGCCCGCGTTTGCGGGATGGTGGTCGTCTTGGCACGCTGGCAGCCACCATCGTCCCGCAATGGCCGCGGAGGATCAGTGACGACGTACGAGCACGGGCCGACCTGGGTCGAGGGCGCTGCCGGCGGGCCCTTCGACGTCGACAACCTGCCGTACGCGGTCTTCTCCGTGGGTGGCGACCAGGCCCGCGTCGGCGCCCGGATCGGCGACCTGGTCGTCGACCTTGCTCCGATCGCCGCCAGCGACATGATGGCCGGGGCCGAGGCGCTCGCTCAGCCCACGCTCTCCGAGCTGCTCCGCGCGGGACGGCCGACGTGGGACTCGACTCGGAGCTGGCTGATCGCGCTGCTCACTGACGCCGCGGAGCAGGCCGGCGTCGAGCCGTTCCTGGTGCCGATCGACGAGGTGACCCTGCACGCACCGTTCGCGGTCGCCGACTACGTCGACTTCTACGCCTCGATCGACCACGCATCCAATGCGGGGCGAATCTTCCGGCCCAACGATCCACCGCTGCTGCCCAACTGGAAGCACCTGCCGGTCGGCTATCACGGCCGGGCCGGCTCAGTCGTCATCTCCGGCACCGACGTCACGCGCCCCTGCGGCCAGCGCAAGTCACCCAACGGCGACGCTCCGACCTACGGGCCGACCGCGCGACTCGACATCGAGGCCGAGCTCGGCTTCGTCGTCGGCGTCCCGACCCGGCTCGGCGCTCGCGTGTCCACCGGCGCCTTCGCCGACCACGTCTTCGGCGTCACGCTGCTCAACGACTGGTCAGCGCGCGACATCCAGGGCTGGGAGTCCCGGCCACTCGGTCCGTTCCTCGGCAAGTCGTTCGCGACGTCGATCTCGCCGTGGATCACGCCGCTCGAGGCACTGGCCGCCGCACGGGTCGACCTACCGGCCCAGGACCCCGAGCCGCTGCCCTATCTCCAGGTCGACGGTCCGGCGGGCTTCGACATCGACGTCGAGGTACGGCTCGGCGACCAGGTGGTGTCGCGGCCGCCGTACGCCACGATGTACTGGTCGCCGGCCCAGATGCTCGCCCATCTCACGGTCAACGGCGCGCCGCTTCGGACCGGCGATCTCTACGGGTCGGGCACCATCTCAGGCCCGGAGGCGGATCAGCTCGGGTCGCTGCTCGAGCTGTCGTGGGGCGGGTCGCGGCCGGTCGAGCTGGCCGACGGGTCGACGCGGACCTACCTCGAGGACGGCGACACCGTGACCCTGTCGGCGACCGCGCCCGGCGCCCACGGCGGGCGGATCGCGCTCGGCGACGTCACCGGCACGGTCCGGCCGGCCGCCGACTGAGACAGCGCCGACGACGCTGGCGTTCTTCGTGGTCTAGGCAGGATTCACGGCCGACATCGTGATCACGAACCCCGTGTTCGACCTCCGCTGATCCGGACGGTCCCGCCGCGCGTCACCTCGAGGCGGCGCGCGGCGTTGCCGCCGTTGACCGCGACGGCGACCCGGCCGTCGGAGTCGGCGTAGACGACCAGCTCGCCCACGGGCACCGAGGCGAACTGGCGCCCGGTCACCGCCCGATGACCTTCGACGTCCAGCGGCTCACCCAGGGCGGTGTCGAGATCGCGCCAGTGGGCGGCGAGCTGCAGGTTGCCGAAGTGGTCCACGTCGACGACCTCGGCCTCGAGGCCGTCCATCCGGATGAAGACCCGCGGTCCGGGCAGCTCGACCAGGCCGTCCGGGTCGATCGGCGTCCCCACGTCGGTCAGGGCAACACCGCCGAGCAGGTGTGCTCCCACGGGCGCGAAGATGTCGCGCCCGTGGAACGTGGCCGACACCGGTTCGAGGAACAGCTCGGCACGATCGAGTGCCACGGCCCGTCGGATCCCGCCGAGTGCGTCGGCGGCCGGCAGCAGCAGCCCGTTGTCGGGACCCACGAGCACTGACGACTCGGTCTCGACGGCCACCGCCCTCCGGTCGCCGCCCACGCCAGGATCGACCACCGCCACCAGCACGGCCGGGTCCAGGTACGGCGTCGCGCGGGCCAGCACCATCGCGCCCCGGCGCACGTCGTACGCCGGAATCAGATGGCTGATGTCGACGATGCGTGCGTCGGGCACGATGCTGGTCACGACCCCGTGGCAGACGGCCACGAAACCGTCCTCGAGGCCGTAGTCGGTGAGGAAGCCCAGACTGCCAAAACGCGCCACGCGCGTCAGTCTGACACCCTCGCTAGTCTCGGCACATGCGACGAGTGGTCCGGCTCGATGGCTGACGCCGACGACGTACGACGGCTCGCGCTGTCGCTGCCGCACGTGGTGGAGATCGACAGCGACGGATTCGACTTCCGGGTGGGCGACAAGGGCTTCGTCTGGTCCTATCCGGAGCGCCGGCCCGGCAAGCCGCGGCGCATCCGGTCCGACATCGCCGTCCTCTACGTCGGTGATGAGTCCGAGCGGCAGGCGCTGCTGCTCGGCGAGCCCGACCTTTTCTTCACCGCGCCGGGCTACGAGCGGGTGCCCCTGGTGCTGCTGCGACTGGAGGAGGTCGACCAGGATCGGCTCACCGAGCTGGTCACCGACGCCTGGCGGATGCGGGCTCCGGCCGAGCTTGCCGGCGATCTCGACGACTAGCAGCCACCCAATTCCGTGGCCCTTGTCGCCGGAGGGCGGCAGACTGGACTGCACAGCCCCCATGCGAGAGGAGCCCGCTGGAGATGACCCCCCACGAGGATGCGACGCTGACCGGCGAGGATATCGACCTGCTGCGCAAGCAGTTCACCGCCGATCCGGCGTACCGCAGGATGCAGAACGCCGTGACGCAGACGACGATCGACGACATCGCCCTGGATCGACAGATCGTCACCACGACCGATCACGCGACGTCGCATCTCCTCGACGACTGGAAGGTCACCAACCAGAAGAACAGCGGTCGCTGCTGGATGTTCGCCGGGCTGAACCTCTTACGGGTGGGGGCGGCGCAGAAGCTCAACCTCAAGGACTTCGAATTCTCGCAGAACCACGTCATGTTCTGGGACAAGCTGGAGCGGGCCAACTACTTCCTCGAGGCGATCATCGAGACGTCCGACCGCGAAGCCGACGACCGTACGGTCTCGTGCCTGCTCGACACGGTCGTCGACGACGGCGGGCAGTGGAACATGTTCGCGGCGATCGTGGACAAGCACGGACTCGTGCCCAAGTCGGTGATGCCGGAGACCGAGAGCTCATCCAGCACCGCTCGCCTGAATACCGCGCTCCGGTCCGTACTCCGCGAGGGCGCCAAGACGCTGCGCCCGATCGATGACGAGGAGCAGGCGCGGGAGCGCAAGCGCGACATTCTGGCCGTGGCGCACCGGATCCTGTCGATCCACCTCGGCACGCCGCCGGACCGGTTCTTCTGGCAGTGGACCGACAAGGACCGCGACTTCCACCGCGACGGCGAGCTGACGCCGGTCGAGTTCGCCGAGAAGTACGTGACGATCCCGTTCGGCGACTACGTCTGCCTGGTCGACGACCCCCGGCCGTCCAGCCCTCGCGGCGCCACGCTGACCGTCGACTATCTCGGCAACGTCGTCGAGGCGCCGCTGGTGACCTACCTCAACGTCGACGTCGACACCATGAAGGAGCTGGCCGCGAAGGCGATCGTCGGCGGCGAGCCGGTGTGGTTCGGCTGCGACGTGGGTCCGATGATGCGCCGCGACCTCGGCATCTGGGACGCGAAGCTCTATGACCTCGAGGGCGTCTACGACACCCCGTTCGCGCTGGACAAGGCCGACCGACTGGTCTACCGCGAGTCGATGATGACCCACGCGATGCTGTTCACCGGTGTCGACCTGGTCGACGACGTGCCGCGGCGCTGGCGGGTCGAGAACAGCTGGGGCGACGAGATGGGCACCGACGGCTTCTTCACGATGAACGACAACTGGTTCGACGAGTACGTGTTCGAAGTCGCCGTCCGGCGTGACCAGCTGTCGCCGGAGCTGCAGGCTGCTCTTGACCAGCCTCCGATCGTGCTCCCGGCCTGGGACCCGATGGGAGCCCTCGCCCGGTAGCCCTTACTCCGTCGCCACCGGCTGCTCGAGCCGGTGCAGCTGCACGCGGATCTGGGCGGCGGCCGACGGGTCGAGCTCGTCGATGATCCGGCGAGCCTTGTCGCCGGCCGCCGCCGAGGCGTCCGGGTCACCGACCCGTCGGTAGAGCTCGGCGAGCCGGGCCTGCGTGCTCGCCACGCCGAAGCGGTCGCCGATCCGGTCGAAAAGCTCCTCGGCTCGGCGGCTGTCCGCGATCGCCTGGTCGAGCTCGCCGAGCTGCTCGTGGCTCTCGGCCCTGCAGGACAGGGCATGCCCCTGGTACGCGTGGTTGCCGAGCTCCTCGTGGAGTGCGAGCGCCTGGCCGAGCAGGTCGAGCGCCTGGCGGTGGTCGCCGAGCCGGCCGTGGCCCCAGCCCACGTCGGTGAGCGCGGCCGCCTCGCCGACCTGGTTGTCGGTCTCCTGGAAGAGGTGGAGCGCCTGCTCGGCGGCCGCGAGTGCCTCGGCATCGCGGCCCTCTGCGGTGTAGGCCAGGTTGCGCTCGTAGGAGATCTGCGCCAGCCCGAGGGTGTCACCGGCGGCCGACGCCAGGTCGAGCGCCTGGCCGAAGTGGTCCTGGGCATCGTCGAAGCGAGCGAGGTCGGCGTAGACGGTGGCCAGGTTGCGATGGGCTCGTGCCTCCTCGGCGCCGTCACCGAGTCGATGCGCGGCCGTGAGCGCCGCCGAGTGCACGGTGGCCCGGTCCTCCCAGTGCCCGCGCCGGTGGAAGAAGACCGACGTGGCGCGGGCCAGATGGCACACGTGGCGGTCGAATCCGTCGCGGCCGGCCTGGTCCACCACTCCGAGGAGCACCCGATGCTCGGCGGTGAACCAGGCCATCGCCTGGTCGCCGTCGCGGAGGTCCTCGACCGCGACCCCGGACTCCGATGCGGCTGTCGCGGCAGACTCGCCGTGTGGGTAGAGCAGTCGGTCGGCCTGGTGCGCCGTGCGGAGGTAGTGGTCGAGCATCCGGCGGGTCGCCGCGTCTCGTACGTCCGGCTCGTCGACCGTGCCCGTCAGCTCGGCGGCGTACGCCCGGAGCAGATCGTGGAAGGAGTAGCGGCCGGGGACGTACTCGCTGACCAGATGCGCATCGGACAGGCCGGCCAGCAGCGGCCGTACCTCGGCGACCGGCTGTCCCGCGAGGCTGGCCGCGGCTCCCACGGTGACGTCCGGCCCGGGATGCAGCCCCAGCAGCCGGAACAGTCGCGCCGCCGGCTCGGACAGATTTCGGTAGGACCAGGAGAAGACGGCGCGTACGTCGGTCGCGGTGTCGCCGCCGTCGAACTCCTCCAGGTCATGCCGCGCGTCGCGCAACTGCTCCGCGAGTGTGGCGAGCGGGAAGTCGGGCCGGACCGCCGCGCGTGCACCGACGACCGCCAGCGCGAGCGGCAGACCGGCGCAACTCGCGACGAGTTGCTCGGCCGCCTCGGGCTCGGCCGCCACCCGGTCCTCGCCGAGCCGCCGGGCGAGCAATGTGGCCGCCTCGGCCCGGTCCAGCACGTCGAGCGCCACCGCATGGGCTCCGCCGGCCAGCAGTCCGGCCAGCCGGGATCGGCTGGTCACGATCGCGAGACAGCCGGCCGTGCCCGGAAGCAGCGGCGTCACCTGGTCGGCGTCCGCGGCGTTGTCGAGGACCACCAGCATCCGCTGGCCGGCCAGCAGGCTCCGATAGAGCCCGGCCTGCGCGTCCGCCCCGGAGGGGATCTGTTGCGGCGGCACCTGCAACGCGTCCAGGATTCCGCGCACCGCCTCGGCCGGTGGGATCGGCGGCCGCGACGGATCGAAGCCGCGCAGGTTGACGTAGAGCTGACCGTCGGGGAACCGGCCCGCGATCCGGTGCGCCCAGTGGATCGCGAGCGTGGTCTTGCCGACGCCGGCCGTCCCCGTGACGGCCGCGATCGCCGACGTGGGCGGGTCCGCATCGTCGCCGAGCATCCGATCCAGCGTCGTGAGCTCCCGCGCCCGGCCGCTGAACGCGCCGGTGTCGGCCGGCAGCTGGCGAGGCACCACACGAGTCATCGGCGGCAGAGCGGCCGCCGGCGGCTGCGGTTGGCGGCCGGCGAGCAGATCGCCGTGTACGCGCTGCAGATCCGGCCCGGGGTCGGTCCCGAGCTCGTCGGCGAGACCGAGCCGCATCGTCTCGTAGCGCTCCAGTGCCTCGGCCGAGCGACCGGCCCGCTGCAGCACGAGGAGCAGCCGGAGCCACAACGACTCCCGCAGCGGATGGCCTCGGGTTTGGTCGTCGAGCATGGCCGCGAGGTCGGCCACGTCGGTCCGGGACTCGTCGGCCAGGTCGAGGTCGGCCCGCCGCTCGATCGCAGCCAGGTAGCGGTCCTGCAGCCGGGCCGCCGGTGCCTGCTGGAGCCAGTCCGAGGCGATGTCCTCGAACGGAGCACCGCGCCACAGTCCCAGCGCGTCGTCCAGCAACTCGCGCTGGATCTCGGGCTGATCGGCCGCGGCCACCGCGTCGAGGAGACGCTCGAATCGCAGCGCGTCGACTCGTTCGGGATCGACGGCCAGGGCGTACCCATGGCCGCGGGTCGCAATCCGCTCGGCGCCGATCAGACGTCGGAGCCGCTTCACGTTGGTCTGCACGTTGGCCCGGACGTCGACCGCCAGCTCCTCGCCCCAGACCGCGGTCGCCAGCCGCTCCGCGGAGACGGTCTGGCCGGCCGACATCGCCAGCACAGCCAGCAGCGCCGGCAGCCGGCCGGTCGGCAGTGGGACCGGGCGACCGTCCGACGACAGCTCGAGCGGTCCCAGAAGCCGGATGTCCAGGGCGGCCGTCGGCTCCGCCGCGTGAGTCGTCATCACTTCCGCCAGGCATGAAGGTGCAGGTCGCCGCCATCGTAGAGGGGTTTCAGCGGGGTTTCAGCGCCGTGCCGCCGCCGGGCAGTTCGCTGGGGCCATGACATCCACCCAGGAGGAGATCCCGATGAACGACACCACCGTCGCCCGACCGGCCCGCCTCGGACGAGCCCGCAACCTCGGTCTGTGGACCCTGCAGGCCGGCGTCGCCTTCCTGCTGGTCAACGCCGGCCTGCTCAAGCTGACCGCCGATCCCGCCATGGTCGACCTGTTCGCCGACATCGGTGCCGGCCAGTGGCTGCGGGTCGTGGTCGGCGCTCTCGAGGTCGCCGGCGCGGTCGGGCTGCTCGTCCCCGCCCTGTGCGGACTGGCCGCGCTCGGCGTGACCGCCCTGATGACCGGCGCCGCGCTCACCAACGTGTTCGTGATCCACGAGAGCCCCTGGCTGCCGATCGCCCTGCTCGCAGTGGCCGGCCTGGTCGGCTACGCCCGGCGGGCCCGGACCGTGGCGCTCGTCGAGACGCTTCGCCGGCGTACGATGCCGGCCCGCCAGCCGGTCGGGAGGACCGCATGAAGTACGTGACGTCGAAGGACGGCACCCGGATCTCGTACGAGGAGGTCGGCGACGGACCCGCCGTCCTCCTCGTCGGGGGCGGGCTCGACGACGGGTCGGAGAACGCTCCGCTGGCACCGGCGCTGGCCACGCAGTTCACCGTGTACAACTACGCACGGCGCGGCCGGGCCGGCAGCGGCGACACCCAGCCGTACGCCTTGGATCGCGAGATCGAGGACATCGCGAATCTGCTCGAGGTCACCGGTGGATCGGCCCACGCCTTCGGGGCATCGTCCGGCGGCGCGCTGGTGCTGGAAGGCGTCGCGGCCGGGCTGCCGATCGACACCGCGGCCGTCTACGAAGTGCCGTACTGCCTGGCCCGCGACATGGCGGACCGGGCCCGCGCGTACGTCGCGCAGCTCGGGCCGTTGCTCGCCGAGGGACGGCGTGGTGACGCGCTGGAGCTGTTCATGTGGTTCGCCGGGTCCTCCGCAGCCGACATCGCCCAGGCGAGGGAGTCGGAGTGGTGGCCGGGCCTGGAGGCGATCGCGCACACGCTCGCCTACGACGCCGCCTGCATGGGCGACTTCCGGCCGCCGACCGAGCGGCTGGCCCGGATCGAGCGGCCGGTCCTGGTGCTCACCGGTGGCTGCTCGCCGGGCTCCCAGGGCGGCATGGGCGGACTGCCGCCGGACTTCTTCGACCAGGCCGCCGACGCGATCGCCGCGGCCCTCCCGCGATCGGAGCGCCTGACTCTCGAAGGGGCCGGACACATGGTCGACGCCAAGGCGCTGGCTCCGGTGCTCGGCCGGTTCTTCGGCTGCCGGCAACGCTAGAGGTCGCCACCCTCCTCGAGCAGCCGGGCGATCTCCCGCTGGATCAGCGCCAGCCGAGCCTCCTTGACCAGCGGGAACAGCCGACGCCTCCGGCGCACCTCGTCGAAGTCCACCTCGACCGTGACCAGGTCCGGCTCGTCCTCGACCGCCTGGCCGATCACCTTGCCCCACGGGTCGACGACGTGCGATCCGCCCCAGAAGTGCAGGTCGTCCTCGGTGCCGACCCGGTTCACGAACACGACGTACAGCTGGTACATCCGGCCGTAGAACGTCGTGATGCCCTCCCAGTACTCGCGGGCGTCGTAGGCGTCCGGGAACCGGCTCTGCGCGCTGACGGCCGGCACGATCAGCGCCCGGGCACCGTCCTGGGTCGCGATGAACGCCAGCTGCGGCTGCCAGGCGTCGCCGCAGATCAGGGTCGACATCGTGACGTCGTCACCGACGGAGTACGACCGCAGCGACGGGCCCGGGGTGAAGTGCTTGCGCTCCTCGAAGATCGAGTACGTCGGCAGGTAGAGCTTGCGATGGACGTGGACCAGCCGCTCGCCCTCGTAGTACGCGGCGCTGTTGTAGGTGTGCGGGCTGCGCGTCGCGGACTCGGCGAAGCCGATGTGGATGCCGGTCGGCGCCGCCTGTCGGGCGAGCTCGACCAGCCTCGGGTCGTCGACCCGGATCGCGACGTCGGCGTCGACCGTGCCGACCGAGTAGCCGGACAGATAGAGCTCCGGGAACACGATCAGGTTGGACCGATCGTCCTTCGCCCTCGCGATGACCTCGGCAGCCTGCGCGAGGTTCGCGTCGATGTCCCCGAGAGTCGAGTCCATCTGGGCGAGCGTGATCCGCACGCGGCGATGCTAGGGCATCCAGCGGCGTCGCGGAGGACTCGACAGATGTCGAGCCGGAGTGCGACGGGCTTCTACAAGTGTCCAAAGACGAAGCGACCGGCTTTTCGTAGCCTGCCATCGGACGCTGGCCGCACGGTCAGTGTGGTCGGTGTCGGCGTGGCAG
>Ga0209382_10000519_pt1 | contig 63750 bp, 70 predicted proteins | sample SoiMetdeltSBSDD5_FD_187599 | JGI IMG/M metagenome (GOLD analysis project Ga0209382, IMG submission 187599) | Bulk soil microbial communities from a Populus tree surrounding site in Tennessee, USA - Soil MetaG P. deltoides SBSDD5 (SPAdes) (version 2) | ecosystem: Environmental > Terrestrial >...
CATGCCTTCCAGGTCGTCGGCGGAGGCGGTGATGAGGGCGAGGGGGCGTTCGAACTCGTTGAGGTCGAGGTTCTCGAGGGGGAGGGCGTCGCGGAGGGTGACGAAGTCCTGGTACATGCCGACGCCGCCGCACGGGAGGTTGCCCACGAGGGTCAGCGCCCGGCGCAGGTCGACCTCGCCGTACACACCGAACGGCGACTCGACCAGGCACCAGTGCTCGGTCTCCCGGTTGCCCGTCCGCACCACCCGGTGGCTGACCGACACCATCTGCGCCCGCCCGCCCCGGAGCCGGAACTCCAGCGTGAGGCCGTCGCCATAGTCCTCGCTGACCGTGTAGTTGTCCTTGATGTAGGCCTTCAGGTCGCCCCAATCAGCCATGATCCGCCTTCCCTCGAGTGGCGGCCACAGCGTACGTGGCCGGTCACCCCCGGGGCTTGCGTCGGAAGCGGGAGATGGCGAGGCGGGCGCTGAGCAGCAGCACCGTCCCGCCCGAGGCGAGGAGCGGCATCAGGAGCTCTTCGACGGGGGCACCGGCGACGTGGGCGATCAGCATGGCTCAGGTCCTTCCTGCGACAGGGTTCACCAGTACAGAGACACCGGGACCGCCGAACTCATCGCTCGTCGTCCGGCATGACCTTGGGCAGTCCGAACCGCGCAGGCACCGAGGGATCGAGGAAACCGGTCAGGCCGACGATTCGACCGCCCCGGAGCGTCAGCACCTTGACGCAGCTGAGCTCGAACTGCCCGGTGCCCGGTCGGCGCTCCTGTCCTTCGACGCAGCTGACCTCGGACCCCTCGGACCCGCCAGACGCGCCGGACTCCTCGGCATCCGGCCGGCGCTCGTAGCAGGCGACCGCCAGCTGCCCGTTGGCGTGCGCCCGCACCAGCCGCCAGTCGCTCTGGAACACCCGCTCGCCCAGGAAGCGGCCGATGTCTTCCTTTCCGGCAAACCAGGCGGGGATCGGCGGCATCGAGAAGTGGGCGTCGTCGGCGAGCAGGTCGAGCAGCGCGGCCACATCGGCGCTCTCCCACGCCGCCACGAACCGGGCGACCAGCCTCTCGACCCCCGCAGCACCGAGCGCCCGGAGCTCGGCGGCCTGACCGTTCGCCAGGCGGCTGTCGACCGTGCGCCGGGCCCGCTGCAGCGCGCTGTTGACTGCCGGGACTGTCGTGTCGAGCAGCTCGGCGACCTCGGCGGCCGAGAACTCCAGCACCTCCCGGAGGATCAGCACCGCCCGCTGGTTGGCCGGAAGGTGCTGCAGGGCGGCGACGAACGCCAGCTCAACGCTCTCGTGCCGCTCGTACCGATCAGCGGGGTCGGCCGGATCGGTCGCGCCGGCCGCGCCGGCCGGGTCGGCCGGGTCGGCGTCCGGGAACGGCTCCAGCCACACGGGCTCGTCGACCATGCGGCCCAGCTCCCACACGTCGTTCCAGGCCGGCGAGCGGTCCTCCGACAGCACCCGCGGCCGCCGCCGCGAGGCCAGCCGCATCGAGGCATGGGTCGCGATCCTGTACAGCCAGGTCTGCAGCGAGCTGCGCCCCTCGAACCCGCTCAGCCCCCGCCACGCGGCGAGCAGGGTCTCCTGCAGCGCGTCCTCGGCGTCCTGCAGCGACCCGAGCATGCGGTAGCAGTGGGCGTGCAGCGGGCGGCGGTACCGGGCGACCAGCCGCTCGAACGCGGCCTGGTCCCCTGAACGCGCCGCTTCCACCAGCGCCGCCTCGTCGCCGGCGACCTTCGTGTCCGTCATGGCCATGGGGTAACGACTGCAACCAGGCTCAAAACTCATCGCCCTGGGGTATTGGCAAGACCACGAGTGGCGGGATGGGGGAGCTCGGTCCGGCGGCGTCAGGACAGTTGCGATCCAAGGAGCAGCTGATGACCGACCACACCGTGATCCGCCAACCTGGCGAAGGCGACGCCTTCTGGCTGCTGAACGGCCTCTACGAGGTGATGGTGTCCAGCGAGGAGTCCGGGGGCGCCATGACCGTCATGCAGATGACCTGCCCAGCCGGCATGGGCCCGCCGCCCCACACGCACCCCGGCAGCGAGACGATCTACGTCCTCGACGGCCGCCTGACCTACCACATCGGGGACGAGACGGCCGATGCCGGGCCGGGGGCCCTGTTCCACATCCCTGCCGGCACGAAGGAGTACTTCGAGCCCGTCACCACCTGCCGGTTGCTGGCCACGTACCTGCCCGGCGGCATCGACCAGTTCTTCGCCGAGGTCGGCACGCCGGCCGAGCGGCGGGAGCTGCCGCCGCCATCGGACGCCCCGCCCGACCTGGAACGCATGGTCGCCGTGGCCGCCCGCTACGGCATGGACATGCAGATGCCCACGTCGGTCTGACGTCTGAGGCTGACACCAACGCCCCGACAACGGTCGGGAGCAGAGACCCCCCTCGGGAAGGGGTTCCCCGAGGGGGGTCTTTTGTTTTACGTTATGGGGAATGGCATTCTCCGTCGAGGAGCCTCAGAAGGTAGGAGAGCCGCCCGAGTGGCAGGGCCGATCGCTCGAGCGGTCGCTGCGGTCGGCGCGGGGCCTGCTGATCGAGCGCAGCCACCGCATCGTGGCCGCGGCGAGAGAGCTGGCCAACGAGGCCGGCAACGCCAGCTTCACCGTCGCCCAGGTCGCCCGGCGGGCCGGGCTGTCGATCAAGAGCGTCTACCGCTGCTTCGACGGCAAGGACGAGGTGCTGCTCGCCCTGCTGGAGGAGGAGAGCCGGGCCGGCGCCGCACTCCTCGCCGAGAGGATCGACCAGCAGACCGACCCGGTCGCCCGGGTCCGGGCGTTCGTCGACGGCATCTTCGAGCTGCTCACCCACCCGGCCGCCGAGGGCTATGCCGGCGTGCTCGTCACCGAGCACCACCGGCTGTTCGACGAGCGCCCCGACGACCTGCGCCTGGCCTTGTCGCCGCTGGTCGACCTGCTGGCCCGGCAGGTGGCCGACGCCGAGCGCGCCGGCCGCATCGACCCGGGCGACGCCGCGCGGGCCGCCGCAAGCCTGTTCGACCTGGTGCTCGTCGCCCTGCACCGGGTCGTGCGAGGTGAGGGCGACGCCATGGAGACCGCTGGGTGGGTCTGGCGGTTCGGTTTCGGCGGCCTGCGAGGAGACGCCGGCTAGCCGACGCGAGCACGAGCAAGGGGGTCAGGTGCCAGACAACGAGACCGTCGATCCGGGGATGTTGCTGCTGGGCGAGGGGAGCGGGGACAGGCCGCACGCCGTCTACAGCGAGCTGCTCGAGCGCTGTCCGGTGGGTCGCTCGCCCGACGCCAACCTGCCGGGCGTCTACGTGTCCGGCTACGAGGAGGTCGCCTGGGCGCTGCGCCACCCCGAGGTGTTCTCGTCCTCGGCCGAGGCGCTCGAGATCGGCCAGTCCCAGCCGCTGATCCCGGTCCAGGTCGACCCGCCGCTGCACACCCGCTACCGCGCCCTGCTCAACCCGATGTTCAAGCCCAAGGCGATCGCCGAGCTGGAGCCCCAGGTGCGAGCGTACGTCAACAACCTGCTCGACGGTCTCGTCGACCGGGGCCACTGCAACTTCCACGACGAGTTCGCCACCCCGCTGCCGTCGACCATCTTCCTGCGGCTCATGGGCCTGCCCCAGGAGGACCTCCCGCAGTTCCTGCGCTGGCGGGACGACACCATCCGCCCGGACGTCGAACCGGGGGACACCGAGGGCGCCGCCCGGGCCCGGGAGGCCGCCAGCCAGGCCATCGGTGCCTACTTCGAGGCGGCCATCGAGCGGGCCCGCGAGGAGCCGGGCGACGGCCTGTTCGGCCAGATCGTCGGAGCCGAGCTCGACGGCCGCCCGCTCGACGAGGCCGAGCTCCTCGGCATCTCCCACCTGATGCTGCTCGGCGGGCTCGACACCGTGACCGCCGCCCTCGACTGCATGGTCGCCTACCTCGCCCGCCACCCCGACCGCCGCCAGGCCCTGGTCGACGACCCGACCCTCGTGCCCAAGGCGGTCGAGGAGCTGCTGCGCCAGCAAACCCCGGTCATGCTGCTGCCCCGGGTGGTCCGGGAGCCGGTGACCCTCGGCGGGGTCGAGCTGCAGGCGGGCGAGCCCGCGGTCCTCGTCATCGGGGCGGCCAACAGCGACGAGCGGATGTTCCCGGAAGCAGACGAGGTCGACTTCGGGCGGGACAACGGCCGCCACGTGGCCTTCGGGGTCGGGCACCACTTCTGCCTCGGCGCCCACCTGGCCCGGCTGGAGCTGCGGGTCGCCCTCGAGGAGCTGCACCGCCGCATCCCGGAGTACCGGCTGAAGGATGGCGCCGACATCCACTTCACGGCGGGCATCCGCCAGGCGACCGGGCTGGAGATCGAGTGGGCGCCATGACCAAACCGACGATCATCTCCGTCGACGACCACCTCATCGAGCCGCCCGACATGTTCGAGGGCCGGATGCCCGCCGCGCTGGTCGACCGGGCGCCGTACGTCGACGAGTTGCCCGACGGCAAGCAGGTCTGGTTCTACGAGGGGCACATCTACGCCAACATCGGCCTCAACGCCGTGGTCGGCCGGCCCAAGGAGGAGTGGAGCATGGAGCCGGCCCGCTTCGACGAGATGCGGCCCGGTTGCTACGACATCGACGCCCGCATCTCCGACATGGACACCGGCGGGATCTGGGCGTCGCTGTGCTTCCCGTCGCTGCTGGCCGGCTTCTGCGGCTCGGTGTTCTCCCGCAGCAAGGACCCCGACCTGGGCCTGGCCTGCGTCCGGGCCTGGAACGACTGGCACGCCGAGGTCTGGGCCGGCACCCACCCCGAACGGATCATCCCGCTGCAGATCCCGTGGCTCAACGACCCGGCGGTCGCCGCCGACGAGCTGCGCCGCAACGCCGCCCGGGGCTTCAAGGCGGTCAGCTTCGCGGACTTCCCGGCCAAGCTCGGCCTGCCGTCGCTGCACACCAGGCACTGGGACCCGTTCCTGGCGGCCTGCGAGGAGACCGGCACGGTGCTCTGCCTGCACACCGGGTCGGGCGGCTGGGCGCCGATCCCCAGCCCCGACCCGCCGTTCGAGCTGTTCCCCACCCTGTTCCCGGTCAGCGCCCTGGTAGCGGCCTCGGACTGGCTGTGGTCCGGGGTGTGCCACCGCTTCCCCGAGCTGCGCATCGCCATGTCCGAGGGCGGCATCGGCTGGGTGGCCATGCTCGCCGACCGGGCCGACTACGTCCTCGACCACTCGGCGTCGGGGGTCGACAGCCACAGCTGGCAGGACGACCTGCGCCCGAGCGAGGTCCTGGCCCGCAACTTCTGGTTCTGCTCGATCGACGACCCCAGCACGGTCGACGGCCTCCTCGCCCGGTTCGGGCCCGACCACCTCATGGTCGAGAGCGACTACCCGCACGCCGACTCCACCTGGCCGGACACCCCGGCGGTCGTCGACCGCAACTACGGCCACCTGCCGGCCGACGTGGTCCGCAAGGTGACCTACGCCAACGCCGCGGCGCTCTTCGACCACCCGCTGCCCGAGGGGGTGCAGTGATGCTCGATCTCCTCATCACGAACGGCCTGGTGGTCGACGGCACCGGCGCACCCGGCCGCCTCGCCGACGTAGGCATCCGGGAGGGCCGCATCGTCAGCATCGTCTCGCAGGGCGAGCGCATCGAGCAGGAGCTCGCCGCCCGGACCATCGATGCCACCGACCTCGTCGTCGCTCCCGGCTTCGTCGACCTGCACACCCACTACGACGCCCAGCTGTTCTGGGACCCGACCGCCAGCCCGTCACCGCTCCACGGCGTGACCACGGTGTTCGGCGGCAACTGCGGCTTCAGCCTGGCGCCCGCCAGCGCCGAGCACGCCGACTACCTGACCCGCCTCATGGCCCGGGTCGAGGGCATGCCGCTCGACGCCCTGCAGGCCGGCCTCGACTGGGAGTGGGTCAGCTTCGGTGACTGGCTGGGCCGGCTCGAGGGCCGCCTCGGCGTCAACGCCGGCTTCCTCGTGGGCCACACCGCGCTGCGGCGGGTGGCGATGGGCGAGGCCGCCACCGCCGGGCAGGCCACCCCGGCGCAGCTGGCCCGGATGCAGGAGCTGCTCCGCGACGCGCTCGCCGCCGGCGCCCTCGGCCTGTCGACGTCGCAGGCCCCGACCCACAACGACTGGGCGGGCGACCCTGTGCCGTCCCGCGCCGCCGACCGGGCCGAGCTGCTCGCCCTGTCCGAGGTCGTCGGCCGGCACCCTGGTACCACGCTGGAGCTGATCCTGGCCGGGGCGCTGAGCAAGTTCAGCGACGACGAGATGGACCTGATGGCGGCCATGTCCGCGACCGCGGGCCGGCCCGTGAACTGGAACGTCCTCGCCGTCACCACGCTGGATCCCGATGGCTGGCACCACCAGCTACGGGCCTCCGACGTGGCCGCCGAGCAGGGCGGTGAGGTCGTCGCCCTGACCATGCCGCACCTCATGCGCATCCGGCTGTCGTTCCTGAGCGGGTTCATCCTCGATGCCCTGCCGGGCTGGGGTGAGGTCATCGCCCTCCCGCCGGCCGAGCGGCTGGTGGCGTTGCGCGACCCCGCCGTCCGCCGCCGCCTCGACGACGGCGCCCACTCGCCCGAGGCCGGGATGCTGGCGGGGCTCGCCAACTGGGGGATCCTCGAGGTGGCCGAGACGTTCTCCCCGCAGACCGCGGCCTACGAGGGCCGGACCGTCGGTGATCTCGCGGTCGAGTCGGGCCGCGACCCGTTCGACGTGCTGCTCGACATCGTCTGCGACGACGAGCTGCGCACCGGGCTGCGGCCGCCGGCGTTCGGCGACAGCGACGCCGACTGGGCCGAGCGGGCCAAGGCGTGGCACGACCCGCGGACGATCGTGGGGGCGTCCGATGCCGGCGCCCACCTCGACATGATGTGCGGCGCCATCTACTCCACCTCGCTGCTGGGCGACGGCGTGCGCGAGCGGCAGCTGATCACGCTGGAGGAGGCGGTCCGCCAGCTGACGTCGGTCCCGGCTGCGCTCTACGGACTGCGCGACCGCGGGGTGGTGGCCGAAGGCGCCTGGGCCGACGTCGTGGTGTTCGACCCCGCGACGGTCGGCCATGAGCCCGAGCGGACCCGCCACGACCTGCCCGGCGGCGCCCCCCGCCTCTACGCCGAGGCGAGGGGCATCGAGCACGTCCTGGTCAACGGCACTGGGATCGTGCGCGGGGGCGACTTCCTCGATGCCACCCCCGGCACGCTGCTCCGCTCCGGCCGGGACACCATGACCGTGGCCCCGACGCCGGCCTGAGGCTCACGCCAGGGGCCGGTAGTTCAGGTACTGGACCCCGTTGTCGTAGGTCTCGCTCTTGGCCAGTTCCAGCTTGCGGGCCGCGGCGCCCTCGGGGAACAGGCGCGGGCCGTCGCCCCTGGTGAGCGGGTACACGAACAGGTGCAGGCCGTCGATCAGCCCGTCGTCGAGCATCGCCCGCACCAGGGTGATGCTGCCGCTGGTGTACAGGTCACCGTCGAGCTCGTCCTTCAGCTTGCGGATCGTCTCGGGGTCGTAGCCCCCGACGACCTGCGAGTTGTTCCAGGTGGGGTCCTTCAGGGTCGACGAGACGACGTACTTGGTGGTGTCGTTGAAGAACGGCGCCCCGGGGTCCTCCTCGACGGTCCGGGTCGACCAGGCCGGCTCGAACATCTCGTAGGTCACCCGCCCGAGGAGGATGCCCGTGGACCGCTCGCAGACGGCGCCGATCGCATCGCCCATCTTGGGGTCGAAGCCGTACTCGAACGTCCACGTGGGCGCATCGATCACCCCGTCGAGGCTCATGAACTCGTGAACGTGGATCTCTCCCAAAGCATCGCTCCTTGCGATCGTGCCGGACTGAGCGGCATGGTCTACCGCCGTTCGCCGGCGCTGTCTTGAATCAAAACGACAGCCCGCTACGCGCCGGCTGCCACCTCCGACGGGGTCTGCCCGACGAAGCGCTTCAGCGAGCGGGTCAGGTGGGGCTGGTCGGCGTACCCGGCCTCGCGGACCACGTCGAGCGGTGGCACCCCGTGGCGGAGCAGCTCGACGGCCCGCTCGGCCCGCCGGACCTGCCGGATCGTGCCGCGGGTCAGCCCGGTCGCCTGGGCCACCCGCCGCTCGACCGTGCGCGTCGACAGGTCCTCGACCTCGCCCTCTCGCTCTCCGGTGGCGTCCAGCGCGGCCGCCACCACATGGTCGTGCACCAGCAGGCCGGCGCGGATGAGCCGGTCGACGAACACGTCGGCGTTGTCGGGGGTGGGCAGCTCCCAGGCCGACCCGTCGAGCCAGAACGACCGCTTCGACACCAGCGGCAAGGTCAGGTCCCGGTCGACGAGCTGCCGCGGCGCGATGCCCGGCATGAACGTGCCCAGCGTGAAGGGGATGCCGAAGAACTCGGCGTCCTGGGGGATGGGCGCCGTGGTGGCCCTGGTCTCGGGGCCGCGCACGGTCAGCGTGGTGCCGGTGTCCTGCTCGGTGACGACCATCTCCCACTGGACCGCCGCGACCGAGATGAAGGCCTCCTCGGGCACGCTGCGGGTCCGCCAGGCGCCCGAGACGTAGGGCGACGCCGCTGGCATCTCCTCGAAGGTGAACAGCTCGACTGCGGTCTTCATACCTCTATCGACATCCGCGGGCCCCATAACTCATCGATCACCCTCGGGTGACCCCGTGAGTACCCCTTCCGAGGGGTATGGCGATTGCGTGGTATCGGCGTGAGCCGACGCTCCTCGATGACCCGGCGGGCGAGGAGGAAACGGACGATGCTACGCAGCACCGTGCTTCGCCTGGTGGCTGTGGCGGGCATTGGGTTCGCGCTGACGGCCGCCACGCCGGCGGACGCGAAGCCCAAGCCACCTGATTCATCGACCACCGTCGCGAAGACGCCGCCGACCACTGCGGCGCCCACGACCACAGCTCCGCCCACCACTGCGCCGCCCACCACTGCGGCACCGACCACGGAGCCCAAGGTCAGCCCGACGCCGTCGAACGGCCCCTCGACCAGTGACCAGGGCCCGACCAGCTCCGCTCCGGAGCCCAAGGTCGCGGCGCAGCAGGTCGACCCGAACGAGGTCATCGACCAGGACCCGCCGGGCAACAACGGGTTCGTGAAGGTCGACGACAAGGACTTCGACAGCATCCCCAACAACGTCCCCCACGTCGGGTGTGTCTTCCGGGTCGACTTCTACAACTTCGACGAGGGTGACATCTCCGCCAGCGTCACGTTCACCGGCGTGCCGCCCACCGGTGGTGGCGTGCTGGCACAGGCGTCCGTGCCGATCGGTGGCGATCCCGCCGGCGGTGGCAACGACTACGACGGCGGTAAGACGTTCGACCTGAGCGCCGCGCTGGCCAACATCACGCCGCACCCGCAGCAGGGCCATCACGTCCACCTCGACGTCGAGGTCCCGGGTCCGGGTGGTGCCAAGCAGAAGACGTTCTGGGTCGAAGGCTGCAGCAAGCCGCCACCGACGACCACCACGACGTCGACCACCTTGCCGCCGACGACGGCTCCGCCGACAACCGCTCCGCCGACCACCCATCCGCCGACCACGTCCCGCGGCATCCCGGCGATCTCGCCGAGCACCGTCAGCCCGCAGTCGTCGGCTCAGCTGGCCAGGACCGGCACCGATTCCACCGCCTGGGTCGGGATGGGTCTGGCGCTCGTGGTCCTCGGTGTCGTCCTCGCCTTCGCGGCACGCAAGGCGAGGGCCAGGACGTCGTAGCGATTCCGTTTCCTCGCTGCGACACCCGCTGCCTGCTCACTGCGATCGCGAACCGTTCGTGAGCAGGCGGCGGGCTGTCGTGGCGACGGAGTCCTCCACCCACGGCGGCAGCTGGCCCCCGTCTCGGGTGTGCCGCCGGACCGCAGCTTCGGGGAGGTCGACGACCGCGGCGATGACCAGCTCCCGGGCCTCGGGCTCGGTGCGGCCGAGGTCGCGGGCGATGCGCAGGACCGCCGCCCGCAGCGGCGCGTTGATGGCCTCCAGGCGCTCCTCGAAGTCCCGGTCGGCCGGGCCGTCACCGCTCCCGCCGTCGCCGTCGAGGAGGTCACGGCGCCGGACCACCACGATCAGGCGGGCGTCGTCGGGCCACCGGCGGGCGAAGCGCACGGCGGCCACGGCCATGGCGACCCCCGCGGCGACCGGGTCGGCGGGATCGGCGTCGTCGGCGGCACCCAGGGCCTCGGCCTGGAAGCGCTCCAGTGCCCGGAGCCAGGCCGCCTGGAGCAGCCGGTCCCGGCTGCCGAAGCGGTGGTAGAGGGTCCCGGCGGGCGCTCCGCTCTCCTGGGCGATGGCGGCGACGCTGGTGGCCCGGGGCCCGTCGCGCAGTGCGATGGTCCGGGCAGCGTCGAGGATCCGGTCGGTGTCGTGCTTGCGGGGAGGAGCCATTTGGTATGATCATTCTATATGGAACGATTGCCCTATATCGATGGACATGGTGTCGAGGTCGAGGCTGACGTCGACGCGACGTGGCAGGCGTTGGTCCGGATGGTGCGAGGCATGGTCGCAGACGGCTCCTGGTTCGCGCGGGCGTGGCACCTCGAGCCGGCCGCGTCGGGTGGCACCTGGTCTCCGGATGTCGAACCGGGCGCTGCCCTGCCTGGCTTCGCCGTGGACGAGCTCCGGAAGGACGAGCTGCTGTCACTGCGGGGCGGGCACCGGTTCGCCCGGTACCGGCTGGACTTCGAGTTGGACGCTCCTGAACCCGGCCGCGCCCACCTGTGGGCCAGGACCTGGGCCGAGTTCCCCGGCCTGAAGGGCCGCGCCTACCGCGCCCTGGTCATCGGGAGCGGCGGCCACCGAGTTGTCGTCAAGCGAATGCTGCGCCGGATCGCGGTCAACGCTCAGCGCGCCTCCAGCACCGCCAGGTCGCGGACCGCATAGCGGCGGTGCTCGCACTCCTCGTTCATGACCACCCGCAGGCAGCGGCCGACCTTGCGCGGCTGCTTCTCGTAGCCCGGCGCGGGCGGCCGGTCGGACACGCGGGCGAGATCGTCGTCGGTCAGCGCGTCGACGATCCCCCGCACCAGGGCCTGGCGGTCGGCTCGCACCGCGAGCACCTCGTCGAAGGTCGGGTCGGCGTCGAGGTCGATGCCCAGCGCCAGCGCAGCCTCCCGCGGGTACGAGGTGTGGGTCAGACCCAGCCGGTGGTAGGGCGCCAGGTCGTCGACGATCGTGCTGCCGACCCAGGCGTCGGTGGCGAACACCAGGTGGCGCAGCGTTTCGACCAGTGACCACTCGTCGTCGACCCGCTCGTAGGCCGCCGTGTCCGCCAGCTTCCCCGCCCGTTCGACGGTCTCGGCCCAGCGTTGCTCCACCGTCGTCCAGGCCGCCCGGTAGTCGTCGGCTGTCTCCATGCTCCGCACGAGGGCACGCTCCGGGAACTGCCGGTCGAGCTCGGCCTGGACGAGCGGTGCGATGTCGATGCCCTCGACCAGGAAGTTCTTGACCTCCCCCGAGACGCTGACGTTCATCAGCCACGAGTCGACGATCTTCATCCCACGGAGGTCGCAGGACCGGAACGTGACCCCGTTGAGGTCGGCATCGATGAAGCGGGCGCCCCGGAAGGCGTCGGTGTCGGTGTGCTGCGCACCGTTCTGAGCGACTGCCATCGCTCCATTGTCCCCGACGCCGTCGGGCGACGATGCTGGTGCCATGCAGGCGGCAGTAGTCGAGAAGTACGGGCCACCCGAGGTCGTGAGGATCCGCGAGGTGGCGACCCCCGAGCCGGCGGCGGGCGAGGTGCTCGTCAAGAGCCATGCCACGACGGTCAACTCCGGCGACGCCCGGCTGCGGGCGGCACGGGTTCCCCGAGGGATGGCGCTGCTGGTGCGGCTCCGGGTCGGGATCACCGGGCCCCGGCAGTCGATCCTCGGCTTCGAGACCGCGGGCGAGGTCGAGGTCGTGGGGGAGGGGGTCACCGATCTCCAAGTCGGCGACCGGGTGGTGGCGTCCCGCGGGTTCAAGTTCGGCTGCCACGCCGAGAAGGTCGCCGTGAAGGCCGACGGGGAGGTCGCCAAGATCCCCGAAGGCCTGAGCTATGCGGACGCGGTCTCGCTGCTGTTCGGCGGGTCGACGGCCCTCCACTTCCTCCGGAAGGGCAAGCTCGCCGGCGGCGAGTCGATCCTGGTCAACGGCGCTTCGGGAGCGGTGGGCACCCTTGCCGTGCAGCTGGCGAAGCACTTGGGCGCCGAGGTCACCGCCGTCTGCAGCGCGGAACACGCCGAGCTGGTCACCGGCCTGGGCGCTGACCACGTCGTCGACTACGCCACCGAGGACTTCACCCGGAATGGCGAGCGCTACGACGTGATCATGGACAACCACGGGAACGCGCCGTACAAGCGGGTCGAGGGCTCGCTGGCCCCCGGCGGGCGGTTCCTGATGGTGGTCGGCGACCTGTGGCAGACGCTGGCGTCGATGGGGCAGAAGCCGGTGACCGCCGGCACCGCGGCGGTCACCGGGCCGGTCTACCAGGAGATCCTCGCCATGGCCGCGGCGGGCACCCTGCGCCCGGTCATCGACTCGACGCTGCCGTTCACCGACATCGTCGAGGCCCACCGCCGGGTCGACGCCGGCCACAAGGCCGGCAGCCTGGTGCTCACCTTCGACGCCTGACGAGGCGCTCGGGCCGGAGGCGGCGACACTGGGGGCCTATGGCTCGCTATGGCGCGATGTACGGACCGGACGTGACGTTCGTCGGGGTGCCTCGGTGTGACCTGACCGACCCGGCGACCTACGCCGATGCCGACGTGGTCATCGTCGGCGCCCCGTTCGACGGCGGCACCACCAACCGGCCGGGCACCCGCTTCGGGCCCCGGGCCATCCGGATGACCGACTACCTGGGCCACCACGGCTCCCGGCCCAGCCTGGCGCTGCGGACCGACGGTCTGCAGGACCTCAAGGTCTACGACGCCGGCGACGTCGAGATGTTCTCCGGCGACGTGATCAAGTCGTTGACCGCGCTGCGGACCGAGGTCGCCAAGGTGGCCCAGGCCGGCGCCATCCCGCTGGTGCTCGGCGGCGACCACGCCATCGCCTTCCCCGATGCCGCCGGCGTGGCCGACGTCCTCGGCCACGGCCGGATCTCGATGGTCCACTTCGACGCTCACGCCGACACCGGCGACACGTCCTTCGGCTCGCTCTGGGGCCACGGCCAGCCGATGCGCCGGCTGATCGAGTCGGGCGCGCTGTGGGGCGACCGCTTCCTGCAGATCGGGCTGCGGGGCTACTGGCCCGGCCCGGAGACCTTGCAGTGGATGGCCGACCAGCGGATGCGCTCCTACGAGATGACCGAGATCGGGGAGCGGGGCCTCGACGAGTGCCTCACCGAGGCGTTCGCCATCGCCGTCGACGAGTGCGACGGCGTGTTCCTCTCGGTCGACATCGACGTGTGCGACCCCGGCCACGCCCCCGGCACGGGCACCCCGGAGCCGGGCGGCTTCTCGGCCAGGCAGCTGCTCGACTCGGTCCGGCGGGTCTGCCTCGAGCTGCCGGTCGTCGGGATCGATGTGGTCGAGGTCAGCCCGCCGTACGACCACGCCGACATCACCGCGGCGCTGGCCAACCGGGTCGTCCTCGAAGCCCTGTCCGCGATCGCCCGCAAGCGCCGTGACGAGCGCGACGGGACTACGTGGGATCCGCGCCAGCCACTGCTGGAGGGCCGATAGGAGCCGTAGACGGTGCGGCCTCGGCCGGATGGCGCATCCGGCGGAGCGGCCAGCGGGCCTCGGTCAGCCACAGCACGAGGGCGAGGAGTGAGAAGCCGGCGCCCGCCCCGCACACCGCGCCCCAGCCGCCGGCGTCGTAGACCACCGCGGACGAGGCCGAGCCGACGACCCCGCCCATGAAGTTCACGCACATGTAGGCGGTGGTCAGGCGGCTGCGGGCCTCGGGCCGGAGGCGGTAGACCTCGCTCTGGTTGGAGATGTGGGCGCCCTGCACCGCCAGGTCGAGCAGTACGATCCCGACCACCAGCGCCGCCAGCGAGCCGTCGCCGAGCGCCAGCACGCCCCAGCTGACGGCCAGCAGCAGGAAGAAGCCGAGCGTCGACACCCGCGCCCAGCCGGCGTCCGCGAGCCGCCCGGCAAACTGGGCCGCCACCGCTCCTGCCACCCCGAGCAGGCCGAAGAGCCCGATGGTCGCCTCGGCGTAGCCGAACGAGTCCTCCAGCAGGAACGCCACCGATGTCCAGAGCGTCGCGAAGCTGGCGAAGCCCAGGGCCCCGTAGATGCCGCGGCGCCGCAGCACGGGCTCCTCCCGGTAGAGCGTGAGGACCGACCGGAGCAGCGCCGGGTACGAGGTCGTGGTCGACGGCTGGACCGGCGGCAGCCGGCGGCGCGCCACCGCCGACAGGGCGAGCATCGACAGCGCCGCCACCACGTAGACGGCCCGCCAGCCGGCTGCGGCGGCGATGAGCCCGGCCAGGGTCCGGGCGAGCAGGATGCCGATGAGCAGGCCGGCCATGATCGTGCCGACGACCTTGCCCCGCTGTTCGGGCCGGGCGAGGTCGGCGCCCAGCGCGACGAGGACCTGGGCGCCGACGCTGGTCACGCCCACCAGCGCGACGGCCGGGAACAGCACCCCCAGCGAGGGCGCGGCGGCCATGAGCGCCAGGCCGCCGGCGGTCAGCCCGGTGATCACGGTCAGCAGGCGGCGCCGCTCGACCAGGTCGCCGAGCGGCACGACCAGCGCCAGCCCCGCGACGTACCCGAGCTGGCTCACGGTCACCAGCAACCCGACCACCGACGAGCTGCGGTGGAACTCGTCGGCCAGGTCCGGCAGCAACGGCTGCACGTAGTAGTTGCTCGCGACCGACAACCCACTCCCGACCGCCATGAGGGCCACCAGCCCGGTCGTGAGGGCCGGCCGGTTCATCAGTGCGGGCCGGGCTAGAGGCCGGTGGCGGTGGCGAGCTGGTCGACCTGGGCGAGGTCGGGGTTGCAGGGGAAGAGGAGGAGCTCGTCGCAGCCGGCGTCGGCGAACGCGGTGATGGCGCCGCGGAGCTTCTCCGGGGAGGTCAGCGCGCCGGCGGCGATCCGGCCGGCGAAGTCGCCGAGGAAGCCGTAGTAGTCACCGATGTAGCGCTGGGCGTGGCCCTCGGCGTCGTCGCCGACCGCGGCGTAGGCCAGGGTGACCAGCCGGGGCTGGCCGTCGCGACCCCCGTCCGACCACGCCCTGCGAGCCTGCTCGGCCCCGGCGGCGAACATCTCGGGCCCACCGCCGCCGGAGATCCACCCGGCGCCGTGCTCGACCATGCGGCGGTAGGCGGCCTCGGCCGTCCCGCCGATCAGCAGCGGCGGCCCGCCGGCCTGTGTCGGCGACGGCCCGATCGGGCCCGCATAGCCCCGGGAGTCGCCGGCCCAGACGGCCTTCAGCTCGGTCAGCTGCTCGTCGAAGAGCTGGCCCCGCCGGCGGAAGTCGGTCCCGGTGGCCTGGTAGTCGTCCTCCCGGCCGCCGACCGCGATCCCGACGGTCAGCCGCCCCTCGGAGAGGTGGTCGATCGTGGCCAGCTGCTTGGCCAGCAGGTCGCCATTGCCGCGGAACGGCGCGAGGAGGACAACGCTCGTCAGCCCGATCCGCGACGTGACCGCGGCGGCCGCCGCCAGCGTCGGGATCGTCTCCTGGTTGCCGTAGACGATGCGGTCGATGGTGGCGAGGCTCGAGAAGCCGGCCTGCTCGGCGGCGGCGGCCCATTCCGGTACGAGCCGGCCGGGGATGCCGGGGATGGTGGAGGGAAGCCCGATGCCGATGTCCATGCCGCGCACCCTACCGAGGCCTTGTCACACCAGACTCTCAGCATGCCGGCGCTGGATGTTGACGGGTACCTGCGACGCCTGGGCATCACCGGACCGGTGACCCCGGACGTCGCCACGCTGCACGCGCTGCTCGCCGCCCACGTGGAGCGGGTCGCCTACGAGGTGCTGGAGCTCCACCTCGGCCGGTCGACGACCATCGATCCCTACGAGAGCGCCGAGCGCATCGTCGATCGCCACCGCGGCGGCTACTGCTACCACCTGAACGGAGCGTTGTCCCTGCTCCTGGCGGCCGTCGGCTATGACGTGGTGTGGCACCGGGCGGGCGTCCAAGGTGGCCGGAACGATCCGGCGCCCGGCGCCGAGCGGGCCAACCACCTGGCGCTCACCGTGCACGGCCTGCCCACCGACGACTGCCCCTCCGGCGACTGGCTGGTCGACGCCGGCCTCGGCGACGCGGTCCACGAGCCGCTGCCCCTGCACGAGGGCACGTACCAGCAGGGCCCGTTCCGCCTGGGGCTGCGCCCGTCCGAGCTCGAGCCGGGCGGGTGGCGCTTCGACCACGACCCCCGGGGCAGCTTCGCGGGCATGGACTTCTCCCCGGCCCGGGCGACCCAGGCCGACTTCCTGGCGCGCCACCAGTACCTGTGGACCTCGCCGGAGTCGGGCTTCGTGCGGGTCTGCTCGGTGCAGCGCCGGGACGCCACGGGGGTCGACATCCTGCGGGGTGTGGTGCTGAGCCGGCTCGACGGCGATCCCACACCGAGCATCACGACCCTGGAGACCAGCCAGGACTGGTTCGACGCCCTGGCCGACGTCTTCGACCTGCCGCTGGCCGACGTCGACCCGCCGGCCCGCCAGGCCCTGTGGCGCAAGGTGCGCCGCGACCACGAGGCCTGGCTGGCGGCAACGGCCGAAGCCGACGCTGAGACGTCAGAGGAGGTCGGGCAGCCCGAAGGCGGGGAAGCGGCTGTACCCGAACGTGGTGATCTCGACGACCTTGCCGTCCCCGATGCGTAGGACGTCGAGCTTGAACGCCCGGAACTCGGTGTCGCCCGGCCGGCGCAGGTAGCTCGCCGCGGCCGGCATCCGGTTGGCGACGGTCGGCACCAGCCGCCAGTCGCCGTCCCGCTCGACTCCGAACGCGGTCTCCAGCGAGGGGGCGATGGTGTCGAGCCCATCGAAGGTGATCGGCTGCGGCGGCATGGTGATCCGCAGGTCCTGGGCGGCGATGGCCACCATGGCCTTGGGGTCGCAGCGCTCGTGGGCGTCGATGAACTTGTCGAGCAGCTCCCGCTCCTCGGCGGTGACCTGGCTGGTGGTGGACCAGTCCTGGCGGCGGGCCGGCAGGTGCTGCTGCAGCGTGGCCCGGGCCCGCTGGAGGGCGCTGTTGGCCGCCGCCACCGTGGTGTCGAGCAGCTCGGCGGTGTCGTTGGCGGGCATCCCGAGGACGTCCCGCAGGACCAGCGCCGCGCGTTGTCGGGGCGGCAGCACCTGCAGGGCGGCCAGGAACGTCAGCTCGATGGTCTCCCGCCCGACGGCGATGGCATCGGGCTCGTCGTCGGCCGGTGCGACCTCGTCGAGCAGCCGGTCGGGGTAGGGCTGCAGCCACGGGACCTCGGCGATCGACCGCAGGTCGGCCACCCGCCGCGACCGCCGGCGCAGCATGTCGAGGCACACGTTGGTGGCGATGCGGTAAAGCCAGGCCCGCACGTAGGCGTCGCCGTCGAAGCCTTCCCGGTGGCGCCAGGCCCGCAGGAACGTCTCCTGGACGGCGTCGTCGGCCTCGTCGAAGGAGGCCAGCATCCGGTAGCAGTGGATGTGGAGCTCGCGCCGGTGGCGCTGCGCGAGCTCCTCGAAGGTGGCCTGGTCGAGCACGAGCCCGGGGCTCACGACGTCCCCTCCTCCTTGCTGACCCGGGACACCTCCTGGAGCAGCCAGGTGTTGCCGTCGGGGTCGCTGAAGCTGGCGAAGGTGCCGTAGTCGGCCCGCTCGGGGTGCACGCCTGGGGTCTGGCCGGCCTCGCCGAAGTGGAAGGGCTCGCTGATGTCGACGCCCCGGGCGACCAGCTCGGCACGGGTTTCCTCGATGTCGCCGACGCACAGGTGGGTGCCCCGGACCGAGCCGGGCTCCGCGTCGCTGACGCCGACGCCGACGGTGATCGAGCAGGCCGACCCCGGGGGCGTCATCTGGACGACCCGGAAGCTCTCGTTCGGCTGGTGGTCGACGTCGAGGTTGAAGCCCATCTTGTCGACGTAGAACTCCTTGGCCCGGTCGACGTCGGCGACGGGGATGATCACGAGCTCGAGGCTGAGGTTCACGGCGAGCTGCCTTTCACGTTGTTTGGTGATCGCTTTCGACCGTGTAACGACGGTGGGCCCGAAAGCTCATCGGTGCATCGATGAGCCGGTGTTCTAGCGGGCCGCGAGCCGGAAGACCGGGAAGCCGGGGGCGACGGCGGCGATCTCCTCCTCGCTGGAGCCCTTGCTCAGCCCGTCGAAGAACCGGCCGACCTCCCAGCCGAAGCGGTCGAGGTAGGCGTGGATGACCGGCGGCTTGTCGGCGTCGGCCAGCTCCTCGGCCTGGAACGGCTCGACCTTGCGGCCGATGCGCAGCTCGCCGGCGCCCCCGGCCGCCCGCAGGTTGCGGACCCAGTGGGCCTGGCCCCGGGGAGCGACCAGGTAGCGGTCCCCGTCGACCTCGAGGATGTTGATGACTGCCGAGCGCACCTCGCCGGAGCTGCGCCCCACGACCCGGATCTCCCGGGTGCCGAACAGGCTGACGCCCCGGCGGGCGAGCCAGTGGACCGCGCCGTTGAAGATCCGGTCGGCGCGGGTCGGCTTGACGAAGCGCTTGCTGTGATCACTGCTCTCGTTCATGAGCACCGTTCTATCGGCGGTCGACCGGGAAAGCAAGAGCACTGCTCTCGTTTCTGTCCTGGGGCATGATGATGCGCCATGGTCGACACCAGCCGTTACGAGGAAACGTTCAACATCGTCGACATCGACAGCGATGGGCTGATCACCCCCGAGGAGATGCGCAGCGTGCTGCGGGCCCTCGGCGAGGAGGTCACCTCCGAGCGGGCGATCGAGATCGTCACCGCCATCGACAGCGACGGCGACGGCCGCATCTCCCTGGCCGAGTTCGCAACCTTCATGGAGTGACGGCGCGGTCGGTGATGGCGTAGGCCCGCACCGGGAAGCTGCTGAACGCCTCGACCGGCGCCGGCACCGCGTGGAACCGGAACCCGGCGTCCGGGAGGCCGTCGAGGCGGCAGAGGTGCTCGACGATCGGGATGCCGGCCGCCAGCAGCCCGGAGTGCACCGGGCGGGCGGGGTCCTCGTTGTCGTCGATGTTCACCGAGTCGATGCCCACCAGCGCGGCGCCCTGGTCGACCAGCCAGCCCATTGCCGCCGCCGTCAGGTACGGGTAGCCGATGCCGTACGCGGGCGTCTCCCAGTTGCGATCCCAGCCGGTGTGGACCAGCACCGCCCGCCCCGCCACCTCGTGACCCGCCAGCTGCGGAACGTCGATCTCCCGCCCATGGTCAGGCCCGATGCGAACGACCAAGCCCTCGAGGTCGGCGATCTGGTCCAGCGGCAGCCCGGCGAGGTCGGCGCCGTCCTCGTAGCGGTGGAACGGGCTGTCGATGTAGGTCCCGGTGTTGCCGACCATCGAGATGCGTCCGATGTGGAAGGTGACGCCCGGCCCGTAGTGGGACTCGGCGTCCTGCCGGGACAGGTGGTCGCTCACCTCGGGGCCGGGCAGGCCGGGGTAGGTGACCATGCCGCTGCGGATCGGATGGCTCAGATCGACGATCATGGCGAGCATTTTGCGGGCCGCGAAGCCTCTAGAGTGGTCCCCCGGGTTGAACAGCCAGCCATCGGAGCCTCGGGACACCCAGGGATGGTTGGCTTGACTTCACCGTACGAGTACTTGAAGGCCGTGGTGGCGGGCGCGGGCGACGAGCGGGTCCTCGTCCTCAAGGGCGAGGTCGACCTGCACACGGCACCACTGCTGGCGGAGCGGATCGCCGAGCTGATCGCTGCGGGGCTCCGCCCGGTGGTCGTCGACATGGCAGACGTCACGTTCCTCGACTCCTGCGGCATCGACGCGCTGTGCCGGGCCTACGAGGCGCTGGACCGCCGGCCGGAGGCGTTGGTCCTGCTCCGCCCGTCGCCGATCGTCCGCCGGGTCCTCGAGCTGGCCGGGGTCGACTCCCTGTTCACTCTTCGGGAGGGGTAGGCCGCCCGGCGCTCGCCCGGTCGACCAGCCGCTGGGCGATGACGTGGAGCTTGACGTTCTCCCGCTGGGAGGCGCGGCGCAGGACATCGAACGCCCGGTCGGCGTCCACCTCCTGGAGGGCCATGACGATGCCCTTCGCTTGCTCGATGACGGCCCGGGTCTCGAGGGCGGCACCGAGGTTGTCGGCCAGCTTGCGGGCCTCCCAGAACATCTGGGCGTTGGCGAGCAGCACGGCCGCCGGCTGGGAGAAGCGCATCGCGGTCTGCTGGTCGGCCGGAGTGAACGACCCGGGTGTGGAGCTGTAGAGGTTCAGGGCGCCGATGCCTTCGGTGTCGGTCATGAGCGGCAGCGACAGCGTGCTGCGGATGCCGTGCTCCGCGGCGGCCAGCGAGAACTTCCGCCAGCGTTCGTCCTCGGTGGTGTCCTCGATCCGCAGCACCTCGCCGGTGCGGTACGAGTCGAGGCACGGTCCGTGGTCGTTGTCGTACTGCACCTGGTCGATGAGCGCGAGCATCGGGTCCGTCGCCACCGTCGTCTCCGGACGGCCGTCCCGCAGGGTGGTCACCGCCGCGTAGTCCGCCGCGCCGATGCCGTCACGGGCGAGCCGGGCGATCTGGTCCAACGTGTCCTCGATCGACTGCCGGTCGATCACGTGGAGCGACAGCGCCTGCAGCACCGCCACGAGCTCAGCGTCGGTCTGCTGGTCGTCGGAGGTCACCCTGGTGATGTACCCGGCAGGCTGGCATCGAGAAGTCGCACTACGTTTCACCTCGTGGCTCAGCAGGGGAGCCCGACAGGGGTAGGGGGTAGAGGCATGCAAGGGACGATGCAGTCGGCGCCGCTCACGCTGGTCCAGCTCTTCGAACGCGCTGAGCGCTACTACCACGACAAGACGGTGGCGACCGCGGCCACCGGTACCGGGCCCGACAGCGTCGATCGGGTCGCTTACGGCGACTGGGCGGTGCGGACCCGCCGGGTGGGTGGGGTGCTCGACGCGCTGGGCATCAGCGCCGACGGCCGGGTGGGGACGTTCGCGTGGAACAGCGCCCGCCACCTGGAGCTGTACTTCGCCGCGCCCTGCAGCGGGCGGGTGTTGCACACCCTCAACATCCGCCTGTTCCCCGAGCAGGTCGTCTACATCGTCAACCACGCCGAGGACGAGGTCGTGTTCGTCGACCGCTCGCTGACGGCGCTGCTGTGGCCGCTGCTCGCCCAGTGCCCGACCGTGCGCCACGTGGTGGTCATGGACGACGGCGCGGGCGACGACCCGGGGCCGGCGCCGGAGGGCGTCGAGGTCCACGACTACGAGGCGCTGGTCGCGGCGGCCTCGCCCGTGGAGTTCCGGGTGGACGACGAGCTGGCTGCGGCGTCGATGTGTTACACGAGCGGCACCACCGGCAACCCGAAGGGCGTGGCGTACACCCACCGCTCGACGGTGCTGCACACCTACGGCGTGCTGTCCGCCAACGGGCTGGCGGTCTGCGAGCGCGACGTCGTCCTGCCGGTCGTGCCGATGTTCCACGCCAACGCCTGGGGCCTCGCCCACGCCGCGGTAGCCGCCGGCGCGTCGCTGGTCATGCCGGGGCGCGACCTGTCGGCACCGGCCATCGCCGGGCTGATGGAGGGCGAGCGGGTCACGTTGGCCGCCGGCGTCCCGACCATCTGGACCGCGGTGCTGCCGGAGCTGAAGGGCCGGGACGTGTCGTCGCTGCGGGCGATCGTCTGCGGCGGGTCGGCCGTACCGCGGGCCCTTTCGGAGGCCTACAACGCCGAGATCGGCCAGCCGATCCTGCAGGCCTGGGGCATGACCGAGACCAGCCCGCTGGGCTCGATCTGCCACATCACCACCTCGCTGGCTGCCTCGCTCGACGACGAGGCGAAGGCCGATCTGCGCGCCACCATCGGCCTACCGGTGCTCGGCGTCGACGTCCGGGTGGTCGACCCCCTCGGGTCGCTGGTGCCGGCCGACGGTGCCACGTCCGGCGAGCTGCAGGCCCGGGGCCCGTGGATCGCCGCCTCGTACTACAACGACCCCCGCGACGACGCGTTCACGCCGGACGGGTGGCTGCGCACCGGCGACGTCGCCACCATCGACGACCACGGCTACCTGCGGCTGGTCGACCGCACCAAGGACGTGATCAAGTCGGGCGGGGAGTGGATCAGCTCGGTCGACCTGGAGAACGAGCTGATGGCCCATCCCGCGGTGCTCGAGGCCGCGGTCATCGGGTTGGCCCACCCCAAGTGGCAGGAGCGGCCGCTGGCCTGCGTGGTGCTGGCGCCGGGGGCGTCGGCCTCGAAGGAGGAACTGCTCGGCTTCCTGGCCGACCGGGTCGCCAAGTGGTGGCTTCCCGACGACATCGTCTTCATCGACGAGGTCCCGAAGACCTCCGTCGGCAAGTTCTCCAAGAAGGACCTGCGGGATCGCTTCGCCGACCACCCGCTGCCGACAGTCGGCGCGTAGCGCCTCGGGCCCGGCTCAGTCGATGTGCCAGGGCACCGAGGTGACGACGGTGTCGCGGCGGTAGAGGAGGCGAGCCTTCAGGAGGAGCGCGCTCTGGTTGTGGAGCAGGTGCTCCCACCAGCGGTGCACCACGAACTCGGGGATGACCACCGAGAGCGTGTCGTCGGCCCAGCGGGCGTCGGTCGCGGTTAGGAACGCCTCGATGGGGTGGGTGATGTCGCGGTAGTCGTTCTCGATGATCTCGAGCGGGACGTCGATGCCGGAGGCATCCCAGGCCTGCTGGACCTCCTCGACGGTCCGACCGTCGCGGACCACCGTCAGGGCGAAGAGGTGGTCGGGCTTCATGGCCTGGGCGTAGCGGATGGCCTTCAGTGCCGGCCGAGTCGGGCCTGCCACCAGCACCACCACGGTGTGGTGCACGACCGCTTCGAGGTCGTCGGACCCGATGGTGAGGGCGTCCTTGACCTTGGCGTAGTGCCGGTGCACCGCCAGGAAGCCCGCCGTGATCACCGGGATGACCAGCGTCGGGACCCAGGCGCCCTCGGTGAACTTCGAGATCAGGATCACCGCCAGCACGACCGCGGTGGACGCGGCACCGAGGGCGTTGATCGCCAGGCCCGCCTGCCAATGGGTCTCCCGCAGGCGCCAGTGGTGCACGACCATGCCGGCCTGGCTGAGCGTGAAGCCGGTGAAGAGGCCGACGGCGAACAGCGGCACGAGCGCCGACACGTCGGCGTGGAACACCGCCAGCAGCGCGGCCGATGCGACGGCGAGGGCGATGATGCCGTTGGAGAACGCCAGCCGGTCGCCCCGGTTGGCCAGCTGGCGGGGCATGTAGCCGTCACCGGCGATGACCGCCGACAGCCGGGGGAAGTCGGCGAAGGCGGTGTTGGCCGACAGGATCAGAATGGCGGCCGTGAAGAACTGCAGGACGTAGTAGAGCGGGTTGTGGTGGCCGAAGACGGCCCTGCCCATCTGGGAGAGGATCGTCTCGTCGTCGCTCAGCGTCGGCCGCAGCTGCAGGCAGAGCGCGGCAACGCCGCAGAACAGGGCGGCGAGGATCGTGCCGGTCCAGGTCAGGACGGTGGCGGCGTGCTTCGACTCCGGCGGGCGGAACGCCGGGACGCCGTTGGAGATGGCCTCGACGCCCGAGAGGGCGATGGCGCCCGACGAGAACGCCCGCATCAACAGGAACAGCGAGGCGGTGCCGAGCAGGGCGCCGTTGTGGGTGATCTCGTTCAGTGCGTCCTGGTCGACCGGGAGCGGCCCGAGGTCGCCGAAGACGGTGCGAGCCAGGCCGTAGCCGATGAACACCACCATGATGGCGATGTAGCCATAGGTCGGCGGGGCGAACAGCTGGCCCGACTCGCGGAGGCCGCGGAGGTTGGCGACGGCGAGGAGGGCGAGCAGCAGGACCGCCGTGCCGACCTCGTGGCCCCGCAGCGGCGAGACGGCCGACGTGATAGCCGCCGTGCCGGCCGCGATCGACACGGCCACGGTCAGCGTGTAGTCGACCAGCAGCGACGCACCCGCCACCAACCCCGGAACCACGCCGAGGTTGTCCTTGCTGACGATGTAGGAGCCGCCGCCGTTGGGGTACGCCTTGATGGTCTGGCGGTAGCTGAAGACCACGACGGCCAGCAGCGCCACGACCAGCAGCGACATCGGGGTGAGGTAGCCGATGGCCGCCATGCCTGCGACCGGCACCAGGACGTGGAGGATCTCCTGGGTGGCGAAGGCGCTCGACGCCACGGCGTCCGAGGAGAAGATGGCCAGCCCGACCACCCGCGACACCCGCTCGTGGGCCGAAGCACTGGTCGCCAGCGGCGGCCCCACCAACACGCGCTTGATCGACGAGTAGGCGCTAGGCACGACGCCAAGCTACGACGCCGATGCTCGCCCACCCGCGCAACCCGTTCTCGGCGTTGCGCCGAGAACGTCGTTAAGTCAGTCGGGGTTGGGGGCCTCGTCGGTCGCGGGATCGGCCTTCGGGGGCTTCTTGGGCTTCTTGGGGCGGCGGACCTCGGCGAGGGCGAGGAGCGGGGGCTCGGGATCCCGTTGGGGTCCTGGTTCTGTCGGCATCGGGAGCTGGTCGAGCTCGTAGGTGAGGGCCTGGCGGGAAGCCTCGACCTGCGCGGCCAGCGAGTCGAGCGCCTGCAGGATGGCGCCGGCGTAGGCCTGCTGTCGCTGCTGCGCCGCCGGGTCGGCGGCCGGTGCGACCGAGGCCGCCGCGGGCAGCGGGGCCGGGGTGTCGACGAGCAGGCGTTGGGCCTGGTCGTAGGCCATCTGGCGGGCCTCGGCGATGATCGCCTCGTAGCGGCGGGCCGCCTCCTCCTCGCGCTCCCGGGCGTAGGCCTCGGCCTGGGCGATCTGGGCTTCGACCTGGAGCTGGGCCTTGGCGATGAGCTCGGCCGCGTCGTGGCCGACCAGCTGGCGGTGCCACTCCCGTAGGGCGTGCTTCAGCTGGCGGTTCTCGTTGGTCAGCCGCTGGATCTCGATGTCGCGCAGAGCCAGCTCCTCGGCCAGCCGGTCCATGTAGCTCTGGACCTCGGTCTCGTCGAGGCCCCGGCGGCCGAACGGCGCCCGCTCGAAGGTGGTGTCGCGCACCTGCGACGGCGAGAGGTGCCTCGGCAACTTCCGGGGGGTGTCGCCGGCGATCTCGCTGCTCACTGCTTCTCTCCTCGTAGCTCTAGAACTCCATAGACATCGCCTCCAAGACCCTGGAACCCCTCGTAGTGGACGCGCTCGGGCGGGCAGCCGACGAGCCGCAGCCGCTCGAGGCCCGAGTGCACCATCTCGTCGGAGCCGCAGAGGTACACGTCGTGGCCCCGCCACCGGTCGTTGGCCAGGGCGACCGCCTCGACCGGCCCGAGCTCGACCGGGCCGACCTCCTCGGCCTCGAGCGATCCCTCGGCCGGCTCCTCCCGCAGCACCGGGGTGACGGTCAACCAGGTGTGCTCCTCGGCCAGCGCGGTGAGCGCCTCCAGGTCGTAGAGCTCGCGGACCGTGCCGGCGCCGACGTAGAGGTCGACCCGGCGGGTCTCCGGCTCGGTGACGACCTGCTCGACCAGCGCCTTCAGCGGGGCCAGCCCGGTGCCGCCGGCGACGAGCAGCAGGTCCAGCTCGCCGTCGAGTGGCCGGGTCAGGCGGTAGCCCACCGGCGAACCGAGGTTCACCAGGTCGCCCTTCTGGACCTGGTCGACCAGCGCGCTCGACACCGGACCCCCGGGCACCCGCCTTACGTGCAGCTCGATGCTGCCGTCGTCCCGCGGCGCGTTGGCCGGCGAGTAGTAGCGCCACAGCCGGGGCCGGAACGCCGTCTCGACCGCCATCGACTGGCCGGGCACGTAGTCGTAGCGTTCGTCGGGCTGCAGGGTCAGCACCGCGATGTCGAACGTCCGGCGCTCGTGGCCCACCACCTCGGCGGTCCAGTGGGCCGGCATCCAGCGGGTGGCGTCGTCGGCCGCAGCGATCATCACCTGGGCGACCAGGCCGTAGGCGTCCGTCCAGTCCTGGGCCAGTTCGGCGGTCCAGTCCTGCCCGAGGAAGTCGGCGAGCGTCGCCAGCAGGGCCTCGCCGACCGGCCCGTAGTGCTGGGCCAGGGCGCCGAACCGCCGGTGGTCGCGGCCGAGCTGCTGCAGGTAGGGGACGAGGCTGTCGAGGTCGTCGACCCGGGACACCGTGTACCCGAGCGCCGTGACCAACCGGTCGCGCTGGGCGGCCATCGATAGCGGGAACAGCTCGCGGGTCTCGGGCGACGCGGCGAAGAGCCGGCTGTAGAAGCGCAACGGCACCTGGTCGCCGTAGGCCGCCACGGCGGCCCAGCTTCGCTGCAACCGGCTCGCGTCAACCAATGGACGCAACCTGATGAGGTGGTTCTGTTGGTGCCCGCAAGTCGCCCCGTCTCACGCCTCTGTGGTGAGTGAGTGCCTCCGCCTCGAAGCTCCCGCCCCGAAGACGTCACGAGATTCCCACAGTGCGACAGCCCGCACGGACGAGTAGTAGGGAAACTTTCCGGTCAGCGCCCTCGATCGTCTCCCCAGAGGAGCACGTGGAGGCGGGGCGTGAGGTTCCAACCACGCTCCAGGACGGGACCGGCCAACGCCTTCGCCCGGGCGACGACGGTGGCGGCGTCGGTGCCCTCGGGCATGACCCAGATCGGAGCGAGGTCGTGAGCCGCGGCGAGTGCCTCGATCTCGGCGAGGTCGGCCTCGCCGGTGGCGACGAACTTGAAGACCGCCCGGCCTGTCCGGACGAAGGCGGCCAGGGCGTCGGGCCGGATCCGCTTGTCCTCATCGATGCCGCTGTTGGCCAGCTTGGGCGACACGTTCCACTGATCGACGAGGGCGACCAGCTCGTCGCTCGGCGCCCGGGTGCCGTTGGTCTCGACCTCGACCGGCCAGCTGCGGTCGGCGCAGGCCTGTGCGAGCCGGGTGAGCTGGCGCTGCTGCAGCAAGGGTTCGCCGCCGGTGATCACCACCCGCCCCGGGCGCATCGCCTCGAGCTGCGCGACGACGTCGGCGACGGCGACCCGGTGCAGCTCCTTGGCAGGGTCGTAGCGCGCCCAGTCCCACGTGTACGGCGTGTCGCACCAGGCGCAGTCGAGGTTGCAGCGGCCCAGTCGCACGAAGGCGGCCCGCTGGCCGATCGACGGGCCCTCGCCCTGGAACGTCGGGCCGAAGACCTCGCTGACGACGAGCGTGCCGCCGTCGTCGCCGGGCCCCTCGCCGGTCAGCTCGACGGGGGTCGGTACTCCGCCCATGTCCTCGGGGTCTCGTGGACTCGAACCGCCTCCAGCCGTTTGGCGACGCCCGGCGGCAGCTCCTTGCGAAGGTGGTCGAACAGCCACCAGGCGATCCGCTCGGCGGTCGGCTCGCCGTCGATGACGTCGTTGAGGTGGCGATGGTCGATGGTGGCGTCGATGAACCGCCGCACCGGGTCGAGCTCGAAGTAGTCGACCACCATGCCTCGGTGGTCCAGCTCGTCGGCCCGGCACAGGACCTCGACCTCGTAGTTGTGGCCGTGGAGCCGGCGGCACTTGTGGTCCTCGGGCACGGCCGTGAGGGTGTGCGACGCCTCGAACGAGAACCGCTTGGCGATGGTGAAGCTCACGTCGTCACCTCGGCGTCGGCGTACTCGGTCGGGTCGGGGACGCCGGCCAGGTCGAACGCCTCGCGGCGCTCGACGCAGGTGCCGCAGCGGCCGCAGTGGACGTCGCCGCCCACGTAGCACGACCAGGTCTCGACGAACGGGACGCCTACCGCCGCGCCCCGGCGCACGATCTCGTCCTTCGGGATGCCGACGAACGGGGCCAGCACCCGGAAGCCCTCGACCGCGAAGCCCTCGTTGCCGATCCGAGCCTCCCGCTCGACGGCTTCGATGAACGCCGGCCGGCAGTCGGGGTAGATCGGGTGGTCGCCGGCGTGCACCGCGGTGGCGACGGCTTCGGCGCCCCGCGCCACGGCAACACCGACGGCGACCGACAGCATGATGGCGTTGCGGTTCGGCACCACCGTGATGGCCATCGACGCGTCGGCGTAGTGGCCCTCGGGCACCTCCACGTCGGGGTCGGTCAGCGCCGAGCCGCTGAGCAGCGTGCCGACCGAGCGCAGGTCGACGACGTGGTGCTCGGCGCCCAGCCTTGCTGCGCACCGCTTGGCGTAGTCGACCTCCTTGGCGTGGCGCTGCCCGTAGTCGAACGACACGCACAGCAGGTCGTGGCCCTCGGCGGCGAGGACGTGGGCCAGCGTGACCGAGTCGAGCCCACCGGAGACCGTCGTGACGACGAGGCTCACGGCTGGTCGGCCGAGCTCGCCGGGGCCCTCCGCTCGGCCGTGGCCTCGGTGACGATGCCGCCCCGGGCGTGCTGGGTGACGACCACGCGCACCTCGACGGGGGCGACGGTCTGCACCACCTCATCGGCGATCTCCGCGGCGAGCGCCTCGCAGAAGACCTTGCGGTCGCGGAAGTGCCACAGGTACAGCTTCAGCGACTTCGACTCGATGCAGAGGTCCTGCGGCTGGTACTCGATCAGCACCGACGACAGGTCGGGCTGGCCGGTGATCGGGCACAGCGACATGACCTCGTCGGTGGTGAAGCGCACCTTGGTGACGTGGTCGGGCGCGCTGAAACACTCGAGGTGCTGGATCGGGCCCTGCACCGTGCGGCCCAGCACGGACAGGCCGCTGACGTCGATCGCATCCTGGTCGGCCATGACGGCTGACCAGGGTACCCACGAAGGGGCTCAGCGGATCGCGAACGTCTGCCAAAGCTCGGCGGCCCCGCCGGCCGAGAGGTCGAACCATGCTGTCCTGCCGCACTTGGCGCCTTCGGCGCCGGGCCGCTGGGCCACTGCCCCGCCTGTCGGCTGGGCCTCTCGGCTAGCGCCGCCGGGCGCGTGGGCGGCGGGGTCTGGTCGGCGTCCCGGGGACGGCGAGGGCGGTGAACGCCTGGGCAGCGGGGGAGAGGGGGCCCCGTCGGCGGATGAGGCCGATGCGGCGCTCGATCCGCGGCCTGATCGGGCGGACCACGCCGCCCCGGAGTTGGGTGGCGCGGGCCCGGGCCACCGGCTCGGGGAGGATGGCGACGCCGGCGCCGGCCAGGACCATGGCGACGATGGCCTCCCGGTGGTCGGTCTCGACGGCGATGGTGGGGGTGTGGCCGGCGGCGGCGAAGGCCTCCTCGACCTGCCGGCGGGTCGACGTGCCGGGCGGCGTGGTGATCAGCGGCAGCGTCGCCAGCTCGGCGATGCCGACCGGTCCGTCGCCCGGCGGGCGGGTCACGGCGACGAACTGGTGGGAGGTCAGCTCGACGCTGTCGAGGTCGGGGAGGCGCAGCGGTAGCGGCAGCTCGGCGAAGCCCAGCTCGCTTGCGCCGACCCGGACCAGCTCGGCGACGGCGTCGGCGTCCTCGGGCTCGACGATGTGGACCTGGACGCCGGGGTGCTTCGTCCGGAACCGGCCGACCAGCTCGGCGACCGGGTCGACGGCCAGCGTCGGGAGGCAGACGAGGTCGAGGCGGCCTGCGCGTAGGCCGGCGACGTCGGTGACGGCGGCCCGAGCGACCTCGGCGTCGCGCAGCGCCTGCCTCGCGGGGCCGAGCAGCGCTTCGCCGGCGGCGGTGAGCGTCACCGAGCGGCCGAGGCGGTGGAAGAGCTGCGCGCCGAGCTCGTTCTCCAGCGCCTTGACGGCATGCGAGAGCGACGGCTGGGTCACGCCGAGCGCGTCGGCGGCTTTGCCGAAGCCGCCCTCGTCGACGATGGCGACGACGTAGCCCAGGCTCCTCAGATCCATAGACACAGGCTATGAGATCGATTGACATCATGGGATTGTTCGATGCCTCGTCTCCCGGTTTCCTGACGGGGTGACGACAGGGATCTTGGTGGCCGGAGCGCTGGTGGGTGTGCTGTACGGGTTGTTCGGGGTGGGTGCGTCGTTCGCGACGCCGGCCCTGTCGTTCCTCGGGATCCCGCCGCTGGCGGCCGTCGTCTCGCCGCTGCCGGGGTTCCTGCCCAGCTCGATGGCGGGCGCCCTCGCCTACGCCCGCCGCGGCAAGGTCGACTGGTCGCTGGCCGGCCGGGTGACCGCCGGCGCCCTCCCCGCCGCCATCGTCGGCGCCGCCACCAGCCACCTCGTCCCCGGCCGAGCCCTCTTGGCCCTCCAGGCCCTGACCCTCATCGTCATCGGCACCCGCATCCTCTGGCCCACCCGCCACCCCGCCGTGGCCCCGACGACCGCGCCGATGCCGGTGCCGGTGCGGACCAGGGGTGCTCTCCCCCCGGCGACCGTGCCGGTGGCGGTGCGGGGCGGGGGTGGTGTCGGCCCGGCGGGTGTGCCGGTGGCGGTGCGGGGCGGGGGTGGTGTCGGCCCGGCGACCGTGCCGGTGGCGGTGCGGGGCGGGGGTGGTGTCGGCCCGGCGGGTGTGCCGGTGGCGGTGGCGGGGCGGACGGGCTCGGTGGCGGGGTGGGCGTTGGTGGGTGGGGCCGTTGTCGTGGGGTTTCTGTCGGGGTTGCTGGCGAACGGCGGCGGGTTCCTGCTGGTGCCGTGGTTCCTGATGATCCTCGGGCTCGACATGCACCGAGCGACCGGCACGAGCCTCCTCGTCGCTGCCTCGCTGACGGTGCCGACGATCGCCGTCCACGCCTTCGTCGGCGACGTCGACTGGTGGATCGCCGCCCCGTTCGCCCTCGGCGTGGTCCCCGGAGCGGCGATGGGCGCCTGGCTGGCGCAGCGGCTCCCGACCAGCCGCCTCCGCCTCGCCTTCGGCCTCCTGCTCCTCGCCATCGGCCTCTACTACCTGCCGACCCAGCTCCTCTCCTGACCGCGGGCCCGTGGGTCAGTCGCGGGCGTGGAAGGCCTGTTGGCCGGCGTAGAGCATGTCGTGGTAGCGGCCGTCGTAGTGGCGGGTCCAGATGTCGGCGGGAAGGTCCCAGGGCTGCGGGTCGTCGAAGCTGGCCCAGATGGCCTTGGCCTCGGCGCAGACGGCATCCGCCTCGGCCCGCAGTTCGAAGAGGTCGGCCGGCTCGGCGTACATCAGCTGGTGGTGGTCGCCGTATTCGCCGGTACCGCCTGGCGGGTCGAGGCGGTCGCCGCCGACGTAGCCGAGCAGCACCGACGAGTCGCCCGGGAACAAGGTCCGGCTCTCCGCCCACGAGTACACCAGCCCGGCGGCCATGCCCGGCATCTGCTTCCGGCTGTAGCCGCCCGCGCTCAGCGTGAGGCATGGCCGGAGCGCCCCGGCGACGTGGCGGGCCAGCGGCGCCTGGATCAGCAGCCGCAGGTCGCCGTACTGGGCCGTGTTGCGGACGAAGCTGATGGCGCTGTCGATCTCGTTGCGCCGGGCCTTGACCAGCTTGATCCGGCCGTGCCACCAGTCGTCCATCTTCTCGAACGCCGACTCGGCGGCGGCGAGGTGGGCGTCCCGCTTGGTGGCCGGCAGCTCGGCGACGTCGGCGAAGCGGGTGATGGCCCCCAGCCAGAACGGCTGCAACGTGCGGGTCCAGCCCAAGATGGCCCGCCAGACCTCGTCGGCCGGCCGCTCCACGAGAGCTCGCCGCATCTCGCCCCGGCTCAACATCCCGTCGCCCACGACGGCGACGGTAGCCCGGGACGGTGGGATGATTGAGGCAGCGGATCGGAGACGGCACGATGCGGACACTCGCCAACCTGCTGTGGGTTGTGCTGGTCGGCTGGTGGCTCGCGATCTTCTACGTCGTGGCCGGGGCCATCGTGTGCCTGTTCATCGTGACGATCCCGTTCGGGTTGCAGGCGTTCAAGCTGGCGGCGTTCACCGCATGGCCGTTCGGGCGGGTCGCCGTGCCCCGGCTCGACGCCGATCCCGGGGTCGACGCCGTCGGCAACCTGCTCTGGCTCATCGTCGGCGTCCCGCTGGCCCTCGCCCACCTGGTGGCCGGGGTGGTGCTGTGCCTGTCGGTCATCGGCATCCCACTGGGGCTGGCCTGCTTCAAGCTGCTCCCGCTGTGCCTGATGCCGTTCGGCAAGGAGATCGTCCCCACCTACACCCTCCCGCCGGGCACCAGCAGCTACGACTTCTTGTGATCCGCCGGTAGAAACGCTCCGTGAGCGAACGCGAAGCATGGAACAAGAAGGTCATCGACGAGTTCCGAGCCAACGCCGGCAAGGTGGGCGGCATGTTCGAGGGCATCCCCCTGCTGCTCCTGCACCACCAGGGGGCGAAGTCGGGGGCCGAGCGGATCAGCCCGCTCGCCTATCGGACCGACGGCGACGATCTGGTGGTCTTCGCCTCCAACGGTGGCCGCACCTTCCACCCGGCCTGGTACCACAACGTCGTCGCCCATCCCGACGTGACGATCGAGGTCGGCACCGACACCGCCACGGCCACGAAGACGGCGACGGCCCGGGTCGCCACGGGCGACGAGCGGGAGCGCTTCTGGTCGGCCCAGAAGCAGGACGTGCCCGGATTCGCCGACTACGAGGTCAACGCCGGCGACCGGGTCATCCCGGTCGTCGTCCTCGAGCCCACCGGTTGACCCGCTGACCGCCGAGCCGGCGGGACCATCCAGACGCGGCAGTGCCCCGGCATGAAGCCGGGGCACTGCGCCGTCTGACCCCCGGGCGGGCTGGGGTCAGACGGTGTGGTCAGTCGGAGGTGCGGGTGCGGAACCGGTGCAGGGCCAGCGGCACCCCGATGGCCAGCAGGATGGCGCAGTAGATGAACGCCGCCGGCACCGGGTGCTGCATCGGCCACACGTCCTTGGCGATGGGCGCCGCCGGGTTGCCGAACAGCTCGCGGACCGCAGCCACCATGGCGCTGATGGGGTTCCACGCCGCCACCCACTGCAGGACGTTCGGCATCGACTTGATCGGCACGAAGGCGTTGCTGATGAAGGTCAGGGGGAACACCGCCGTGAACGCGATGCCCATGACGGCGTCCGGCGAGCGAACCAGCATGCCGATCCAGGTGCCGAGCCAGATCATGGCCGAGGCGAACAGCAGCAGCAGGAGCATGGCCGTGGTGACGTCGACGATGCCGGTGTGGGTCCGCCAGCCGACGAGCAGCCCGGTGCCCATCAGCACCGCCATGGCGAGCACCATGCCGCCCAGCTCGGCGATGAAGTGGCCGATGAGGTAGGAGGCCCGTCTGATCGGCAGCGTCCGGAACCGGTCGATGACACCCTCGGACATGTCGGTGGCGATCGACGTGGCCGGCCCGACCATGCCGAAGCCCAGCGACTGGATGAGGATGCCGCCGATCAGGTACTCGCGGTACGAGCCGCCGACGCCGTTGATGGCCCCGCCGAACACGTAGGCGAACAGCAGCACGAACATGAGCGGCTGGATGGTGACGTCGAGCAGCTTCTCGGGGATCTGCCGGATGTGCTGGACGTTGCGCCGGGCGAACACCAGGGCGTCGCTCAGCATGGTGCCGACGCCCGAGCCGGTCCCGACCGGGTCGGCGGGTGCAGCCGGGCCCGTCGACGGCCGGGTGGTGGTGAGGGTGTCGGTCATGCCAGCGCCTCCTCGGCGGTCGCGGGGTGGTGAGCGGAGGTCGGTTCGGTGGAGGTGAGGGTCAGGAACACGTCGTCGAGCGAGGCCTCGCGTCGGTTGACGTCGACGGCGTCGATGCCGGCCTCGTCGAGCGCCCGGATGACGTCGACGACCCGGGTGCCCTGGGCGAGCGGGGCGCTGACGACCAGCGCGTCGCTGTCGAGCGTCGGCTCGTAGGACACGAAGGCCGCCAGGGCACCGGCCGCCGCCACCAGGTCGCCGTGGCGGGCGACGGTGACGTCGAGCCGGTTGTCGCCGATGCGGGCCTTGAGCTCGGCCGGGGTTCCCCGGGCGACCGTGCGACCGTGGTCGAGCACGAGGATGTCGTCGGCGAGCCGGTCGGCCTCGTCGAGGTACTGCGTGGTGAGGATGACGGTGGTGCCGTCGCGCACCAGGTCACGCAGCATGGCCCACAGGTCGTTGCGGCTCCGGGGGTCGAGGCCGGTGGTGGGCTCGTCGAGGAACAGCACCTCGGGCGTGCCGACGAGGCTGGCGGCGAGGTCGAGCCGGCGCCGCATGCCGCCGGAGAAGGTCTTGACCAGCCGGGTGGAGGCGTCAGTGAGGTCGAGTCGTTCGAGCAGCTCGTCGGCGGTGCGCCGGGCGTCCCGCTTCGACAGGTGCTTGAGCCGGCCGACCATCTCGAGGTTGCCGCGGCCCGTCAGGAGGTCGTCGACCGTGGCCTGCTGGGCGGCGACGCCGATGCGGGACCGCACCGCCGCGGCCTCGTCGGTGACGTCGAGCCCGGCCACGGAAGCGGTGCCGGTGGTGGGGGAGGTGAGCGTGGTGAGGATGCGGATGGCGGTGGTCTTGCCGGCGCCGTTGTGGCCCAGGAGGCCGAGCACCGTTCCCGGTGCGACGTCGAGATCCAGGTCGCGGAGCGCCCAGAGGTCGCCGAAGCGCTTCCCCAGCCCGTGCGCCTGGACACCACCGTGCCGCGTTCCACCTCGCTGGTTCGTATCGTGTACCGGTGAGTCGTACATAGTACGGCTAAGACTAGTGGTACGCTGTACGACATGGCAAGAGGCAACATGGCCAAAAAGAGCCCAGAGGGGCGGTCATCCGTCACACAGCGCCTCGCCAACGTCGTGTCCGACGCCGTCGACGAGGCCGCCGACAAGGTCAACCGGAAGGTCGACGAGAAGCGGGACCAGGCCCAGGCCAAGCTCGAGCACAAGCACCGCAAGCTCGCCGAGAAGATCGACCGCAAGCGGGACCAGGTCCTCGGCAAGCTCGACCACACCTATCCGGACGCCCGCTTCCGCACCGAGGACGGCGGCACCTACGACATCTGGCTCCGGGAGCGGCCCGGCAGCCGCAAGCCCCGCTTCAGCTACGACGAGATCGCGGCCGCCGCCATGCGCGTGGTCGACGCCGAGGGGCTCGACGCCTTGTCCATGCGCCGGCTCGCCACCGAGCTGGGCGCCGGCACCATGACCCTGTACCACTACCTGCAGACCAAGGACGAGCTGCTCACGCTGCTGGTCGACCGGGTCATGGGCGAGCTGGTCATCGCCGACGACGAGTTCCCCGAGGGCTGGCGGGACGCCATGACCGCGCTCGCCAACCGCACCCGGGACGTCATGACCCGCCATCCCTGGGTGTTCGACATCTCGGTCGATCCCGGCACCGGGCCCAACGGCGTCCGCCACTTCGACCAGTCGCTGCAGGCGCTCTCCACTCTCGACCTCAGCCTGGAGGAGAAGCTCGACATCCTGACGACGGTCGACGAGTACACGTTCGGCCACTGCCTGCACCACCGGGGCGACGCCGAGGTCCTCGAGAGCGACGCCGAGTGGCAGGCCATGACCGACTACTTCATCGGCCTGGTCGAGCAGGGCGGGTTGCCCCGGCTCGCCGCCCTGGTCGACGAGCTCGGCGCCGACGAGCTGTCCAAGGTGCTGCGCGACTACGAGCGCGACACCACCCGCTTCGAGCGCAACCTCCAGCGCATCCTCGACGGCATCGAACGAGACCTGCCGGGCTGAAGGGGTTGACTTCGAGCGCGCTCGAAGTCGTACGGTCGCTCGCATGGCAGTGACCGAGGTGCCGACCGAGATCCCGACCCAGCTCCAGCCCGACTTCGGCCCGTCGCACCTCGACCCCGAGGTGCTGGCGAGGGCCATCGTCGGCGAGCGGCCGTGGCTCACCATCGCCGAGGCGGCCTCGGCCATGGGGGTCACCGCCCACACGCTGCGCTACTACGAGCGGATCGGCCTGGTCACGGTGCCTCGCGACGCGGCCGGCCGGCGCCGGTACTCGGTCCCCGAGGTCGGCCGGGTCGTGGTCATCACCCGGCTGCGGCTGACCGCCATGCCGATCCAGGGCATCCAGGAGTACTTCCGGCTCGTCGACGCCGGGCCGTCGACCGTCCCGCAGCGCCGGGCCCAGCTGGAGGACCACCGGGCCCGGGTGGTCGCCCAGATCGCCTCGCTGCGGGATGCGCTGGCGGTCGTCGACTTCAAGATCGACCTCTACGGCGGACCATCCCGTTAGTCCTTCCAACCCCCTCAGAAAGGAACCTGCAATGGCTCTCGCGACGCGCGCCCTCGGGCGCTCCGGCCTGTCCGTCTCGGCGGAAGGCCTGGGGTGCATGGGCATGAGCGCCTTCTACGGCCCCACCGACGAGGCCGAGGGCATCGCCACCATCCACCGGGCGCTCGACCTGGGTGTCACGTTCCTCGACACCGCCGACATGTACGGCGTCGGGGCCAACGAGATCCTGGTCGGCAAGGCCATCGCCGACCGTCGGGACGAAGTGGTGCTGGCCACGAAGTTCGGCATCGTGCTCGACCCCGCCCAGCCCACCTACCGGGGCGTCCGCGGTGACCCCGAGTACGTGCGCCAGGCCTGCGACGCCTCGCTGGCCCGCCTGGGCGTCGACCACATCGACCTCTACTACCAGCACCGGCCCGACCCCACCGTGCCGATCGAGGAGACCGTCGGGGCCATGGCATCCCTGGTCGAGGCCGGCAAGGTGCGGCACCTCGGCCTGTCCGAGGCGTCGGAGTCGACGATCCGGCGGGCGGTCGCGGTGCACCCCATCGCGGCGCTGCAGAGCGAGTGGTCGCTGTTCAGCCGGGACATCGAGGCGTCGATCGTGCCGACGTGCCGGGAGCTGGGCATCGGCCTCGTGCCGTACAGCCCGCTCGGGCGGGGGCTGCTGACGGGCGCGTACACGTCGACATCCGAGCTGGCGGACGACGACTTCCGCCGCTCCCAGCCCCGGTTCCAGGGCGACAACCTGGCTACCAACCTGGAGCTGGTCGACGTGGTCCGCGCGATCGCGGCGGCGAACCGCGTCACGGCCGGGCAGATCGCGCTGGCGTGGGTGCTGGCGCAGGGTGACGACGTCGCCCCGATCCCGGGCACCAAGCGGGTCCGCTACCTGGAGGAGAACGCGGCGGCGGTCGACGTCGAGCTGACGCCCGATGACCTCACCCGCCTCGACGGCTTGAGCCCTGCCGGCGACCGCTACGCCGACATGGCGTTCGTGGCCGGCGACACGCCGTCGCAGTGACACCGCTGTCGTCTCGCTGACCCGCTGACCTGGGCTCCGGCCGCGTCGGATCGACGGCCGGAGCCGGGTTACCGTGGCCGGCGTGGAGGACACCGCCGACCCCCGGGTGGACGCCTACATCGAGGCGCTGCCGAGCTGGCAGCAGGCGGTCTGCGATCGGCTCCGTGAGCTCATCCACAGCGCGGACCCGGAGATCGCCGAGACGATCAAGTTCACCAATCGGCCCTACTTCGTGCTGCAGGGCAACGTGTGCGCGCTGATGGGGACCAAGGACCACGTCAACGTGTTCCTCTACGACGGTGCGATCGTCCCCGATCCCGAGGGGATCATCACCGACGGGCACGACAACGAGACCGCCCGCCAGATCTCGATCTACGAGGGCGACACCCTCAACGAGCCCGCGTTCGTGACGATGCTGCAGCAGATCGTTGCCAACAACCGCGCCGGCGGCTGGCGCAAGCTGAAGCGCTCGTCGGGGTAGGTTCCGCGACGCCGCAACGTGGACAGCGAGCGGCCGGGAGCTCCTGCTCGAACTCCGGAACCTGACGCTTGAGGCGAGGAAACGGCGGCATCGACGCTCATCCTCGCTCAGGGGGCAGCGGCGCGGGGCATCGCCCGGGCTCAGCGACAATGACGACATGGTCGATGGCGGCGGGCACGAGGACTCGACCGGGGGTCCGGTCCTCTTGGAGGTCGATTCGCAGGTGGCGGGGATCGCGATGCGGGCGTTCGAGGAGTGGGCGGGCACCGAGCACGTGCGGGTGTTCTTCGAGCCGGACACGGTGATGGCGGTCGAGCGGCCTGGTCGGCGGGGCTACCTGTACGACGAGGTCTACTTCGTCACGATGTGGGCCGGCGACGGAGGCGATCAGCTGCTCGCGAGCCTCCGTCGCGACATCGCCGACGTCCTGGTGAAGGACATCTCCGAGGAGCCCAACCCCGAGGAGATCCTGGCGCTCGTCCTCCGCCAGGGCGCCCCGATCGACAAGGTCCGCCACCTCATCTGACGCCTAGCGGGCGACGGCGTGGACGAGGGCGACCAGGGGGGTGAGGAGAAGGGCTTCGAAGAGGATGGCGAGGTAGATCAGGCCGACGAGGCAGGCGAACAGGAGCAGCATCAGGACGGCGAGCACGGCGACCAGGACCAGGCCGACGACAGCACCGAGGAAGCGGACCGGGAGCGGCCACTTCGGAGGGGTCACGGGTTCGCGGGAGTCGGGTCGGCGCTGGGCACCGAGCGCCTGCACCCGCTCGATCCGCTTGCCGAGCGGGGGCAGGAAGCCCGAGAGGTCGTCCATCATCCCCTGGTCGTCCCGGCTCGAGTCCGACGACACCGCCTGCTGGTACTCGTTCGACGCCTGCACCGCCGCCCGGCTGCGGCGCCAGAACGCCGCTGAGCGCGACTCGTCCGGCCGGCGCTCGTCGGTCCACACCTCGTCCCGGCGCCGCTCGAGCTCCCGGTGGGCCTTCTCCCGGCCGACCTCCGGGCCGACGACGAAGAGGTGCGTCCACGGTCCGGCCGCCGCCACCGGCCCACCCTGGTCCTGCAGGTACTCGAGGGCGACGGCCAGCGCGTCCGGGTCTCGGGTCAGCTCGACCGCAGTGGCGTCCGCCAGCAGACGCCGGCGCCGCCACAGCGCGCCCAGCAGCGGCACGGTCACGAACCCGCCCACCAGCAGGCGGGTCATCGCGAACGCCAGCGACGCCACGAGGAACGGGAACTGCACAGCCGACGTCACGCAACCGGCTTCGGCACCGTCCTCGCCGGCGCCGAAGTCGCCGACTGCGGCCAGCTCCCGGGCGACGAACCGGATCTCGTCCGAGCCGTCACCGCTGCCAGCCGTCCCGGTCGGGCGAACGGCCAGGCGTGCCAGCCGCCACAGCACCCGCCGGGTCCGGCGATCGAGCGGCGCTCCGAGGACCGCAGCCGCCAGGTCGAGGGTCTGGAACATCGAGGCGATGACCAGGGCAACCCGCAGGTCGCCGTTCACGACCACGGCCAGGAGGTCGGCGACGAGAGCACCGGTCGGTGCCCGGCCCAGGTCGTCGAGCACCCGGCGGGGAATGATGAGCGTGGCGTCGTGGATCGACCGCCCGACCACGGCCGCGTTCACCACGTCGCCGTCGAGGATCACCACCCGCGGCGCCGGCACCCCGGCAGCGAGCGCCATCTCCTCGACCAGGTTCACCAGCTGACGCTCCTCGACGTCGTCGGGGTGGGGCGGACGGGCTCCGGCCGCGAGCACCACCGCGCCCGCCCCCGAGCGCAGGAAGACACGGCGGACGCAGAGCCAGGCCCCGGTCATCAGGACCATCCCGGGGGCGACGAGGGCGAGCGCCCCGGTCGCCACGTCCTGTGCGTCGACGCCGGCGGGCGACTGCCGGTCGGCGTCGCCGGTGCCGCCCGGGTCGTTCGACTCGGACCAGCGTTCGATCGACCGGCCGACGCGGCCGGTCGGGTTGGGCATCGGGTGGACCCGGTCGGCGACATCGACCACGATCAGGCCGACCGCGGTCACGAAGGGCGAGACGATGACGCTGAGCGGCAACCCCAGCATGAGCACGCTGGCGACCGACAGGACCGAGAACCGCCACGCCGACCGCCGATGCCGGCGCTGCGCCTCGTAGAACGTCTCCCGCTCCGCGCCCCCACCCATCGCTCCAATTCTGCGCCTTCACCGCCCGCTACTTGCACAGCGGCAAGCGACGTCGCAGGGGTCAGGTGGCGAGCCCGATCGGGCACGAGACGCCGGTGCCGCCGAGGCCGGCCGCGCATCACGGCCCGCTTCGGCGATCGGTGGCACACTTGCGCATTCCGAGGACGGACCTCGGCTGTTGTCTGCCAGGAGACACCGTGGATCCACAACCACCGCAGCAGCCGCCGTCGGGACCATGGGGCGAGCCGAACCAGTGGCCAGCTCCCGAGCCACCGACCGGCGCAGAACCACCCCAGAACCTCCTGCTCGCCGTGCGCCTCATGTTCGCCGGCGCCGGGCTGGCCGTGCTCAACATCCTGATCGGCTTCACCCAGAAGGACGAGATCCGCAAGCGGCTCCTCGAGAACGACTCGTCGTTGAGCAAGGACGACCTCGACGCGGCAACGAACGCAGTCATGGTCTTCAGCGTGGTCGTCGGCCTGATCGCCGTCGGCCTGTGGATCTGGATGGCCCGGACCAACGGTCAGGGCAAGACCTGGGCTCGCACGACCGCCACGGTGTTCGGCGGGCTCAACATCCTCGGCTTCGTCATCGGCCTCGGGATGGGCAACCAGGCGCCGCTGCAGTCGGTCATGGCCGCGATCAGCGTGGTGCTCGCCGCGGCGATCCTGTACCTGCTCTACCGGCCCGACTCCGACCAGTACTACCGGATCATGTCCGGGAGGACCGGCTACTAGCCCGGCCGAGGGTCAGCCCAGGCCGGCCAGGCGGAGCATCGACGGGGGGATGCCCTCGTCGCCGTTCGCGAGCATGACCGCCCGTTCGACGTTGATGGCGTCGTGCTCGCGGTCGGCCCACTCGTCCCACGGCCCCGGCCCGAGCTTGTCGACGTCGCCCTGCGCCTCCACGCAGGCCCGCAGGTACGCCTGCTGGGCGCGCAGCTCCTCGACGCCGCCGATCTGCCCGTGGCCCGGGACGATGATCGGCGCCATCTCGGCCAGCCGGTCCAGCTCGGCAGCCCACCGCAGCGGGTCGCCCTGCCAGCACAGCGGGGTGACCCCGAAGCTGCACATCGCCCCGGCGAACACGATGTGGGCGCCCGGCAGGACGGCCACCAGGTTCTCCTGCATCTGACCGCCGGTCGGGATGACCGCGACGGCGTCGGTCAGCTGCACGTCGGCGTCGACGATGTGGCTGACCGGGCGGGTCTCCACGGCGTCGAACCCGGCGGCCTGCTCGGGGTACATGGCCCGCCAGCTGTCGACGTTCGGCGGCTGGTCGAGGTGGACGCTGGTCTGGCGGCTCCCGTAGATGGCCGACAGCTTGAAGCGCCCGGTCCCGCCGGCGAACTCGACGCTGCTGCTGGTGAGCACCGTCCGGCGCACCGGCAGCCCGCTCTCCTCGACAGCGACGGCGAACGGCTCCCACTGATCAGGGGTCATGAGCGTGTCGATCAGGGTGATGCCGTCGGCATCGACGACCACGCCGGCGTTCGCCCGGCCCCGTCCCGGAGGCCATTGCAACCACCCGAAGACGCCCGTCGCGAGCGGGTCGAGGAGCACGGGCGCCGACCTTAGCGGCTCGACGGCGCAGCATTGTTCGAGTCGCGCGCACATCACGCCTGCTCAACCCCTGTTCACGACACTAGGGTTCAGAAAGGCGGTAGGCGGGATATAGGCGGAAATAGGCGGGACGGGGCAGGTGACTCACGTAGGTAAGGGACAGCGGCGAGCGGGATGCGGCGTCGAGAGGACGGGTCGCTGATGGCCCGGCCCTCACCTGGCGCGGAGCGCGTGGTCGCCGTGCTCGAGTTCATGGCAGCCCGGCCGGACGAACGGTTCACCCTGTCCGAGCTGGCCCGGGGCTGCGACCTCAACAAGGCGACGGCGCACGCCCTGCTCACCGAGCTGGCGGCCCGCGGGGTGCTGCTGCGGCACCCGGACGAGAAGCGCTACTCGCTCGGCCCGCGGCTGGTGCCGGTCGGCAGCGCGGCGCAGCGGGGCTACCAGGCCCAGGACTTCACCCCGGGTGTCCTCCGGCGGCTCGCCGCGAGCACCGGGCTCGCGTCTGCGGCGCTGGCCTCCGACGCCCACGGCGACTACGCCACGGTGGTCAGCCGCTCCGATCCCGACAGCTCGTTGCCGGTGCCGGGGCGGTGGCCCCTGGTCCCGCCCAACGGTGCGGTGTTCTACGCCTGGGCCGACGAGCCGTCGGTCGAGGCCTGGCTCGCCCGCTCGCCGGCCATCGCGTCGGTCCAGCAGGCCCTCGACGCCTTGCAGGCGGCCCGGCGGCTGGGCGTCGTCATCGGCGCGGCCATCCCCGAGTGGTACCGGCTGACGGCGCTGCTCGCCGAGCGCCCCAACCAGGCCGCGCCCGACACGTCGAACGGCAACCAGTCGGCGGTGAGGGACGCCCTGTGGCACCTGGCGCGGAGCTCGCCGCTGATCACCGACGTCGAATCGGACGCCACCTACCGGGTCGCCTACGTGGCGGCCCCGGTGTTCGGCCACGACGGCCGCGTGATCCTGGCGGTGGTCGCCGGCGGCGAGCCGGTGCGGGCCCGCCGGGGCGACGATGTGCTGACGCTGGCGGCCCGGGTGGCCCAGGCGGCGGACGAGCTGACAGCCACGTCACACGGGCGGAAACCGGCCGCACGGACCTGAGATCAGCTGAGATCGTCGAAGTCGCGGAACCCCCGCGACACGGCGTACCGTCAGGCCCATGTCCGAGTACTCGGCCCCCCTTGACGACATCCGCTTCGTGCTCGAGAACGTGGTCGACCTGCCCGCGCTCAGCAAGTTCCCGGCCTACGAGCACGTCGACGCCGACAGCATCCACAGCATCCTCGAGGAGAACGCCCGGTTCATGGAGCAGCTGGTCGCGCCGCTGAACCACAGCGGCGACGTCCAGCACAGCCGCTGGGACGCCGGCACGGTCGTCACGCCGGACGGGTTCCGGGACGCCTACCAGCAGTACGTCGCCGCGGGCTGGGGCGGCGTGCCGTTCCCGGCGGACTACGACGGCGGTGGCTTTCCGTGGCTGGTCGGCATCGCCATGCAGGAGATCATGCAGGAGGCCAACCTGGCCTTCTCGATGTGCCCGCTGCTGACCCAGGGCGCCATCGACCTCCTCCTCCACCACTCCAGCGAGGACCAGAAGGAGAAGTACCTCCGCAAGATGGTCTCCGGCGAGTGGACCGGGACGATGAACCTCACCGAGCCCCAGGCCGGCTCGGACGTGGGGGCCATCACCACGAAGGCCGTGCCCGCCGGCGACGGCAGCTGGCGTATCACCGGCCAGAAGATCTTCATCACCTTCGGCGAGCACGACATGGCCGAGCAGATCATCCACCTGGTCCTGGCCCGGGTCCCGGACGCGCCTCCGGGGACCAAGGGCATCTCGTGCTTCATCGTGCCGAAGTTCCTGGTCGACGACGACGGCAACCTGGGCGAGCGCAACACCCTGCAGTGCGTGTCGATCGAGTCGAAGATGGGCATCAACGCCAGCCCGACATGCGTCATGGCCTACGAGGACGCCGTCGGTTACCTCATCGGCGAGCCGAACTCGGGCATGCGCTACATGTTCACGATGATGAACAACGCCCGGCTGTCGGTCGGGCTCCAGGGCCTGGCGCTGGGGGAGCGGGCCTACCAGCGGGCCGTCGCGTACGCCCAGGAGCGCCGCCAGGGCCGGGCTCCCGGCGCGCCGGCCGGTGAGCAGTCGCTGATCGTCGACCTGCCCGACGTCCGTCGCATGCTGCTGACCATGCGGGCCATCAACGAGGCGATGCGCGCGCTCGTCTACCTCAACGCCGAGTGCCTCGACCACGCCGCCCAGAACCCCGACCCCGAGGTCCGCCAGCAGCGCCAGGAGCTGGCCGACCTGCTCACGCCCATCACCAAGGGCTGGGGCACCGACATGGGCGTCGAGGTCACGTCGCTGGCCATCCAGGTGTTCGGCGGCATGGGCTACATCGAGGAGACCGGCGTCGCCCAGTACTACCGGGACGCCCGTATCGCCCCCATCTACGAGGGCACCAACGGCATCCAGGCCATGGACCTGGTCGGCCGCAAGCTGCCGATGCGGGCCGGCGGCGTGGTGACGGACTTCCTGGCCACCGTCGAGGCCACGGCCGCCGAGGTCACCGCCGCCGGCGACGCGCTGGCGCCCATCGGCGATCGCCTGGCTGCCGGCCACAAGGTCCTCAAGGAGGCGACCGAGTGGCTCATGGCCAACGGCCTGGCCGATCCCACCAACGCCCTCGCCGGCGCCACCCCCTACCTGCGGATGAGTGGCACGGTGGTCGGCGGCTGGCTACTTGCCCGGTCCGCCCTGGCCGCGCAGCGACGCCTCGACGCAGGCGCGTCGGGCGCGGAGCAGTCGCTGCTCCAGCAGAAGATCGTCACCGCCCGGTTCTACTGCGACCAGATCCTGCCGACCGCGGACGGCCTGCTCGCGGCGGTCACGGCCGGTCCCCAGGACCTGGTCGCCGCGGCGTTCTGAGCCCGCCGTGCAGGTGGCGGGCTACCAGGAGCTGTTCGACACCGGCGTGCGGCTGAGCGAGGCCGGGCGCTACGAGGAGGCCGTCGCCCCACTGGAGGGCGCGGTGCAGGTCAGCCGGGCCCACTGGGAGGCCGACCGCCGCGTGGCGCCTGCCTATGCGGCGGCGCTCCTCTGGCTCGGCGGCGCCCTGCGGCAGCTGGAGCGCTGGGACGAGGCGCTGGCCGTCGCCGACCTGGTGGTCGTGCTGCGGCGGTCGGCTGTCCAGCCGGGCGAGGCCGACCCCGACCTGGCCCAGGCGCTGTGCCAGTACGCGGTGCTGTGCGTCCACGGCCGGCGGGACCTTGGCCGGGCCGTGCTGGCCGTCGCCGAGGCCATCACCATCGACAAGGCGCAGGCCGAGGCGTCGGGCCAGGAGTGCACGCCCGAGCTGCACGGCGCCTACGGGGTGTTCGCGGCCGTCCAGCTCGCTCGGGGCGACACGGACGATGCCGCCCAGATCGAGACGTACCTCGCCTCACACACGCACTAGCTGTCCCGGCTGGCTAGAGCGTCTCCTCGAAGCTGACGTGGCCCTCACCCCGGAGCACGTTCTTGAGCAGCTTGCCGGACGCGTTGCGGGGCAGCGGGTCGGTCTGGAGGTCGATGTAGACGGGCACCTTGAACTCGGCCAGGGTGGCTCGCACCCACTCGCGGACCTCGTCCTCGGTGAGCGTCTGCCCGGGCTCGATCTGGACGACCGCCTTGACCTCCTCGCCCAGCTCGGGGTGGGGAACGCCGATGACCGCGGCATCCGCGATCTTCGAGTGCTCCACGAGCCGGTTCTCGATCTCGACGCAGTAGATGTTCTCGCCACCCCGGATGATCATGTCCTTGAGCCGGTCGGTGATCGCCAGGAAGCCCTCGTCGTCGAGCAGCCCGATGTCGCCGGTGTGCAGCCAGCCATCGGCGTCAATGGCGTCGGCCGTGGCCTCCGGCTTGCCCCAGTAGCCCTTCATCAGGATCGGGCCCCGGATGCACACCTCGCCGGTCTGGCCCGGCGGCAGCGCCTGGCCGTCGGCGCCCTCGATCCGGACCTCGACCGTTGGCACCGGCGGCCCGACCGACCAGGGCTTGCGCTGGGCGTCGGGCCCGCTGATGACCGTCGCCACCGACGACGTCTCGGTCAGGCCGTAGGCGTTCGACGTGCTGCGGACGTTGGGGAAGGTCTCCCGGATCTTGCGCTGCAGCTCCTCGGCCGAGGGCGAGCCGCCGAACGCCACCGTGGTGACGGACGAGGTGTCGTAGTCGTGGCGGTTGGGGTGTTCGCAGACCCGCCACACCATGGTGGGCACGGTCGCCCAGACGGTGACGTCGTGCTGCTCGATCAGCTCCAGGGCCATGACCGGGTCGAAGCGTCCGGCCGGGATGACGAGCTTCACGCCCGCCAGCAGGCCGACGACCAGGCCCGAGTGGCAGCCCGACACGTGGAAGAGCGGCGAGGTGAGCAGCGACACCGTGTCCCCCGACCCGAGGCCGCCCTCGACGCCCTGGGCGGCGGCGAGCATGGCCCCGGACACCGCCGAGTACATGGTGTTCTGCAGGTTGGCGATCATCGACCGGTGGGTCGAGATGGCCCCCTTGGGCCGTCCGGTGGTGCCCGATGTGTAGAAGATGACGGCGTCGTCGTCCTCGGCGATGGGGGTGTTGGGGAACTCGTCGGTGGGGGCGGTGGTCAGCTCGTCGAAGCGATGGAGCGTGACCGGCGAGTCGGGCTTGGTGAGCGCGGGAAAGTCGTCGGGCTCCGCATCGGTGAGGAAGACGTGCTGCAGGTCGGGTGCTTCGGCCAGCTGGTCGGCGACCCGCTCGAAGCGCTTGCGGTCGGCCACCAGGACCTTGGCCCCGGAGTCGACCAGGCCGTAGATGACCTCGTCGGCCTTCCACCAGCCGTTCAGGCCGACCAGCACGGCGTCGAGCGACACCGTCGCCCAGAACGCCAGGCACCACTCGGGGTTGTTCTGCGACAGCACGGCGACCCGGTCGCCCGGCCCGATGCCGTAGGTGTCCCGCATGGCCGCGGCGACCCCGTTGGCGGTGCGGACGAAGGTGGTGAAGCCGTAGGTGCGCTCGCCGTAGGCGATGAAGGTCTTGTCGTCGCCTCGGAGGCTGGCGGCCTGGGCGATCTCCCGGAGCGAGCCCATGCGCTCCTTGTAGACCTGCATCTCCCGGCCCAGCACCTCGCCGGTGACCACCTCGAACATGCCTCCGGGCCCGGTCAGCTGGGCCCGGATGTCGGCAGTTGTCGTGACCATCGCGTCTCCCCCGGATCGTCCGCTGCAGTCCGGCCACGCTACCGCGACGGTTTGGTTTCGATGACAGTCGTGTCAGTGAGTCCCTGGGGTCAGCCGGCGAGGACCTTGGACGACAGCGCCGACCACAGCGGCGGCGCCCAATCGCCGAACTCCCGATCGGTGAGCACCACGCAGGCCAGCTGGGCGTCGGGATCGACCCAGAGGAACGTGCCCGACCCGCCGAAGTGGCCGAACGTGCGGGGCGAGCCCTCGGGCGCCGTCCAGTGCGGCTTCTTGGCGCCCTTCAGTTCGAAGCCGAGGCCCCACGGGTTCGGGTCGTAGCGGCCGAGGCCCGGGATGACCCCGGAGAGGCCCGGGAACTGCTCGGTTGTGGCCTCGGCCAGGGTCGCCGGGACGACCAGCTGGGGCGCCTGCAGCTCACGGGCCCACAGCAGCAGGTCGCCGACCGTCGAGCGGACGCCGTGGGCCGGCGAGCCCCGCAGCGCCGTGCTGGTCATGCCCAACGGCTGGAAGATGCCGGCGTCGAGGTAGTCGGCCACGCTCATGCCGGTGGCGCCGGCCAGGACCTCGCCGAACACCTCGAAGCCGGTGTTGCTGTAGATGCGGCGGCGGCCCGGGAGCATGAGGGAGTGGCGGCCGTTGAACGGGTAGCCGGAGGCGTGGGCCAGCAGGTGGCGGACCGTGCTGCCCGGCGGGCCGGCCGGCTGGTCGAGGCGCAGGCTGCCCTCCTCGATCGCGATGAGCCCGGCGTAGCCGACGAGGGCCTTGGTGATGGAGGCGATCCTCACCTGCCAGTCCGGGTCGCCCAGGGTCTCGACGGTGGCGGTGGGGGACGTGACCCCGGCAGCCGCGCGGGTGACCGGCCAGGTCGCGATGTCGTCGAGCACACCCATTCGTCGGGAACTTAGTTTCTGGAACTGATACGACCGTCCGGCAGGACGACTCCTAGCATGCTGGCGTGCAAAGGCTGGACAACGACGCAGAGTCGCCGGACGATCTCGTCCGTCGGAACTTCGCGTTCGTCGATCTCTGCGGCTTCACGCAGCTGACCGACGAGGACGGTGTCGGCCATGCCGTGGCGGCGTTGGCGACCTTTCGGTCGGTGATCAGAGAGCGTGCGGGGTGGCGAGGCGTCCGGGTGGCGAAGTGGCTGGGTGACGGGGCGATGCTGGTGGCCACCGAGCCCCGGCCCCTGATCGAGGCCGTCCTCCGGATGGAGCGGACCCTCGACCAACGAGGCTGCCCGCTGGCATTGCGGGGCGGCCTGGCCGCCGGGCGGGTCATCCTCTTCGAGGGCGACGACTACATCGGCCGCGCAGTCAACCTGGCAGCCCGGCTGTGCGACGAGGCCTCGCCCCGGCAGCTGCTGATCACCGCTTCGCTGTTCGACGCGGCCGGCGAGGGCCTCGACGGGGAGCGCCTCGGGTCCCGCTCGATCCGCGGGTTCAGCCGCGCGGTGGACATCGTCGACCTCAACGCGGGCCGGCTCCACGACGTCCCCGCGGCTGCTGAGGGCGCCCCTCGGGCGTGAGTACGCGCAAAACAACATCGTTGCGATTCGCGTTCCCGCAGGTGATCACCAGTAGGATGCTCGCCAACCATGCGCAACGAAGAACCCTCTACGTTCTCGGCGCTGGGCGTTTCGTCTGATTTGGTGGCGGTCCTCGAAGACGCGGGCATCCCCTCGCCATTTCCCGTCCAGCGCCTCTGTATCCCAGATGCACTTGCCGGCCGCGACGTGTGCGGCAAGGCCAAGACCGGGTCGGGCAAGACCCTCGCCTTCGGACTGCCGTTGGTCGAGCGAGTCGGCCCGGCCGAGCCCAAGCGACCCTCGGGCCTCGTCCTCGTCCCCACCCGCGAGCTGGCCATCCAGGTGGCCAAGGTGCTGCTGCCGTTGGCCAAGGCCCGGTCGCAGCGGCTCGTCAGCGTGTACGGCGGGGCCCCGATGGCCAAGCAGATCAACAACCTGCGGGGCGGCGCCGAGATCGTCGTCGCCACCCCCGGACGCCTCATCGACCTGGTCGACCGGGGTGCCGTCGAGCTGTCCAAGCTCGAGATCGTCGTCCTCGACGAAGCCGACAGGATGGCCGACATGGGCTTCCTGCCGCAGGTCGAGTGGCTGCTGCGCCACGCCGACGATCGCCACCAGACCCTGCTGTTCTCGGCAACGCTCGACGGCGGCATCCAAGGCCTGGTCGACCGCTACCAGCACAACCCGGTGTTCCACGAGGTCGGCTCGCCATCCGTCACGGTCGAGCTCATGGCCCACCGCTTCCTGCTGGTCCACGAGATGGACCGGCCCCGGGTCGCGGCCGCCATCGCCCAGTCCACCGGGCGGACGCTCCTGTTCGTCAACACCAAGCGGCAGGCCGACAAGGTGGCCAAGGAGCTGAGCGCCCTCGACGTCGACGCCAAGGCCATCCACGGCGACCTGCGCCAGGAGCACCGCGAGCGGGCGCTCAAGCGGTTCGCCGAAGGGCGGCTCAACGTGCTGGTCGCCACCGACGTGGCGGCTCGGGGCCTCGACATCGACGAGCTCGACGTGGTCGTCCACTACGACCCGGCGCCTGACCACAAGACCTACCTGCACCGCTCCGGGCGCACCGCGCGGGCGGGGGCCAAGGGCCTCGCCGTCACGCTGCTGCTCTGGAACCAGGAGCTGGAGATCCGGCGGGTGAAGCGGCGGCTCGACCTCGAGCAGCCGATCGTTGAGATGTTCTCCAACGATCCCCGGCTGGCCGACCTGGCCGCCTGGGACCCGGTGGAAGAGGGCGTGGCCTAGCTCTCGGGGGCCTCGACGGCTTCGGCCTCGACGGCTTCGGCCTCGACGGCTTCGGCCTCGACGGCTTCGGCCTCGACGGTTTCGAAGGCGAAGAACCAGAGCAGGGCGGTGAGTGACAACCCGTCCTGCACTCTGCCCTCGGCGATCAGCCGGCGGGCCTTGTCGAGCGGCACCCACTCGATGCGCTCGCTCTCGAAGACGTCGGTCGGCGGGCCGATGTACGTGGCGCCGTCGGCGACGAAGAGGTTGAAGACCTGATCGGTGGCGCCGTTGCTGGGGGAGTAGGCGGTGAGGAGCCGGAGTGGCCCGGGGCGCCAGCCGGTCTCCTCGATGGTCTCCCGCTCGGCCGCCTGGCGAGGTGTCTCGTCGTCGTCGACGCCGCCGGCCGGGATCTCCCAGCCCCAGGTGTCGGTGATGAAGCGGTGGCGCCAGAGCAGGAGCAGACCGCGCTCGAGGTCGTGGACGACCGTGCCCGAGGCCTCGCGGGGGAAGCGGACGACGTGATGGTCGAACCGCACGCCGTCGGGGAGCTCGACGTCGGCGAGGACGAGCCGCATCCACTCCGAGTCGTAGACGGCCTTCTCGCCGTGGACGGTCCAACGCATCGGCGGAGCATAGAACCGACCGTCTCCCGGAGGGTCGAGGGCTACCTTCAAGGACCGTGCCCCGCCCCGCCGACGATCGCCGCCGCGCCCAGGCGATCGCCGCCGCGGCCGTGCAGGCGGCGGGTGCCTCCGGCATCGACCTTCCCCGAACCCTCCGCATCTGGTCGTTGACTGGCGACGATGCCGCTGGCTCCACGGCCGTCGCTCCTGCCGAGATCGACGACATGGCGACTGTCCTGGAGCAGGTGACGTCGCCGCGGCAGCGACGGACCAATGGGCTGCACGTGACGCCGCCGTGGCTGGCGGACCTGCTGGTGGAGCGCTGTCTGGCCGACCTGTCGGGTGAGCCGACCGTGTGCGACCCGGCCTGCGGCGGCGGGGCGTTCCTGTTGGCCGCGGCCCGGGCCTTGGAGTCGCGGGGCGTGCCCCGGCCGGTCGTGGTGCGGGACCTGCTGTGGGGCGCTGACGTCGACCCGATCGGCCTGGCCGCGGCCGAGCTTGCGCTGACGCTGTGGGCCGGCTCGCCCCCGCCCCCGGGTCGCCTGGTGGTGGGCGATGCGCTGGTGCGGGGCGCCTCGCTGTGGCGGGCCCGGCCGTCGCCGGGGTTCGACGCCGTGGTCGGGAACCCGCCGTTCCTGAACCAGCTGGGCCGGGCGACGACCCGCCGCCCCGCCGCGACCGAGCGACTCCGGGCCCGGTTCGGCGACGCCGTCCAGACGTACACCGACGCTGCGTGGCTGTTCCTGGTCGCCGGCTGCGACCTGGTTCGACCCGGCGGCCGGGTGACCCTGATCCAACCGGTCTCCGTGGTCGCTGCCCGCGACGCTGCGGCCGTGCGCTCGGCCCTTGCAGGCCGAGCGACCCTCGAAGACCTCTGGGTTGAGGACCCGACCCGTCCCGCGTTCGCCGCCGCCGTCCAGGTCTGCGCCCCCCTCCTCGCGACCCACGTCCCCGAACCCCCCGCCACCCCACCACCCCCGGGGATCGCCACCCCCGCACCGCCCCCCGCCGCCGCTGTCCCTCCGACACCCCCTGCCACAGCCGCCGCTGGGGCGGCCACTGGCGACGAGGTCGTTCCGGGGGTCGCTGACGAGAGCCTCGGTGCGACGGCCTCTCGGGACGGTGTCGTTTCGGGGGTCGCTGGTGGCGGCGTCGGGTCGATGACTTTCCGGGATGTCGATCGGGCGTGGGCGACGCGGTTGGCGGACGCTGTCGGGGTGCCGTCTGTTTCGCTCGGCGAGGGCGCCCGGGCCGTGTTGGGGGAGCGGGCCGAGGTCGCCGCCGGCTTCCGGGACGAGTACTACGGCCTCATCCCGCTCGTCCGGGAAGCTGCCACCGGCGAAGGGGACCCCGGTGCGCCGCTGGTCACGACAGGCATCGTCGACTGGGGCCGCAGCGGCTGGGGACGGCGGCCCACCCGGTTCGCCAAGCGTCAGTGGTCGGCGCCGGTGGTCGACGTCGCGCTGCTCGACGGAGCCGCAGGCCGCCCGAACCGGGCGGTGCGGCGATGGATCGAGCGGACCGCCGGCCCGAAGCTGCTGGTGGCGACGCAGACCCGGGTGGTCGAGCTCGCCGTCGACGAGCAGGGCTCGTGGGTGCCATCGGTCCCGACGCTGGCGATCGTGCCCCGCTCGGTCGACGACCTGTGGCTGCTGGCGGCGGCCGTCGCCTCGCCGACTGCGACCGCGTGGCTCTGGCGCCGTGCCCCGGGAACAGCGCTCAGCCGCAACGCCCTGAAGGTCGCGGCCCGTGACCTGTCCGAGCTGCCCCTGCCTGTCGACGCCGTCTTGTGGGCGGCCGCGGCGGACGCGTTCCGGGCGTACGCCAGTGCACCGTCGGCGGCGGCGTTCGAAGACTACGTGGTGGCCGCGGCCGGGGCCTACGACGCTCCCGACGACCTCGTCGCCTGGTGGCGGGACCGGGTCGAACCGGTTATCGACTCGACTCGGGATGTGGAGGTGCCACTAGTCTGAGCGGAAACATCAGGAGTGGCTCGCAGCCGTCATTGCGAGCCCGGCAACCTGGTTCGGACAGCCAAGGTGCCTCCCGGCTCTGCTGGGGATGCGGCTCCCTCAGGGAGCAACCAAATGTCCAGGGGACCTCCCCCGGCCGTTACCGCTGTCCGATCCGACGATCGACCTATGGCAGCGATGACACCTCCGGCACCCCACCCCACCCGACCAACCCGACGACGAGCCGCTGGTCGGCGATGTCCGACGTGAGCGACGACTTTGGCGCGGCTCGCCGAGCCCACGCCAGCACGCTTCCGGTCACCGGGGCGTGGCGACCGGGTGACCCCGTCGGCGCCCGCCGCTTCCTCCCGGTCAACCCCGGCCGACCGTTCGCCCTCGAAGGCGGGGGGTTGCTGCGGGAGGCCGTCGTCGCGTACGAGACCTGGGGCACGTTGTCGCCCGAACGCGACAACGCCGTCCTCGTGTGCCATGCCCTGACCGGCGACAGCCATGCGTCCGGCGACCTGACCCCCGGGCACCCGACGCCGGGCTGGTGGAACGGGTTCGTGGGGCCGGGGCAGCCGATCGACACCGAGCGCTACTTCGTGGTGTGCGTCAACGTCATCGGCGGCGCCCAGGGGTCGACCGGACCGGCGTCCCCGCATCCCGACGACGGTCGGCCGTGGGGCTCGCGGTTCCCGGTGGTGTCGATCCGGGACATGGTGCGCACCCAAGCGGCCGTCGCCGACCACCTGGGGGTGCAGCAGTGGGCTGCTGTCGTCGGCGGGTCGATGGGCGGGATGCAGGTCCTCGAGTGGGGCGTGATGTACCCCGACCGGGCCCGATCGCTGATCGCCATCGCCACCGCTGCCGCGGCGAGCGCCCACCAGATCGGCTGGTGGAGCAGCGGCCGCCGGGCGATCCGCATCGACCCGAAGTGGCGGGGCGGCGACTACTACGACGCCGAGCCCGGTGACGGTCCTCACGAGGGGCTGGCCACCGCGCGGATGATGTCGATGATGACCTTCCGGAGCGACGACGTCTTCAGCGCCCGCTTCGGGCGCGAGGTCGTGGAGCCGATCGACGGGTTCTCGCTCTGGCAGCGGTTCCAGGTCGAGCGGTACATCGAGTACCAGGGCGACAAGCTGGTCCGCCGCTTCGACGCCAACACCTACCTGCTGCTCACCAAGGCCATGGACCTGCACGACCTGGCGCGGGGGCGAGGCGGCCTGGAGGCGGCGTTCGAGCGGTTGCGCAGCCCGTTGCTCTCGGTCGGCATCAACAGCGACATCCTGTACCCCGCCCACCAGGCGAGGGAGATCGCCAACGTCGCCAACGAGGTCGGGGTCGCAGCCGACTACGCCGAGCTCGACAGCCCGCACGGCCACGATGCGTTCCTGATCGAGCTGGACGAGCTGGGCGACGTCGTGACGAAGTTCCTGGCGAACATCGAGGAGGGGTGATGGGCGAGACCGCAGACGACCACCCGACCACCGACGACCGGTCCGTCGTCGACCCGTCCTGGCACATCGAGACCCGGGCCATCCGCTCGGGCCGTGCGTGGTCCGGTGCGTCGCTCGCTCCGGTCCTCTTCCCGTCGACCACCTACGAGGTCGACCACGTCGACGAGCACGCCGCTATGGCAGGCCAGCCTCGGCCGACCCACTACTACTCACGGTTCGGGAGCCCGACGGTCCGCGACTTCGAGGACGCCGTCGCCGCCCTCGAGGGCGCCGAGTCTGCCCTGGCGTTCGCCTCCGGCATGGCGGCGATCAGCGCCGTCATCCTCGGCATCTGCTCATCGGGCGACCACGTCGTCGCCCAGCGTCAGGTGTTCTCGGCGACGTCGGCCCTCTTCCTGGCCCACTGCCCCCGGTTCGGGATCGACGTGACGGTCGTCGACGGCACCCGCACCGACGAGATCATCGACGCGGTTCGCCCCGGCAAGACCCAGGTGGTCTTCCTCGAGACGCCGGGCAACCCGGCGCTGTCGCTGGCCGACATCGCTGCCGTGGCGGCGATCCCGGGCCCGATCACAGTGGTCGACTCGACGTTCGCCACCCCGGTGGTCCAGCGCCCGCTCGAGCACGGAGCCGACCTGGTGATGCACGCGGCCACCAAGGGCCTCGCCGGTCACAACGACGCTTTGCTGGGCGTGCTGGCGGGCAGCAGTGAGCTGCTCGACAGCGTCTGGGCCTGGCACCTCGTGGCCGGTGGCCAGGCTTCGCCCTTCGACGCCTGGAACGGCGTGCGTGGCATCCGGACGCTGTCGGCTCGTGTGCACCAGCAGTCGGCGAGCGCCCTCGCCTTGGCTGAACGCCTGGAGGCACACGATGCCGTGGCGGCCGTCAGCTATCCCGGGTTGGCCTCGCACCCGCAACGGGACCTCGCCAAGCGCCAGATGGACCTGGGCGGCACCATGCTGACGTTCGAGCTGGCCGGTGGGGCCGAGGCGGCCCGTCGCTTCTCCGAGTCGACGAGGGTCGCGCGGATCGCACTGTCGCTCGGAGGTCCCGAGACGATCCTCACGCACCCCGCCACCATCGTGGGGCACCTGACGCCGCCGGAGCGGGCGGCGCTCGGCATCGCCGACGGCATGGTGCGTGTCTCGGTGGGGCTGGAACACGTGGACGACCTGCTCGCGGACTTCGAGCATGCGCTCGGAGCTGCGGGTTAGCTCGTCGTCGGGGCTCGCCTACCATCGGTCGTCATCCACCCGTAAACTCCCGGCCAGCATGACCGAGGGCAACGCCGCTGACCCCAAGGCATCGCACAACGACACCGTGAGACGTGGTCTCGCCCTCGTGGTCTCGCTGTTGCTGATCGCACTCTTCGCCGCCTACCTGGTGACGCCCGCCGCCGAGGCAGGGCCTCTGCGGCCGCCGTCGATGGCCGAGCCAACGATCTTCCCCCCGGACAGTTCGACGACTTCCACGACTGAGCAGACCACGACGACTCGCCGCAAGCCGACGACCACCCAACCGCCGAGCACCACGCAGACGACAGCGGCGCCAACCACCGATCCGCCCGAGACCACCGACCCGCCCGACGATGACGACGACGAACCGGTCGTCACCCGGGACACGGAGGTCGAGACCACCGAGACTGCCGACTTCGACAGTGGTTCCATCACCACGACGCAGAACCTGCTGAAGGCGGGCAACGGCCTCCCAGGCTCGAAGTCCGAGACGGCCCAGGCGCCCAAGGAAGAGCCGGCGAAGGGCGGCTCCGCCAGCGACGAGGATCGGGTGATCTGGATGATCATCGCCGGGCTTGGTGCGGTGGCCCTGCTGGTGGCTCTGCTGACCTGGCGCTATTGGCTCCTGACTCGGCCGGGGCTCGACCTGTCGGACGACGGCGGCCCGGACGACGGTGGGTACGACGGCGGTGGCTACGGAGGCGGCGGCTACGACGGGGGTGGGTCGTACGGCGGCGGTCCTCCGGCCGGCCTCGGCCCCGGCGACCCGTACGCCACGGCCGCGGCACCCCGCATGTCCGAGGTGAACCCGATGACCACCGGCATGCCCCCGGCTCCGGCCTCGACCGGGTGGCAGGACCCGCCGCAGGGACCACCGCCCGGGCCGCAGCCCGGCCCTCCGCCGCAGCAACGCCGAGGTCGAGGTGGTGGCGGCCGTGGTGCGCCTCCGGAACGCGGTGGCCGCGGTCGGCGGGGACAGAGCTCCGCCGCGGACGACTTCTTCGGGCCCGACGGTGGGCAAGGCGGCGGCTCGCGGGGACGAGGCGGCCGGAACCGCCGTGGGGGTGATCCGTTCGGCTGGGACGACTCCGGCGGTCAGGCGCAGCGCCGGCAGCCTCCGCCCGGTCGCGGCAATCCGTCGGGCCAACCCCGCCGCCGCCCTGATCAGGGTGGTCGCGGCGGCTCGGATCCCTGGGGCCGCAACCCTCGCTGACCAGACTGGCGCCGTCTCGAAGCCGACCCCGCGTCGGCTCGTCGTTGCGGCGGTGGGTGTCGGTGTACCGTGCCGGCCATGGCCGATTCGCTCGACATCGAAGCCATGATCGGACGCTTTCGCGACCGCGCCCAGGCCGTGCGGAACCGGCCGCTGCCGCCGGTGGCAGGGGAGGAGCGCATGCGGTTCGTCCGTCAGGCCGAGCTCGACTACCAGGACTTTGCCATCGTCGGCGACGCCGTCGGCACGATCGAGGACGGCGTCCTGGTGCTCCGGGTGGACCTGCGGCCACCGGAGGCACGCCAAGCCCCTGACTCGGCTTCGGGCACGTCCTCGGAATGACATGTCCGGACATTGACACGAACACCTGTTCGTGTCAATGTGATTCCCGTGACTTTGACGTGGCAAGCATCCCTTCTCGACGCGACCGAGCCCGCGTGCGATCTGTCGTTCAGCTCCGCTGAGCGACGGGATCTGGGCGCGGGTGCGTGGCTGGAGGTCGTGCCCCACTGGGTCGCCGGTGCCGACGGCCTGCTGGCCACCGTGCTCGACGAAGCGCCCTGGAGCGAGCACGAGCGGCCGATGTACGACCGGATGGTGGTCGAGCCTCGGCTGAGCACCGGTCTGTGGTTCGATCCACCCGCGCCGATCGGTGCCATGGCCGACGCGCTGTCGAACCGCTACGACCGCGACCTGTGCAAGGTCTCGGCCAACCTCTACCGCGACGGTCGCGACAGCGTGGCATGGCACGGTGACCGGGTCGGTCGCCAACGGGACGACACGGCCGTGGCCATCGTTTCGCTGGGCACGAAACGGCGTTTCCTTCTCCGGCCCGTAGAGGGAGGGACTTCGATTCGGCTCGATCCCGCGCCGGGCGATCTGCTTGTGCTCGGGGGCACGGTGCAGTCGACCTGGCAGCATTCGGTGCCCAAGGTCGCGGCGGCGGGCGCCCGGGTCAGCCTCATGTTCCGGGAGGCCTATTGAGAAGCGCCAACGTGGTGGATCCACGTGACAGGCTGTCGCTCCGTGGAACCGCAGCCCGACCAGGCAGTTGACCAGCCGGACAGTCGACTGGCGTCGGCGATCGCCGCGATCGATGCAGCCAACGCCGAGGACCCGTTCACGCTGGTCATCGACGGTGTCGAACGTCCGAAGGAGCTGGCCCACGCTGAGATGATGACGGAGTGGGTCCAGCGGCTCGATCCCGATGCCACTGATGCCCAACTCCTGGCGGCCCGGGCCCATCACCTCCGGCGGTGGGCGCTGCCTCGCCAGGACTTCCCGGAAGGGCGGTCCGGCTACCTCCGGTGGCGGACGACGCTGAAGAAGCGCCATGCGGACGAGGTCGGCGGGATCTTGCGAGGGGTCGGCTACGACGAGGCGACCATCGAGCGGGTCCAGCAGATCATCCGGAAGGAGCGCCTGGGCAAGGATCCGCAGGTCCAGGTCCACGAGGACGCCCTGTGCATCGTGTTCCTGCTCACCCAGCTCACCGACGTTGCCGAGCAACTCGGTGACGACAAGACCATCGAGGTCCTGCAGAAGACGGCTCGGAAGATGAGCTCGGCTGGCCTCGCTGCTGCCGCGGAGCTGCCGCTCGGCGACGAGGGCGCGAGCCTGCTGACCCGGGCGCTACAGGGGTCGTAGGGAGCCTCTGGGCGGGCGGATTTGGGTGGTCTCGAGTGGCCGGACGGTCCGTTCGCGAGCGCCGGCTGCGAATCTGGAGTGCACTAGCTTGGTGCGACCTGCGCGGCCTGCCGTTGGGTCGTGCTCGGTGGTAGACCCCAGGACAGGAGAGCACGGTGAGCGAGCACACCCCGGACGACACGGGTTGGAACGCAACCCCGCAGAACACGCCGGCCGACGGGGCGCCACCTTCGCCGCCTCCGCCCCCGGGGTTCGAACCGCTACCACCACGGTCCGGCGACGACACCGCGCCGCCACCGCCGCCGCCGATCTACTTCCACTCGGGCGATTTCCCCGCCGCGAGCAGCGCTGATGCCCCTAAGGGCGAAGAGACGCCGTCGTCGACGGCCGCCTCCGCCGCTGGCTCCTCCAGCGAGCCGTGGACGCCGGGTGGCACTGACCCCTGGGCGACGCCCACTGCGTCAGGCGGTGGGGCCTCGGCTGACGATGACGACGAGGCGGTGGAGGAGCCGTTGTCGGACGAGGACGACACTGACCCTGGGGACGGGACCGACGAGTCGTCGGCAACCGTGACCGAGCCGTGGTCGACGACGCCGGAGCCGTCGCCGGCGGGCGACGACGAGCCGGGCGGTGAGGAACCAACCGATGACGCGGCTTCGGACGACGAGTCGTCGGACGATGAGGATGACACCGACAGCGGCGACACCTGGGCTGTTTCGCCGCCCGCGGATGACGCCGAGGTCTCGGACAGCGCCGAGTCGGCTCCTGACACTGCAGCGCCGCCGCCGAGTGCCGAGGAGGAGGGGAGCGATGAGGCCTGGGCCGTCGCGCCGCCGCCTCCGCCGGCTGGGGACGTCGCCTCGGGCGGCGTTGATTCGTGGGCTTCGACACCGTCGCCTCCGTCGTCGGACACGGGGGCCACGGGCAGCGGCGAGCCCTGGGCTGCCGCGCCGCCGCCTCCGCCGGGGGGCGAGGCGTCGGAGAGTGGCGACTCGTGGGCCACCACTACGCCACCGCCTCCTGCGGGGGACCTGGGCGTCGGTGATGCCTTGGCTGCCGCGCCGCCGCCTCCGCCGGCGCCGGGCTCTGAAACGTCGGGGAGTGGGGACTCGTGGGGCACCACCGCGCCGCCGCCTCCGCCGGCGCCGGGCTCTGAAACGTCGGCCAGCGGGGATTCGTGGGCGACTGCCCCGCCGCCCCCGCCGGCGCCGGGCTCCGAAACGTCGGGGAGTGGGGACTCGTGGGCCACCACTGCGCCGCCGCCTCCGCCGGTGCCGGGCGCCGAGTCGCCGGCCAGCGGTGATTCGTGGGCGACTGCCCCGCCGCCTCCACCGCCGGGTGTCGGAGAGCAGGGGAGTGGTGACCCTTGGGCTGCCGCCGCGCCGCCGCCTTCGCCGGTGCCGGGGGTTGAGTCGCCGGCTAGCGGTGATTCGTGGGCTGCCGCCGCGCCGCCGCCTCCGCCGCCGCCGCCTGTGGGGGAGCAGGGCAGTGGCGACGGCTGGGCCGCAGCCGTCGCTCCGCCGCCGCCTCCTCCGCCCGCCGACGTCATCCCGGGTGGCGACGCCCCGCCGCCGCCGCCTCCGCCGCCGCCACCGGCGGGCGAAGACGAGGCCGGTGCCGGTGGGTCCACCGACGTCCCCTGGCAGGTGCCGGCGCCCACGGCACCGTGGCCCACGTCGGGGCCCGACAGTCCGACCGTCGCTCCGACCCCGGCACCTCCCGGCCCCGGGTGGCCGACCCCGGGCGCACCTTCAGCCCCCGGCGCTCCCGGCGCTCCCGGCGCCCCCACCGCGCCACCGGCCTACGGTGCCGCCCCGCCGGTCGCGCCCTACGGCGCACCGCCGCCTCCTGGGCCCGGCTACCCGGTCCCTGGGCAGCCCGCAGCGCCCGCAGCGCCGGTCGCACCGCCCGTGTACGACCCGCACGGCATCGGCCACACCGTCGCCCGGCTCGGATCGAGCGCCCGGCGAGGCGGCAAGGTGGCGTTCGCCGTGCTCGGGGCGTCGCTCGACCCGGACGACGTGGTCGAGATCGTCATCCAGGGCAAGCTTCGGGGCGTCCCCGGCGTCGGCGCCCTGGTCGGCTCGAAGGTGATCTTCGTGAACGAGCGGGTCTGGAAGCCGGACGTCCTCGTCCTCCAGCTGTCCGCGACCGTGCAGGTCCAGGGCTGGCAGGACGAGCGCACCGCCACCGTGATGGTGGCCGACGGCGATCGGCAGGAGGTCGTCGAGCGGATCCCCGACCGGCTGATCGCGGTCGAGTTCGCCCAGCGGGTCCGGGACCGGGTCGCGGCCATCAGCACCCAACCACCCGCCGAATAGGGCCTGACCTGGCGGGGCTCATTCGTGTTAGGCCGCGCGAGTGAGCCTTGCTAAGGTTGGCGACCCACGCGGACGTGGCTCAGTTGGTAGAGCATCACCTTGCCAAGGTGAGGGTCGCGGGTTCGAGTCCCGTCGTCCGCTCCAGGCCCCGGACCCAGTCCGGGGCCTTTCTCGTTGTCAGCCGGGCTCGGGGACCCGGCGCCGGGCGGCGGCGACAGCGCGGTCCGCCTCCCGGGCATCGCGGGTCGCAGCCCGCACGTCCTGCTGAGCATCGTGGAGGGCGCGACGGGCGTCGCGGGCCTCGGTCTCGGCGGCGTGCAGCGCGTCCTCGGCGGCGTCGAAGCGCTGCTTGGCCTGGTCGGACGCCGTTTCCGCCGCAGTCAGCCGGTCGTGTGCATCGGCGGCCGCCTCCTCGGCAGCGGCCAACTTCGCCCGGGCCCGCTTCACGGCGGCCGGGTCCTCCGGCTCCGGCTCGACCACGGACAGGGGTCGGCTGCGCTGCGGGGCGCTCAGCAGCTCCGGCGGGTTGGTCAGCACGTCGAGCCCGCCCGCAGAGGGGATCTCGGTCAGGTGTCCTCGCCGGAGCGCGGCGAAGGCGTCCTGGTCGGCGATCACCGCGAGCACCATCGGAACCAGGCTGGCCCGGTCGACGGACACGCCGGCCTCGGCGGCGATGGCGGCCGCCCGGCTGGCCGCCGACTGCACGGCGTCCCGCAGGCTGGTCGTCGCCGCCCGCATCTCACCCCGACCCGCCTGGGCCTCGACCACCTCGTTGACCGCGGCGGCCACCTGCTCGACGGCATCGGCGTCGGCGAAGACCGCCGCGTCGAGCACCCACGCCGGGCGCGACGGCTTGCGTAGCTGCTTCACCGCAGTGGCATCGTCCCGTCGGTCAGCCTCCCGGAGGCGACGGACGAGCGCGTCACGTTCGGCGACGAAGTCCTCGAGGCGGCCGCGGTGCAGCAGCGTCTTCGCCGCCTCGACGTCCTCCGGCAGGTCCACGGGCGAGCCCATGGCCACAGAGTCTGCTCCGCTCGACGCCGTCTGCGTCAGCGATAGCCGTACGCGGGGGTCGGCTCCCGTCGCTCCAGCCGGGTGCCCATGAGGCAGCCGACGAGGACGGCGACGAGGCCGAGGACCCCGGCCCATACGCCGTACGCAGGGGAGACGTCGATGTCGTCGTCGAAGATCTGGGCCAGGAGCAGGATGTGCGCCCCCGCTGCAAGGACCGTGACCAGGGCCCCGCAGAGCCTCGGTGCCACCTTGCCGTCCTCGTCGACCGCCATGATCGCTGCGCCGATGAAGCCGCCGGTGACCACGCCGATGAGGACCCGACCTGCGTGGGAGCTCGGCACCCACAGGGTCGCGAAGACCGTGGCGGCCACCAGCATCAGCAGCACCACGACCCAGAAGCCCTCGGTGTAGAGCTCGGTGTAGTCGCCGCTGGTGCCGCTGCCGCCGATGTTGCCCGGGGCCTGGGCGTCGTTGGCCGCTTCGACGGAGTCCCGGATGTCCGGGAAGCTGACGTTCTGGCCGCCCTGCGAGATCCACGGGAGGCCGAGCAGCGAGAACAGCATCAGCAGGAAGCCGGCGATGGCCACGACCGCGCCCGGCCCCGGCCGGTGACGGGGCGGCGGTGGGGCGCCGACGTAGGACACGCCGCCCCACGCCTGCTGCGGCGGCCCGGCGGGATAGGGCGGCGCCATCGGTCCGGACCGCGGGGGCGGGCCGAACCCCCGTCCCGGCCCTGGCATCGGCGCCGGCGGTGGCCCGCCGAACGGCGGGGCTGGAGCTGGCGGCATCGGTCCGGGTCCTGGAGGCGGCGGTGGCCCACCGAACGGCGGAGCGGGAGTTGGCGGCATCGGTCCGGGTCCTGGAGGAGGTGGTGGCCCGCCGAACGGCGGAGCGGGAGCTCGCGGCACCGGCCCGGGTCCTGGAGGAGGTGGCAGAGGCGGGGAACCCAGCGACGCTTCGGGCACCGGACCGCGGCGGGGGTCGTTGGTTTGCATCGGGGGGTGCCCTCCCTCAGGTTCTGCTTCCCGCGTGAGATGGCGCTCGGCGAGGGTCGGAGCGCGATCGGCGGGAAATCCCAGCGAAGCCGAACGTACCAGTACGCGGACCGCGGGCGAGATCAGGGGGACAGGTGGGCGCGGGTGTTCCAGAGGTCGATCACCGGCTGCTCGCGTTCCCAGGCCAGGCGGCTCACCGACGCCGGGCTGAGCGCGAGGCGGCCGCCGAACGATGGGTCGACCTCCAGCCATCGGGCCGCCAGCACCCGCAGCAGGTGGCCGTGGGCGAACACCGCGACCGGGCCCGAGGCCGCGCGGATCTCGGCGATCACCCGGTCGGTCCGGGCCGCCACCTCGGAGATCGTCTCGCCACCCGGCACCCCGTCGGTCCACAGGAGCCATCCCGGCCGGGTCTCCCGGATGTCGGCGGTCCGCCGGCCCTCGTAGTCGCCGTAGTCCCACTCCCGCAGGTCGTCGCGCGCCTGGATCTCGTCGCCCAGCCCCGCCAGCTGGCACGTCTCCATCGCCCGGGACAGGGGGCTCGTCAGCACCAGGGCGAAGGGCTCGTCGGTCACGAGCGCCCCCAGAACGCCGCCCAGCAGCTTGGCCTGCTGGCGGCCGGCTTCGGTAAGCGGCACGTCGGTCCGGCCGGTGTGCTGACCGGAGATGGTCCACTCGGTCTCACCGTGTCGCACGAGGATGGCGTCGGGGCGCATCCCGGAATGATGTCCGATCGGATCGCGAACCACGCCTATCGTCGGCGACCGTGCGAGCAGTGGTGCAACGGGTCCGGCACGCCAGCGTCACCGTCGACGGCGAGGTCGTCGGCGCGATCGGCGAGGGCGTCCTCGCCCTGGTCGGCGTCACCCACGACGACGACGAGGCCACGGCCGCCAAGCTCGCCGCGAAGATCGCCAACCTCCGAATCTTCGACGACGACGCCGGCGACATGAACCGCTCGCTGCTCGACACCGGCGGCGAGGCCCTCGTTGTCAGCCAGTTCACGCTCTACGGCGACACCCGGAAGGGCCGCCGCCCGTCCTACATCGCCGCCGCCCGTCCTGAGCAGGCCGAGCCCCTGGTCGAGGCCGTCGTCGCCGAGCTGCGGCGTCTCGGCCCGAAGGTCGCCACGGGAAGGTTCCGGGCCGAGATGGACGTCGAGCTGCTCAACGACGGCCCGGTCACGCTGCTCCTCGACGTCTGATCGGACGACCCGTACGTTCCGTACCGCGCGGTCCACGCGACCGGTCGGCACTACGTTGGTCCCTGATCAGGGGCCGCCTCGGGGACGGCGGAAGGGCACAGCGTGAGAGATGTGACGCAGGAGGGGTTGGAGCGGGACGTTGCGGTGCGCCGCCGCCTGCTGGCCGCCGCCCGCGAGGCCTTCCTGGCCGAGGGCGTCACGCAGGCGTCGCTGGAGGGCATCGCCGAACGGGCCGGCGTCGACCTCGCCACCCTGGAGGCGATCTACCCCACCCGCTATGACCTCATGTCGAAGGTGGGGAGCCGGCTCTACACCGAGTTCTTCCCGTTCGGCGGCGGGTGGCGCCACCGCACCGACCTCGGGAGCTTCATGCGGGCCTACCTGCAGCGCCAGCAGCGCCCCGACGTGCGGCTCATCTGGTACATCGGCGACCAGCTCGCCACCCAGAACCCCGACCGCATCGACGCCGCCTACTGGCACCTCGCCGGCGAGCTGGAGCTGCGGCTCCGGGACACCGGACTCGACGACGCCATCGCCCACGAGTGCTCGATGGTGCTCACCCCAGCCCTGATGCTGGTCGCCCGGCGAGCCGCGTTCGACCTGACGACCCAGGCCGAGCTGCGGGACTTCGTCACCTTCGCCTGCCGTCTCGCCGAGCGAGCCGGGGCGGCGGCCGAGGCCGGGGCGGCAGGCGGCGGCAAGGAAGAGGGACCGCAGGAGCTCCCGCCGCAGGAGCTCCCGCCGCCCCGATCTGGGTGAATTGGGTCTGAAGGACCCGAAGAGCTGAAGGAGTGGAGCACCGGCTCCCGGGACCCCTGGTATGGGTCAGGCGGGGTGCCGGGGGCCGATGCTCCGGGTCCCGAGGGTCAGCGGAGCTGACCTCGGATCGCGCCCGCGGGGAAGGG